>Ga0307512_10002063_pt1 | contig 26394 bp, 25 predicted proteins | sample 14_EM_MG_FD_200267 | JGI IMG/M metagenome (GOLD analysis project Ga0307512, IMG submission 200267) | Populus trichocarpa ectomycorrhiza microbial communities from riparian zone in the Pacific Northwest, United States - 14_EM | ecosystem: Host-associated > Plants > Roots > Unclassified | place... | reverse complement strand
GTAAATATACCACCCCCCCCCCCCCCCATAGCTCCACCAATTGTGGACTAAATTAAATTTCCTTTGGCACAAAGTAGCTCTAGCATATGTAGATGTGTCGCACGTTATTGTTGGCTAGGTACTAGGACATGCTGAGGACCACTAGGGGGGGTTCGCTAGGGGAGGAGGGCTACCTATCCCATTTGATTTCTCCACCAGTTCTCGTTGGAATTCAGTGCCCTCGCTGTCAGTGTCTCTTAGTCATGCTAGAAAATTATTCAGGGTCAGCTTGGCGGTTTCTAGATACTGTGAAAATTCCCTGAGTTATGCAATTGTAGAGTGTCTCAAAGTTTTGCAACTTCAAAATTGTACCTACCTCAACAACCACCAACCCGAATATGCCAAGACTGGTAGCCAGCATGCCATATATCATCACTAGCAAAATCGATTTATAATTGGTGATAAAACAGGGGGATCAAAAGAAAGACAAAAATCCGCCAGCTTCATAGGCTCTCACTCACATTTTCGAACTTGCTCAAAATTGGTCTGTTTGACTTGATTTTTGGATGCATATATAGGCCTTGCAGTTATCTATCATACTGTAGTCTCCAATATTCTCTCCATTGTGTTGTTGTTGAGCAATTTGCAATTTTGAAAAAATCCCGGGATTTCTTGGTGTAGTGCGAGGTGTCCCACTAGCGGCTTGTTAGGTGTGGGCGTGCCCACGCCCCTTATAAAGCGCCTAGGCTATATGCATGAGGTCTTTCTTGTTTAATCGCAGGCGAATTCAAGCTGGTATCCATATCAGTTACCCGAATTGGCACCAGAAACTTTGGATGGGGGCGGGAAATCAGAGACACAGGCGGAGCTGGATGACCCGCTTTCACAAGATCTCATTGTTCTCTCCGCTACCTTGTCGAATCTCTGTTGCATGATGTAATGTGCGAAACCTGAACCTGTTGATGGCGGTGTTGGTGGTTCATTTTGGACTGGACTTTCAGGCTCCCTAAGAGGTTTGATTCCATATTTTTTTTTTTCGAGGTGATCAACCTCCGCAAAAACTGCAGCTATCCATGCCAACATTTCTAGGACGAATGGAAGTCATTTTGTCACCGGCTCTGTAGACAACAGCCGGGCGAGAGAACCATGGTCACCGCTCAGCCTATCACCCCAGTCTTCAAAAATCATCCACTGATAGTTTAACTCGTACTGGAATTTACTAAATTCCGCTCCGCGCAATTGTGCCCTCAAAAATATATCGTAACCACCGCGTGCAACATTAAGTAGCATACTAAATACACCAAGAACGGCCAGTGCTATACCCGCAAATTCTGCCATATTCACTCTACCAGTTGTTAGCTAGACAACCCCTCCGCAAAGAAACCTCGAATCAGTGGAGGCTTACAATGCAGGGACTATTGGATAAGCACTAGTTTGACTATGAAGTTTGTTGGGACGAGTCCATCGGTATGGCTGACACGACAGGAAGCAATATTGAACATTTGAGAACTGGAAGTGTTTCTCACTAGATATGATCGTGGCTGTTCTGGAATAAATTGGCGATGGGATCTGGTGTCGTGCGTTTAGGTGAAGTAGAGAGCAAAGAAGATGGACCAGGCGCTGCCTCCTGCACTTAAGTGAGCAAGGGTAGCTGCTGGGGATCTCCCCCACCTAACCAGATCTTCCGGAGGGGGAGGGAAGGCGGGCGCTGTCATACTCTAGATAAGGCGAATATAGTACGATTAAAACAAAACAAAAAAGCCTCCTGCACTTACCTCGGGTTAGGGTTCTAGTACCAGTTCTGAACACAGCATGCTGTAGAACTTTGTCTGGTACCAGGCTCCAGTAGTAACCACTCGTGCCTCGTTTTCTTGTTGCCTTGCTCGAAAGTTCGCTCGGTAATTAGAGACTGAGGATACAAGAAGAACCCCGGTCTTTGAACTCGATTACGTCTGCAATAACTGGCCGGGTGTAGCGTCCGAGTGAGCCAGAGCAATTCAAGCTTCCTCTTTCTGTGAGTTTGGATAGATTTAGTTCTATACTGCATCACAAGTAGCCCGAGATCGTTTTCGCTCCCCGTTTATCATTAGATGGCGTTGAACACTTTTGCGTGGTATTACTTTGGATGCTAGAAAGACTTGTTGATTGGCTGATGTTCTCGAGGCCTAAAGGCCTGTATATATATATGTTCCGACTCATTTACCAAGTCGGCTGCTTTGCAAATAAATCGGGTGTTTTGCAAAGAAGGCAACTTTGCACTTCAGTCGACTCCTTTGCAAATAAGCTAGCCGAGCTACAAAGTGGTCACCTCTGCAAACCAGCCAACTTACTTGCAAAGAAGCTAATGAAAAGCACAACTGCTCTTTGTAAGTGGCAAGTCGCCACCGGTCACTTTACTTTAAGTCGTGAGGAGTAGAACGATTGTACAACACTTACTTGACAGCCGAGAGCCGAGAGCCGAGAGCCGAGAGCCGAGAGATCTTGGGAGCTGGGAGTCGAGTGCGTTTGGGAGCTGGGGGTCGAGTGCATGGAATCGAGGTCGAATGTACTTGGAAGCATGCTTCCACAGGTCGAACCATTGTGATTTAGCCTAACCCCGCGTACCTACTCTCCATAATAATCTCGTGCAATTAATATCATACTGCCTGCATCCACCCCGCAGGTCCATAGGGCTTTATAGTTCCATGCGTCAAATATCGTATGGAGTACCGTATGAAAAACAGCTTCTCTATGAGTTGTGTGTTGTACAAGATCATTTTTCCTGATAATGGTTTTGCATTTTGTGTGCCGGAGACCAAAAAAAAACCGTATCATACAACCTGTCAAACCCTAATTTCAATAATTGTCTAAAGAGAAGAAAGCTATCTACGGGGAAATCTAAGCCTTTATATACACGAGTTGAGAGTGGCGGAGCAGCTGGTGAGTGATAGTTCATGAATGAGTCTGGTAAGTTAGAACATTAGAAATCACTCTCCTGTGCATTCTAGTTAGCTAGAACATTAGAAATAACTCTCCCGTACATTCTAGTATCTTCGACGTTATTAGCAACCATTAGCAACCGCTCTCCAGTCCTTTCCAGCAGCTGCGATGGCCTCGCAGTAGCTTCTAGGCTACTCCAGCAGCTTGTAGTCCTTTCCAGTAGCATATATGCCTTTCGGGCTAAATCCTGAGTCAACAAGCCGCTCTGCATTGATATGAGCCGCTCTCCTGAGGCATATACTCATACACCAACTGCATACCAACCGGACCTGAGCAGTGAGACTCACGATACAGGTACAGATGCAATACGTGGTCAATATCTTATTGAGAGTGCTTAAAAATGATTTTAACATGACACTTTCATTTATCTTGCAGCTTGCATTGCATACATTCTGTGGGGAAGTTTTAAAGACTAATAGCATAAGGATGCCCTTGTAAAACAGTGTCTGCCTAAAAAACCCGGGGTAGAGGTAGTATAAGGATTGATCATAAATACAACCCCGGTCCGAATATTCACGTCTATGATAGGTCCAAAAGTCCTATGCACATAACGGCCGGAACCGAAGAAAATAGTTGCACAGCTCGCAAGTGCACAAGTTGATCTTTAGCGGTATGTATTTCAACCCATGGGCGAGGAAATTTTGCGGGATTTTTAACTCGTCCCTGGACCAAAACCAGTTAACGAACCTCCATAGTAAGATCTAGATATCATGCATGCATATGATGATATATCCATATCCTTGGATTCATGATCTTTATTCTACCATATCTCTAATCGCTGAAGCAACTGGTTCAACCGAGTGAGTAGAGTGCACCATTACGAAGTGTGAAGTGTTGCTACTGCAACCGGTAGCCTCTCCCTTGCAGTGATAAAGATTCATTCCACAACGGTGAAGAATGAAGTTTAGGAATAGACATCCGGAAACATGTCATCATTTCGACTGTACCGAGCACGATACTTTAGATGGGCTTCTAATGTGACGACTGATGGGTACCTATTGTGATACCTTTTATTTTGGCTCTTGATAATAGTGCTTCATTGCCTAAAACCGGAGCTTCGCTGTGCTTAGTCGGAAATTTTCAGGAATCAATGTAATTTTGACTAGCACTATTATACAATAGTTTTGAGGGGTTTCAAACTAGATGTATATATCTACTTTATGGTAGTTGGGAATCCTATATGCGACTTTAGATGACGTGTGTAGTTCAGAAGACAAAACAGAGTTTGATCTCGGAACACCATTCCCTGTGGTGTAACAAGATTCGAACACCGACGGCCTTGCTGTGACTGTAGCAAAATGCTGCCCACGGCATTCCATGCTCGAAGCATCGCGCTCGCTACAGTATGTAACATCTGGAACCGTTGAAACATCTACGGACTTCCGCGTCTGACCCCCATACCATACCGTCTCTCGGCTCTCCCCCTCACTTGACCATCCTCAGACCCCTTCATCATTTCACTTTGAGCGAGGGTTTTTTGTTTCCGTGCCTTTTGCCAATACTCTTCTTCTATCAGCAGTACCACGCTATCCGTCACATAAGCTATTCATCGAACTGGGATTTACCTGGCTCGTAGAATCAGGTACCAGGGTTACACGCCCGCCAGGGTTCCGAGGTTAGGTTACACGCCACAGCCACAATTGCCATTTGTACCTTGGAACATCAATTCTCACCCGCCCCCGCCCCCACCCCACCGCGAGCTTACGCCTCGATTATGGACCATCGTTACTCCGTGGCGATTGCCTATTTCTATGTCTTACTTGTTACCAAAAGCGGCGCATAGTCGTCGCCGATTCCGCAAGAAGGCAATTCATACAGACGACGCCCCAGGAAAGTTACTTACGTGGGATTCCAAGAATGGGTAATGATATGCCAAACTAGAGAACTGCATGAAAGAAAAGGGTCAGCATACGGTGAAAACCGCTGTAAAAGGCAGTCGGCGACATATCGTCGTAAAGAGGCCCTATTTTTCCCGATTTTGTCGCGCATAGGAAAGGCTTTACGAGGGCTTTACATTAAGATCATCTGAACCTCAGACGCCGGACTTTGCGAGTTTCACCCGGAGGGTAACCGTGTAATTATCGTGAATTTGAGCGAGTTACGGTTGGAAGTACTCTAAAACCAACATGAAAATATCTCATCGATAGTTAGTATCAATCGCGAGTGGAGAGGAATTTCAGCCCCATGTAATGCAATGCCATGCACATGCGCCAAGTTCTAGAATGACAGTCCGGAACCTGTTGGAAGCTGAAAAGAAAGTGTAGATATAGATATATGCGCATTCCACACGTGCGCGCAGCCGCGTAATTCAAGGGGCCGTGAAGTATTTGCCGGACTTCCATAGTGTGCTTAGCCCGGTACTTAGTAATGGCTGGTCGTATGGGAGCTGTCAAAAAAATTGGTTGCAGCCACTCGTCTCGGTTTTCGGTACAACGTGGGTCAAGAAGAAGCAAAAACAGACGATGCAAGGATGCAGCATATAGAAATGAGGCTGAGAGTTGGAGGCGAGGCGGGTTAATGTTGGTTAGAGTTTTGTGTGCTCATGGTTTCGTCACTATAGAAAGATACATTCATTGTCGCGCGCGGGTAATTGATCCGTAATGTAGATATACGTGTAAGTAAGGCTGGAAACCGGTGATGTATGCGTACATAGCGCGAAATGGCGTTGACGAAACAAATGTGATGCTATTATGCTGTGCAACAGTGGATTCAGGGCCACGAGAGAAAAGGTTCGAGTCTGCTGCTATAAATAGCAACACTGTGCGCAATTAAGGACACAGCTGAAGGGTGGGTACAAAGGTCGGACGAGATCCCTTCTGCTTGGTGACCGGAAAAATTGGATGAGCAGAGGATGTTAGACGGAACAAGGCAAAGCCTCGAAGACAGGAGAAACGAACACTTACACTAAACTGTCAGTAGATTGGTTAGCCGAGCGTCAATACACTAACAAAATAACGAGCGAAAAGACCCTGTTCTGCTCTGCGCGTCTGCATCTGCGGGGTAAAAATTGGGCTACAATGAAGGCACAGCTTGCTCAAGTACATGATACCTTCCTCTCATGATTATTATTTATCGTCACCCTTGCAAGGCAACGAAAGAAAGAGAGCTCTCGTAGATCGATCCGAGCTTAAGCCACTAGGGGATTTCTGCTACTACTACTTCGTTGGTACGGAGAGAATGTAGGATATCCGGCCATAGTCCGCGCCTCCTTTTGTACCAAGAATGTTCACGTCACAAGCACCCAGACACCACGAAGTGCGCCATCCTCAAAGTTGAAATGCAACGCCCACATGCTAAGCAAAATACAACTTGACAGAAACTCGATCGCTCGCATTGCATCGCTTCGCTTCTCTTCACTTCTCACTTCTCACTTCTCATCTCTCGCTCGCTTTCTCCCTCTAGTTCCTCTTCTTTCTCCCCCCCCATATCTCCACACTCGCTAGAACGTTCGCTCCTATTAATCCGTATTAATACCTCACCCCCCATACCCATACCAGATCCTCACCTTGTCGACCCTGCTTCCGGTCCCTTGCTTGATTTTTGTCCAGTGTTCCAACTGCCACATTGAAGTAAGCCGCCGACGATCCTCGAAGACGTAACATATCCAACCATACCCAGACAAGATCTCCTGTCTCATTCGCTCTGAAAATCGAAGGGAAACGCTGACCTCTTGGTGACGTTGGTTGTAGGGAAGATCACCCCAGCGTCTGAATTGTTTAAACGCCGAACGCTGCAATACTGCTACCTTCGCCTTACATACCTTCCCTGCATTTTGGTTTGCCTGTCTGCCTGTCGTTTACGATTCATTCTTCCTCCCACTCCCCGCCCGCATTAGGGTATCAACTCCAAGGATTGACTGCTTAGCCCGGTGCAACGGTACATTCACCACAGCATATCCGCGTGTTTCGGGAACAGTACAACGGCCGAATATCGAACCTGTTGCGTGCCGGGTGTCATCTGCAGGAGTGCGGTGGGATCTAGATCTTCGGGATAGTTGTCGACGAAAACGGTGGACGGTTGGGACACAAGTACAGAGGTTTTAGATCTTTAGATGACTGCGGTTTCTCCTACAGCAGCTTTGGTTCCCCCTAGTATTTATTCTAGAGATCCGACGTTGCCCAATGGCGGATATCCCAACTCCATGATGGCAGCACAGATACAGCAGAGTCTCGACAAGCGCAACTCAGGGGGAAGCTCTATTCGACGGAAGAGCGTTCCCAATTCTCCCGTTCATGAACGTCAAGGTTCCTACCCGCTGAATGACATAGACGAGATGTCTCAACACGACCAATATCCTCCGCCTGATCACATACGAGGGGCTGTGCGTCAGTTTCAACAGCAACTACCACAATTCAGCGACAAATTTTCTAATACCCGAGTAACGTCACTACAATCTATCGACTCCCGAGACCTACAATCACCGTCTCCTGATCTGATGCTAAATCGGCCGGATTGCGGCGATCCACAGTTCCGGGAAACCCTGCCATCACCATCGTTAAAAGCTCAGCACATAATCCAGGAAAATCCGATGCCGCAACCTCAATCAGCGATAATATCTTCGGGGGAGAGCAATAGGTCATCCAAGAGCTCGTCAAATTTCTATGTGGGAGGGACAGAATCGCCGATTAGTGCATCATCATCATCATCCAGAGAAGACATTGCTCCCAGTCAGAAGCCTACAAAGTTGCATCCGCAGCTGAATTACCATCATCAGCTTGCAGACTCGCCCAGCGGCTCATCGCAGAGTCTGGGAGATCCCAACGGTGCACCATACTCGAGGAATTCGCCGTCGCCGGCGTCGGATGAGCAAGGGCATCGGCGGAGTCCGAGTGGTGGGCAACATCTTGCACCTCACACAGCATACCGGAAGAGCCCTAGACCTACATCGACTTACTCACTGGATGCTCGAGGTCGTTCATCGCCAAATCTACGCGCTGTATCCGGTCATTCTTACGACAGTCGGCGGTCTTCCTACATGGACTTAACTCAACCTGCACATATCGAGCAGCAGTATCGCCCGGTGTCGTCCTTCGACAATTCTTACCTCCAAGCCCAAGTTGGCGCATATGCATCCCTTCTCTCCAGCAGAGAGACGCTCGAAAAGTACCGTGCAACTGCTAAGAAGACGCAAGATCCGGTGCTGCAATACGAATTTGCACTATTCTTGATCCAGGTTGCGCAGCAGCAGCAAGACGATGCCGGTAGTCCAGACTCGGCACATGGTCGAACACCAGGATCGAGCCATCGCGGTAACCATCCTTACAATAATTCTGGTGGATCTCGAAAGGAACTTCTTCGCGAAGCGCGGGCAATTCTGGAACGGACATCTTCCAAACTCCCACAGGCTCAGTATTATCTTGCAGATGCGTTTTCCTCCGGCTTGTTTAACAAGGGCAGGGAAGAAAATGAAAAGGCCTTTCCTCTGTTTATTGCAGCGTCAAAGCGGGGTCATGCAGAAGCAGGTTACAGAGCGGCTTTGTGTAACGAATTTGGGTGGGGATGCCGAAAAGATCCTTTGAAGGCTGTACAGTTTTACCGCACTGCTTGTTCAAAGAGCCATCCGGGAGCAATGACACGACTAGGAATCGCATGTCTACGATCTGACCTTGGTCTTGATGGACGGTATAGGGAAGGTGTGAAATGGCTCAAACGTGCTTCGGACATCGCAGATGTACAGTATCCATCCGCGCCATACGAACTTGGGCTATTACACGAAGAGGGATTCGGGGATAGTGTACTCGAAGACAAGGCCTATTCGGCACAGCTGTTCACGAAGGCTGCGGAACTGGGACATACCGAAGCATGCTACAGGATGGGAGATGCGTACGAACACGGAAAGCTGAATTGCCCGAAAGATCCGGCTCTGTCGGTGCATTTTTATACGGAAGCCGCGCAGAGAGGGCTCCCGATGGCCATGATGGCACTGTGTGCATGGTATCTTTGCGGCGCAGAGCCAATGCTACCAAGGAATGAGCCTGAAGCGTATGCATGGGCCGTGAAAGCTTGTGAATACGGTACGTTGCAGACTTCCTCTAGCTCATTTTAGCATGGAATGTTACTCACGATGTTACAGGGTTACCAAAAGCGGAGTATGCGGCAGGGTACTTCACAGAGCAGGGGATCGGCTGCAGAAGAGATGCCCTGCAGGCGAATGTGTGGTATGTTAAAGCAGCAGAACACGGTGATGAACGCGCAATCGCGCGATTAAAGGTCATTAGGGAGGCGGAGACCGGGAACGGCACTGACGGAAAGAAGGGGAAACTTAAAAAAGATGCGAAGGCGGCCAAAGCGGGTGACAAAAACTCACCGCATGAAGGCGGGGACAAAGGTGATTGCCGCATCATGTGATGTGATGTGATGTGGCATGTATGACTGAGTTGTTGTGTTCAAGGTCTTGGTTGGTTTCTTTTGTTGGGGAGTTTTGATTGTTTATATTCTGTTTACTCTTTTTTGATACCGTCTAGGTGGTTTTTTTTATTTGTCACTTTCGGGACTTTTTGAATACCTACTTACTAACACCTTAATACCTTTCTGTGGAGATGGAGGAAGTGGGGATTTTTCGTTTTTTGTTTGTTTACTTTATTTGATGTTGATGTATGTTTCGGATTGGCATGTCGCATACATATCGTGCGATGATATTTTCTCTTTCTTCTTTTTCTCTTCGAGTTTCTTATCTTGCATTGGAGATTGAATGGATGGAGGGATGTCTGAGATAGCATGGAGATGGAAATGGAGATTTGCATAGGTAGGATCTATTGCATGGAATATATGAAGTCCAACTTTTAGGTGTTTTGATGCGAGTGCAGTGACCGGGATAGGGTTCATTGCGACCGTGCAAGGGGAGGGATGACCGATAAGGTAGGGCAAAGCTTTTTTTGATTGAATTCGAGCATGGGGTTCGGTACCGAAGGATTCATGGATGTTCGAGTGGTTGGATGAGATCGTCCGTGGAACACAGATGTTGTCCTCGAGATCCCGGATTGACCAGTTGTATTCTTCAGCGTCCGTGTCCTCCTGACCAATACATTGGGTGATTGATGTCAACACGCCCGCCATCTCTTTTTCGTGGAAGGAAGGATTGTCCGTCCACTCGAGTTTTTATTTATTCTCAACCCATCCGTTTGTCGGAACGAAAACAATTGGGTGTGATTCGTTGGCTGGCTAGTTGTTCGAGTCGAGTGTTGACATGTTGACAACAATGATGTCTTGGTGGCATAGTCTGGCGTAGTCACGGCAACGGATAGGGATTCTGAGTGGCTATTTTCAGCATCAACCGGGGGGATGCAGGAGAAAGTTGTGTAATGCGACAAATCGGAGCAGGATTGAGAGGCGAGAGCGACAGACTCCACAGAATCCGGATCACTCACCTTTCGTTAAAGCTCCCCCGACGCTCGCTCACTCCCATCCTACACCCCGATCCTCCATACTGTCACCTATCTCTCCCTCACGCTTGCTCTACATATAATTAAATAACCAACGACGCACTGACGGGCGCATCCCTCACGAAACGAATCACGGGGTAGGCAATGCTCAGTTCTCCTTTTTGAGCCGCTGCGACTACTCCACCAACACTTTACTTACTCCATGCTAGCGCACAAGCTACCAAGTATTCCATCCCCTAGAGCAATTTCGCCTCCCGGACGACGAAAAACGACGAGACATTTCCTCCCACCGGTTCCCTCGTTTTGTAACCCCGTTCATCCGTTCGTTCGCTCTTTTCGGTCGCTCTTTTCATACCTTAGATTATCGCTGTATATCTTTGTTCGCTTCGGTAGTGAGGAGTTGATTAGGTTCTCACGAGTGGAAAGGGTCTGGGCCCTGATCGTATATTGCGTTTTCTGCGGGGAAGGGAAGACTAACGTTTCAAGATTTCCAGGGACTGTTGTTTACCCTCAGAGAGAAATGTCGTTACCGCAGCGACCAGATCCGAGCTCTCCGCCAGGGCGACGCACATATCAAGGGCTAGATGGCAACAGTCCCACAGGATACTACCCAGGTTCTACGTCCAGCACACCCATATCGCAACAGCGGCGAAGACTACCACCTATGGCAACGCCTTCACCCCTCGGCTCAGAAGCCGGAACGCCAGGTCCTGAGCTTGGACGCAAAAAGAGTTTGATTAAACCCGAGCGCATGCGGATAGGGAGGGATCATCCAAATTACCATTACCGACAACATGCGCAGCAACACGGAATTGAGGTGATGCCGTCGTCGACGGGGAATGATCCAATTCTTGAGGACCCGCAGGATGTGGCGTCGCACTCATCGACGGATTCTACAGATCTGAAGAGCATAAATCGGCCGCATCAGAGATACTCGGACGATGTGGAGACGGTTCCCGTCAACATCAAAAAACTACAGCGAAATACGACGCGGCGGAAAACTGTGAATGAGAAGGCGGCGCTGAAGCAGAAGCAGAAGGAGGAGATCAGTCCACCGTCGGCTTGGAATGTCTACTGCGCCATCATCACATTCTGGTGTCCTGACGCGGTGCTACGATGTTTTGGGATGCCGCATCGCGCGCAGGCAAGGGCTTGGAGGGAGAAGATGGGCATTATCAGTATCATCCTCGTGATATGCGCTTTTGTTGGATTCCTTACTTTCGGTTTTACGCAGGCCGTTTGTGGAACGCCAAAGGAGCGGTTGCGGGTCAATCATGTGGATCGCGGGTATATCATCATTCATGGCCGGGCCTATAAGATGGATAAGATGAGACATCCTGCCGCCCTAGGTATCCCGAAAGGAAGCAATGTCTTGTACAACATACAGCGTGACGATGGAGGCATTGGCTACGGAGGAATGGATGTGTCGTTTATGTTCCAGAATGTCAATGGTCACTGCAAGGGATTGATTACACCGGCCCAGAACTCGGACATCGTTACAAATGACAAGGGAGAGCTCGCATGGTATATGCCATGCAAAGCGTTCAATCAGGATGGGTCTTCCAAGCCGAACGCCACCTTGGGGACGGACCAGTACAAAGGCTGGGCGTGCCATACCACCGGCCTTGCCCGAAAGACCTACTATGATCTGAATGTGCAGGGAGAAGTTTATTTCAAGTGGACGGATATCACCAATTCCTCCCGGAATCTTGTCGTCTACTCTGGCAGTGTCCTCGATCTGAACCTTCTTAACTGGCTCGACCAGGTCATCTACCCCACGCAGTTTGACGACATTAGGAAGAACGCCGGGCTACGAGGAACGGACATCACGCATCGATTTCAAACTAGTAACGAGAGACAGATTGCGAAGTGTCTTAATGAGATCATCAGAGTCGGAAGCATCGATACGGAGACGGTTGGGTGTATCGCCTCCAAGGTTGTGCTTTATGTCTCACTCGCCTTTATTGTCAGCATCGTCCTTATAAAGTTTGTTCTAGCATTATTTTTCGGATGGTTCCTGAGTTGGAGATTGGGCGTTGGCAGAGATGCGGCGGCAAGGAAGAAAATGAAGGAGAGAAGGAACGAAATTGAGGACTGGGCAGATGATATCTATCGCCCAGCGCCTAAACTTCAGGATGCTCAGGTTGATCGGCCCAGCAAGAGGGGAAGCTTCCTTCCAACGACCAGCAGATTCACCAGCCCCTATGCGCAGGAACGCCCGCAAAGCCGACACAAGCCAATGGTAACTACTATGGGTTCACAGAGTTCTACAGGGCGGCTCCTACCTCCCGGTGCACCCATGTATACTCACGGCAATGGATCCCGAGGAAGCCTGAGCGGTGGAATGTCCGAGTCGGGTGTCGGCACGCAGTTATTGGGTTCGTCTTATGGATCTGGAGCGCCAGGTGACAGATATAGTACGGTTTATAGCGATGATGGCCCTGGTCCTGCCGGGTTTATTCATGAAGCGGTTGTCCCGCAGCCGCCGCCCGAGTACCAACCACACGGGTTCCCACTCGCGCACTGTATGTGTCTCATCACATGTTACTCGGAAGGAGAACAGGGTATTCGCACAACACTCGACTCCATTGTAACTACAGATTATCCCAATTCGCACAAGTTCATGTTGATTGTTTGCGACGGTATGATTATGGGTCACGGAGAAACAATGACGACACCGGATATCATTGTTTCCATGATGAAAGACCACGCTGTTCCTCCGGAGAAGGTCCCTGCGTTCTCTTACGTTGCTGTTGCGTCCGGCTCGAAGCGTCACAATATGGCAAAGGTCTATGCAGGATTCTACGACTATGGCGAGGACTCCCAGGTTCCACCCGAAAAGCAACAACGTGTTCCTATGCTCGTAGTGGTCAAGTGCGGTACTCCAGCTGAAGCGTCGTCGCCAAAGCCCGGAAACAGAGGAAAGCGTGATTCGCAGATCATCTTGATGAGTTTCTTGCAGAAGGTTATGTTTGACGAGCGTATGACGGAGCTAGAATTCGAAATGTTCAATGGCATCTGGAAGATCACGGGCATTTCACCCGATTACTACGAAATGGTTCTCATGGTCGACGCCGACACAAAGGTCTTCCCCGACTCGGTCACGCACATGGTTGGAGCCATGGTCCTGGATCCCGAGATCATGGGCCTGTGCGGAGAGACGAAGATCGCGAATAAGCGGAGCAGCTGGGTTTCTATGATTCAGGTGTTTGAATACTTCATCTCCCACCACCAGACAAAGGCCTTTGAATCCGTTTTTGGGGGTGTTACTTGTCTTCCTGGATGTTTCTGTATGTACCGTATCAAGGCGCCCAAAGGAGGCCAGAACTACTGGGTCCCCATCCTTGCGAATCCGGACGTTGTTGAACACTACTCGGAAAACGTAGTGGAAACACTACACACCAAGAACCTTCTGCTGCTGGGAGAAGACCGATACCTCTCCACGCTGATGCTCAAGACATTCCCGAAGCGAAAGCAGGTCTTTGTCCCCCAAGCAGTGTGCAAGACCATCGTGCCCGATGAGTTCGGAGTGCTACTGTCGCAGCGAAGACGTTGGATAAACTCGACGGTGCATAACTTGATGGAACTCGTGCTGGTTAGGGATCTCTGCGGGACCTTTTGCTTCTCGATGCAGTTCGTAGTGTTTATCGAGCTAATCGGAACTCTCGTCCTCCCCGCCGCTATCGCGTTCACCTTTTACCTCAGTACCTACCCTCTTTCCCTTCCCCTCTGCTCACCCACTGACATCCTGTAGTCATAATCTCGACGTATACACGTCCGGTCCCTATTATTCCGCTAGTGCTGTTAGCAATGATCCTGGGTCTGCCGGCGATCCTGATCGTGCTCACAGCCCACAGGTGGAGCTATGTGTTGTGGATGTTGATCTATCTGTTCTCACTCCCCATATGGAATCTTGTCCTACCCAGCTACGCGTTCTGGAAATTCGATGATTTCTCATGGGGAGATACCCGGAAGGTTGAGGGAGAGCGGAAGGGTGATGGACATGGTGATGCAGAGGGAGAGTTTGATTCTAGTAATATTGTTATGAAACGGTGGGCAGATTTCGAGAAAGGTACGTAGCCCTGGGATGCGATGTGTTGGTAGTGTAGGGGCTATCGACTAACACTGCAACAGAGCGCCGAATGAAAGCCCCGCAAAACACGTGGGCTCCAGACGCGAGTAGGAATAGCGAATACTACGGCCAACAGCAACAACAGTTCCCAGCGGGATGGCATCCACAGCATCACCATGGAGGCTACTCGGATGTGAGTGAGGGTGCTTTGTAAAAGATTTAAGATTGTACGATGGTTTCTTTTTCGTTTCTATGGGTTGAGCGTCATTTGCTGGCTGGCTTTTTTGCAGGGTTTTTTGTAGCGGATTTTTTCATGAAGATGTAATGTGAAGGAGATGTGGATGACAATATATGGGCCATTTTTGTGCACTTCCTGTTGGCATGATGTGATTTTCGTGTGTGAGGGGAGGAAGATGGAAAGTGAGTGTGAGATGCGAGGATGGCGGGCAAAGTTGAGCGTGGGTGCGGCGATGTCACGGGGCCAGGATCGGTGATGTGGGATAGGTCGAAATATCCGGCCGCTTGCATGCAGTGAGAACGGGGATACGTATCGCAGGAAGAAAAAGAGAGCATATACAGTTGGGGACGCCTGTACTTCCGGGGGACAAAGACTCACGCATTGGATGGCTTATAGCTCCACCACAACCACCTAATTTAGAAAAAGGGCTCTTTAGAGCGATAAAGAGAGAGTAAAAGAATATTTCTAAACGCTCCGATTATTTTTTAAAGGTGTGGTTGATTTACTATTACATTTTAAATATAACTCATTTGGTGGGACCTAGACTGAGTACCCATATTAAGTGCTACCGTTTGAGTCTGATCTAGATTAGGCTACCAGCTACTTAAGCCTCCAGTCTACACTCGAAAACCACCCATTAACTACAGTATGAAAAACTGGGGTTTTTTTTAGGACGGTTATAAGCACATTGTTTTGCGGAAACCGTTTTAGAACCGTTTTCGGACCGTTTAGAAAATTTGGGAACGGTAACCGAACTGTCGCAAGACCGTTACCCCCTATAAACCGTCTTAAAAAACCACCCTTTTTCATTTAGTAACTAAGCTTGCGAGCGATGAAAAGGTTTGGGAACGAGAGCACCTCTAGTCTTACCGGAGTAGAGCCGCAGCCGTTATCGGGATTTTGGCACATATTCGAGAAAAATTTCGTGTGGATTATAGGCTACATTAAAACCCATTTAATTTTCACAACTACATGCATAGAGAATTTGCACGCCTCTCAATTTTTTGGTGAATGAAAAAATCTCGAAGTTGTATGGGAAACCCAGTTTGACACTCAAGACTAAATCAAACCAGGTATAGTACCGCATTAACTTAAGTTTGTCTCTGCTAGAACGCATGCAGAGTCAACCTCCACTGTGAAGTTTCAGCGTAAAGAGTACGTGCAGGTAAAATTGTGGTGCAGTCACTATGCCACGGGTCCGTGTGAGTCTGCATGTGGCCAACACGCACGCTAGCCTTGCGCTCTATTATTGAGTTTTAATATGAGGCAGGCACAGAAATTTGAACTTTATTGAACACTCCAAAGAGCAAGTATGTACATATATAACATAATATATGCATGCGCCGGTCAAACTTGCTCATGAGAAGAACGCAGTTCATATCTAGGTAGAATTTTTCCCCGTTGTACGGCAACGTTAACTGGATACTTCGCTAGGAGAGTGCACTCCATCACTATGGATGACATTATTCTGGGTATTTCGGGGATGACACCATGGAGATTTTCATCAGAATTGCCCGGAATCCGCTACTTCTGGCTGTGTGGATAAGATGCAATCCAAACTCTTCGTCCCTCGCGATCAGTGTTAGCTGCAATATCAGTTGGCGCCTGCATCCATTACCCACCTCTAGAATTTCCTTCTTGACATCGTATTTCATGATGTGCGCTTTCCCCATATCCAGAGCTTCTTTCGCTAGTTTTATCTTCTTTTCCTGTAAGTCTAGTATATGCTGCGCCCAATCAGTTTGCATTCTAGCTATACAGGGCTGGGGTGGGGATCTGACTGACCTTCTCAATCGAATCCCGGATGATGTAGCGCGTAATTACTACATCTTGCGTCTGGCCGAGTCGATGGACACGTTCAATCGCTTGAAGCTCTACCATGGGGTTCCTGCTCCCGATTAGCTGCCACTTCCGCAGAGTAATACCATGCGATATAATACCAATATGGCTCCATCATATGCACTCGGGATGCACAGGTGAGGTTTATACTAGACTACATCAGCGAGGCTCACTAAAGGCGTTCAAAACGGGTCTTGGAAACAGGTTGCTTACCCAACCCCGCCAGCCATAAGAGAGACCAAAAGGACAACACGGCTCGGATTTTCGCGGAACTGCCGTAGCTCCTCGTCTCGCCGAGCTCGCGGCATCGATCCATCAAGTCTACAGAATTGGATACCAGCGTCGTTCAGAGCGACACCAATGAGATCCAGCATCCGCGTCCAAACTGAGAAAACAACACTACAGGTCAAATACGTTAACGACAATTCTTGGTGGGGAGGCTAAGTGGCAACTCACTGCTTCGGTGACTGACAATTTACAGAAAATTCCTGCCGAATTGCCCGCAGGAGTGCCGCTACTTTAGATGACGGGCCTTGATAGCACGGGAAGCTTGGAATTTCCACAGTCGAGGCCGGGATAGCTTCCTGTGTTGCAATTTCCGAGACGGAACATTCCTCGCACTCAACAACTTTGTGATCAAGTGTCGGAAGCAATTCTATACATCTAGCACAAATTGAGCGATGAGGGCAACCTAATCCTTCAAACGTAGTCGAGCTAGGAGGCTGTTGGTTGCATACGAAACAAATCATTGTCTGACTAGTGGCAGCAGGCCCGGAAGGCAAATCGATTGCAAGGAGTTCCTGCCCATGATCGCATATCATACGTAGCCTGGATAAACACCTTAGAGTTTCTGTTGATCCTTCGGCGTTGTAGGTTCTTGAACGTAATAGGCTCTGTTTGTGTGCATTGTAAAGATTCCTCTCGTCGCCGCTGAAATCAAGGAAGCGGATTTGCTCACTCCGTGATGGCAAGTTGGCCTCAATGGCAGCCTTTGTTCTTCTCAGGCATACCGCTTTGAGAGCAGAGCGCAGGTTATCCATTCCGGATTGATCTGCGAAGATGTGGTTGTGAAAGCCTTGTTTCGTATCGAGCGGTTTGTATTTCAGGAATTTAAATAGCGTTGCGATATCGGACAGATCATTTTGGAGAGGAGTGCCAGTAACTGCCCAGCGGCGTTCAGCGGTAAGCGCGCATATTGCCATCGACCGTCGGGTTTTTTCAGTTCTGATACCATGGGCTTCGTCTAAAACAATTCGATAGAACTCGATGGCGTGAAGAGGATCATGTTTAGAGTTCCATTCCTGGGTGATTATAGAGGGAGTGGTGATAATGATATCGTAAGTGTTAAGAGTAGCGGGGTCTATGTGTCGGTTTCTGCCATGGTAAACTAGATAACTCAATTCACCGGGCTTCACATGCCTAAGGATGCATCTCAGTGCCGCTTCGGATTAGCGTTTGGGGAGGAAGATATACGTTGATATTTGTTCTTCCCAGTTACCGAGCGCTAAAATGCGTTAGCTTATCGCGGGAACTAGACATGGCACATATAGGCGAGCAGGATATCGGCGAGCAGGATATCGCAGAAGGGACGACAAACTTGAAACCGGTGTAACGATCAGTGTAGCTTTGCTACATGGCGCGAGAATAAAGCTGCACGTTCGACTATTCCTTTCAACATGAAAAGAATCTGCTAGATCCATGGTTGTCGCTATTAAGGCAAGCATCGTCAACGTCTTCCCGAGACCCATGTGATCTGCAAGAATCCCTCCCCTGATATTACTACATGAACTTTTAGTCTGATTTGTGCCACAAGCGTTGGTTGCGAGTTGATACGAACCACATCTTTGTTCTGACGGTTATGTCAGCGGTGTCAAATATAGAGAGCCCTTGCTCTCTTCTGTGGAGAAAATAGAGGCCCTGTTTTTGATGACTGAATGTATGCGGGTGCTTAGTTAATAATACTGTAATACTGGCGTATATAGATCGATCCAATGAGACTTGCCTCATCAGCTCTGTTCTGAGCCGGGCATCTCCGGACATTTCGTCCAAGACCGCGGATCTAAAGATATTGTTGAATAGGTCGAGCAGCTCAGTTATTCCAGACGAAACTGTGCTACCTTCCGTAGGAGGCGCAGGTACCCCGCCAGTTAGTGTGGTCTCTGTGATGATTCCATCGAAACGACTGGAAAAAATCTGAGGATTCTTGTAACAATAACCGCTGTCGGGGTACTTTGGATGTTGAAGATAGACGGTGTTGCTTGACAAGTATTCTGCAACTGCCGCTGCAAACTCAAGGCTTCCAAAAATATTAAGGACGATCTCCACTGTCACCTTCGAGCCCCCCTTTCGCCGATTCTGACTGTAAATAAGTGGCAGAAGCGCTACCGCCTGGATTCGCATCATCGACCGGTTGAGCAACGGCAAAATAATCGCACCAAGAGATCGATCTAGGGTTCCGAATGGTGTGGCATCGTTGCTCAAATGAACTGCAATAGGTGCCTTAGAATTGTTAGTTATCGATGTTACTGTGGTGAGCGCTGTGTAAGGCTTGTGCATAGTGGAATTGATGTTTTCGACGTGATTGACATTCGAATTGCAGCGGCATTGAATCTATAGCTACAGGCATCAGAAATTTGTATCTTGTAAACTATTTATGCCTGCTATCGTACCATGCCAAAGCAAACCTCGTCCTTATCCACAGGTTGATCCATGAATCTTTGTATGCTCCCGTGAGCAGTTGCGGCGGCAAAATCATCATGCAATTCCCATTCAACTTCTACAGCTGTTGGTTCAGGCTGGGGTGAACTGCTGAACCGGCTTAGAGTGCTAGCGGGGCTGGGACAACAAGATGTCGTCTCTTTACATGGTGTACTCGGCCTCGAAGACCGTGGGGTATATCTGCCGTCCGCACCATTTCGCTGCCTCTTGGTACTGGGTACCCGGAGAAACTCTTCGGCGTCGGTACGGTCGCAGATCGTAGCTACAGGTGGCAGGTTGTACATTGGATTGTAGAGCTGTTCGGTAGGCGTATACGGAGTGCGGTGGGAATATTAGAATTCGAACCCGGGAATTTCCCGGTCTTATAAAATCTCGAGAGCCTACGTGTAATGAGGCAGTGTCGTTGGGTGCATTCGTGGCGCTTTAGCGCCGCATCTTGGATTCGTGCTTCGCCTTTGATTTGATATGCGCAATGTATGCAGTCGGTTTGTGTTACCAATCAATTGATGGAATCCAGCCCCTCCCTAAACCCCGCACAGTGCCTGCGTAATTAACAAAGCTGCGCACTGTGATCATGTCCTTCCCACAAAAACCGCAGGTTCCAACTGCTATCGTTCAAGCACTATGTCGCTTCCAGAACAGTCTCGATTCAGAAGAGATAAAGTTCTTCAGCAATGTCACTACTGAGGTTGACGTTATGAACTTGATCGAAACCCTGGAAGCAGATCAAGGCTCCCGAGGATGCTTGAGAAACATGAACCGAGTTAAGCGCTTCATCAATGGTTTATCTCAGTATGCGACAGTAATTGAAGTTTTTGTTCAAGTCAACCCAGGGATCCTATCGTTTATCTGGGTAGGCTTCAATCGGTGATAGAGCCAGCTAGCGACCTCCTCGCTAACATCAAAACTCTTATGCAAGGGACCTATCAAGCTGCTGCTCCAGGTGAGTTATAGGCTAACCACTCTTGTCACACGACTTAGCATAGTTAGCTGACTCGTTCTCAGCTGTCCAGCAAGTTTACCGAAAGCTTCGACCGGCTTTTAGATGCTTGCCAGACGATCGGGGACAATCTACCACGTTTCATACGTTTTGCGGGGATCTTTAAATGCACTGAACGTATACAAAATGTCATCGCTCTTTTGTACGAAGATATTCTTGATTTCTACCGTCGTACTTTGAAATTTTTCCGACGCCGAGGTGAGATACTCAACTTGACTAAACCCCGTCTAACAGAGTCTGATCCGAAATGTAAATCTTGATCAGCTTGGAAAATGATCTTCTGTCTGGCTTGGAGAGACTTCCAGTCTAGATTCGGTCACATCGTGGACAATATTAAGAGACACCAGCAGCTTATCGACAGCGAAGCTTGCGCCGAGGATATAGACCAAGCGCACCGAGCGAGAGAACTAGCGCGAGAGCAGCTCGAAGAATCTCTGCGACAAGCACAAATGAGGCGGAAGAAAGAGTGCGCTGAGTGGTTATCTCCGGCAGATGTGGAGACTGTAAAAGATACCGCATCGCAGGCAAAAACCCCAGGTACCACTGAGTGGTTATTCAGAACACGTGAGTTAAGAGACTGGATTAGTGGCAGTCAGGCTGTCCGGGCTATATGGTTGTCGGGAATCCCAGGTGCTGGTACGTATTTACTATTTATCGATCGATTCCACCTCATTGGGACCTCACAGTGCTGAAAATTTTCGGTTTAGGCAAAACTGTACTATCATCATCAGTAGTAGAGCATCTCTACACGATGCGAGAGGCTTCGCAATCTACTATCTCGTCGGTCCTCTACTTTTTCTGCAGCTACAAGCAGCCTGATAAGAACACCTGCCTCGCGATGCTCCGGAGTTTTATTTATCAGATCATTCTCCAGGATGAACAGCTCATATCTTACGTCTATGAGCAGTATACAAGCAGTCCGCATTCCATTACTGTTGTCACGTGCAAGAAGATGTTGAGCTATCTGCTCGAATCGTGTGTACCAAGCGGAACATCGAAAGCTTTCTTGGTAATCGACGGACTTGACGAACTTCCAGAAGCCGAAAGAGGCGAGTTTTTGCCTATAATGAAGCAGATGCTGACAAAAGAACCTTACGATACCGTTCTTAGAGTCTTTATTGCCAGTCAGGACTTGCCGGATATTTCTAAAGCCATCTCTAGGAAAAGTTCCCGGCTTTCTGTTGGGAATAATAACCAACAAGATATACGCAAGTACATCGAATCAGCGACTAAAGATCTCGTGGAAGAGCTTGGTCTCGATGAAGAAGATCCCAGAATGGGCAAGAAAATAATTGATTCTCTTACAGAGCGTGCCGGGGGTCAGTCAACCTGGCAATCCCGATTCTCAACTGACGCAGTATTCAGGAATGTTCCTGTGGGTGCGGCTTGTTGTCAAAGGCTTGCTCTCCTCCGCGACAAGCGAGGAAGTTAACAACACTCTAGAAAACCTTCCGGATGGCCTGGAACAAACGTCGGACCCTAGCCAGAAAATATTGGTCTAATGCTAACAACCGAACAGATATGAAAGAATTCTAGATCGTATTCGATCCTTGTCCCAAGGAGAGCGAACCTTGGCATTGAAATTGCTTCAATGGATCACATGCTCAACCCGTATTATGACGCTGCGCGAACTTCAAGATGCTGTCGGAATTCAACCAGGCGATCTCACAGTGGACAAGAGATACAAACCTCTTCCGGCGAAGCTGCGAAGCGTATGTGGCCCAATTGTTGAAATTGTTGGCGAAGATACTGTAGTACCCGTGCATTTTTCTGCCAAAGAGTATGAAACTGAAATAACAAAACCTACTTGCAGCTGACTGACTACTGACTGACTCTAGATATCTGCTGAGCGAGCATAGCGGGCCCTTCGTCGATCGTGAAATAGCCCATCTTGAGATCTCCATTGTTTTCTCAATATACATGGGGTTCACGTGTTTTGATAGTGATCTTTGTGATGAGGATGTCATGCGGTGTGTTCTTAATGGCGATGTACGGCTTCTGGAGTACGTCCTTTCGAGCTGGGTCAAGCACGTGCTTGAGGCATATCGTTATTCCAAGGACCCTTCTCGGCTTAATATTCTATCAAATCTCCTGCAACAGAATGTCTTGAAAAAGCACTTCACCCAAGCCGCACAATCCGTTAGCCCTCCACAGGAGGGTGTTCTATCCGTAGAGAGTACAGGAACTATGCCGCCCGAAATAAAGTGGGCTTTGGTTAAAGTGCTCGACTATCAAGAAAAGCTTCACCAAAAACTCGGATGTCCAGAAGGTAAGATCACCGCCGCGTTTCACCCAGTCAACTTGTGTTTGAAGTTTATGCGTGTTTACAGGGCTCGACGACTGGTGCGACCAGAACGATCCAATGGACATTGGAAAAGCCCGCCGGAGGCTTTACAAAGTCTTGGAAGACCTTCTCGAAGGGGTCTTCGAGGTTAATGGTGAGCTGGATGTTATCGAGAAGCTACACAAGCTTTACGGTCAGAAGCTATTCAGGTGTCGCCACCACGCCTGCGCCCGGTCTTCTGAAGGATTCGAAACTACAGCTCAGAGAAATCGGCACGAAGACCAGCATGGCCGACTTTACAAATGCCTAGCGGAAAATTGCTTGTACAACGAGGTTGGGTTTACATCCAAGACAAGCCTGCAGAAGCACACGCGGGAGAGTCATAATACATCAGTGTCGCGCCACAGAGTAGTCAGGAAACTCGAGGTATTGATACGCTTTCAACAAGATTTAAGGCAATTATTAAAAGCGTTCTGGTGTTTAGGTCTTAGATTCCGCAATCGTCGATATAAGCCACCGGACGCGGATGCAACCCTCTAATCAGCCCCTGAAACAGCCTCAGAATGTTCTTGTTCCTGATTACCCGGTTGAATCGTTCGTGCGTGGTAGGTACATGCAGCCGGCACCTCCTTTGTATTACTGACACTGAATGGAGGCTACTCTCCACAACCCCAGCCAACTACCTTACCAGGCACGCAGGACCAGTCCCTGGAATCTCACCAGGATGGGAACGTATCCCCGCAAGTTGCTCTCCCAAGTTCTGTACTACTACCGGCGGTTTCTAGTACCCTCATTAAGCTTATCGATCTCGACCGAGAGTCCATTCCATCATCACTCAAGAAGGAGGGTTCTGATTGGTTTGCTTTGTTCAACCCGAAGGTGCCACGACAGCTGGATGTCGATCTGGTCCATACGCTGGACCATCATAGTGTGGCATGCTGCGTGAATTTTAGTCATGATGGAAAATATCTTGCCACAGGTTGCAATCGCAGCACCCAGATTTTCGATACCCAAACAGGACACAAGGTTTCGGTATTACAGGATGACTCTGCTGACCAGGATGGCGATAACTACACCCGCAGCATATGTTTCAGCCCTGACGGTAAATATCTTATTACAGGTGCCGAGGACAAGCTAATCAGGGTGAGAATGTGTTCTCTACTCTTCTTGGTAGTAACGCTCATTGAAATCGCAATCAATAGGTTTGGGATATCGCAAATCATATTATCCGACAAACATTCTATGGCCATGAGCAGGATATTTACTCTGTGGACATCTCTCGTGACGGTCGATATATTGTGTCTGGTAGTGGTGATCGTACTGTGCGAATGTGGGACCTGGATTCCGGTCAGAATAGTATCACCTTGAGCATTGAAGATGGTGTCACATGTGTAGCGATATCTCCGAAAGGCAATTTGATTGCGGCTGGATCGCTCGATAGGGGTCTAAGAGTGTGGGATGCTTTAACGGGCTATTTGATCAAACGAATAGAAGGCCACACAGACAGTATTTATAGTATCGCCTTCGCGCTCCATAGTGAGCACTTAATCTCCGCCAGTTTGGATAAGACGATCAGGCTATGGAGATTACAGGAGGAGATCCAGCCTTCAGTCTCTAATACCACTCACGCTGACTGCGTGAGAACTTTCGAAGGACATAAGGTCTTATTAGTATCAATTTATACCTCATGCGGAGTGCTTACAGCGTTTCCGGTCAGATTTTACAGTGCTTACAATGGTAATTAGGAATTTGTGCTTACTACTACATTTACGGTTGATCAAAGATGGATCGTCAGTGGTTCGAAGGATCTCAGCGTACAATTTTGGGATCCGGAAACTGGTATCGCCCAACTCATGCTCCAAGGTCACAAGAATTCCGGTATGTTATCGGTCACCTTGAAGCCCTCGAAACTTTTTGTAGCATGCTGGGTCGTATATACATATTCGTGCTAGAGACATTTCCTTGGCTGCTTTTTACCGTCGGCCCATCCGCGAGCCAATAAGAACTCTGCTAACCATACATACTTGTCATTGCAATAGTTATCTCAGTTAAAACGAGCCCTACTGGAGGGCTCTTCGCAACAGGAGGTGGAGATATGCGTGCCCGTATTTGGAGGTTGGTTTCACAGTTATCGAGCATCTTAAATTACCAGTCCTGGGCATACAGTTTCTTCTCTTTGCCTTGTGCTAGCTCGTAGTACCATTTCGCAAATGCAAGTGGTTAATGCAAAGCATGAAGTTAACAAGCCTTCTGCGCTTCGAGCTACTCTCATCCCGCAATCATACTATTTGAGTTCACGCTAACGCAATTTTCCTCTCTAATGTAGATATGGACCTTATCGCGAGCCCGTTTCTTGAGGATTAGGTTCTGCAGTTGGGAAAATTGGAGGTTAATCACGGTTTATTCTTTCGTTTCTTGAAGTTGGTTGTAAAACGGACAAAGGAAATAGGGGGGAATGCAGATGCAGATGACGAAGACAATATACCTAAATGGAGCGTTTTTTGGTCTATACTTGTGCGTGATGATTGTGTTGCTATGTATATCCGGGCTAAACTGGAAAGCAATCGGCTTCGCGGGTAAGTCAGCATTCCATGCCAACTGACTGGGGAGGAGGGTAGTAGATTGGAGGCTAAATCCCAGGGCTTTACCGCATAATTAGCTGAGGTGATTTGAGGCTACGGAGGCAGAAATGACAGGCTCCGGGTAATAACGAGAACGCGTCTGCGGTTACGGAATTTTTGTAGTAAGAAGCGAAATTGCCCGAAATTGCCCAACCACTACTCCAAACTTTCCCACATCGCTGCCAACTCTAGCGAGGGATCATTCTGCGATGAACTAGCTAAAGGGAAATGAGGGCGAGGTACAAGGGTGCACAATTGCTAAAACTCACCTTATAACAGTTCAAGAGATTTTCAACTGCCCCCAATCTACCTATAGTGTCTTTGATTGCACTTGCAAGGACTCTGCATGTTGTCTAGACTAATCAAATAACCCTCTGCCTCCGTGCGATAGATCTCTAAGTGATAATTAAGCTTCTAGATCACAAAACAGTCGTCTGCAGCTGGTGGCAGTTTGTTCTAGCTAGAGCTGGCTGGTTTCCAAGGTTAGCTTATTAGGAAGTAGCTAGCTTACCCACAAAGCAGTCGAACCCATTTTCCAAGCAGATTACTTCCTAGTACGGTCAGAACATGTAATAAATTAAATAGGATTTATGTAGAATAAACTCTCCTGGTCGCCGTATTTTATATAATAACCCTTTCGCAAAATTTATGTAGCATAACCCTCGGCACTTCGCATAACCAAATATCTGTTTATGCTTTAGAATTTGTGGGAGCATGCGCGGGCGCAAATACGTGGGGTTGTTGCATGGTTTGTTTCAATGACAAATTTGATGAGGAGCCATGTCAGGGTTAATGACTCGAGTCATTGTTCGGGCGTGAGTACTCATTATTTTTCTGACCCACTCAATGTAATATTTAAACACGACAAGAAATATGCAGTTCCGCATAGACTAAACAAACTGACGGCATAAATTTCTCCCACCCGAGAAGGTTATCCTACAAAATACGGTTCTCCAAAGAATTATATATCCCAGATAAAGTAGACTTAAACAAGTACCATGTTATGTATGGGGAGAACGTGCGCGTGTGATTGTAATCTATAGTCTTATGGTACAGGTAGAAGAAGGATATCAGACTAGAAACATACAAGAGAGTTGTACCATTACCTGCGTAGCAGCTAAATGCGCGCAAGGATGAACACGCGGATAACAGATAGTTTGTTTGTTTGTTTGTAATCATATTGCATTCGGCCGCTGGCGGCCATGGCATATCCCGTACATATTTCCTCCCCGCTTCTTCCGTAACATAAAGAAACAAAAGCAAAGTCGCGAGTCCTCTTCCC
>Ga0307512_10002062_pt1 | contig 26399 bp, 30 predicted proteins | sample 14_EM_MG_FD_200267 | JGI IMG/M metagenome (GOLD analysis project Ga0307512, IMG submission 200267) | Populus trichocarpa ectomycorrhiza microbial communities from riparian zone in the Pacific Northwest, United States - 14_EM | ecosystem: Host-associated > Plants > Roots > Unclassified | place... | reverse complement strand
CCCGAAACTCTCCTTCGCATTCTCCAATTAATTTTCGTCACCATAATGCTGGGCCTGTGCGGCGGGCTGCTGCAACAACAAGTCTACGGCGGCACACCGACACGTCTAAACTACTCAATGTGGGCTTTGGCTCTGGCGGCGCTATCCTTATTCTACCTAATCCCCTCCCTATTCCTCCCTTCAATCCGTTCCTCGCTCGCCGTCACCGTTCTCGACAGTGTAAATTTCATCTTTCTTCTCTGCGCCGGTATTGCGATGGCTGCATCCCTAGGTGGTCGAAGCTGCGGGGATCAGAGCTTTCTAGCGAATAATGGGATTATTAATGGTGGCGGGATACACGCGAATAGACAGAAGAGGTGTAGAGAGGCAAATGCGCTCACGGCGTTTGAGTGGTTTGCGGCTGCGGCGTTTGCGGGGAGTGGGTTGACTGCGTTGGTGAGTTGAATACAAGCTGAAAGGGGGAAAGAAGCTAATATAGCGGGGGTAGTATGAGATGAAGAAAGTGGGGAATACTAGGAGGTTGCAGGGAAGGAGACCAGATATGATGAGTTCGAGAGCGTAGGGGTATGAGGGTTGGTTGCTAGAATGTATAACGTTGTTTTGTTTGTTTGTTTGTAATCATTTTGCATTCACCCCGAAGGGGTGCCCAGCTAGGTTACCATAAGCCGGCCGACCACTGGTGGTCATGGCATTTTAACCCCGTCCCCGGAACTTCCTCAGTCTTCAACCAGGAGGGCACAAGGCCATTGAAACTCCCAATCTCTCTCCTAGGCAAAGTCGTCCCTCCTACTTCCCGCTACTCCCAAAAGAGCCCACCCCCAAACAAAAACACACAAAACATACTAAAAAAGCAAACTAAAACAAAAGAGAATCGTAAAGTACATTTTTGCCCTGCAGGATCTTCAAACCATATAGGCGCGATCTAAACTGCAACTCTTCCGACTCTCCTCCATTCCTAAGCCCTGCTCGGCTAACCCTTTCGGGGTCGCCAACTTTCATATCTTCCACCACGGCAGTCATAAACCTCAGTGACTCCGCGATCATCATCATATTTCGTAACGACCCGACTACGTCGCGGTCGCTCATCTTCATTTTTCCCTTCTAGGGCTTCAGACTCCCCCCACTTTTGTTGTCCTCCCCTCCCTCCGGTTCATCTTCCACCCTTATCATTGTCCACCTTCCTCCACGTTATCGTATTTCTGAGTTCGGTCACTCGGTCACCTGACCCTCTGGACCTCCCTCTGCCATTTCGCTTTCTGGGATTCCGCGCATTCTGTCGGCTTCCTCCCTTATCATTTTCTCCCCTATCATCCTCCCTCCCGATTACCATTGCCGAAGCTCCGGCATGTCGAGAATGCATTAAGCTGGGTGGTGGGGATGTTAATCTCGGTGCTTTACCCGGTCACCCTGGTTCCGCATTCGATTCGTCAATAATCATGGGTGTCGCGTTGTCCCTTTCGACCTGCTTCGCCCAATTTCGAGTTGTTACTTCCCGCGCCAATGGTGTTCCTACCCGCTTCCTCTGTGCTGGCAGTACTGGCCGTGGCCTCCTCGTAAGATCCTTTGTTGGTGTGCTTGGTGTCGCTGGTGGCTGCAATTCCGGGTCTGGCGCATTCCCCCTAACTTCACCCATCTTTTTATTTTCCTCCACAAGGCTCGCCACAGTTGTTTTGAGCGTCGACACTTCCGTTTTCAGGTTGTCGATTTTCGTATAGAGTTTTGCGAAATGCCCTTCCATAACTGAGATAAAGGCCTTGCCGACCAATTCCTCAACTATTTCAACTGGCAAATCTTCCTGTTGATCCTCGTCGGTAAAAACCTCCTTGGATACCATTCGTTGTTGTGGTTGTGGGGTTTTAGAGCCCCCCGAACTCTTTTTCTTCTTGGGTGCCGGCGACTTGCCTTTCCCCTTATCCTTTGTTCGTGACTCTTGTCCCGTAAGGGCATAGAGCATTGTGGACGCGACCGTATCATCGTCACTATCTCGATAATTGTCGTAGTCAGAATGAGTGGACGAGTCTGAGCCCGATTCGCACAAATTATCTTCGGTCATCATCTCTTGCAACAAACTGAAGCGAGAGGGAGTAATTTTAGGAGCTGATGGACCCGCGCTGGGCGTCGGAGTCCTCGAAGGGCGCCCGCCTCTAGGCATCGTGAAGCCGTAGAGAAAAAACGGGGCGGCTTTTGGTTGGCCAACGACTCACGGCTTGGCAAAAGCTAGCGGTGAGGTGGTGTGTCGAGGTGTCGGTTATGTATAACGTTGTACGTTGAGTGAGAGAAGATGAGATAGGCACGACTAAAAGCATGTACGTGTGGTGTACAAAATAATTAGTCTCGAACGCTGGGAAGCGTCAAAATAATGACTTCACCCAGGCTCGATCTGGGGACCTTCAGTGTGTTAGACTGATGTGATAACCAACTACACCATGAAGCCATTTGATATTGCCTTGGCCAAATTGGGCGAATCTAAACACTCAAGAACTAAATATCTTTTCTGCAAAAGATCCTACCTAGTTTCTCGCATTAGGGCTGTTATGGAATCCGGATGTGAGTATAATTAATTGTTACTGCCAGGTACTGTAAACGTTTAAACATCAGTTGCAAGCTGCAACTCATGACATTGCTTTGCTCCCTTTTTGCGGCCAGCCGACAACCATAGTCTCGAACCGCTATGGCGCAACGGAGTAAGCAGTCTGAGACTACGGCATCGATTGCAGATTCAACAGCGCAAATGCTCTAACTAGTCGCCTTAATTTGGACCATCTGAAGGTAAGAATGACCCATCATGTAAGTATCACTCGCACTTCCTGAGCCCTCGAGCTGGCTCAGCTCACGAAGGGGACAGACCTTAGCTAAATGTTTGAGCTAAAAGCTAGCTTTGAGCCAAAACTTCGAGGCGGATCAGCTCATGGACCTCACTAAATCTCACCGCTAACAGATAATGTAGAAACTCGTCAGTTCAAATATAAATAATCGTAGGGGCCACCGACTTCATTGTTATTCCCTACACACCAAATACCTCAACCCTTCTCAACAAGATTTTTCCCTTTTTTCAGATATTTCTTACTCTCTCCAGCGTCCAGACACTGCCAACCACCAAGTCACCAACCGTCTTAGAGATGGCAGTTCCCTAGCTATGGTAGTTTGTGGGCTAACTTTTGAGTTATTGTCAGCGCCGCCGTTGAATTAACATATCTCAGATAGCCTACTGCTACCGGAGCGAGTGACGAAAAAAGTAGTCGGGTAAAACCATCCGCCTCGCTTTTAGCCCAGAGACTAAGCACATACGTTAGCACACTTTCCCTCTCTCTTAACCTCAAGAAGGAAAAACAGGGAAATGTGTAAGCATCACAGCCCGGTATTTATAGCGCTAGGGTGCAATTGTTTGTACTTTACAATGAACTTACGAGGTATTTGTTCATTCAACTAGGTACGTAGTAATCAGAGAACCGGTACGGATTGACACATGCTCGGGAATTGCTGGCACAATGAACAAAAGAATGAGCATTGCGGAGTTTGAACCCTGGTTAGTATTTACAGTCGCTGGCATTTCATAGCATCTAGCGTTTATTACACCATGCGCACTGTTAGCTAAGCCTGGCATTAGTTCTTATATATCTCGTGAAAAATCCGAGTTCTGGTCCTGTCGGGGCCATGTTTCCGTACTTTGATCAAGAACTACTCGAACGGCCCCTGTTCTGGCTGGACATTTTTTTATAAGACTTCCCTGAAAGCAAGAAGCACAGGTGTATCACAAGAACATGCGATCTGTCCGTAAATCATAACTATTAGAATGAGTTTGTGTGATCGATAGCTACAACCGCAACGGAAGACGAATTGATACCAGGAACGCAGTGATATTCCATAAAAATAGCTCGAGCAACTAACCATAACTAAACGAACTAAAACTAAACCAGATAACTCGTCCCTCCTTAGATATTCTTATACTGCGGGTCCAACGACCCCAATAAGACCTGCCACCCCGCGATCCCCTTGGGATCATCGTCTGTCTCAGTCTCAGGCTCATACTTATCCGTACCCCATAGGAAATTCAGCAGGTCTATTAATTTCTCTATATAAATTTTCTCCTCATCATTGCTCTGAAACCACTGTGCTAGTAGCATCTGATACACTGATCTGCGGGCACTATTAAGACTTGCCACAATCCACCCATGGTATATACTCGTGATCTCCCCTGAAAAAAACAATTTCCCACCTGTCGCAGGCCGTTGCAACCGTCCAAACAGCGTCGAATACTGCCCTGGTCCAAAGAATCCGAACGCACCGTTCGTGAGGTCGTCATGGTACCAGTTATACACATGGTAGCTCATTACCATCTGTTTCAACTCCGTCTCTGGGATATTATGCATGACCGCAAGATCCGCGAGGATGACCGAGAGTGCTTCAGCGTCCGAGAGGCTTCCGATTCGTGCTGCATCCTCACTCCAGTTGTAGCATGCGAGTAGTACACCAGGTTCTCCCTCGGGAGTGTCGAGTGCGTACGAGGGGTATACGACGACGCGGGTTGGCCGGTCGGTCTTCCCCAAACCACCCTGCTTGATCTTTTTGTCGTCGGCCCACCAGCGCTTGGAGAACTTGATGCCGATTTTGACGGCAGAGTCGTAACGCAGGACTCGGAGCGCTTCGCGCTGGGCGTAGTCGAGCTCGGCGTTGGTGAGATCCATAGTGCGCAGACAGGCGGCAGTGGTTGTAGTGATGACGTGGGAGTAGTGTCTAGAGTTGGCGCCGCGGAAGGAAACCTCTATTGGTCGATAAGGGGCTGTTGTGGCCGTGTTAGTCGTAGTCATGATGGGGACTAGGATAGGGCGGCTGCGCTTGATGGCCGTTACGCGGTGGTTGTACAGTGGGTGCTTCCCGAGGTGCTCGACCATCTTTGTGGCTATGATGTCGGCGCCGCCATTGACACACCACCAGACGTTTTCAGTAGTAGCCTGCTCGACGATTGGGCAGGGATCATCGATTGCCTGCGGTCCGGATGGCCATTCGAATTCGAGCGAGTGGAGGAGGAGAGAGGTGAATGCTTCATCGTAGTGAGTAGATGCACTGAGTGAGACGTCAGTGAGAATATCGGGGAAACAGCGTGTGCCCTTACGCATCCATTGTTTCGCACCAGTTGGTGACATAGTATAGCTCGTTGCTATTTACAATGTCAGTACACACGACCAATACTGGCATGGACAACCTACGGGGTATTTGGCTTCTCCTTTGGTTTACCTTCTTTATCGATTGCAAACTTCTGAATCATATACCCTCTCAATGAAGTCGCCCTTGCATCTAAGTCCATCAACCTCTTCCACGTGGCTTTGAACTTCGTCTCATCCGCAAAGTCATTTCTCCACTCGTCGAGAACCTCTCCCAGTATCTTTTTGTAACCTTTAGCCACCCAGCTATCCATCCGTCATCATCAGCAACATGCAACAAGTCCATAGCCGGGCAGAAACCTACAAATCTGGGACCATGCCACCATTCGATGTCGAAACATGAAACTTATCCCCGTGTACCTCTCCATCCGGCACCAAAATATTATTATAGTACAACGGATTATTCGGGCCCTTGAAATAGTACGGGATGAGTTTCCCCTGCTCGGGGTTGTTCGACTCATCCTTTGTGATCCCCAGGGTTTTAAAGAGCTCAAAAACGCGTTTCATAATCGGGATATCCGGGAACCGCATAGCGCCAACATCATAGTAGTCGCCGGGAGCATCCGAAAACCTGTGCGTCCACACCCTCCCACCAGGTCTTCCCGATGCTTCAAGGACTTCGTAGCTGAGCCCTAGCGATTTGAGTATCATGGCGGTGTATAAGCCCGCCATTCCGCCGCCTACGATACCCACATGGAAGAGAGGAGAGGGGGCCTTAGGGGCCTTGGGTGGGTCGGTGCCGAATCCCGGGGCGAAGGAGGGAGGCGGCTCAGGGTTGAAGTTTTCGAAGCCGGGAGCGGGCTTGGTGGCGTCGAGCAATGCAGGCATGGCGAGGGACGGCCCATCTAGGACAAAGGGAGCATTGGGAGGGTCAGGTTTATTGAGGATTTGGTTGAGTTTGTCAACAGAGCGCTTGACCTGCTCTTCGACTGTGAGGCGTGCGATGTTGGCACGGAGCTCAGAGATAGAGTAAGTCATGGTGACGGGAGTTAGAACGAAGAGGAGAAGATGAAGCACCCAGCTGTAAGAGAAGGGCTATTTTGTTAAGCAATGGGTGGCAAACAGAGGGGTCTTATAGTTACGGCAATCACAAGTCAAGGATTCCTTTCAACTCTCCAGACGGACGGTTATTACCAGCCGGTTCAGTTGCGAAAAAGAAAGTAATATCAAATAGTTGGGATGTAGCTCTGTTCACCGCTGTGCTTAACCTCCTTTCCTGATGTCTATGAAACATGATTTCTCTCATTCTCAGCTTAAGCAAACTTATCGAAACGATAGAAACTGCCGCTGCAGCAGCGGGTTGCAATTGAAATATCAAATTCGCGATCCCAAAGCACAAAATCTTGACCATGCAGTCTTGCTCGCTATGTCGATTGGTTGCAATGTTTTTCGAGCCGGCAGTCGCGTCTTACTAATTTAATTCAGATAAAGTTGGTTGGAGTGTTAATGCTGGCTGTGGGCTTCAGCTGACCAGACGAAGAATACAACTGACGAATTTGCTAACTCTTGCAGCAGGTCTAGCAAGGCACCGTGAATCTTAAGTTTAGAAGTGTCGAGGTTACCTCTTAGTAGGCGAGCATATACTACAGAGTATCTATACATACCATTCTTTTCAGCTGCTCAGCGGTATATGCATCAGCTGTTTCCCTCCATATCCTGAGCTAGAGAGGCTCAGATCTAATATAGAGAGCATTAGTCTGGTTGCGGGGTCAAGCACGGCAGATATTCGGCCGATCACCGACGTCCAAATTCGACAAACCCGCGTTTTTAGATTGATTTTTTCGTAAAAATCCGGCTGAACTTCTCTACGCATGCCTTAAATATTGGGGCATGAAATGATATTGACAAATTGCTTAATGGTCTTGGGACGTTTGGGCGTGGGAACCCCACAAGATGTTTATATCTGCCTCATTGTGTAGCACAATGCCCGATCGTTCATTGTTTTATTATATACAACTCCTCTTGAACCTTCCAGGTGCACCATTACGATCTCGGCAGATATTCACCATCGGTGGAGCGTGCGTTGCCCACTAGCGCACCGATTGTGATGTAGGCTTATTGTGATGGGAAGAGAGGAGGTTGCGTTAGGGTTGAGATCGACAGATCCGGACGGAAACCCCCCGCGGCCACAGCGGATGGAGTTGCATATGCATGCATGTGGTAGCGTTTTTACTTTGTTTTTGTGAGGGCTGCATATATATACCCCGCTGGTGGAATATTTCCTCCACCACACCAACCAATATCCTAGCTTATTTCATAGATTGCTATGATTGCATGGATATGTAACAATCTTGATTAGGGACGAAATAGCTAAGCTGCTCTTGAGAACGTCAACGATACCGATCGACTTGCAGCGGTACTCGTGGGGTACCACGATTTCCAAGAGTGACCGGCTCGTCATGACCACCGATCGCATGCATATCGTCAATTACAAGTTTCACTTCACTTTCGTTTGCGGAACTAACACAAACGCAACAATCGATGAGTTCATGAAACGCACCCGATGAGCCCACCTTTTCAAGGGTTTTTTAAGGGGACGGTAATATTATATCTACTCTACAAGCTATATTCGAGTTCCCATTTTGATGCCCAGAATTCGAGGAGGATGTAATTTCATGGTCAACTGAACAATGGCGGACGGAATATATTTCTCGAGATACAGCTCGGACAACCGAGTTTTGGGTCTGCAGGGATGATATACATTACGCCACAACTTTATTTAGGCGAACTGTTGCAGAGATCTCATTGTCAAATACGTGGTCGATATTGTACCCTACATTCGGATTTTGTGGCAAGTTCGCAGATCATTGACAGCACTTTTATACTCTTTGATAAAAAAACTCATCACTGCACTTAAGCTGACAAAACCTGATATGAGACATACAGTATATGCAGTGTTTACGTTGGGCTATTCATTGGAGTGCTCAGAGCACTGTATTCAACTGTCAGGTCGCGCTGACAAAGTCGTAAATATTTGTAGAAGTACATCTTAAATGGTTTTCCTACATGCGAGTAGGATTCCTGACCGCAAAACGTGCCCCTCTTCCACTTATCTCAGGGGTTTCTTTCCCTCCTGACGAACCCTACGGCGGTTCGGGGGTATTGGAGCAATGCCGAAAAGAGTGACAATAGCCAATGGGTGCAGAAAAACAATGACTTCACCCAGGCTCGATCTGGGGACCTTCAGTGTGTTAGACTGACGTGATAACCAACTACACCATGAAGCCATTTGATGTTGCATTCGATAAAGTGACTAAATATAAGCAAAATATTAGCTCTATAATTTTGCTTTACAAATCCCACAACTTATTTCCAAGTTTGTTCTAGTGATATCACTCGCTCCCCAGAACCCTCCCGCTGCCCTGTTTCTTTTCCCACTCACTCCTCTCATCCACACCCCTCCCACAACTTCCAAGCTTCATATCTCCGATGTCACATGCGGTTTTCACCCCGCTGTAGTGATAAGCGTTGCGACACTGTTCCAAAAGCCCAACATCGGCCATGGTGGTGGTGAAGGGTAGCTGGCACCGAAGCTGTTAACAGTTTTAAGACTATGGAACTTGCAGAAAAGAGATGACAGGGTACTCAACAGCAATGAGAAATGATGAAAGTCGACAAAGAAATGATGAAACTTAAACTTGCAAATTGGCATACGCCATGATAAGTCAGGGTACCTAGAGGTACGCTACTGAAGCTGATGGTATAAGGTTGATCTGCTACCGATCGTGAAGGCTATTTTTATCGCCGGAGCCAACCAAGGATGAGACAAACGGCCCAGAATCCCGTAACGACGATCGTAATCCTCTTAGAGACGATTCCACGGGGTTCCTCCTCCCTCTACCTGCCCAACATACATGATATTATAGCATCCGTTAGTAACAGCCAATTCAATAGATCGCTTCCACTCGACCACTTGGGCAAATTCAAAGTATTTTGATTCCCAGTTTTGGATGATTCGAAGCATCTCATCTTTGCTCAAAGTTCAGACTCTTATGTAGAAGTCACTTCCATTTCCAGATGGCTTGGAATGCTCAGTGTTCAGCTGCAAACACAGGATGTGTTGAAGCTCTGTGAATATCATCGTGACCAAATCTCGCAGGAGGGGATTCCACATCTGGAGTTCTGGCAGAGAGCAATTCTCAGGCGGAAGCAAAAATTCCAAGTACTCGATCTTGTACTGAGAACTATCCACATAATCATCATCCAGAGGGACAAGAACCCGATTCCAAATTCGTCTTCGTATGTTCATTGGCGTGAGGCTTGAATCACGGTCTGTCACAGTTCGACGACTGATGCTTTCATAAGGGGTAGGACCGATGTGTCCAGCAGTAAAAGTACGTGTAGCGAAACCCTGTACAAGACAACATTAGCATTCGAATTAAGCGAACAAGTGGGCAGAAGAAAGCTAGGAAGAAAGGAAAGAACGAGGTGCATACTGTATACGAGTTATCAGTTAGTCGAGAGTTTCTCAGCGCTTCTCATCACCATATATTGGCACTGTTAGCTGCTGTAACACGGAAGACTATGGAAGATGGGAACATACCATTCGGGGATCCTGATCAGACCCCGAGCTCTGATCCGCTAGCCTAGTATGATCCACAGATTCCTATAGTCGAAAGAGGTTAGCGGGACGACTGTGAGCATAGTGATATTGAAAGGACGAAAGTTTGAAAAGAGGAGGCGAAGAACACATGCTTTGATGCACATTCAAAGCGATGGTGATGATTGTGGATGATAGCAGACAAGATGGATAATCAAGGTCGATCAACGATCAAGGAAAGCATGTAAGAGTGTAAGAGAATAAACGCTCAGATTTAACATTCCATAAAGCATGTGCTCGTAAACCAGTCATTCGGGCAATTGGGTGTCTAGAGTCATTTACTTATTTCGGTTTGTCTCGCACCAGACCAAAAGCGGGTCGCACGTGATTTTGAGCCTCGTACCGCGCCTCCTAAATCGCGCGCTCAACCCGTTTGCGGGTCGGCTAAATTCTCAACCCCAGCGCGGCGATTTAGGGTTGAGGGTTTAGTCGAGGCCGGGTAAAACGTCTAGTGCGATACAGTATTTCGGTTATTATCCAAAATTTAACTGGTGTCATAGTTAACCCACTGAACTAGTTGCAGACTGTCCTGATATGGAGCCAAGGTGCCTTGTTATCTACCTACTTACCTAAGTGTGTAGCTAGCGAAGCCGGTATACTCGGGTTTGGTAAATACTTAAGTATGTACCCTAGGCGGCCAGAGTACTGACCCTTCTCCACCACTTCCTGTTTCCACACCACGCTCGATCATCAACTTTAATCTTCAGCCTGCCTAACCTCCTATGTTCTTACCATAGTATCTTCTTCCTTGATCGTCCACTTTGATTATCTACTTATTACTCCATTACCTTCTAGCCTTCCCGCCCCGAACACCGACCTTGATCACCGGTCTTGATTATCGTCAATAACCTCTAGAATGCGTATCTGTTAGTCAGGTTATTTCCACTAGCCCGGGCTCGTGATGTTTTGTACGGGGTGCCGAGGCGTTATTCATTGGCCCGGGCTCATCGTGAGTGGCCCGGATCCTCTGGGGAACTACATTCGCCTTGAACAGGCCTTAGGAATTCTAGCCTCGACCCGGAACGCCCCAGGGCAAGCAAAGTATTCACCCGGTCTGGACGGCGGTGCTGGGCCCCGAAAGACGCCAGTCCGGACGGACGGTTGGGAACCCTGGTCGAAAGCAGGTTTAATTGCTCAAAGGGTTGGAAAGGGTCACTAATAATTGTGAGCATCGATCGGTCTCATTCACTCAAGTAGCAGCTAACTAAGCCGGACTCGACTAGTAGCAATGAACATAGCATCGACCTGGTCGATCCACTACCTGAGAAACGCAAGGAGTATATCACTAGGCACAAACTTGGGAAGGTCACGAGGGTCGCAACCCAGCAGTTCTTTATCAACTATTCTTAGCCATCAAAAACCATCCTCAAAACAAAGCCGGTCGAGAAAACATCCATAGATTGCCTGACACCAAACATGGAAAACGTATTCAACCATAAACTCGCCTGCATATTTCAAACGGTTTCAAATCTGCGAGAAACTGTAATTTGTAAATGACGTGGACGGTCGAATGGTCAAAAACGTTGCTCGACTGGACGTCATTGTCGACGCCCAGGCAAATTTATCATAGGATAGACCCAATGATGTTATCGCCACGTTGATTCCCGTCAATCAAATCGCAGGTGTTACCGATAGTGACAATCTCGGTAAGCTTTCGAATCCGAGACTAGACTCAGCAGAGCGGGACAGTGTGAGTCGGATTGCCTTCCAGACTGATTGCTTGACTAGAATCTTAGTTAAGCCCAGTTGGTGCTCTCTAGCACAAGGGCAACTACGATTGCAAGATATTCCCGTCCACCACAAAAGAGAAACACAACTTTGCTATTCAAGGAGTACCTAAGCGAGTTTCGCTCAAATAATAAATTAGAGTGCTGTCAGGACTCGGAATCCAGTTCATCGGCTGGAGGATGCGCACTGAAGCTTCTATCTCCTATTTATAAGGCATGCTACCTTGCCACCACTACCTCGGAACCAAAGTTCTTTGCTAATTGGCAGTGGTGAAGAAACATCGCCGGCTATCCCAACGTCAGTTCCAGGTTTCCATGGATCTTCGAAGATGTAGGCCAGAAGGCAGCAAAGAGATCACAGCTAGAAAGAGGAACCTCCGCGGGAAGACGAAAATATGGAGTCCGGATTTTCAGCATATGCGTGCCTCAGTCAGCTTGGACATTGGGACAAGATGGAAGTCGCTCAGGCACTGCGGTAAGGGTAAAGCCTAGAATGTGGTGCGGGATTGGGACGATGTAAGGCTAAATAGAGCATTTCCTAAGACTCTAGATTTATGCCGCAAGTCCGAAATGTCCATCGGCGACTACTGCAGCTTATGTCAATTGGCTTAGGTACGTCTTTCTTTATGCATTTAGGACTATTACCCTGGATGAGATGGAGATTTGGAGAACTGTTCAATAGCAAGATAATTTCGACTTTTCACCTCCTCGCTTTCCAGAATTTCCAAAGTAACTGGCGGAACGCACTCCTTCCAAATTATTTTGTATTTAACTTCAGCTTAATTCTCATAGCCACCGGAACACCGGCTCGCTTCACCCACCCCCTCTCAAGCACTAATTAATGATCCCGATCGCCCAATAAGATCTTAACCCGCCGGAAACTCCTACTCAGCTTGCTTTCCCAGGATCAAGCTTTCTTGTACTCTTCCCATTGCTGTTGCTTCAACTTTTTGTGCTCACTCAGGTTTTAGTACCGTGCTGATCAACAACAATTGATACAGGATTTAGACTACTTGCACTAGGTAGACAAACCCCGGGCATTGTAGTTTGCTCTTTGGGCTCGCATCTCATAAATACCGGTAGATGGTTATGAATATCCACCGCTTTCCCTCTAAGCACCAGACACCTGTAGATATTTATCGTATCTACAGCTATCTATGCCAAGATAGATATCTAGGCTTTTTCGACTATTGGTCTGGCCCGTCTATGCTAAGGGTGGTCTTAGCAAGAGTGGCCGGTCTACAACTCTATAGATGATTGGGTGGTTGTGTTGAAATAGTGATGCTAGAGAAGCTTGATTGATTCTATCTAAGAGGGCCACAAGGCCAATATATATGAAAGTGCAAGTACGGCTGAATTCCATCAGCCCGTATCAGAGTCAACAGTCATCTCCGGCCATACGAGACATCTCCGTCTCCGGCCATACAAGACACCTCCGTCTCCGGCCATACGAGACTCATCTCCGGCTGAGACCTGTATATGCAATAGGTTGATCTGACCGCTTGAGAACATCGCTTGAGAACATTAGTCTAAGTAATGAAAGTTTCTTAAGTATCATCGACTTTCACTGTTTCTAACTGGTAGCAGAAGGAAATGAAGACGTGATGGCAAGCTAATGGGGCCAACCTTCCCATTCGGTTCAAAGACGAAGACAATGAAGAGATCGAGGACCTTACAGGGAAGATACCGCTTTTTGTTGAATGTTACATTCAAGCTCGGAAATTACTATGAAGTAGAAGATGACGAAGCTGAATCTGAAGATGAACAAGACGCGACAATCGAAAGGACCGCAGACGAAATATATGCCGATAAACTGGACAATATTCTTGAAGGGTTTTGGTGGTCGCGAAGAGTAAAACGGATAGTAGCGACTGTAATTGAGTTTGCGGAGGATGTTTAAGGATTCTGATGATCTATTGACGTACGCACTTTTTGATACAGTTTCTTTGTTAGGATTAATGGATGGCAACTAACTTTTGGTGTAGATTTCGGCAAGCGGTGTCAGGTTGTCTGACTGGAGGCTCTGTAGGTCCCGCTACAGAGAAGATACTTGATTGGAGATATTATGTTGTGCACGGTAGTGGAAAAGCGACTTGTGGCATCGTACGTGAAGCTGCAGCCCGATTTCTGCGATCTTCCATAGGTGCCGATGAGTTTCTGACTCAGTGTTGGTACGACAGCCTGCGGATGGCTGGAAAGAATCCTTCGGTTAGGTGTTGGGATTTCTTACAGAGCAGATGTTGCTAAGTTGGATCGCGCTTAGCGGCTGCCGGGCGGCGGATGAGGAATTCCCAAGCCGCCCGACGCCCTTCCTCTTCGACAAGAGGCCAAAAATCTGTCAGGAGTCAGGCCTGAGTCTTTACATCCCTGTGCCGTTCAACTACAGAGCGATAGATACAATAACCATAGCGGTAGATAAAGTCAAGAAAGAGGCAATCGTCTCCAGTATTCAGATAACGATATGAAACACACTCAGACTCGGAGTCAAGGTTCTTTGCTGATTGGCAATGGTGGAGAAATATCGTTGGCTGTCCCAACGTCAGTTTCAGGTTTCTATAGATCTTCGAAGATGTAGGCGAGAAAAGAGAACATCACCGCCGGAATGAGAAGCCTCCGCGGCAAGACGAAAGTATGGTGTCCGGATTTTCAGCGTATACGTGCCTTTGTTAAGGAAGTTAGTATGGACATTGGGACAAAGCTGGAAGTTGCTCGGGCACTGTGGTAAGGGTGAATGTTACTTTGTGTGATGATGATTGATTGTATCTCTACCTATGCTGTATGCTGTCTGTAGGCTCATATATATAGTAGTATCATGTACTAGCTCTTCTATCTTTATCACGCTGAGCTTTGTAAGCTCGTATCTGTAAGTCTCAGTATCACGGAGGCTTTGACCAAGTTCTATTAGCCTGTATTCTATCGTCAGCTAATACTCTCTCATCAGCTCATATTGGTCTCACAGAGGCTAAGGCTGATATTCTAAGTTTACATGCAACACTCCCCACTCTTGCTACGCTCCGCGAAGCAAGAAACAAAAATGAATGCAGTGTACATGCGCCAGCGATGATCCCATAGTAGCCTCCTTAAAACCCTGAGATTTGACGGGTAAGCAGGGAATGAAGACAGTTACACCACACCAAACTTCACCCTATCCGCAGATAGAGTGATTCCGTGAATAGGGTAGAGTATATCTAGTGTTGATTTTAATAAATCAAGCTTTTCAAGATCAATATGGTCGTTGCAGCTTTTCAGTAGTTACAGTTTCCATAGAATAAGCATCCCAGTAGAAGATCTTAAAAGAGATTTGTTTCCTCCAGAGGATTACAGTACAGAAGATTGGTCAAAGAATAAGTTAATTAATATACAAACTGAACTTGCCGTTATAAAGAACCTACCGGTACTTGCCCAAACTCACGAATGCTGACGAGTACTTCATCTTCCATAAGACCTTGGTGGTGGTGCTTGCGGAACTCTGGGAAAAAAATCTCCAAATCCAACAGAAATACCCGAAAATTTGAAATTTCTGCTTAAAAGTGTGCCGCAGCTATAATAGTTATAGGAAATCATTCAAGGAGTTCAGGGAAAGGTTTCTGGTTTCTGGGTGGAATGTATTTGAATGGATTGTGCTTGCTGCGAGATGAAGAGGATGGAGAGAGAAAAAGGCCCGCTTATATACTTTTCCAATGATCAGCTTGGTCTCTTTGACAGTACAGAATAGCAATTCACAGCCATCATTGCGATGTACTTCGATTCAGATATTTCTCTCCAGCCAGGTCTACAAGAACTGCATTTGGTATGTCTATTCGCCTGAGACACTAGTAAGCAGATGCCATCACATCAAAATGCTAGCATTAGGAGCCTTCCTCCGCAGTTGGTGATATCACACCACAGCTTGCATTGTACTTTAGCAAGGTCGCATATTTTCTTCCATTCGTGAGCTGGCACAAGTTTGCAAACCGGACGTTGAAATTCGCAAATAGGCAAGGGTTGCGTATAGAGTGGAATATATATGATTAGCATAGATGCCTACGATAGAGAGATAATCAATCAAGTCAATCAAATATCTAAAGTAATAGTGAAGACGACAGCCGGAGTGCGCGTGCTCCGAGCTTTTTACGAGCCGGCATGCTAGAGATCGGTATGCTTATGATCTGAGGTGGAAGAGAATTGAGGTAACTATGCGTGTGGTCGCTAACGAAAATAACGGAATCGTAGGTGGCAGCTGTTGATATATTACCGTAAATATGTGTTGAATTCAATTATTATATAGTGCAGAGTTCATGGCACAGCCGAAATCGTCCAGTGGCATTCCGCTACGAATTTCAGGGCTAGGGTGGAGTGGACGATCTTCAGGTTCTAGATCTGTCTCCTGTCAGTACCGAAGTATGATGGGATGGAAGAGAGGGTGAATAGGAGACTCACCATTGGTGGCATTTGCAGCATCGCGATGCTTAAGCCTAAAGAATGGACTTCCATCCTGATCACCGGTTGCAGCGCGTAGCGGGAACTTTCTGCCAAGCGTTCCCCATCGCATTTGTTCCTCTTGCCGCATATGAACTTACAAACTACGTGTGACCCTTTCCAGTCCATTATGCAATCGGCGTTATCCCTCCTACACACGCATTCTTATGGGTGGAGGTGTTCATCCTATTCTTCAATTGTGCCCGGTTGAAAACACAACACCAGTTACGATCTCTCTCCCCTCTTAGTCTTGCCCACTACCGTATCTTAGGCTTAGCGCTTCCACCAGACGCGCGAACCCTCCTCGATTGCGTGAAGTCTTGCCATCTCTTCGTCGGAATCTACCTCATGAACAGGCCAATCAGAGCATCGACAAAAAAATTAAAAACTTTTAACTATGGGTCAGCGTAAGGAGTGAGCTTTCCCATGTAGAAGAGTCCGACAGCCGGCTTGCATATTGAGGGCCTTCAAAACATTCCCGATTATGGAGATGTTGGAAAGGTAGTGTTGCAAATGGACTTGACAGAGCTGAGCTTCAGCTGATACCGCTAGCTCAGAAATTCGATTGTAACGAGTTGACGAAGCGGCAGCGTGGAGACCGCATTCAGTCGCCAGGTTCACCTTGAGTGATTTACTTGGGCGTTGTACCTATTAAAGCAGTCAACACAGTATCCAATACCACAGTAGCAGGTAGCCCTATAAGTCCAGATGGAGTTAAAATACTACTTGCACTTCGTTCGCAAATGTCGATCGCGAGCCCAAGTTCGCTTTGAAGGTGATCAGTACATGATAACGAAACTATATCTACACTTATTTGGCGATGTCATCTTTGATAGCCTTGATGTTCATTCTTTCCACAATGTCAAGGCCAATACTCAGTCCAGTCATTTGTTTATACGCCATAGAAACCTGATCCCGAAGGAACCGTGTCCATCAGTTCGGAACCTGGGATGACAGATCCATGATCAGGACGACGGTAAAGATGACAGGACATGAGTAACAAGCCGGTGTTGGCCAGTGTTCTCAAGCGGTCAGTCCGGTCAGATCTGTCCCTCCGGAGCTCTACCGATTTTTGGGGTTTTTGTATGGTCGGTTAATAGATCTGGCGGCCCGCAATTGCTGGTGAGAAAAAGAGGAGTAGCAAGTGGCCAAGGTGGCCTAGAAATAAGGAGGCGAAAAACGACATTGAGAGGAAGCGAGATGTCGAGGTGTGTTGGAAACGAAGAGACAGTAGGTTAAAAGCCCCAAGCCAAGCCAAGTTGCAGCGATATTCACCATATCACTCGTACACACAAGATATAACTCGCGTCTTTCTCCTTCTCTCTTCTCTCTGTATCTAAGTCTATACACGCACACAGTTCTCCCCATTTATCAACACCCACATCAAATCATCATAACACACCCCAGCGCCGAGAACAAAAAATTACATCAAAGAAAGAGCCATCTAGATCATTTTTTGCCCCTACCTAATGACACCATGATGGGATACAAAGCTAAGAAACCCGAGAAGAAAGATGTGTGGAAAGAGCATCACCATCTCCTCTTCTTTGGACGAGACATCCACACTCTCCCCGTAGTCTTCGCCAATGATAAACATGTACCGTTGTGCAAACACCTTACCTGCCGCCTGGGCCTTCTCAATCGAGCCCCACTTGCTAATCGACGACCCCTACCCTCCAAATCATAGCAATGCACCCTACCGCCCTCCCCCAAAAACGCACCATCCAACGCACCATTGGCCGCTCACGAACCGGACAACAAAGAACAGACTTGACACCGCCCTGCTCACAGTGGTTAGTAAACTCGTTTCCAAAGACAAAGAATGCCGGGAAGCATACTACGACTCCAATATACGCCCAACCATTCATGATCGGGATAATGAGATCGCAGCATTAGTCCACAAGCGTTCACCGCAGCCTCAAACGTGTGTACTGTCAACGGTGGAGTCGGCGCCTGCGGTCGAGTGACCACCCATGCCCAGTCCAAATTTGTGCATCACTACTTAAAAATAGTACATTCTTCGCGGAAAATAGTCCACCTACCGCTAAAAACAACATCGTCTGCTACTCACGCAGGATGAATGTTTCCTGGTTTTCGTGTTTCAGAGATGCTGGCACTGCGAGAGTGGTTGATGCGATCGGAGAAGAGGTCGTTGCGAAACAATCGAAGATGGAGAGGGTGATGATCCACGGCAGATGCGATGGCTGGTTTGGGTTGAACAGATGCTACATCAACGTACCCATCTCGTTGCGGCACGTCGAGCGCCATAACGACGTAGGAGGTTCGATAGTGGCTACACCAACATCTGTCGTACGATCGGTAGGTCTCACAGCCTGGTAACATTGAGCCCTATAGCAGCCACTGCAGCTACCCACAAGAAAGTCTTTGAGCGGCTGCTAGAGAAAACGGAAGCGATGCGCCGAAACTCACGCGAAGTACTTTCCCGCTTTGTCCCGTTCTAGGCTGCTTTCCGAGTACGCCAGCACAGGAGAAACCCTTCCTGCTTCACAGTAGAGCACAATTATAGATTGTGATAGAATATGAGGTTTTTCATGCAACAGACTAGCTTCATCTCCGCATTCAGTTCCCCTCCTAACTCATAATCAGCGTCCCCCCCTCAATGGCCCCAATCGCCTCCTCCCAACTAACACACCTCCCCTCATACATCCCCATGTCCATGCGCCTCCAATGCTCCCTAACCGCCTCATGCGCATCAAAAACATTTCCAAACCCAATACTCTTCTCCATAACCTTAAATCTCTCATCAACACAGCGTCTCTCCTCCTCCCTCAACGCTCCAAACCCTGCCGCAAACACCGGAAAAATCAACATACTCTCTACCAGATCCCCGTTTGGGATTGTATTTAGCGCTGCAAGGATGTTAGAGACAGCAACGCGGACCATGGGGTGCGCGATGTCGTGGATGCCGTTGTCGCTGACGATCAGGTGCAGACGCATCAGGGCTGCCCATTGAAGCATTATGCCTGCAGCGGTGACTTTTTGGTGGAGGTGGGGGTCAGAGGTTAGGGGGCTGCATTCGGCGGGTGTCCATTGCTGCAACTGCAGTTCGAGATCGGAGGCCATGGCACGGAAGGTTAGGTCTGAGAGGGGAGAGTTGTAGCGGGTCGATGCTACTTGTGCGAGCTGGGAGATGTCGGCGATGATGGCGAATAGTGCGTGGGCTGTGCCGAAGAGTGCGTGGGCGGGGATCATGGTGGACGAGGAAGAGGGGACGTAGAATTGTTGGTCGAGGAAGGCGGATTTGGAGAATGAGAGTGTGGCTATGGCGTCGAAATATGCCACCGCTGGTTTTCTTGTTAACTCAGAAGGGAGGGAAGAGGTGGGGAGAGAGCGGTACATTCTATCAGGAATTTGACAGAGTCGGGGTAGGCACTGGGGCCACCTCGGCTATTAATGATTGTTACTGCGGCTTCGAGGTGCAATGGCCATTTTCTTGACTTCCCTTCACACACTTCTTGCAGGCAGAGGAACAGGACGGCGGCAAGTCCCTCCATTGCTGCGTCGTTGCTTCCCATCCTTAGCAACTGGTTCGCCTGTTTCATGGCCTTGTTTTGGTACTCGACTGCGGCAACATCGAAGCTGCTGTGAATACGCTTTAGATGGGTTGCGCTGAGACCCAAGAGGGCGTTGCGCATGGCCGGTTGCTGGATTGCCATCGGCACAAAGAGGGAGATGAAGGAGTTGATCTCATCGGGGACCACCGAAAGAGAACGCGAAACGACATTGGCGTAGTGCTGCAGTAAGTGTTGCTCCTGCGAGGTGCAGCCGTCATATAAGCCGAATGATAGCTGTAGACTGGGGCTTTTGTTGCTTCGGTTGTTGGCGAGATGAGGGATGATGGAGGAGTCATCGGACGAGGAGGAAGAGGATGTTGATGAAGCGGGGCTTCGACGAGCACCGGCTGCGGGGCGTAGATGTGGCCTTTGACAGACCAGACCGAGGCGGGCGCAATCGCCGCAGATGGGGATCGCTTCATCGCATTTCTTGCGCCTGGGCTCGGCCGTCAGATGTTGAAAAGCGCAGGGCAGATAGTATTGGGAGGTACCGTTGCTTGCATGTCACACACCCTGACCTTGTCCGCTGAACACGCTTGATTCGGCATGCCGAGCTTTGTAACGATGATGAAGCTGATGTCTGGCCGTTGGAAGTATCAGTGCCACGCTGTCTATCCCCACCGACAATACGCAAAGGTGGTTGGGTCTCCGGTGTTGTCTGTGTCTGTGTCTGTGTCTGTGTTGGCGGTCTGGGTTCGGTCAAAACTGTTGACTTCTTTCGAGGTCTGCCCATTGGCTAGAGACACCGGCACCGTTAATATAAGCTTCTTTTGTAGTAGCTTGAGCGTATATCTCCCGACGGTAAGATGTATGTATAGTACATGCAGCGGGAGCAAGCGAAACGTGGGGAGCGGTGGTGGGAATTTGGCGACGGAGGCTTTCAGAACATACCTTATGAACCCGAGTAATCGCACATGGAAGCTCCAATCCTTTCCCATCGTCGCCATCAGCAATTGCCGTATCTTCCCACACAACGAGCAACACACGGTGAAAACTCACGAGTGCATCGTGAACAAAAAGCTTTCTCTTCACGGTCGCACACTTGTTTGATGGACGCACATCGGTCGCATGCCCTGAGCTTCGGAGTCGGTGTACCCATCTTCTTTCGAGTGATGTATGATACCGGTATACCGTCGGGAGGAATTGATGATGCAACTGTTCTATTTGTGCGGCGAGACGACAGAGAGAATCAACCGTTCTGAGACGGTGGCGCTGGGCGTTCTTGAGTCCCGATAGCTATTACCCTAGCGCTGTTTGCACGATATACTGGCAATATTCGCGGGATATTTTTCCCTTGTGCGGTTAAGCGTCGCCAATAGAGATATGCAGTTCATGTCGATAAGACATGCGGCCGTGCAGTGGCCGGCCATATCCGCAGAACAACGATCCAGTCAGCTACGAGTCGTCCATTACCAAATATGTACTGCGCAGCACTGGGCGGATTACTATTCAGCATGCACCACGTTCTAGGCGTTGTCTCTGCATGGTTGAATATGGTGAACCGGATGAGTGGTGTCGCCTATTGACGGGGCGAATAAAAGTCCCTGTCGCATCCCACCATCCACCTCCGATGGTCCGCATATCCGGACCCCGGCTTCTCGAAAGCAGGAAATTTAGACGAGAAGACGAGAAGACGAGAGAATGCGACTGGCCTGCATGTGCACAGAACCCATGTCGCCGATCGCCTCCCGTGTCATGTGACAGAGGGTTGGCCTGCATGTATCACAACTCTCTCGGAAGCTCAGGGCTATCTGTTTGAGAAGAGCTCACATTCGACCCTTCTAGTACGAAGCATCGAAAGGGTTTCTCAGCTCTGGGAGCAAACCCTCCATGCCATATGCGTAAACCGGCGGTCTCTAGCCAACTATTTCTCAAACAACCGATTGCACTGCTATGCATCAAATCAGACGGCCCTGCTATTTCCCAGCCAATATGCTCTCCAGAGTATTTATTCGTGTCCTGGCTTTGTTCACTGCGGGAAGATGAAACCATTTACTCTAAGGAGCCAGCGGCCCCAAGCCTAGAAGTTGGTTGATTTTCCCGCACCGGTGGTCTTCAAGTTGATGCACGGATTCTGTAGTGGTCTGGGTTTGGGATCAATAAACCAGTCATCGAAACCAGAACCCCACCATCGATTACACCTATTTTTCCTGTAGCCCCAACTCGTAGAAAAGACCATGTCTTGCAGTAACCTGGCCTAAATTTCCTTGACTGTTCCACATACAAGACCCAACCAGGAACATTTACATCCTCTTCAGTGCTTTCTAATCTACTATGATACCGGAGGATAGTCGTATCATCCACTTGGGCATTTGTTTTCTTCCGTCGTAGTTCGAACGTTCTTCTAATGGTACAGTGCATAAATTCGCCGGCCGCCTGAAGGTAGGTACGCACGCACAAATATCAACCCTACCTGTCGAATGAAGTACTCTGGCTTCTTGTAAGACGTATAGGCACCAAATTTTAAGTTTCTGTATGATAATTCGCTCGTAAGTACGAATCGCATCACCACTACGCAAACAAACAAAGCTAAAAGGCGCATATTAACGAAGGAGTATCCCAGAGCCTCATAGGCCCACAAGATCTGCATAAAACTCGTGAATCGTGTCAAAAATGGTAGTTATCTCGGTTCAGGTTTAAAGCACTTATTTAGGGAGATGATATTTGAAAGACACGAGTTTATAGTGAGAAACAGAGATGAAGATTCCTTATGTAAGTGCACTCAGGCTCGCCATTGCGAGGCGCCAGTTGGGCAGATTTACATATGTTTTTGGCCCGTTCATACATATACGTCCCTTCCCCTTTCCAATTATGTTTGTTTCCCATATCTAGTTATCCGAGCTTGTAGCAAGCTTAATTCATGACTCTATCTTTATCACGGAATGCCATTGGAAGCGATGGTGATTGCACTCGGCATCACTCGGCATCAAATATTTTACTGTCGGAGCTCTAGATCTTGACAACTGGGAAGAGCTCCGTACTTGATACAAGCTGTTCTCACTTAACGAACATACATAGATACTTAAAGTGTTATACCTAGCAAGTTGAAAAACGCCATGCAACAGCGCAACCTTTAATCAACACCTGCAGCTTTCGTTTCCCCGACCCTCTCATCGCGACCAACAAACGTCTTCCAACTTCGCTCCAACTCGGATACCACTTCCGTGTAAACTTCGCGCTTGTAATCCTGATTTTCTAGTGCTGGACGGCTGAGGTCCAGTCCAAGAATACAGCGCCTCACAACATCGCCGTACAATAGCCTCGCGTCATTGCCTACCGTGCCTAGAAGGTGCTGGGCAATCTCGATCAGGTATTCGGTGTTGTTGGTGCGTTCGATGCCTGCTGGAAATTGAAGGTTGTCTGGAAAATCTTCAAGTCGCTTTCCAAACCACAGCTCGATCAGAATTATACCGAGAGAAAACAAGGTTTTGTTAATTTGAAGAGGGGAATTCATTCCAGCTGCTCCTTGTATGTTGCGGACACTATGAGGCCTCCGATAGAAAAAGGGTTTATCAAGATCTGGCTGTCGGAAGTTGACAATCGAAAAAAGCTTCCCAACTGGACGCGATCGGAAGAATATGTCGCACTTCCCCCATGTATTCCCTAGCCAATCAGTGCCGTGAAGATACATCATGGTGTTGGCAATCTGCACCGCCAATCTTAGCCGTCTACTTCTTCCCATCGCATCTTGATGTAGAAGATTATCTAGAGACACCTTCTGCGGTAAGTATGTCGTGGAGTCCAGTGCTGGTGGCCACATAGGTTGCCATGACCCTTCCATATCTACAAAGAGGCCTTCACAGGAATCCAGAATGTCATGGTTCCGAGTTAATTTCCACTGTAATGGACGAGCATTCCTTCGCTGAGGTATAGCCAAGGTGGCGATCGTTACCTGAAGGCGACAGTTTCTCTTGATAACATCATTTATCAAAGGACCGCACTCCTTCCACGAAGTCTTCTGACCAAACAACGTCCCGATTATGTTCCGTGGTTGACCTTTTCGGTTCTGTTAATGAATGTATCGAGCTTGTTAGTAACTAAAGACTAAAGTTATGCCTGGTGACACCAGCCTCAAACATACCTTGCGATAGTCTTCAGACTTGAAAAGATCGACTATTTCCTCAAGTGATGAATGTAAGGAGAGAAGCTCTTTGCTGAATAGGTTTGCGTGGCCGGGCTGTATACTCTGATTGAGGGTTGCTTGAATTTCTAGCTCATCCCAACCCTCGCCACTCATGAGAGCCTGCACCTGTTTCGCTGGGGAACAAATCCGAGAGAATATAGGTGATTCTGGTTTCTAGGAGTGCATTTTCCATCCTTAGTTCCCGAAGAGCCTCTGAGATATCACCATGGAAATCGCCCAGGCTTATGGAATTTTCACTCTCCTCATTGTAGGCCTCCAGACGGCGTATCACATCACGAAATGTCTCAAGGACGTCCCGAATTTGGAAGAATACAGTCAATACCTGCACTGTTCCAAGGATAGGTTTGCGAGCCTGCACCTCTAACGCCTCGACAGTTTCTTGGCTTCTATGGACCTCAGAATCTGACGAAACTGAACCACTTTCGTCTTCCTCTTGCACTGAACCTGGCAATACAAACAATGCGACTTGCTGCATATGGCGTCCCAGATGAGTTCGAAGTCCGCGAGGGGAAAGGTGTTCTTTTCCACACATTGGACATGATTGCTCAGACTGAATAGTTCTTTCCGCTCTGTCGACTACCACTCGTGATTGGGCCATGGAATCAAGATCAGAGTGGTCACTCAGCAGGTGTTGTTGGAACCTAGCACTAGTGGGAAACGGCCCATGTAGGCTGCAATACCATTCTCGCCTATGCATAACGCATTCATGTTCAAACCATAGCTGTCGGCTTTCGTACATGTGGCTCGAGTTTATACACCCCTCGAACGTACAAATATAAGGCCGAAGATCTTGAAAGATATGTCGTCTAGGAGGCAATTCTTCGTTAGAAGTGACTCCAATGAAACCCAGGATGCGGTGTTCTGACTTACCTCCACGATTGTCTGTTACTTATTTTTATCATTGACCAACAAAGTGGGCATTCAAATGGTACACCTCCAAATGCACTCTCCGGGTCAGGTGGGGGTGGTACTTGAAGGCTATTGAACTCCCCAGAGGACAAATTAGAACCAAAGGAAGTTTCTGAAATGTTTCCCTCTGAGCGGGAGTCAAAATCCAAATCGATGGGGTAGAAAATCGAGTTTGTTTCTCTTGAATCCTGGGGAACATATGTCGATACTGTAGTGGCGGTCGCAGTTTCGGTATTGGTGCCAGTTTCATACATGCTCCCCTCGATCTCCAGTTCGTGGTATTGTTGAGGCATATCTCGCGCGCGTACGTATGATCCTTGTGTTTGTTCAGGCGAACGGAGTCCGGCAATTTTGTTGTGATGCAGCTCGTGATATTTTAGCAATTGTCGGCGCTTGGTATTTGCCTCTCCCAGCCTGCGTGTAAGGTATTCTGCGGCGTTGGGAAACTTGTTGCTAGTGTGATCAATATCAAACTTCTCATGGTGGGATACGTCTATTGTTGCACACTTTTCCAGCCTGTCCCGTGGCGCCGGATTCCTGATTGCGATGGAGAAATTGTAGAGGCAGGTAATGACATTGCTAACCGTCAGCAAACAGTCCTCGAGCTCGTCAATCTCCTCAGAGTCGGAGCTGAGCTCTTCTGGTTCCTGAGTGCTTGGTAGTGTTGCGAATGTAGTCGAATCTGCATTTTCATCGACAGTGCTCTTCGGTGGTACCCGATTGGAAGTTGTCACGGAACCAGATGCAATAATAATAGCTAAAGTGGTCAGCTCCAGAGGTGACCTTGGAGACAAGTCCAGGCATTTGTCACTTACCTTCTTCCACATTCGTATGTATGTCTCCAAGCAGTTTTATAACCATCTGCTTAACACCAGAAGCCTAACACCTCCGACAACATACCACACCACCTTTTAGTTTTGCCAAGACCCTTATCGTCCAATCAAATCTATTATCGTCAGAAAACTTTTGCTTCGGTTTTCAGCTGTTTTCTTCGAAATCAGTTACCTAGGAGCCAAAATGAGTCTCTTCGGAGCAGCACGTAAGACTTCGACTTTCCAGAGGGCTAAGGAAAGAGCGAAGGAGTTAGAGAAGAAGGAAGTGGCAGGGATGACCGTCAGCGAGTCCGCCGCAACCGATGAAAGCAGTCATATCGGGGAAGTCCTCGAGCGACATAACGAAATCACCGGATTACTTCCTACCGATCCGGATGGAACAGCTACGACCTCCGAGATTGCTCGAGAGGAGTTAGGAGATTACCTGGGGGTTCAACCGGCGGCGGTTACCTTGACCAGGGAACAGTATAACCAGGGAGTTAGGATTCATAATGCCGAAGTGAGGGCAGAAGGACATCCGAGCCAAGTTATTGAACCGATCTGGAGGGAGAATTCGGTGGTCACAAGGCCGGCGGGAGGGATGAGTGCGGACCACGCTATCATTCAAGAGGGGAATAATTACCTGCCGGTTCTCCTGATAACCATCCGACCTTACCGATCAGTCCCAACCCATAGTCCAAGGTATTCAGGCCACTTGACCAGTGGGGCGTGAGTCTGAGCCCCGCAGGGGGTAAAGCCTATGGAATTTTGGGAAGGGTGGTAGGGACAGGATACCCCTCGGGCTTCACAGTGAAGAACTGTCTGAGTGCAGCCTTGGTTAGTCGGCATTGGCGGATATGCTGGCGAAACATGGTGGCTGATTCTCTCAGCGGCTGTGACTTAAGGCGATGCTTCGGCAAGCTGCGGTAAGGTGCTTGAAAAGACTGGTCTTCGGGCTGTCCCCCCATTTGTTCTGTTAGCGAGCATGATAGCTGGCTTGCCAGTGGCTCTG
>Ga0307512_10002061_pt1 | contig 26403 bp, 22 predicted proteins | sample 14_EM_MG_FD_200267 | JGI IMG/M metagenome (GOLD analysis project Ga0307512, IMG submission 200267) | Populus trichocarpa ectomycorrhiza microbial communities from riparian zone in the Pacific Northwest, United States - 14_EM | ecosystem: Host-associated > Plants > Roots > Unclassified | place... | reverse complement strand
AGATGTGAATCCAATAACGTTCGGGTCCCAAATATACCCAACAGGAGGGGGAACAAGGTTCGTGACAATACCTACAACCGTTCGAGGGATGCAGGCACATTCAAGTATCTTAATTCGTAGCTGCAGTAGCCGCAAATCGAAATATAACTGTCAGTTTCTTCAAAGAAGTACCAACACAGATCAAAACAAGGAGTCAGGCAATGTTGACAAAACATCCGCTATCAGGTGCGTATATAAAGGACTCGTTCTAGTGTAACGGGCGGGGTCGGACGCAGGTGATGTGGATGTTGCAGGACTGAACTCGAAGTGCGTATCGAGAGGACAAAAATCAGAATATCTTTTTCAATGTCGTACTATTGCTTGCTATACAAGAGAACGAGTAAAGAGAGAAGAAAAGGAAATCCTCCAACACTATCAACACTCTCTTTATATACAGTTCATTTGCCACCCTCGAACCATTCTTCATGCTCCGATATACCATCCGAATCTCATCCCATGATCTTACACACCACTCCGTTATTCCTTATCGTAACAACCACGCCACCTCTCCTGACGTCGCAACACCTCAACTCACTTCTTTATCTATACTAAATTATACCGCCACCATCTCTCCGCTTCCTCCGCGTCTTCCAACGTCTCCACCTTTCCGTAACACAATTCCTTCCACACCTTCCGTATCTTTCTTCTATATTTCCCAAGTACCTTCGTACCTTCTTGCGCCGTGACAGGTAATAGCAGAATCTAATATGTTGATGCAGCAACTAATTTCTTATAGGTTTTCAACATGTCTGCAACGATGGCAAGGCAAGGAGGTCGGGCACAGCTGGAACAGTCTGACATGTGCCTGGCCTTGATTATGGCCAAAATGGCCAATGGAGGGTTTTCGCGCGGCGCAATAGTGGAAACCCAATTCCTAATCAAGAAACCTCACACCGGAGTCCCAGAAAAGAAGAAGCAGGGAGCTGAATTTCCGGGGCATGAAAACGCGAAAGCTGCAATGAAATGACACCCAGTGATGCTTCGAGAGAATCAGACGGACAGCTGCCTTCCTTGCCCAAACGGCACACCATAGAATCCCCAGACACGCTGGAGATGCAAAGGCACAGGTGCGCCTCCACCAGAGCGACTCAGCTAGTCGACACCAAAATCGACGCCACATCCACATAAAACGCCACCTGTTCCACCCAGTGACAGTGAGGCAGCTCCTGTATCCGCAATCGAAGGTGTGCCACCCGGATATGTGTATATACATACTCCTCTTCCCAGCGCTCAATTTTTCAATCTTGATGTATATGACAAGGATCGCAAGCGTGATAAAGATCTTAATCCAGATTTGCTGACTGATGAATGAACATCCACTGGTCAGTACACTATCTGCTGCGTGGTAATGCCGCTGGCATCCATTTTGCAGACGACAGCAGCCTATTGAGCGACCCTGACAGTGAAGATGTGCATTGATCAAATAGAAAGGGATTTTTGAGTGTATTATTTTCTACAATTAGCGGACACTTTATAGCATATTTTCAAGGATATATTTATATGTATTATTAAAGAACAATGTATTGATGAAGGAGAAAGTACATGAAGATAGTACAAAGGCTGCCAGAACACCATTAATGATATATTAGGCCAAACTAAATGAAAATATATTGTGGATACACCCATGGCAAAATAAGGGTCAACAGAGCTTCAACAATTTTTGGTCCTGCATCGTGAGTAATCTGCATGGTGATCAGTTGCGGCCATTTGTCAATGTGGTATTGGCTGGCTTTTTCGGCAAAAGGGAGAGCCACATGCTCCCTGCCCCATTCTTAATATGAGTGTCAACAGTGCGTCCACAATTGTTGGTCTTGTAAGTCAGGTAATTTAGAAGCGATTTGGTCATTACTCTGCATAATCAAAGTATTGGCCGCCTTCATTGGGAAAAGAGATAGAGCCACATTCCGTGCCCCATCATGACAATCGGCATCAACGGAGGGTCAATTAGTTTTGGCCTTTCATCCTGCGTAATCAAAGCGCGATGCATTGGTCATTGTGTATATACGATGTTCTCACAGTTTTCCAGGCTAAAATGGTCATGAACTCTTCATTGTATCATTGTACATGAAATTAGTTGATACTGTCCGGGAGGCTGTCGCGGGAACATTGCTTGCTTATCTGTCTAGAGAGGCTGCCAATTTCTCATTAATAGAGGTTTCCAATCATGAGCCACTTAGATTACCCAAGATGCGAGACCGTAAATTGTTGATGCTCATTTGACACTCATGTTCAGCATGGGGCAGGGAGTGTGTCGCTTCTGCTTTTGCCTATAAAGGAGGCCAATACCTCAGTTATGACTATCTGCAACCAATGCCTGCTCAGATTACCCAGGATGCAAGACCTGAAATTGTTGACCCTCTGTTGACACTCATTGCCAGGATGGGGCAGGGAGCGTTTGTCTACAATTGTTGATCACAACGGTGGCCAGTACGTCCAAAAAGAACAACATTATACCGTCGTGAATATTGTACAATTAACAGTAGGATATCCGAACGCGACCAGAAATAGAACAACTTGAAATGAACCACCGGGGATTGGACCCGACCGGTCTAGCCACATCCTGCAAAACCAGCTGGTTGACTGGTAGTGAGCGGTGTTTGGACCACCAAGAAGCAGCGGGTCGGGTTTTTGCCCGGGTGTGGAACCGAACCAAACAGTTTTTCCGGACCAAACCCGTACTCTTTGCTAACATTCTCCCCATCTGCCAATTCGTGGTTTCTCATATTTGCTCGTCTATTTTGTATGAGTAAGTGCTGGTTGCTTTCAAACCCCATTGTAATTCGTAGCTAGCTTAAAGCATATTACATTGTTGTTAGATATCACCAATCGAGCCAAATAGCATTCGTATTCAGTTCCACCCACTCGCCATGTATGAATTATCACTAGATCCAAGATGTACCTCCAGTTACTTCACAGTGTTGATGAATTGTGTCTTCCTTATTTTGTCGGCCCTGATAAGATTTGAGATGTAGTCGATGACAGTGCCACAATGATGGTTGACAGAATTTGATCAGTTAGTCGGTATATTATTTCAGTCTACCTGCTTTCATTTTTGAATCTCCTGTGTTTAGCTTTAGTTCCTTAAAGTAGCTATGCAAAAAATAGAATATTGAAGATGATATTGTTAGCTAGCATAAGCATGATTTAGAAGTGATACTATTCAATGATCCATGTATCATATTTGCAGTGAAGGGTTTTCCAATCCTCATGTAGCTCTGGAGTCACAGATGCCACAAGCAGTACTATGAATGAATATCCATAAGAATCCAGTCAACTCTCAGAGTTTGTTTGGGATACCTGAATTGGTTGGGTGACACCCCCAGGTTCTCCCAAAGATTTCTCCAGCGAACCAACATGTTTCCAAATCTATCACAATCACTCCAATGTTGGTCTTGTACCAGTTATCAGAGATCCAAGTCACTCTGAAGGCCACCTTGAATCGCCTCCCAGGGTCCATTTCTCTCTTGAAATTGAGTCTTCTAAGTTCATACTCTGCTTCCACTCGCACACCTCTGATGGTTCCCAGTAAATACATTTTGCTTTGCGAATATCATAATCTACCATGACAGAGTATAGGTTGGTCGCCAATTGAATCTCTGACACAATTGCTGCTCATTCAGATAGGAGATGAGGTTTTTATATAATTTCAAATAAGAACTGCGACTCTATGAGCCAGCAGAAGTTTCAACTGCTGAAAAAAGAAATACAAGGTGTCTAAACTGAAGCTATAATCTCTCATTTTGGATATTTGATATCTCGCAGAGGATGGCTCTAGTGAGGCAAATAATTGTTTACAACGACTCATGATTCACTACTTTGACCTATCAGAAACGTGTGGTACATTGCGTAATCTGTTTTGAAGAAACAGAATTCTCATTCAATGCTAAGCTATCAACCAAACTTGCTGTCCTAGTTGAACAAAGTACTTAGGGAGATTAATTCTGAAAACTCAACTATAAAGAGATAACTGTGTGATAGCAATGAACAGATCCAAGGTCAAGTTGCATTTCACAGTCAGATATTCCTACCAAACAACAATTTAAACAATTATCAAGCATTCTATTCACTGTTACCTCACATCCACTAAGCATCATGCGAATGCTTACAATTACCTATTACTCAAAGAAAACCAAACTTCAAGCCTCAAGGCAGGCAGCACATGAGTATGACATCTTCTGATTTATCAAAACCAAACTTGCTCCAGGAGCTGAATTCGAAGAAAGGGTTGAAATGAGTTATCATTCTCGTAACACTTCCGGGTGCTAGTGTGTTCTTGGCACCATTGTCTTGAAGTCGATTCTTGGGATATGGCAAGGGAAACAGAGCAAAATAATCAGTAATTAGGCAGCTGTATGGTACTTAAGAAATATTATATTAGTAATTGGGATTCAAGTACCCCTGTAACACTTCATACAACAAATTTATAATCATACTTCCAAATGCACTTCCCAGTACACTTCCAAGTATACTCAAAGTACTTCTTCTTGCAAAGTCCCAGTCTGCTCGACTTTATGCTTCCTAGTATGCTTGAAAGATACTACCAAGTACATCTTCACGTACAGTCACCAGTACAACCTCCACATATGCTCCCATGTACACCTGCTAGTATGCTTTCAACTCAACTTCTAGTGTTAGCAAGGGATCCGGATCACCCGCCAGCAGGCCGGGTTTGGACCTCAAAATGGGGTCACTTCAGTTCCAGACCTGTGCAAAACCCCGACGTGCTAACTCTTGGCAGGTCGAACCCGGACCCGGACCCGTCAACCCGCAGGTTTCCCCAGGTTTCGTTAGATCCATCGGGTCCAATCTCCAGTTCTGGGTTTCGGGTTTCGCATCTATGGTTGCATTCAGATATGCTACTGTTATTCATGAGATATTGACATTGGTACATTACAGTTTATTTTTCACGGTTTAGCTGCCTTAATGGGCAAAACACCCAGACTCACGCCCCGTACCACATCCTGAAAATGAGTGTCAACTGAGCCTCAACAACTTTTGTTCTTGCATCTTTGGTAATAGGAGTGGCACTTGATCTCAAGCATCCATAAAAAAGGATATGGCATGTGTTAGAGGCAGATATGTATGGGATATTCCCGCCACATTCTCTGTGATAGTAACAATTCATTTCATTTACAGAGCTACCACTAAGTATTCTTGAGCCTTTTAGTGTATAAAAACAGGCAAAACGATGTATATTGACCATCACCGCCACATCGCACAGTGATTTACCTTGATGGAAGGCCAACATTCATTGACACTTCGTTGACGCTCATTTTCAAGATTGGGCAGGGAGTGCTTCCCTTTCTCTTTGGCCTATCAAGGCAGCCAATACTCCGTTTATGACTACATACAACCTGTTGCGCTTCAGATGACCCAGGATACACGACCAACAATCATTGACGCTCCGTTGACGCTCCGTTGACGCTCACTTTGACCATGGGGCAGCGTGGGTATTGCAATCTGTTTGGCCAATGAATGCGGCCAAAAATTCCTTGATGACCGACTGCAACTTGTCGGCTGTGTGATTACCCCGGACGCATGACCAAAAATCATTGATGCTCTGTTGATGCTCATTTTCACCATGGGGCAGGGAGGGTATTGCAATCTGTTTCGCCTATAATGGTGGCAGAAAGTTCCTGTATGACAGACTCCAATCTTTTGGTGGTATCATTACCCAGGACGCATGACCGAAAATCGTTGATGCTCCGTTGATGCTCATTTTCACGATGGGGCAGGGAGGGTATTGCAATCTGGTTTGCCTATAAAGGCGGCGAAAATTTCCTTTATGACTGACTGCAACCAATCGGCTGTGTGATTACCCAGGACACAAAAACAAAAATCGTTCACACACTGTAGACACTGATTTTCGCGATGGGGCTGGGAGGGAATCGCAATCCGTATTGCTGATAAAGGCAGCCAAAAATTCCTTCATGACTGACTGCAACCTGTCGGCAGTGTGAGTACCCAGGACGCATTACCAAAAATCATTGAGGCTCTGTTGATGCTCATTTTCCAGATGGGGCAGGGAGGGTATTGCAATCTGTTTTGCCTAGAAAGGCAGCCAAAGATTCCTTTATGACTGACTGCAACATATCGGCAGTGTGATTACCCAGGATAGATGACTAAACATCTTTGAGGCTCCATTGACACTCATTTTCAATCTGAGGTAGAGAGCGTGTCGATATCATTTTTGCCTATAGAGGCGGCCAATACCTCGATTATGTATAACCACGACCGAATCAATTTTCAATTACCAGATTTACATGGCCTAAAATTGTTGACGCTCCGTTGATGCTCATTTTGCGACGGGTGCTTCCACAATATGCAATCATTTCATTTGGCATAGTCCATCATTGACATTGTTTCGGCAGCCTTTCTAGCGTTTTCATTTACTTTCATCTTGATCATGACGTTGTTGTTTACTAATACATATAAGTATATAATAATAATCCCCAAAATCCCGTGCCATTGCATCAATGCTCGTCATCACTTGCAGGTTCGCTCAATAGACTGCTCTGATCATCAAAATGGATGTTAGCTGCATTACCACACAACAGATAGTGTACTAACCAGCGGATGTTCCTTCATCAGTCAGCGTATCTGGATCAAAATTTGTATCGTGCTGGCTATGCTGGGCAAATGCATGAAGATTGCACAATTCAGCACAGGGATGAGATGTATTAGAATACGCATATCTGGCCAACAAATTGACGATTTGGGAAGGTTGAGCCATGGAATTGTCACTGGTTGGGGCTGGTGGCGTGCCGGGGAGAGGTGGCAGCAGCTGTCTTCATCGCGTGGGTGGAGGTGCACCCGATTCTTTGCGGCTCCAGTGTGTCGATGGATTCTTAGCAGGGCGATGTTGGCAAGAGAGGCATCCGGACATGTGGTTTTGTTGAAGCATAGCCGGCTGACTTTCTGTCGTAGCCTTTACCTTTTCATGCCACGGAAACCCTATACCCCGCTTCTTGTCTCTTAGGACCTCGGCGCAAGGTTGCTTGATCAGATATTTGGTTTCCTCAATTGCGGTGCACGAAAACACTTCTTTGGCCATTTTGGTCATATCCATGGCCAGGCGCATGTCAGACTGTTCCAGCTGTACCCGACCTCCTTGCCTGACCATAGTAGCAGACTTATTCAAAACCAAGAAGAAATTAGTTCCTGCTTCTAACAATGAGATTCAGCTATTATGTCTACCTTATACGCCTTCGTAGCCTGGACTATGGTGATCAAAGCCTGTTTCATCCACTCAAGCGGAAGCATATCAGAAAATTCTTCCGCGAAAATCCCACAGTTGATGACATCATGATGTTCGATTTTGCCGTCTGTGCGGACAAATGCCTTTGTCGACCATGGAGGTTTCCTGTTACGGGCAGCGATGAAATCGTCAGGTAGCTTCCTGCGGACAACCGCTGTGCATTATACGGTGAATTGATGGCCATTTTCCTCGATATGAATATACTCAGATCCAACTGCATGCTGGTTCTTATTCTTGTTGCTTCCGGTCTTACGGACGATTTTTCTGTGTGGATCCTGGGTCGTATGTTAAGTGGCTGCATTGGCAGCATCCCGGTGGATTGAGTGGTGTCTTCATTCTTGCTGTGTGTCAATGATAGCAATAGTTGATGTAGCGCACGCCAATCGGCTGGATTTAGATCTGCTCTCACCTGGCTGAGGTGGTTGCGTATTCATGATTTTCTGGTGTGCAATAGGAGAGGAAGATGATAATGAGAAGAAGTGGGAAGCCCTGAGGACTATATAGTTAGCTTCATGTCAGAATAGAATAGGTAGCAGCCATCATGATCGTTATACTCGAGATGAATCCTGCTGAGTAGGGCTGCAAGTCTTAGGGGTTTCCCACCGCCCAGCGATTGGCAATAAGTCCGTCCGATGTTGTGTGTGAGTTAACAGGGATCAAATGCAGTCTACGACAGATGAAATCGCACCATTGTCAGATATTGATAGGATAGTGTTCAAGGGGAAGGACGTCTGCCGATGTTAGTCTCAAATAATCCCCGGGATATTACATGAAACTGATGCTAACAATCAAGTCAGGTTGTGTGGTTATCTTAACGATTCCGAATTTATTGACAGTCAGAAGGGAGATTTTGCTTTGTTCAAGATGAGCAAACGTTCCAACCTTGATATAAATCATGTAGCTTGCCTCCATATTGTCCATAACTTGCAACATCCAACATTTCGCTGAACAACAAAGTCAACGCATACTATAATGGTCAATGCTCCGGAAAAAACTATTCACCACACCTGGCAGGCACATAAGGCAAATCCACATAGCGGATCCACCCAATGACATCATCAAGCGAATGATGGCATGAGCGGTTTGGAAGCAGAAAGAGTCCAAGCCCAGGTGGAATTGTGCAGCTTGCGATCCAACAACAAGCTTGCGTCTGAGAAACGACAAGAAATGCACATCTTCAGCAATAAAGAGAAAGAGAAATGACTGGAGAATTATGTTGGGAGAGTAACCGCTGGGACAACAATGGGAGTTGAAGACGCAGAGGAAGAAATCAGGCAGGAGCAAGAAGATACAGAGGCACCTGAAAATGCGGGATTGAGGACCAGCGAGCCCGAAAAAACATTTTATGAGATGATGGTTCCTTTCGGAGACAGCCTGAGCGAGATCACCAAGTTCTGAGGATGTTGAGGATGGGGATGATGAGGATGATGAAGAGACAGAGCAGGGCCAGCTGAGCGAGGATGATGAACCCGGCTGGGTGATGGGCACAATCACCAAAATGGTTCAGCAGGGCCTGGAGAGATATCGGCAGAAGCAGATGATGTGTGACAATTTGACTCAACCGGGATGGGAGGATGCTGCCAACTACTTCTGTGGAAGAGACAGGAAGGACGGCAAATCCGAATTGTTGGTTCCAGCAGTCATTCAACCACACACGGATGGTGACACAGCGGCACCTGCACCGACACCATTTGGAGTGCTGATGGAGTGTCTTGACATTGTCCCCAGAATATCGCAAATGCCGCAAGGGACTTCTTGACCAGGAAGTAGGCATATGAGGTTACGTTCAAGGCAGTTGCAGTCGAACACGAGTATAGCCGCTCATGTGCCTGTCGCAGGGCCTGATTCATCACCTTTCCTGATAGCGAAGCCTGTTGAAGGTGTTTGTCTTTACCCCTGTGTATACCCTCCCCAGCTAATCACCGTATAGATATCGGATTCCGACGAAGAGATCGCGATGGCTCCCGCATCAGCCAAGGAATAAAGAGGCAAGGTTTTATCATCGACGTCATATCTGAGTGAAATGCAATTTGGGTACCAACTTTGCTACATGGCAGCTTTTTCTTGATTCCAGTGACCAAATTGTGAGACATGATACTTCGTCTGTGCATGTGCAAGTGTCGAACTCACCATGCAAAAGGTCTAGAATCCAAATCTGGCTTTGAGACGGCCAACTCATTCAATTTCTGTTTGCCGATTACTGTCAAGTGAGGAAGCAAAAGCTGAATTTGTGACGAAATATACTAACAAAATTTAAATGATTCATGTCATATGGGTAGCGGAAAGAGCGGTCAGTGCTCAATACGAATCTGTCTGAATGACAACCATCAGGCTGCTTGAATTCATGCATCCAACTGCATAATTCTCCGCACCGACCTGGTGCACATGGTTGAGATATTTGAAATTGCTCATGGTACGTCAGGGAAATCGAGGATAAGGAGCTGGATGAGGACAGGTGAGGTAGTCAAGCTATATTTACCAAAAACTAGTCAAATGATCTATATGCCCTGAATTGCCGGCCAAAAGTGGAGGAATGGGATAGGGCCACGTCATCTCTCACTCAGATAATGTGGATTGAGATTGATCAGACATTCAGAGGTAACAAAGATCCTTGCTGCAAATGATAATACTTACAAATGCAATATTGGATGTCAATAATGGGTATACGATGTGTTGCGTATCATTATTGACTGTATGAAGGGTGTTTCGATGTCATCAATGTGAGCATCAACAAAGCATCAATGAATTTTGGTCTTGTATCTTGGATACCTCTACAGGCTGTGCGGCAAGATTTACTCATAGTCGAACTATCGGCCACCGTTCTAGGCAAAATTGTTGTTATATCAATGCTACTATGTCCTAAAAATGAGGGTCACTGGAGCGTCAACGACTTATGGCATTGCATCTTGGAAAATCCAAGGGCTATATGGCTATATTAACCCGTAATTGTACAATTGGCCACCTTTCTAGGAAAAAATCGTTGCGACAACATCGCTTCTACGTCCTAAATATGAGCATCAACAGAGCGTCATCAATTTGTGGCCTTGCATCTTGGATAAGCAAGGGGCTGTGCCACGACATCAATCCATCATACAACTATCGGCCGCCTTTCTAGGCAAAACTGCCTTCGACGACATTGTAACTATGCCCTTCGAATGAGCATCACCGGAGTGTCAACAATTTCAGGCCTTGCATTTTCAGAAATTATGGGCCTGTGCGACCATATTCATTGATAATCGTACAATTGGCCGTCTTTCTAGGCAAAAATGCATCTGAACACATCGTAACTACGTCCGAAAATGAGCGTGAACGCCTCGTCAACTCTTTTCAATCTTGCAACTTGGGTACTCCAAGGGCAATGGAATGCAGCTAACCCAGAATCATCCCACCGGCAGCCTTTACCAACAAAACTGCTGGTGACAATATTGCATCCACCTCCTTCAATTAAGCGCCCACTGAGCGTCAACAATTGCTGAGGGGGCTCAGCAAGCTACACAGCAATGAAGTGCATTGTGCTGTTCCTAAATTGTGTTTTACGCTGTCAGTCTTTGCAATACGTCCTTGAATACAACTTGTAAGGCCGTATATCCATATATAGCCGCGTAGGAGGATATATTGGAAGATACGGTTGCACACGTGGATGTGGTAAGATATTAGAGTAGTTGATAAGCGAGATTATCGCTGGCGATCTGACAGAGTTCGCGAGTCGTCTATTAAAGGTTGCCATTACCCGGCCCTGGACACGTCTCGTGCCATTAGCGAGAACCTCATGCTGACTGCCATTACATCATCCCCCCCCTATTAGGAGCAGACCCCCTGGGCGGTCACATACGTATATATAATAAGAGAATCTCTGTAAATAGAAACAAAACCAATTGGTGTGCCTCCGCATGATTTAATAAGTCCCACATCCGTTCAGTGCCCTATCAGCAGCCTCACGGCGGATTCGGTGCACAGGGAAACTCCACCTCCACTTGACTTGTCTCCGGAGGTGGCAAAAACCCGGGCTGATGCCATTTGTACTGGGCGGAGATCTATGAGGAAGTAAAACCCCCATAAAACGTCCAATCCCACTCCTCCAGTCCAATCATCATTGAGGCTTCCTCGGATGCTCTCGGTGGAACTCAGCAACCAATTGCTGCACATTCGGCAGATTCTCTGCAGGTTCCCAGCTGGTCCGTATGTAACTGTAATCCACCCACTGTACGAGATGATGGAGCTTCCGGTAGCATCGCTTAGAGTCCAGGATCGGGTCGACTTACCATTCGTGAGAGTCATCGATGATCGTCAGCTGCGGTTCAGATGGCGGCTGGGCAGCCTTAAAAGGTGTGTAGCGGTCGAATAAAGAGGTGGAAAACGTTCTGCTTCCAGATCGTATACGGAAGGTCTGATATGTAAGCAATTTGATTGATGACCTTACTTACTGTGTACGGTCCTGTCCAGATGAAATCCAAAAATTTTGACGGTGGCGCCATCCGAAGTGCTGTGTTGAAAGCCAGACCTGATATCCATCATCGAAAACAACCTCTTTGCTGCCGGCATAATTCGTCTGATGGGCTTGAGCCTCCTGCAAGTTCTTACTGAGAGTATGGTGAGTCTCCTCCGTGCCAGCTGCGAAGGTGTGGGCTTGGATTTCAGATTTCAAGCTGGATTGTTGCTTCGGGGCTTTGAACTGCATCACCGGATAGTAGTGGTAATCCGCCTGGAATGGAGTCATCCTCGTAGACTCGTGTATCGTTTTATTGTAAGCGGATTTGGCTAGCGGTAGAAGGTCAACCCAATTGTCCCGCTCGTAGTAGCAGAAAGCCCGGAGATATTGCTCCATCGTCTGTTTTTGACCCTCTGTTTGCACATCTGTCTGTGGATGGAAGGATGTCAAGAGCCGATGATCAGGACTCAAGTGAGAACATACCCGGGTCCAGAATCGGCTTGTAAACTGGGTGCCGGGATCCAGAACTATGCAGTCTGGGACGCCGAGCTTGCAAATACCATGTTGAAAGAAGAGCTGGGCCAATTCTGGTGAGTCGATATCCTTCCGGCATGGTAAGTAGATTTCCATCTTTGTCAGTCAGTCCACGATGATGACAATGCCAGTGTAGCCCGATGCTGTTGACTCTGGCCAGTCTGTGACGAAGTCCATCATAACGCCTTCGCATGGCCGTGATGGTCTCTCGAAGGGCATGGTGATCCCGTGCCTGGCGTCCCATGGTGCTTTGATTCGGTGGCTTACTTTGCAGCCGCTGACATGCTTACATACATGTGAGTCCCTTGCTAACCAGTAGACATCCCGAGATACCAGCTCAGTAGTCTGAAGAGCTCCAAAATGTCCGGACTCAGGGTTGTAATGATTTAGACTTATCACATTTCCACATAGGTGGTCGATCACAGGAATGTATATCTTCCTTTCAGAAGGCAGAGCCCCTGCGATGACTTTCCATTGGCTCTCCTCTTCCACAGTATCTGTGCCATCTGCAACTGGCCTGTCAACTAGCTTTGCTGAGCCATCCGCAACCAGAGGGTTGGAAGCCTGGCCAGCAATGATTGGTGGCATGCAATCCTCGTATGGTTCCACTGAGACGGTGGCCATTAGTCGTGGGATGGGCCTTTTGTACCATATCTTGTAGTTGGGCCGCCAGGACGAACCATCGGCCGAGTTCTGGCCCCATTCCAGGTGCTCGATGACTAAGTCATAAGCCGAGAGACTTTCCGACCACCTGGCCTGTCTTCAGGAGAGCTCTTTGGATGTTTGGAATTATTCGAGATTCTTCTGGTCACACCGAATGAAAACCTTGTGATTGGCACCCTCGAGGTAGTGTCACCACTGTTTTCGTTTTTCCACAATGGCCAATAGCTCCCGATCATAAGTGTCGTAATTCTCTTTGGCGGAAGAGCAATTCCGGGAGTAGTAATTGACTGGCCTGAGATCCCCGAAACTATCGTACTGATTGAGAATACCTCCAATCGCGACTCCACTCACGTCCGTTTGGAGACTGATCGGCTTCACTAGATCGAGATGGTGGAGGATTGATGCCTTGGTGATCGTCATTTTCTGTTTCCGGAACGCCAATTTCAATTGCCACATCCATTCCCATTTGGCTGAATGTGCCACTTTGTTGCCTCTCGGGCTTGCCTCTGTCTTCTTCAGTAATTGAGTCAGTGAAAGGGTCACCTTGCCATATTTCCGGATGAATCTTCGGTAGGAGTTCATGAATCCGAGAAGCACCTGGACATCTCCAACCGACTTCCGTGTCAGCCAGTCCTTGATTCTGGAGATCCAGTCTGATTCCATGCCGACTCCATCGGGAGTGATAATGTACCCCAGGAAGCTAACTTCCGAAACTCCGAATTGACACTTCTCGGCTTTGCAGTAGACGCCGAATCCCTTGAGTCGGAGCAGCACATGGCGCACATGCTCCTCATGCTCCTTCTCGTGTGTTGGATAGATGAGTTTGTCATCGAGGTACCAGACCGCGAAGTCATCAATGTACGGCCGTAGGCAATCATCGATATAAGACTGGAATGTAGCCAGCACATTTGTTAAACCGAATGGCATGACCCAGGATTTGAATTGGCTGTAAGGCATTCGAACAGCTGTTTTATATTTGTCGCCTTCCTTGATCCGGATAAGGTTGTAGGCACCAAAGAGGTGCAATTTTGTGAATATCCTGGCCTCGCGCACTTGGTCATGCATCGCTGAAATTTGCGCACGGGGATAACGATTCTTCACTATCACTAGATTGTAAGTGTGGTAATCAAAGCAAAGCCTCAACCCTCCATCCTGCCTCATTGCGAAGAGAATTGGCGCTGCCACTGGCGATGATGATCGCTGAATGAACCGATTGGCTAGTGTTGCCTTGATGTAATCCTTTAACATCCTAAATTCAAACTCTGATAGATTGTATATCCGCCAATATGGCAACTTATAGCTGGGCTCTGGGTCAATTGCATGGTCGGTGGACCGATGCGGCAAGAGTGTCTCCACCGTAGGTTTGCCGAAAAGCTCCACGAATTTTCCGTATATTGCCAGGATATGTGCTCCATCATCTGAAGGCACCATCATTGTCGTTGTGCCAGCTCCATCTGCGATCCTTAGTTCTCGATTAATACTAGATATGGAGCGGTATGAAGGAATATCTAGGAGCCCAGGTTCAAAACGGTTCGCCAGAATAGGGTCCAGCCCCGCCATCCAGTACTCCCTTTGTGTCTCAGAGTGCCGGTAGCAGTCATTCAAGGTCCGCATTGTTGGTACACTGTTCTGCCTCAAATACCGCCGCTGCTCTCTGCTCGCCCGTCCAGCCCCTGGGGCCAATCTCACTCACCATCAGTGATGCCTTCCACGGTGGCTCCCAGCAGCCCTGTACAATCTCCCACTCTTAGGAAGAATGTCCCGATGACCTGCTCACTGGCCAGTAGATCGTCAATGGCAGATGCTCCGAGTATATGAACATCTGGGATACTGCCGCTTTCTTCGGAACGCGCCTCCACCCTAGCCGTAGATTCTGGTACATTCCTGGGGCATTCCTGATGGTGTACCTGGTCCACAGCTACTACTTCCGCTCCCCCTGGTGTTCGCAGAGCCAAAAGTTGACCGCGTTGCCAATCGACATCAGGTTTCCTGGACTGGAAAGGAGGCAATCGCAAAACCCAGTTGTAAGCCCGCATAGGCACAACTAGCCCCTCCGATTCTTGGACCGGTGATAAGTGCTCCATATTGTGAACCGTGAACGCTGTCATTCGACTGTCCCTCGCGTGAACTATTACTTGGCCATTGAGGCCTACATTCGTGACGAATGTTAGTTCATCTGCCAGACCAACCCGTGTTCGCAGTCTCGGTGCCATGAAGATGCTCGGTGTGCCGCAATCGATGAGAGGCCGCATATAGTGCATTACCCCACTTCCATCTCTTATCCGAACCTGGTCAAAATCATGGGACGTGTCCGGTCTGGACATGCCACATATGTACCGACTTGACATCAGAGCTTCTGGGGTCTCCAACAACACCGTTGACTTCAGAGCGATCAGATGTGGTTGTAGGCAGTCCATCATCGCCATCACAGCCTGCATTGCCACCCTTGCTAAACCCAATTCCACCTTGTCGAACCTCTCCTGTCAGGCAATATGCCGAGAGATGCCTATCAGTTGTTTGGCTGTTGATTGTCGAAAGACTTCTGTCGTTTAACTTGGTGTCCTCCGTCCCTGTCTGGGGCTTGTGTCTGGTTGTGCTGTTGCGGTGGGTTACCTCCTCAGGAGAATTTGGGGCAGAAGCTTGCCTTGTGGTTCAGAGATCTGCATCATGACCATTTGCCGGCAGAACGTCTGCCCTGGAAGATTTCTGTTGAGACCTATGGTGCTGGCAATAAGCCTGACGATTGTCCTCCGCCGCCTGTTTTGCCATGTTTGTTTGATCCTGATTGGCCAGATTGGACGCCTGTGGTGTCGGCTGGCTCAGAGATGGATGGCCGGTAGCCTCGTTAGCCGCCTTTGGAAGACCATTCTGTAGGCTGTGATTGCGGCTGTTGTTGCTGCAGCTGTTGCTGCTTTGGCTTCATGTTTTCAACATGTATAACTTCCGAGGCCGCGGCCTCATCGACGAAGTTGTCCAAGGAGTCAATCCTGCCGCAGGCGGGTGTCATTGGTCCAACTTTGTTCTTGACAGAGTTGCCGAGGCCTGCCCAGGCAATATTGTAGAGGATTTCTTCATGCTGCTGTAGATTCTACCCAGCATGTCTCGAATTGGCTTTCACATGATTCGCATAGGCTCTGACCATTTCTGGTGCAAGTTGTATGTATTCCGGCATCAGCGTGATTGCCGTCACACAACATCGATCCATATGCCCATAAACCTTTCTATCTCCTGTGAAACGAGGTAGAAGTCCTGTAGGCATGGGCCGGAGTCCGCAGATAGGTCGCCGGCCCAGTCCGAAGGGTCTGTCATCGCCATCTGTCTGAGTGCCGGATTTTGGTGATTGATCCAGGCGTCCAGGAGAGGGATCGCGGATTTGACATGATCGGGACCACCGCATGGGAATCGGTGGCCGTGGGAGTTGAAATTCGAGCGTAACCAGTCCAGAAATCGGTGCAGCTCTCTTGTTCCGCCACAGTACAGTACGTTTTTAACCATGTTATGGAAATTCAGTCTTGGGCCTGCAATACTTCATTCTGCGTGGGCGGCGCGTTCGGCAGCTGATTGATCCCTTCTGGCAGCCATTCGTTCCCGTTTGGCAGCCATCCTCTGCCGTTCTTGTCTTTGTTCGGCTTTCCACCGGTAGTGTTAGCAACTGTACCGGACCGTCACTCCAGGTCCGGGTCCGGGTCCAAACCAAACCGTTGCTAAACTGGAGGTCCGGGATGTCAATATACACCTACTGCCCACCCGGGTACAGTTCCATGGTAAACTGCCAACCCGTCTGAAGTGAGCGGGTAGTAAGCGGGTCGCCCAGCGGGTCCATCTATACATTCATATAAGGTTGTTGTATTTGCAGTGTGTTAATAGTATCTTATCAGAATCGCGTTTTCAGCAACCAACAATGTGCTTTTGCTTGTTGAGCAGTGTGCAATATCGATTAATTTGGTATCTGTGTTTCACCTTTGATAAATGGTATTTTTGCCAAGCAAGGCAGTCAATAATACAGTTATGCATGTGAAGATCCGCGCAATGCCCTGATTATGAGATATGCAAGTCCTGAAACTGTTTCACGCTCCGTTGACGCTCATTTTCAGGATGCTGCAGTGAGCATGTCGCTGTTGTTTTTGCCAGTAAACGCTGCCAATATTTCATCAATGGATGTCTGCAACCAATCGGAACATAACTTACCCAAGATGCAAAGCTAACAATCGTTGACGCTCCTTTGACGCTCATTTTCAGGATGCCGCAGGGAGTGTGTCGCTGTTATTTTGCCAGTACAGGCTGCCAATATCTCATAAATGGATCTCTGGAACCAATCGGAACATAACTTACCCAAGATGCAAAGCTAAACATCGTTGATGGTCCTTTGACGCTCATGCTAAGAATGGGGCGGTGACCATGTTGCAACCTCATGTGCCAATAAAAGCTGCCGATATGTCCATTATGCATAACAACGACCAAGTCACTGGTGAATTACGGTACTTACAAAATCACAAATCGTTGACACTCCGTTGACGCTCATTTTAATGTATTGTCCATGCATCATCTGCTGCCGTCGATAATTGTTTTCATCCTAATTTGACTTTTTCGGTTGTCTTTCTGCATGATTAAGACTCGGCCCTGTGGCGAAGCTGAGCGGCATAATGATCTCGCACTGTTCACTCTCACATGACAAAAAATGATGCATCATGCCAAAAGATTCATTGTGCCTGCTATACATCTATTTATGAACCGATATTCACACGCTACTTCTTACCATTCCCCCATGATATATCTCTAACTGAAACTCTCGGTCATGCTACATAAAGCTGGTGAACCATTGACGCATTCTGTCCTAGTTTTTCTTCCCTCCTTTATTTCTCTGCGTTTCTGCTGCATTGACCGTCACCAACAACTTTTCCGCCTGTCTCCTTGACTTCCGTGTTGGCCGAACCAATCCGGTCACATTTGGTGCGGCGCTCACATCCTGCTGCTCTGGGCATTCCGGATCGTCGATGACATTGTTCTGCTGCATATCGGATTCATCATCCGCTGCGCAATCTTCTTCGCTGTAAATTGGATTATCCAAGTCGCCATTCCAGTTTAGCCAATAATCGGTGTCCAAAATGCTTTCAGGTGAGCTATCCTGGTCGCTTTTGACCGGATGACGGTTGATTCTTTGGATTCGGCTGACATGTAAGATTTGAGTTCGTCCTCCAGGGAGGTTCTTTGCAGACAAAGGTAGTGGCAAAGGTGATCTTTCTGACAATTTAAATGCAGCCGCACCATCATGTTGAAAGAGTGACCAGGATGCTTTAACGATCTCTTCCGTGTCCGAAATGTATCCCACAGTAGGCATCTGCTAGGTTTGAGTGCGAGATTCCTCCTGGGTAGCACGTAGGTTTTGGCTGCCCTGCCACATCTCCAAAAAGTCGTGAACTTTGGCCATTCTGTGCAATTACCTTTCCTCCGCCTCTTTCTTCATTTCCGAGTCATTTTCTGTGTTCATCGTATCCAAATCTGGGTCACTGCCTGCCAAAATCCCGTTATTGGCTCGAGCAAACTGCTTTACAACGACTTTCTCGCGAACAGTCTCGCCTGTCGTTATTAACTGCCTCCATCCAATAACATCTCAGCCAAGGGAAAAACTGGCCTCCACTCCGACACCATATGGTATGATAGAGAATATGTCGTGTGCCACATTGGAGAGATCGGCGTACTTTGAGTGCGTTTCTTCCTGTTGGCACGACCAATCGGGTATGTCTGGTATCCAAAATGTACTACTAATCTCCATTGGGTTGGAGTGGTAATCATTGAGATTTGGATTAATTCGTTCCCAGGTGTTTGGTGCTTCAGGCGGCGAATGCAAATAGAGCCTGGCGGCGGTCAATAAGCGGGCTGCACGATTGCTTCGTCCGGGTGTCGTCTCAGCCAGATCGTTAGGCGTTAAGTATTTCTCATCATCGCTGGACAAATCATATGGATCAAAGGATGATTGATAGGACCCTGATGCCGTTGCGGAGGGGAGGAGATTGTTGCTCGGTATTGTTTCGAGTTTATTGACAGGCGCACGTCGATGTTTGGCACAGTATTCTTTCTCCACATACTTCAGAAAGGCCTCTTAGTATTGTGTAGCGTAGGATGTCTCGTCCTCAGGATTGAAATCCCATTCCCTTGTCCCACTTTCTAAACGATCGCAACTTCCAGAAAGGATTGAGGATGTGTGCGGAAATACGAAGCATGCCCGTTGTTGGAGTCACCTCAGCGTAGTATTTGGAAAGCTTCTGTCGAGCTAACTTCACAGCGAAAACTAAGTCTTCTTTCCACTGAGTGTTCTTGTTAGCCAAAGCTCGCATTACGCCATCCATGTGATCAAACATGTCATTGTACACTGTGATGACGTAATGCAATGTGACTGTATGCCTCCTCGACATCCAAAGGGTCCAATATCGAAATGGCCTCAATACTTCCATGACATACTTGACAATCGTCCATTCATCCTGAGTTGTGAACAGTGGCTGGTATTCACCGTATTTTGGATATAGAAGCCACTCGTATGTGAATTCCCGTAATCGGTAGGCGCGCTCGAGCAACTCCAGTGTTGAGTTCCAATGTGTCTTCACATCCATAATAGGAAGTACTTCAATGCGGACTTTAGCTTTTTGACAGTCAATGAACTTCATTGTGGCGACCAGGTGTTAGTGTAATTAATACAGCAAGCATTCTCTGCTATATGAAGGTCAGCTTCACAACATTCAAAATATCATGAAATACGTACTTTCTCAATTTTCTTCGCTAAACCCGGTTTCATGGCCGACACCTTGTTGATTCTAGCATTGCCCTCCTTTCGAAGTCTCTGTCTGTTCCCAGTGTCCATGCATTCATTCTCTCCAAATTGCTGATCGCGCTCATCAGCTTCCCAAGACTTGGTGCGGCCTTTCACACCGAGACTGCTAATGAATGCACATAAAGCCAACTGTATGACGTGCGCCATGCAAGGTATGTGGTTCCTCAATGCCAGCCACTCGATTCAACATGCCTGAAGTGTTGATTGCAGCTCGCGTGTCATTGAGTAGTTTGAGGAAGCATTATCCGTTGTAATACCGAGTAAACGGCCATCGGTAAGCTCAAAACTATCCAGCACCTCCTTCCAATGTACAGCTAGCCTTGCTCCAGTATGTTGGGCCTTGACCTATCATCCTCAGCCAGCGTTCGGAACGGAAAAGAACATGCGATAAACCTCATCGAAAGCGAGTTGAACGTCACGCAATGCCCAATTTCGATCCATATAGTAAGCAATGACCGACGTTATGGCTAGTTTGTTTGTTGAAGTCCATCCGTCCCAAGCTAAACTCACTTTATTTCATGATGGCAATTGATTCTGAATTGCATGCACAGTCAGTGCATATTCCCTCCGGCAAATGTTACTACGGGTCGTAGCCGACGGTAGGCGTAGGTTGTGGCGTAATGCCTTATATGACCCTTCTGACTCAAGATTTGACATAGCATTCCCCGGAATGGGTGCCGAAACAAATCCTAACATGAGGTAGCGATTCCACGTGTCATGGTGAAATTTGGAAATTTCAAAGTTCTTAGGTGCCAGTTTGGAACGTTTTGTCTGTCATTTCGATTAATATAGATTTAACTGAATATCAAATCTGATTTTCCTCTGCAAACTTACTATTGTGATTCCTCGACTTCCTTGCCTCTTCAGGATGGCCAATGCTGTTTCATCCACCGTCGAACTAGTCAATTCAGTAACCTCTGACACTGTTAATTCGTTTAACTTTGCGATGTGAGCTTTTGGCAGCAAGTGTTTCCCCATTGAGCTGGTCCTATGTTCTGATGGATGGCGAAGAACTCGAAGACAAACAATACAAATGATGCCAGGGCTGCCGGTCTCCTCAATTCCGCAGTGTAGATGGAATCGCCACGACAGCACATGTCAGGAATCGTTCCAAACAATAGGCCGGTTCGAGGTTTCATTCATCGAAGCCCACCAAGCATCGAAGATGGTTTGCAATGTAAGGTCACTCAAATCACGAATGAAGACATGTTCATTTATGGAAGAGATCATAACGTCGAGCAATGAGCTGTTCAAAGATTTTGTATCGGACATGGCGGTAGAAATCAGGATGCTGGGTATTCCGACTCGAGAGACTGCCGAAAATAACGATACAGTAAAGACAACTGCGGGTTCTTAAATATTGACTCTACAGCTACGAGGAAAATAAATAGATCAGTAAGACATTGCATGCATATTTGTGAAGTTGAATACAAGGACAGATTGCAACAATTCACCGCGTAAAACTCCATTTGGGAACGGCATGATGCAGTTTATCGCTGTGTAGCATTCGGAGCCTTGACGCACCATGGGCGCTGAATTGTAGGAGGCGGACGCAATATCGTCACTTGCATTTTTGCCAATAGAGGCTGTCGATAGAATCATTGTGGTTTATCTGCGTTCCATCCCGGTTAGATTTTCTAAGATGCCAGCTCACAAATCGTTGACGCTCCATTGACGATCATTTTGGGACATGGTCATGATCTGGTCGTAATCATAGTTGCCTAGAAAGGCGGCGAATAGTACGATTGTGGATCATTGTGGTCGCATAGCCCCTTGATTTTCGAAGATGGAAGGCCTAAAATCGTTGACGCTCCGTTGACGCTCATTATTAGGGCATAGTGATGATTTCGTCGAAAGCATTTTTGCCTAGAAAGACGGCCAATAGTTCGATTATGTGTTGATGTCGCCGCACTGCCCTCGGATTTGCCAAGATGCGTGGCCAAGAATCGTTGATGCTCCGTTGATGGTGATTTTTAGGGCATAGTGACGATGTTGTCGAACGCATTTTTGCCTAGAAAGACGGCCGATAATTCGATTATGTGATAATGTCGCCACACTACCCTCAGATTATCCAAGATGCATCACGAAAAGTCGTTGATGCTTCATTGACGCTCATTTTTAGGACATCGTTGTGATGTAGTAGTTTCTGTTTTTCCCTAGAAAGGCAGCCGATAATCTGACTATGGCTCAATGTAGCCGCACAGCCCTAGGATATTACATGATACAAGGCCAAAAGTTGTTGACGCTCTGTTGACGCTCATTTTCAGGACATAGTAGCGATGTTGTTGCACAAGGTTTTGCCTAGAAAGGCGGCCGATAGTGCGATTATGGGTTAATGTCGCCGCACAGCTCATGCATTTTCCAAGATGCAAGGCCAAAAGTCGTTGACGCTCTGTTGATGCTCATTTTTAAAACATAGAAGAAATGCTGCCACCACCATTGTTCAATAGAAAGGCGGCCGATATTTCGATTATGACGTACTGTAACCGCGCAGCCTACTGGATGTTTCTTGACGAAATGCCAAAAATCGTTGACGCTCTGTTGACGCTCATTTTTAGGATATGGCAATGAGCGTGTCATTTACCTTTTTCGCAATAAAGCCGACCTCTACATCCGCTTTGGAAGGATGTGACAATTTAGCCCATTGATTGCTAAATGTGGAAGAAGCAAAATCGTTGACACTCTGTTGACGCTCACATCAATCTCATCGAAACAGCCTTTGTACACTCAATAATTGTATGCAACAAATCATTTAGTCATTATTGACCTCCAGTATTCCGTTTGTATGTTTTATCGTTTGCATCCAGGAGTTTTGTTACCTCTCAATTTCTGATCAACTGCTATCTACGCTATCTGAGTGAGAAATGACGTGGCCCTATCACATTCCTGCCCTTTTGGCCGGCAATTGACGGCATGTGGTTCATTTCACTAGTTTTTGGTAAATATAGCTCGACTTCCTCACCATTCCTTATCCAGCTCCTCCTCCTCGATTTCCATGACGTACCACAAGCAACTTCAAATATCTCGACCATGTGCACCAGGTCTGTGCGGAGAGTTATGCAGTTGGATATACATGGATGAATTTAGCATGATGGTTGTCGTTCAGATCGATTCGTCATGCGCACTGACCGCTTTTTCTATGACACGTATGACATCAGTCACTTAAATTTTGTTAGCACATTTCGTCACTAATATTGCTTTTGCATTGTCACTTAACAGTCACTTGCAAAAAGAAACTACACATTTTGGACCTCTTACAGTGCTATATGGATTCTAGAACTTTCACATGGTGCGTTCGACCCTTGCACATGCACAGATGAATTATCATGTCTCACAATTTTGTCACCGTAATCAAGAAAAACTGACATACAGCGAAATTGGTAAACAACTTGCTTTTCACCGCGATCGGACGTCAGAAATGACAGTTTGCATATCTATTCTTCCGCGGACGCAGGAGCCGTCACCATATCTTCGTCAGAATCCAATATCCATATGGTAATCAGCTGGAGGCTATAGGCAGGGGTAAACGCTTACTGGTTCAACAGAGCTTACTGGTTCAACTGGCTTCGCATTCAACAATGTTGACGAATTGGGCTCCGCAGCTGGTTTACCGCTTGGTATGCTCGATTTTGACTGCGGCTTCACTGAACCTAGCCTGATATGACTACTTCCTGGTCGAGAAGTCCCTTGCGGCCTTTGCAATGTTCCGGGGACAATGCCAACAGTCTCCATAAGCTCTCCAAATGTTGTCGGTTGAGGTGCCGGAGGGTCATCATTCGTTTCAGGCGGAACGACTGCCGGAACCCTCATTTCAAATTTGCTGTACTTCTCATCTCGTTCACGGAAGTAGTCGGCTGCATCCTCCCATCCCAGTAGAGTCAATTCGTCGAGCTTCATCTGCGTCTGCCGAAACCTCTCCATGCGCTGCTGTACCGTTTTGGAGATTGTGCCCATCACCCAGCCAGGTTCGTCATCTTCGCTCAGCTTGCCCTGCTCAGTCTCTTCATCGTACTCATCTTCCCCATCCTCCCCATTATCAGAACTTGCAAGATCACTCAGACTGTCTCCGATAGCAACCAGCATCTCCTCAAACGTTTTTTCGGGCCCTCTGTACATCAATCCCGCAATTTCCGAATGCTTCATATCGTCCTGCTCTTGCTCAACCGCTGCCTCTGCGTCTGCAACTCGCTTTCTTGCCCCAGCGGTCTCTCTCTCGACATAATCCTCAATCCATTTCTCTTTCTCTTCATTGCTTGAGAAGTGCGTTTCTCGTTGTTTCTCTGCCGCAAGCATCTTTTTGGATCTCAAGCTGCACAATGCCCCAAGTGCTCGGACTCTCTCTGTTTCCAAGCCGCTCTTGCCTTCATTCGCATTATGACGTCGTTGGGTTGACCGCTTTGTCAATTTGCTGTATCTGCCAGCCGGAAGTGGCAAAAAGTCCTTTTTCGGAGCATGGACCATTGTAGTTTGCGTGGAATTTGATGTTGGGCGAGTTGTTGGATGTCGCAAGTTATGGACAATATGGAGGCGAGCTGCCTCTTTTATGTCAAGGTTGGTACGTTTACTCATCTTGAACAAAGCAAAATCTCTCTCTTGACTGTCAATAAGTCAGGAATAGTGACGCTAACCGTTCAACATGACATGATTGTTAGCGTCATTTTCATGCAATATCCCAGGGAATATTTCAGACAAACATTAGCATACGTTCTGTCCCTCGAACAACATCCGATTAATATATAGCGATCAGGCGATTCCGGCGGTCGTACACCACAGTTCATCCCTGTTAGTAAACAAACATCATCAGACCGACGTTTTGCAAATTGCGGGGCAGTGGGAAACCCCTGCATCTTGCAGCCATACTCAGCAGGACTCATCTTGAGCATAACGATCATGTTGGCTGCTACTTATTCCATTCTAACAAGATGCTAACTATATAGTCCTCAGGGCTTCCCACTTCCTCTCGTTATCATCTTCCTCTCCTATTCGTCACCAGCACATCATGGATACACAAACACCTCCGCCAGGTGAGAGCGGATCGAATACCTGCCGATTGGTGGGCGCTACAACAAATACGGACATTCTTGGCACACAACAAGAGCGCAGACACAAGTTAATTCACCGCGACACTGCCAATGCAGCCACCAAACGTATGACCCAGCATGCACATTTAAAAATCGTCCGCAAGACTGGAAGCAGAAACAATAAGAAGCAGCATGCCGTGGAATGTGAGTATATCCATATCGAGGCACAGAGCGGTCAATTAACTGTATAACGTACAGCGGGTGTCGGTAGAGAGCTACGTGACGAATTTATTGCTGCCCTTAATGGGAAACCTCCATGGCCGACAAAGGCATTTGTCTGCACAGTCCGCGAAATCGAACATCATGATGTTGTCAGCTCTGGGATTTTCGCAGATGAATTTCTTCAAAAGCATCCCCGTGAGTGGACGAAGCAGGCATTAATCACCCTAGAGGAGGCCACGCAAGCGAATATGGTAGAGGTAACAGCCAAATTTCATTGTTAGAAGCAGCAACTAATGTCTTGTAGGTTTTCAACGTGTCTGCAACTATGGCAAGGCAAGGAGATCGGGTACAGCTGGAACAGTCCGACATGCGCCTGGCGCTGAATATGGCCAAAATGGCCAAAGAAGGCTTTTGACGCGCCGCAATAGAGGATATGAAATACCTCATTAAGAAACGACCCACCAAGGTCCGAGAAGAGAAGAAGCGGGGTGTTGAGTCTCCTGGGCACAAAAAGCTGAAGGCTGCGATACAAAGACACCCAGCAATGCTTCATCAAAACCAAACGTCCGGCTGCCTTCCTTGCCAAAATGGTACCTCAAAGAATCCGCAGACATGCTGGAGACACAAAGGAACAGGTGCACCTCCACCGGACCGACGCAGAGAGCGGACTCCATAGCCGACTCCACCACTGCCCGGCACACCACCCACCCCTACAGGTAACACTTCCGGAGATCATCCTTCTCAAATCGTCCATTTGCCTGCCGGATATATGTATTCGAATGCAGCTCATCCCTGTACGGAACTTTTCAATGATGAGGAAACCGAGCACCATACCGATTTTGATCCAGATATGCTGACTCATGAAGGTTAGTACACTCTCTGTGGTGTGGTAATGCAGCTAACAATCATTTCGAAGACAAGTGCAGCGGATTGAGCCATCCTGCAGCCCATGACGAGCATTGAGCGAAAGACACGGGAATTTGGAGATTATTATCAAATATATCTATGTATTTTTAAAGAACAATGTAGTGAGCAAGAAGAAAGCAAACAAAACGATAGAAAGGCAGCCAAAACAATGTGAATGATGGACTGTGCCAAATTAAATGATTGCATATTGCGGATACAGCCATGGCAAAATGAGCGTCAACGGAGCGTCCACGATTTTTGGTCATGCGTCCTGGGAAATCACACCTCCGATAGGTTGTAGTCAGTCATAGATGAATTTTTGGCTGCCTTCATAGGTAAAACAGATTGCACTACCGTCCCTGCTCCATCATGAAAATGAGTGTCACGGCGCAGGCAGGTACGGTGATACCTAGGAATAATAGAAGAAAGATACGGGTGGTACGGAAGGAATTGTGTTACGGAAAGGCGGAGACGTTGGAAGACGCGGAGGAAGCGGCGAGATGGT
>Ga0307512_10002060_pt1 | contig 26420 bp, 27 predicted proteins | sample 14_EM_MG_FD_200267 | JGI IMG/M metagenome (GOLD analysis project Ga0307512, IMG submission 200267) | Populus trichocarpa ectomycorrhiza microbial communities from riparian zone in the Pacific Northwest, United States - 14_EM | ecosystem: Host-associated > Plants > Roots > Unclassified | place... | reverse complement strand
TCGATCGATCACGGCCGCCAAGTGCATCTCTGAGTTCCCTCGACCTCGGCCTCCCAGTGCATCTCCAAACTCGATCGATCACGGCCTCCAAGTGCATCTCTGAGTTCCCTCGACCTCGGCCTCCCAGTGCATCTCCAAACTCGATCGATCACGGCCTCCAAGTGCATCTCCAAACTCGATCGATCACGGCCTCCAAGTGCAGCTCTCAGTTCACTCGATCTCGGCCTCCAATTGCATCTCCAAACTCGCTCGATCACGGCCTCCAAGTGCATCTCTGAGTTCACTCGACCTCGGCCTCCCAGTGCATCTCCACACTCGATCGATCACGGCCTCCAAGTGCATCTCTCAGTTCACTCGATCTCGGCCTCCAAGTGCATCTCCAAACTAGCTCGATCATGGCCCTCAAGTATATCGTTAAGGAGCAACGGTGGGTGTACGGAGATACAGAGGTAACGGAGGTGGAATGAGCGACGGTGGGTGTACGGAGATACAGAGGTAACGGAGGTGGAATGAGCGACGCGGAGTATATATTCGGGAGACCCCAGGGTAGATAGATAGACAGCATCTCATTTTCATCTCATCTTGTCATACAACGAAAATACACACTCTATGTTTCCCAACTTTTGGTCTCACTCGCTCTTTGCGAGATTTCGTGGATCCGCGCAATTGTGTGGATCCTTATGCATTGCAATCCCGATGCAAGCGTGTACACAATGAACCCATTCCGACGTATGGTCACAGTTGGCCACAACGCCAGAGTGTTTGTTTAAAGTAGGAGGCCGACAGAGCAAGAAGAAACGGCTAAACGGCGATCGGAGGGCGATATGCAACTCGACACGTGGTATTGACGCTGGGCGCGGAGTAATCCGCCACCGGGGTGTCTCTGACGGCTCTGATGGAGCGCGTCCACTCTGACGCAGCCAGTCCGCGCAGACGGAAATGTTTTTTGCTGATTCACTTCACAAACCACACACAAGGTGGCCTAATGCCTCAATTCCACCACCAGAAAAGTGCCAGTAACAGGGGTCACATGGTGGAGTTTGGCCACCGACTTGACCTCATATGCACATGTGAGTTACTCATCGGCATATATATATCATTCTCTCACTTGAATGTATTTGTGCTCGCTTTTGTGCATTCACCAGTGCCTTCATACCTGTGTCTCACAGCCGGGCCCATAACATATACACTGCCCTCACATATAAAGATTGGCCACGACAAGTTTTGTACTTTACTACAAGATGCCTCATGCACTTTAAATAAATGATGAAATTTTTTACACGCGCTTCATCGCGGTAAAAAGGCTTGGTTGGATAGAGAGTTGGATAGTCCGGAGGCGAGCCGGTTCTAGCCTTGGCCCTAGCTTCGGAGGCAAAGTTTCTGAACATTGTCGCAGACATCTGACGTCAAAGAGGACCAATCAGGAGCGTCCCTAGTTAGCTCGACCCCATAAAAGCCCGTTACTACAATCAACACTGCATCGAACAATCCCACCTTCCGACCCTTGAGGTCACCACACACACCTTCGACAACACCTCCCTCCGCCTGGTTTTGCCAAGCTTTTCCCCTCGCGGGGCAAAGCGGGGTTTTACTTTGGCTTCATCACGACTTTCACTGTGTGTGTCCGCCCTTTTTTGCTCCTGTTTCTCATAGGGAGAACGACTGGGTGTATCTAAAGTCACCGACAATATCGTTTTACCACTCAGCATCGACACTGATCGGTAGTCCCCCTTCTGGGGCAACTCGCCTTCTTTCGACTGTTCTACGCCAGTTACGACGACAATTTTCAACGACGAAACACCGCGCACCTCAGTGAAGATTTTTCTGAGAGAGTGCTCGACGAGCTTACCATAACATCACCACCCGCCATGCCCAGCACGTCACAGCCCTATAATGGACAGCGTGCCATGAATGTCCTAGGGAGTTTTTCAGTTCCGGACCTACGAACTCCTGTGCCTTTCGGCACGGTTGGGGTATTCCACTGCGATAACATCAACGGGACCCTGGAGGGGAGCTAGCGAGGGATTTCAACGGGCGGTCGTCTGACTGGGGAACACAGGTTATACTCTGGGAGTGGGGCTCGGGTTAATAACACTAGGTATCACGGAGGAAGGGTCTATCGATAAAAAAGCATCGGTACCTCCGCCACCGGCTGGACAGTCGACACCATTATGGGGACTGGGCCGAGACAAAAAGATTTGGGGCGTTAGGGGGAGAGTGCAGTTTTCTCGGGGAGCGTGGCAGATGCGACTTTGCCGTGTGGGAGTTAATTTCGGGGCTTCGGGTTTGTCAGATTCTTGGGGTCTTTGAATTTTTATTCGCGCGGAAGCGGAAGCGGAGGGGAAAACTGTAGTATTATGCCATGGCCGCGTAGCGGCCGAATGCAATATGATTAAAACAAACAAACAAACCCTTGAGGTCACCTTTATTATAACCACCACCCCAAAAACCCAACGCTCGTCGTGCTCAGTAGCCAGAGCTACATAAATCTACCTATAACTCAATTTCTAATCGCAACAAACTCGCCAAACCGACATGAAGGACTTCGAATTCTCTCATTACAGCCACTCCTGGACTGAACCCAATGTACATACCGACAAAAGTTTCGATGAACTGGCTCCTAGGGTAGTTTGAATGCCGTTACAACAAGAGTTGGGGGTCTTGAACCGAGTGCCGTGAGGACCCCCCGCCGCCGTCCTACTGCCCTCCCACCACCCACACCGCAAAAGAACCTGACAACATCAGTCGACCGTTACTGAGCTGTTAGGGTGGCTGATACCTGAGATTCCTTTAACATGGAATATTACGCCCCGGTTTGCATTCATCGACCTCTATGTCGATCGTGCCCTATGTACGATAACGTGTGCTGCTGGTGGTCGAAAGATATGGTTGCTGTGAGACAGTACTGTGCAAGTTAGGTGCGATTCACCGCTTTTATGAGGAATTTATGAAGCGAGCCTCCAATGTGGAAGATTTCAGCGGTGATTTTACCTTACCGTCGATATTTGAGCTAATTGGTGTGAAGTTGAAGGAACCATGGATTGCTATGATGGAAGGGATTAAACATGTAGCGAAGGAGATCAAAATTACTACAATGCAAAGAGGAGAAAGTCGTAGCCCAGACGTGGGCTGGAAATTCCAAGCGCGCTGTGGACGAAGAGAATCTCTGCCGACTGTAGTTGCGTTCTGGGGACCTAACCCTGAACGTTCGTGACGAAAACCATCCTTCGGAATGGCCAGAGTATCCGCATCAGGTAGAAAACAAAACTGAAGGTAGACTTCTACCAGGGCGGCTCGTCAAAGCAATCGGCGGGCAACTCTTCGGAACTCATCGGCGACGATATACCGGCAAACTTGAAGGTAATTGGTGACTCAAAATCATCGAATACTTTCAAACTATGGGTATTTCACGGAGGAAAGTGCAAGCATATCGAGTACCCCAGGGCGGCAATTTTTCCCAGCGTGCCTTTAGGCGTATGCCGAAGTCAGCCGGCCTGAAGGGGATCCTTTCTCAGATATCGATGCTTTGGCTTAGCGTTGTATCTTAAGGCCCACAATTTGATGGATGAGTACATGAAACTGCAAGACGTCTTCAAGAATACTGTCATACAACCGTCCCAAATATGTGCTCCGTTGTCCACCAAACACTCTGCGTTGACAGCAGCAGGCCACAATCGGTTTTCCACCTCATCTTCGGCTTCTGACCCAACCATCTCTCAAGTCATCATATCAATCGTCTAACAACTTACATCAGCATGTACGCCCTAACCGCACCGAGATTGTCCGTGCTCGGGCAGTACTACCTTCTGCGACATGGCCCTAGACCGGGCTTACACGATCGCGTTCGGCAAGATGCGTGACTATTGCAATACGAATAATCCCCCCGCTAGCTAAAAGTCTGAATTATACCCCCGCTCGATCCCACTTCCAACTTGCTGATTCATTTTCTAGAGATGGCTTGGTGGAAAGTATCGACTATTACTTCTTCATGGCCAACGAGGCCAAGAAGCACATCACAGTTCATTACAAGCAGGGTATCCAATCGTATGGGATACAAAAATGCTATTACATCTGACGATGACAAGAAGGACAAAAACGCAAAAGCCCATGCATTACATACGACTTCAGGCAGTGACCGCACTTTACAGCTCACCAAGGGCAGCTAACCATAGCCAGACGATACGGATGATCATGGACGGAGCCTTCCCAGAGCATCCCTTTAGTCGCCAATATTTGAGGGTGCTAGGGAAATGCTTATTGTGCAAGAGCGTTTCTCCATCTGGTTCCATCGCAGTCGCATTCTTTAGACAAGACATCATGGGATATCGACCTTGGAAAGATACATGCACCTTTAGTAGAAACCATTGGGCATTCTACGCCTCTACCACCTTCCACCTTCTACCCTCACCTAGACATGAACGCTATCGGCAATGGGTTGTCTGACTATTCGAATACCTCAAATCATTTGTTCACTAAAAAACTACACGATCATGATACTATTCAGATTCATATTGTGGTAGATGCGGCAGCGTTTCCTTTCCGGGTACAACAGCAACTAGCTAATCGTGACGGTATCTGCTACTCGCTTGCTGTATTGAACTAAACTGATTGGATCCACAGCTGATGGTGTTAATGATGATGATAATATATATAGTGCGATAGATATGACATCTGATATACGCAATCAGATAAATTAAGCAACAACCCAGTAAACGGAGACCATCATACCGTACGAACAAGGAAGAGACAGTAAGTCTGTTAGAATTGCGCAGACGCATCCAGATCAACAAGATGATATAATTGTACCAAGGAATCTTGTCAGGTGACATACAAGAAACGTTGGAGAGTGCAGCAATTGAGTTCGACACCAGGGAAAGCAGGTTTTCTACTGGGACCAACTTGCGGATTTGCAAACTATCTGAGGAGCGACAATCTGGAAATAATTAGGTCCCTTGCTGACACACCGTCAAAGACCGAGATACGGCTCTAATCAGTCGCTGCTGTAGTAGATACTATCTTTGGTGACCGGCGTAACTTGTACATCAGACGCGGAAACTCACTGTTCAACCGGTGGATGGGCAACTAGGAGTTCAACATGATGTCGGAAAGTCGATTTCGTATTGTCTCTGAAGAAATTAAAGTGAGATACAAGAGTGTTACTTGTTGAGGTCGGTTTGGTCTGACGACCACCCTAGCCCTTATCTAGTCAAACTCAACGCCAACTAGTCCCACCTGCTAACCCAACTTTCAGAATTGCCGGAAGAAGACGAGAACATGGGCGATCAATCTAACCATCCTAGACTTTAAATTTGATCTAACAACTGAGCACCATGAGTGGGCTGATTTGCACGGGTGATGGGTCATGTATTTAGGTAACTAGTGGAAGACGGGGATGGATGGGAAGTTGTCATGAGGGTGAGAGGTTTCTGCCTATGGTGTGCTGAGCTCAATGAATTGGCTCGAAGTATGCTGCATATCTCGGTCTTTGCTTAGCGAATGTTGAGATATATACTTAAAGAAGTACTCTACCTTAAGAATATAGTGCCACTATATAACTATAGTCCGACTTTCATATGACCACTGGATCGCTCCTGGGTAAAGAACACCTTCTAGACGCTCCGAACAGGGTTCCGGATCCCCACTGCAGGCTGCAGCATTTGTCTTGACTCCGTATAAGACATGTGCATGTAACACTGCGTCTGCACCATGTAGACGGAATGGGTGCGCGGTGCAATGATCATCGCCCAATTTCTAGGGCATGTGCAACTTGTGGTGCTAGTTGTTACACCAGATTCTTCGCTTTGTTTTGTATTCGTGTTTATTTGGCCGTCTGCGGCCGTGGAGTGCGTGTATCCGTATCGTCGAGTCCTCCCCACCTTCTACCCTTAATCCTCGTGAAACAAAGGAAATACGTACAGAAACAGCAATGCCATCACCCCATTACAGTCTGTTAGAGCCAATTTCCTCGTCCCTCCCCTCCGCCGTTGGCCCGACCAATCTTCCTACACCAGCACAGTTAAGAAATCAATAACCGCCCAAACAAATAATCTAAATTAATGTACGATGGGGGTATAATCCATAACCATCCTAAAATCCTCAATCATCTCTCTCCCCATCACTGGCCCATGAACCTCAATAATCCCCATTCTTATAGTCACCCCTATCCGGAACTTATCTAACATCCCCTTCTGCAGTTTATCTGTTGTCTCTCTGTACACCTCGGGTGTTCGTTGCTGTTGCTCATACACCTGGACAAGAGATCGAGGTGTTCTAATGCTTTGTCAAACTCGAATTCATAGTCCACCTTGAGGTATGTGTTGTAGTGGTAAGCAAACTAGCAGCCTTCCTTCATGCTGATTACGACATCATGACTCCGGAGATTGGAACGGAGTTGTGGTGCCTGCATTGCCATCCAGGTATCACAATGCGCGATGGCCTTTAGAAAGTCCTGATCCTTGGACGCCTGTATTATCAAGCGTAACCCCCGCATAGACCGTACTGTAGCTAGACTATCTTCAAGATAATCTCGATTGAGGTGTGAGAAGGCACCGTCTTCGTAAAGTTTGAACATATGATCGGTGCGTTCGATTACCCTTGAATAGTCCGCCCCTCGCGTAGCTACACCTAAACCCCCAAGATTAGCCCCCCGCAGCTACAGATATATCCACAATAAGATAGCTCTTGTGCATGGATTCAGTTAGTTGGTAGCAACCGAGTAGTGTATGAGCACTATTCTTGGGGGCCCGGGCGATTCTGATTGTTGCATAGCAAATAAGTTGTCAAGATTTGCTCGTGCTTCTTCGAATATTCTTGGAACAGCGAACCTCCCCAGTTCATGGCAGAGCTGTTCCACTTCAGTTTGCCCTGTATGAGCTGCCGGTCGCGAGGTATCTCTTCGACATCTATCAGGTCGCGTCCGGCTTCGGTGGCCGAAAGTTCTTCAAGTTCGGCCAGGTGTTCAAGAGCTTGATTAAGGTTATCTGGATGCCCATACAGTTCGAATTGGTAGATCTCCCGGGACAGATCAAGAATCCTTTGATGCGTGATCATGTATGCGTCCAAATACTCTTTATCGGCGGCTCTCCGTATCAGCTTCCGCAAACCGTCCTCAACCCAGCTTCCCTGTCGCCTATCGACTGGATGAATTTTTGCTCTCCAGCAGCTTCCGCCTTCCACTCGTATTGAAAACTACGAAAAGACTTGATGAGGTTCTTCTGACGCCCTTGTTCATGAAGTACATTCGCCGTCTTATCCAGAGAAAGCAAACAATTTGTAACACACCATCGACTGGCCCTTTTGCTGATCGCCCGGATCTGATTGCATCCCAGGATGGTGTCATGATCGTGCAAAGACGCTTCAACTCTTTGGCTGATTCCAGGGCCGAGGAAAACACGGGATCTTTCCCATAAATACTAATGAGAGCTTCTGTGTTCTCTAAAACTTCATTAAAATCAAGATCCTGGAGCGCTTCCATCATTAATGAACGGTAGTACTCAATCGCAGCGATCCAGATGTCAGAATCCGCCGCCACTTCGAGTTCCAATAGTCTACGAAGTGGGTTATCGTATCGGCGACACCAAGTAACCAAATCGCCGTTTCTGGCCACCAGCGAGTATCTTCCCCCAGCCTGGTCATACCTGCATCATTGCTCGCTTGAGCAATCTTAAACCCAGGACTGAAGTTTGCCATCGCAGTCACGATCTCACCGGTGAGTTTAGCATCGCCGCTCTCAATGCTCTCTGCCGCTGCCTTAACAAGCTTTGACAACTCCTTACGACTGTCTCAGAACCTCCAGTCATTCTTGCGTGCATAGATGCGGCCTCGTCCGCGTCCCGCGACAAAACTTGGATGAGATCGTCCGCGGTTTCTTGAGGGAGAAAACTCTGAGATTCCTGTAGGGGGTATGTAATTGAAAAGAGTGGACGCCCTTTCGTCAAGTTCCAAGAATGCCTTGCACATTTCCAATGCCTCAATCAAATGGACATTCTCAAGTAAGCAGAGAATTTGGTAGCGAAGGGTGTAGGCTTGTTCGAATAGAGTATGTGGCTCCGTACATTCATCGTAATCCCGGGTGGAGGCAGCGATGATAGCTGTAGCCAATCGAACAAATTCACCATATCTTCTGTCGAGATGAGAGGCCTCGTTTCGATGCGTGCTTGCCAAATAATTCGATATGTTAAACGCAAATGTAGAGCTGTAAATCGACCGCAGCTCCTTCATTGACTTGAGTGCACTCTCGAGCAGCCCTTCGTAGTGATTCGCGCTGAGCATAATCTCCGCCGGCCTGCGATGAAGCGTATTGTAGCCGCAAACTGCAAAAATTTAAATATCGGCCATTTGTCAGTGGGGGTGCCGGGATCGCTTCTAACACATATGTTGATACAGGTGATCATATTGGGAAGCGCGTAGATATGGGATGACCAAATCTCCTCGATGTTGATGCCGCGAAGAGTGGTGACGAGGGTCTGTATCAGCGACCCGATTTCAATGCCCTCAACAAACTGATTAACGAATACAGAACCTTCTGCAGAGGCCGACAAGCTATCGCAGCTCATATTAACACCAGGACAGCCATTGTAAGCTTTATGATTCGAGAGGAGCTCCTTTTCTAACCGTAGGAGATCAGACTCACGTCCAACAAGGCGTGTTGGTGTTTTGGCGTTGCTGCTTCTGATCATACCTGCCGCATCCGACTAGATGGATAATTTGGCCTGAATATCGATATACAGCCGCAGACCGGAACTATCGAAGAATGAGGTTTTCGAGTTGGAACGTGATGTAGGGATACTTGTGAGCTGAACACGAACGATATCACATACTCGAAGGTATGAAGCTCCATTAAATATATCTCAGCGGCACATGCTCAGCCCTGTATACCTAGCCCCTATTTTCATACTCCTATCGCACTTGTCTTGCAATATTTCTACCGTATTGGGTGCCTTTTGCTGTTGCTCATTCTTTTCCCCTGTTTGGCTTTAATTTTATAGCTACTCCCATAGCTAGTGACGAAAGTGGTGGAGAATGGATTATAATTCGAATAAAAAGGGTAGACAGGAGAAAGCCTAGAGCTAGAAGTCTAAACGAAGGAGGAATTAGAGAGCGTAAATCTACCTAAAAATATTGCTGAGTTGAAGAGGTGCTCAAGTGGTTGTCTCCCGAGATGTTTGACATTTCGCTTATCTGATCTTATCTTATCTTCTCAAAACCTTAATTGGCCTTAATATGGCGCTAGCGCCCAAATGTTTTTCGACAAAGTTTTACATTCCACCCTATATCTGCCTTCGCATCCACTTTTTTTAACGAATCGCTTGCGCCCTGGTAGGCAGACGGCACCATCTCATCCTCGATGCCCTCCATTACCAAGTCGGCCAGTTCACCACAGCCGGAACCTCCACGATGCTCAATGATAGCGCAAGCATGAGCGACTGAGACCGTCCGATGCCCGAGGACCGTACCTGCAAACTATACACACGCCTTCACCCACCCAGAACCCTCCAGACACCCTTAACTCCGACGGACGGTTACAATACTGGTTAGCCCGGATCGAGTGTTGCGTCTCACCAACGACCGCGTTGTTCTCCATGTACAGGCTTCATAGAATGTCACACCAACCTAACTAAAGAGCTTCAGAATGTGAAGGAATGAATTATTGCCCTGGCATTCTACATCATCCGCCGCGGAACCACCCTAGAATCCCGAAGTAACTGCTTAGGGGTGGGAACATGACGACGGCTATGAGGAACCCCTAACCTGGAAATAGATATGTACATCCTAATGCCACCCCACGAACAACCCAATCTCCCATAGTCACTGGTACGGGTCAGTCAGTTCAGAGGTGCTGCAAACACCCGGGTTCAAACCTGTAGCCTAATACTTTTGTTCGCCGTGCTTGGAATGAATGCCTCCCACCAGCTTCGCTGTGCCATGAAGTCTTTTGTAGAGAGACAAGCGCCCCAGATGACCATTGACGATCTCTAGCAATGTACGACTGGCGGTCCGTATTCTAATCGTGGTAGGTGATTGTATTAAACCTCTTAGTGACAAACAATGATCCCAGCTCCTCGAGTTGCCTCATTAATCTACAGTTCGTAAGTCATGTCAATATGCCATGCCTCCCCCTACAAGCTTACCCAGCCCAATCCCCTACAAGCTCTCCCCAACCCACTCCCCAAGCGGCACCCTCCACCCATCCTTCGACGTACTCGCCCCCTTAAACACAACCTTCACGCCCAGCTCTTCCAAAGACTCGAACGTAAACCTCCCTACCCCACCCAAAACCTCAACCTCCTCCTCCTCCTCTCCAACCCCAACAATCCCTTTACTCCTCCCCTCACGCACCTTCTCCACCTCCCCCTCCAACACACTCCTAATCCTCCCCGCCGGTAGCGCCGTAAATAAATCACTCTTGTTACACGCCACCAGCACCGGAAAAACCTCCCGCTTATTCCCTGGCGCATCCTGCAGCAACTGCAGCCGCAGCAAAACTCCATAGAGATACTCCGCGGTATCACTCCACTCCTGCGCGCTCGCGTCGACCACAAACACCACCCCGCGCGTATCAGCAGCGATCATCTCGATCGCGCGAGCACGGAGTTTTCCGTGGCCCGGTGTATCCTGGAGGAGGAAACGGTGGACGCCGCGGAGGGAGGGGTCGTTTGTGGAGCGGAATTTTTGCGAGGTGGTGAGGGAGGCTAGGATGTCGCATTCGAGGGAGAGCGGGGATTGTGAGGTTCGTGTTTCCGAGGGGGAAGAGGCAAAGGTGGTCATTAGGGTGGTTTTTCCCGAGGACGCAGGACCGAGGAGGAGGAAGGTGGGTAGAGCGGTTGAGGAATGGGTACGGAAGAGGAGGAAGTGTAGGAGGAGTGGGGTGAGGATGATTGTGATGACGGCGACCACGGCGGCCAGCGGGGTCGGGTTAAGGAGGGACATTAGGAGGGAGCTGTCGGGTGGAGGTGAGGCCATGATGTGATGTGTAGGAGAGGCTAGGGGAGTAGCGGAAAGGACATAATTTTGGGCTGTTGAGCCGCTGGCACGTGCGTAGGAACAGGGAGCACTGCCACATTCCATTATCGCTCTCAGTAATCCGTTACGTATTCCCTCCATTCCCGATGCCGAATCACACCTTGATACGCCCGAACAGCTCTTTTTCATAGCTAGCTGCCCTCGTTCCTTCTCCGCAATCACGAACCTTCCGCGATACAAGCTCCACCCCGATGTGGCGGGACCGCACAAATCTGTTCGTCACCACCATCCATATCGAGCTCCACCTCACTGCAGGCAGCTAACGTGTCCTCCCGCAGCTACATCTCCTACCGCCAGTCATACTCGCACCACCCCTCCAAGCGCGCGCGCTTCACCGACTCCCACTCCGTCTTTGCGGGCGACGACGACCGCCGCGGTCTCCTCTCCGCCGTCGACGACGATGACGCCTCCCACAATGGCGACACAGTGATAGAGATGGACCGTCTCCCGCCGCGGTGGGCAGATGTGTCCGACGAAGTCTCTGAGCTATTACAAGGGATCGCGCGGAAATCTACACTCCTGGAGCGTCTACACAACAAGCATGTTCTCCCGGGCTTTGACGACAGCCGCAGCGAGGAGGGAGAGATCGAGCGCCTTACCACCGAGATCACAAACGACTTCCGTAAGTGCCAGGATAAAATACAGCGTGTTGGGAGCATGGTAGAGGATGCGGACTGTAGTAAGGCTGAGGAGGTGATGGGAAGGAATATTCAAGTCTCGCTTGCGACACGCGTGCAGGAGAGTAGTACGCAGTTCCGGAAGAAACAGAGCGCTTATCTCAAGAGTACTCCCCCCGGCTCATGGCGAGAACACACACTGACGCCGGATAGAGCTCCGTGGATTATCGGGCATGACAACGCCGCTGGACCGCACGGGATCGCCGTCGCCCTACAACGCCGATACGGATCCGAGCGCGGATGTTTCGTTCTCGCAGTCGGCGCTGCAGCAGTCTGCAACACTCACCTCCAACGATGCAGCGATAATGCAGCGCGAACGAGAGATCACGGATATTGCGAAGGGGATTATCGAGTTGGCAGATATCTTTAAGGAACTGCAGACTATGGTCATTGACCAGGGGACGATGCTGGATCGAATCGATTTCAATGTTGAGCAGTTGAATGTACATGTCAAGGAGGCGGATAAGGAGATGAACATCGTATGTATCTGCTCGCAGGGAAGAGATGGGGAGGAGGGTGGGGAACATGGCTAATATCACGGCGTTATAGGCATCTGGATACCAACGCAGAACTACGAAGCGGAAGATTATGTTTCTCCTGTTCCTGGTAATTTTGGGCTTGATAATCCTGCTGGTGATAAAGCCGAAGAGGTCGGCGTCTCCTCCTCCGTCGCTGCCCGCGAAACAGCCACCGAAAGCACCGCCAACTAGACGGGTTAAAATACGAGGGAGAGAGGTAGTTTGGTGAGAGGATGGTTGTGGTGATGTTGGTATTGTATGATATATTAGCGGCTCTTTGGTTCTTTTTTGACCCCTAGTAGACGGTGCGTGTGTGAGCGATGGAGTAATGCGTGGATGATAATGTGAAGCTGTGGATGGCATGTCGAGTGATCGCTACCATATATTCCCGTCAGGTTACCTTCTTTAACACCTTCTCTCCTCGCCATTTCTGGCACACGGTCTCGCCCGTACCGTAATATATATGTAAATCTTCCTGTTCTCGGGACGAGTTCCTGGCGCAAAGACACTTTATAGCAACCCGTTAGCTAAATCATTAACCCACCTAATCTACATAGAGAACGAATACCTGTTCTAGATACAGTAGACAAAGTATTCTACTTCAGTTTTCAAGTCTTGCATCTGGTGTTTACAGTACCGATTTTGGGTTTCAAAACCCGGTATTTTGTTATACCACCTTTGAACTTTGGTGTTTACGGCTCCAACTTGGGGTTTCGAACCCTAGTGTTTATAGCACCATATACTGTCGGCTAAGCTTGATAGTAGCTCATGCTTATGGATTCTGGTCGTGCAGAACATGGTTTGTAACAATCTGTCTGGTCTATTCAGCGGACGGGCCATGGCGGTAAAATCGCTGCACTCACGAGATGCCCTGGTAATGACGATTATACAGATGAAGCGTGATCTCGTAAACCAGCCCCTTCCTAGGAGCGAGCGTCAAAGTCTGGGCACGAGATCAGACGAAGCGTAGGATATAGGGAAAGTAGTGCAAAAGAATGAGTACTACAGGTTTTTAACCCTGCTTGGTGTTTACAGCACCTACTTAGGTTTCGAATCCGGTGTTTACAACACTTATCTTGGGTTTCGAACCCTGATGCTTAGAGCACTTGCCAGGGTTTCAAACCTTGGTGGTTACAGCACCTGATGTTTATAGCACCATACACCGTCGGCTAAATTAGGCTTCAATACTTGTTGAAAGATTCAGACCCTGATCATCCAAAAGAATTCGTCTGGTCTGTTCAACGGAAGTGATCGCAGGCTGGCCATGGTAGCAATGACGAGGGGCAAATGTATCATGAATTCTGCATAAAAGAACAGACAAAGGTTTCAAACCTTGCAATTCATGTTTGCAGCATCTGTGATATAGTATTAACCTGGGTTTCGAACTCAGTGTTTGCAGCACCTGGCGTTTACAGCATCATGGACTCACTAAACTAGACATTAGTTCTTGTCTATGATCTCTGATCAGACGGAACAAAGCTTTCTAACAACTCATCAAGCCTGTTCAACGGAATAATCGGGAACCCGGATGAGCAAACTTCACCCGGCCAGGTCATATGGTGGTAGTGATGAGGGAAAGCCGAGAAGTGCATTCTGCATGTCTAAATGAACAGAAGAGTGCAAAAATAAGCTATAGGTTTCAAACCTTGGTGTTTACAGCACCCAACTCTAGGTTTCGAATCTAGTGTTTACAGCGCCGAGAGTATCTCGGGTTTTGAACCCGGGTGTTTAGAGCACCTGGCGTTTATAGCGCCTTATATTGATGGCCAGCTAAGCTAGACATCGGTTCTTGTTTATTGAAAGAATTCGGACTCTGATCATGAGAGCTAAGTCTTTAATAATCCGTCTGGTCTGTTCGGCGGAAACAGCCAGGGGCGATAGGACTCCGACTATGATACCAACTCGTCCGGTGACGATAAAGGAAAAACGTGTTGGCATCAAATTGGCCTGGTGGCTTCGGTGGCATTCGGGGGCTTACAGCCCCCATCGGCCTAAGGCTGCGGGCATCATGCCGGTGGCTTGTAGCCTCCATAGGCCTCGTTTGCCCCCATGCCGAGGAGGAGGCCTAGCTCCGGCACTGGTACTCGGCTTCGGGCTCCGGTTGTGATACTCGGCTTCGCCGAGTATGGTCTTTTCTCTGTATATAAGTCTACTGTTTTCCTTCTCTTGTATCGATAGACAATTGAGCTCCTTCGTTCTTTCTCTTTTGCTCTCAACAAAACGTACCTTCTTCATCTGCATGGAAGAGAGCAAAAGAAAGGTTTAAGCCTTGTATTTGGTGTTTACAGCCCTGTGACTGTGAATCTTGGCGTTACAGCGCTAATTTCAAATTTTCAAACCGGGGTTTCGAACCTCAGTGTTTACAGCACCTGGTGTTGTAGCATCATAGTCTCACTCCTGGTTAAGTTCTTGTTCACTGGACCCTAATCGTGCGGTGTAAGGTTTCCAACACTCCGTCTAGTATGTCCAACGAAAACAACCTGTTGTACTAGTGGTACTATTGGCTACGAACGGAAGAGAGCAAAGAATGAATTCTATAGGTTTCGAACATACTTAATGCTTATAGCACCAACTTGGGGATCCGAACCAAGTGTTTAGAACACTTGGCGTTTATAACACCTACCAGTTAAGTTAGGCATTAGTTCTTAATTATTGGAAGATTCGGATCCTAATCTCCAAAACATAGCTCCAAAATCAGTCCATTCACAGCCTGGCGGAAGGAAAAACATATCTCCGGCCATGTCCAATGGACGGAAGTAAAAGACTTGGTTTTGAGCGTTTGTATTTACAGCACTCGTGAACCCCACGGTTTACAGTACATGCTTAGGTTTCGAACCTGGTGTTTGTAGCGCATGGTGTTTGTAGCGCCTGCTAAGCTAGGCATCAGTCTTTGTTTATTAGAGATTCGAATTCTGATCATGCATCAATCTGGACGTCCAACGGAACAATCAGGCATGAGCAGAACCCCGGCGGTGCTCGCGCAGTGGCGATAGTGATGAAGGTAATATAATACGTACGTGCCTTGACAGAACAGAGCAAAATAATGTTATCTCAAACGTAAAATACCATATTCTAGACTAAAACAGTTTGAGACACAGGTTTCTAACCTTGGTGATTTCAGCATCTGTGAACCTCGGCGTTTACAACACCAATTTTTACCCGGGGTTTCGAACCTTGGTGTTTACAGGACCTATCTTGGGTTTCGAAACCCGGTGTTAGAGCACCTGGTGTTTTTAGCACCATGCCGGCTAAGCTAAGCATTAGTTGTTGTGTATTGGAAGATTCGGATTACGATCTCTGGTCCGTTTAACGCAAGTAATTCGTCGGAGCGAGTAGGACTCGGACCTGGAGGGGGCGATGATGACGGAAAAAGGCACCTTCTGCATGACCATATCGACAGCAGAGTCCTCTGTAAGCTCAGTTGGTTTAGAACCGAGCTTGAAGACTGCGGTACTGACGAAAACTCTGTGAATGAGACTAAAGAAGCAAAATAATGAGCGCTATAAGGTTTTAAACCTCGGTGTTTACAGTACCTATCTTGGGTTTCGAATCCGGTGTTTCCGTCACCTGGCGTTTACTGCACCTTTGACTCACTGTCAGTCAGCTAAACTACTTAATTAGGCATCAGTTCTTGCTTATTGGAGGATTTGAACACTGAACATGCAGGCCATCAATCTTTTTGGTCCGTTTAAAGAAACAGTCAGTTGTAGTGAATAGGACCGCAGCAATATGTTCTTAATTGAGATGCCCGTCTCTTTGGAAGGCAGGGATAGTCCAGCGCATATGCATGTGTACAGCAATCTAGCCTCTCGGTTAAGTTAGAGAGTCCGTTGTCTAAACCATTTCCAATAAGTACTCCGGCCTTGTGGCGCGAGGAGGGAAAAGGTGCTTCCTGCATAGAAGAGAGAAAAGAATAGACGATACAGGTTTTCAAAGCTTATGGCTCCTACTGGTAAGCCCACCCGGAGGTGATGATGAAGGGAAAAAGCAACTTCTCCTGCATGGAAGAGACCAAAAGAATGAATGCTGGAGGTATCGAACCTTGTAGTTGTATCGGGTTTCGAACCTGATGTTTAGCGCACATGACGTTTACTGCACCGTGCACTTGCTGCCTAAGCTAGGCATTAGTTTTTGTTTTTATTAAAATATTTGGACCCTGATCATGCAGAACAAAACGCCGAGCCAGATATTAAATCTAGCCCGACAAGGGGCATACTAGCACATATGCACACATACATAGGGCGTACATATGTATATATGCACACGAGAGACCCTTGGAACAGGGGTCTCAGTGGGGATGAGCTGAAACCACCACTAGTATACCGCCGCTGCCGCTGTACACTCTACCGTGCATCAACGGGAAAGAGTTAGTCATTCAGCTGAAAGTTGGACCGTAATGGGAGCGAGGCAGGCGGTGGTAAGTTCGCTCAGCACAAAAAATTCAAAGGTAGTTTGACGGAGGAGCAGACGCGGATATCAATGCCTTCATCTCGTTAAAGCGAGCGATCATTCTTGAGTACGGCCGCAGTGAACAGTTGGACACAACAGCGGGTTTGACTACGAGCGAATTTCTGAATCGCTTGAGTAAATCAACCTCAGAAAATGAAGTAGCGAAATAACTTGCAATCCACCCTGCAGCTGCATCATTACGTGGAAGTCCTTACAGTAAGCTCGCCGAAGCTCCTCCTTTGTGCTTAGTTTGGGATTTTGGATGGCAGTGTAGGAGCACGTCCTTGTGGGTATTCTGCCCATGCCAGGGTTGATCCACCAGTTGCGCACATGCGGTCAGCGGAGTCTCTGGACACTGTCCTGACACGTGGAAAGCACGCCCCACCGGCCGCGCTGCACTCCGCCCCCGGCCGGATCGGAGTCACCGGAATGACGTATCCAAAACCGCCGATAACCGACTCTAAGGTTACGAGCCTAATTCACCACTTCCATATTCTTCGGTCCTAATATGTATTTTCTATGAGGTGCGATCCCAAACTAGCCCACTTGAGTGGCCTCTCCTCTGGCCTGGAAACACCGAGCTTAGAACGAAACGAGAGGAACCCAAGGCCGGTTCCGTCTGAATACGGTCCCGGCTCATCTCGCCCTGCCAGTTCCACCGAGATCTCAAGACTTTAGAGCTTTTAATAGGAAAAACGACCAAATTGGCATCAGAGATTATATTTCATTCCAATTCCCTTACATGCTAATGCTCCTCCTCAACACACAAGCCGGGTGTTCCCAGTTCATGTCTATGCCGTCTAACCACCATCATCTCAAGATTCTGCAGAGGACAGTAAAACCCCATCAACATACTCCACCAACTGACGCTTTCTAGGGAGCATTGGATTTGTAGGTGCTAGTATTAAGGGGTTAGCATGTGCTAGAATATTGTGTGAGAAAGGGAATACTGACAACTTGGAACGAAGTTTCATGTTGGTCGTTATTGAAAGTTGTCGATGTTGTCAAGCAAAAGACGTCTTCTGTGTGGAGAAGAGAGAGAGAGAAGGAGAACCGGGTGGTTTTGAGGAAGTGGGGTGCGTGCGTGCGAAACTCGGCATGCTAAATGGACGCTGGTAGAAACTATTGTAATTGTTGCAGCGTGACTTGAGGGCGGCTATTCAAGCTGAATGTTTTGTGATTGCGAGTGCCGTCACTTATTTCCCCCTGGGACTCCAGGCCCGCGAGATAACATCTCCATCCTGTATCCGTAGTAGCCCTCTCCATAAACCAATAGATTCGGCTCGGTATATGGCCACATTTGGGGGCGGTAAATGCTCCATATCATCACCATCATAACCCATCACTCTCACCGTTGGATCTTGATCTGGAGGAAGACTGGCTTTGGATGCCGACCCAGCGTACAAAGTACTTGGACCTCTCGTCGCAATGCGGCCGGAAATACCCTTCCCTACACGAGGTTTTGGATGCTGCAGATTCCTCGTACAGATCCAAGATTCGTTACTCAGCCGAGAAAGAGGAGAAACTACTGTAGCTCAAAAGTTCCACCATCGCCTTCAGCAGCGAGAATTTACCAGATGCTGCTATACCCTGAAAGATAAACATGTGATCGACCATCACACTGCCGCGTCCGAACCCCACTGACCCTTCGAGAAGCCGCTTCGCATTCTCATTGATTGTTCCCTTACTATAACTTCTTTGCGAAAGGAACCGCCAGTGGAGATCGCTCTCCGCAAACCTCAACGCCACACATGCCTATGGTGTTGGTTGTGCAATAGGACTGACAGCTATCTCACGGGGTCCTGCTCCTGTTCTTGCTCTGTCTAGTACAACCCTCAACGCCCACAAGATATCCTTCAACGAATATTCCTCGCCCAGCTCGGTTACACCGGGGGATCGTAGGAAGTCTGCCAAATACGGATTCCTGATTCAATTGGCCTGAGAGTCCTGCAGCATCAGCAAGATATAAGAATCCTAAGTCCCGTTCGATGTCGACATTATCGCCGTCATCATCCCGGGTCGGATCCTCGTTGAATGGATTCAGCTGTTCCATTTCAACATCATGCCAGTCCTCCGGAATCAGGACGAACACCTCATCGTTGGTGTGATCATCGTTCGCGGTAGGCTCATCATCGGTCTCAGTATGCTTCCAGCAATGCATGTTCAGTTAACTTACATTCCCATCGTCGTCAAGCTCATCTCCATCGTCATCCTTCTACAACAACAACCACATCTAAGCCACTTTCCCGATGTTGTCACCCTTGACGAGCTTCGCGGACGTCCGTACGCTCTGCCGTATATACTGAGCGAATCGGTACCGTTCCCGGGTGTCATCTGGGTCAATGCGACCTTCCAGTTTGGACATGGAGGGTCGTCGTCGTCCTCGAGATCTTGGTCAAGATCTTCATCGAGGTCGTCAACCTCGTGCGCACTAAACCATTCCTTTAAGGACTCTAGGACCGTAGCCTCGCGGCCAAGCGATTTGTAAACGGTAACAATCCCTCTAGGTAGTCAATAAATGCAAGAATGAACTTGACGCGTAGTGTTTTATGCACATAGTACATTTCTGCTTCATCTCGATGATTTGCTCTTGGAGGAAGCTATTGTGGTAGTTCTGTGCCGCAGCCTTTTCCTCCAGCTCCAGGACCTTCTCACGTCTTATGGACGATTCATTTTCTCTCTGAGCAGTTTCATACGAAATCTGAGTAGTCTTCTGAGAAAGCTCGTCAATCTGCGCCTGTCGCTCGTCGTGACTTGCCACGTCCTGAAAGTTCTGCGCCGCTGTGTGTTCATTGAGGTCGTCGGTCGACGCCATTTTCTCACCTTGGGCTGCTGCATCTTGGTGACTCTGCACTGTAGCCAACTCGTTCATGTCATCTGTGAAGTCAAGACGCTTGTTGTGCCTTATGACCCCTTCATACCGCTCCACAGACACCTGCCCCTCTAACTGTTCGAGCTTCTTTTTTCGGTCTCGGATCTTCTGCTTCATCCTACCCTTTTGTAACAGCCACCAAGGCCCTGCACACTACTAGGATCTTGTATTGAAAATCGGCAATTTGCATGGCATTCCCCTTCGCATTTTTTGTAGTAGCGTTTGATAAGGTTTTGATTGTCGATTCGTATTGCAGCTTTTTTGCGGTTGATGCCCACATCATAGAAATCTGTGTCTTCACTTGGTGATCATATTGATGGGATCGGAAACATAATCGAACGGACGTTGCGGTGACGGGAGTTGTTAATGACGGTAGTCCCGGAGAACGGAAGGAAGCAGTGGCTCGGTAGAGAATTTTATCCTCTCCACCAACCATACCAACGGTTGCGCGTAATCTCTCGATGTGTGCAGATACGCGACCGCGCAGCAAAAGGTGAAACTGTGTGAATTGTAGAAGTACAAGAACAAAGAGAAGCTCGCCAGAAGTGATGAAAGACTACTCCTGCTAGCCTTAACAACTAGCCCTAAGAAGACCGCCACAAACACCGCACCACAACGGTGGGGCGTGCTTCTTGCCAGTGATACCATGTGGCTGTAGGGAGATGCACTAAACATGGTTGGATGCGATGATAGCTGTGAGGATAGTTGTGATCCTTCGATACCATTGAAGGCAACTTGCTGTGGTACCGTTTTCTTCCTGGTGGAAGGCAAGTGGGGGTGTGTTTGAGGCGGAATTGGATCGTGCAAGGTGGTACCCGGGGGCTTTTATAACTGTGTTGCGAGTTAGGGTTGGCTATTTCGCCGCCAGCCCTATGCACCTTTCCTCACTCCTAGTATTTACTTACTCAATACATCTCTTTAAACCTCCTCTTTACTAATTCGACAACACCACTAGAACCCTTCTCGTTTGCCTGAACGGCAAACGCGCACTAGATGCGAATAGATGTTACTGAGAAATCTAGCTACCATCGTACTATTTGGCGCCCAGACTCACGGTCAGATCTTGCCTTTGCAGGTTATAAAAAGCAAGCTAGTTGCCTTTCTCGCTCTCAATACGTCACTCAGGCTTACCCTAAGCCCTAAAACCTGTCTTGGTTCTGACAAACATATCGTGCACCAACTGCATCACTACGCGCAACAACCTCGTGATAGGCCACCTCGGCACCTTCAGGGCCTCCATTTACGGACGAGCAGCCGATTCCACCAAGCTTCTCACCGCTGTGTGAGAATGGTATTACCTCTTATCCTGAGAGTCCTATCACCGGCTCGCCACTCGATGCAGTGCCGCCCATATGCCAAGTGCAATATACACCGTTCATACAAAGCCAAAAGCTCGACGTCACCATCTTCGGCTCCGCCTCTCAATTCAGTCCTGCCTCTGCCACATTTTATACCGGGTTAACGCTACCCGCACACCAAATAATGCAATAAGACCAACAGTACCGGCCAGAAGCCGCCCCTGCCTCGTATCGGCAAGCAGCCGGCAAGCGGCAAGCAACGGCATAGGAAGGATTGCCAAGACAAGCTTATTCAGAACTGCCAAGGCGTAATGTCACATTTGCCAAACCATAGGACATAAAATATCACTCATTCCTTGGTTGGAATAAAGCATTCGCCTACAGTCAGAATTAGTCGCCTCACCCGACGTTCGAAACCCCTTACGATATACACTACGTCAGGCACTGGCCGTGTTCCACTGCGGGCTATGGTTCATGGACGTTCCTAATCAATCATACACAATCACCTATAGCCTGCAGGCTTCGGGTAGCATGGTATAACAAGTTTCGTGGGATATAAACAAGCTTTAATATGCGGCAAAAAGCTCTATCTCAGAAGAGCTTTTGTTGTCGTTGATTCGCAAGGCGATCAAGATATTTTGTTCGGGTTCCATACTTAGCATCTAACGGCCATAAGCAGGATTGAGCTTAATGACATCGGCAATATTTAATATTGGGCCATGATCTACTTAGTCCTGATTTTAACCCTCATTTCCGGTGTCAACCGGACTTGTCGGATAGCTGATCACCCGTAATTCATGGTGGGGGAGATTGGACCGGGAGAGCACTGGGGTTCTACTGAGGATCTACTGAGGATCGCGGCGAAATAGAAATGGTTCAGCTAATCGATTCTTATCAAGCCTCGCTACGATATGCAAGACGCCGCCAGGGTCGAAGGTCGCCGCCCTCTCAAATCAAGTCATACGATTGCGATAAGGATACCTGGTGTTCAGTCATCATTGTATATCACTCGGTTTTGAAATATTGAACTCATTACAACCACATCGCAAGATCACGGTATCAATAGTTTTATTAGGGGATCTGTTAGGTGGGTTTCCATCTAGAAGAAACCCTAATTGCCGAAGGACTGTACTGACCTTGCTCTGCCGTGTCCAGACTCCAAGGCTCTTATCTTGGTATGGTGGCGACCGTAGCTGAACGATATCCAAGGCTCCCTCCAGCACATTCCAATCGATGCTGCAATTCCCGATCCAGTTCCTCGACCTACCCCCAAGTTAACGTCAACCTTTCCCAAGTCTTCAACTCTCACTCGACTCGACCCTTCGGTTCCTCCATCAGCCAATCAGCGCCATCACCGCAACCCACACCCCACCACAATTCCTCCACCCTAACCCCGCACACTGCTACCCATATACTTCGGTCGGCGGGGCTGAAGACCTAGGGTTGAAAGAAATTCTGATGAGCATCGTAAAAAATTTTCCGCGGCATCGGCGCTATCCTTCCTGCACTGGAGGACAACCGCAATTTCGAGTGACAAACGATGTGCTGGTCAGGCTGTGTCACATTTCCACAGCACCTGATTCCGGGTTCTGGTTGGGTGCCCGCATTCCGGAGGAGTGGTAGTTGGCTGGGTAAAATCGTGTAGATGATGATGACGAAACAACGCGCTGCGCTGCGATGGTTTATTTTACAGAGAAGCAGCTAGTACTGGCAGAAGGTGCTAACTACAGCATTCTTATAGGAGTTTCGCTGGCATTTTTCCCAACCTCGCAGTCATCAGCCTTAGTTTCGGTTCAGGGCGACAGCATCGGGGTTTTGTATAGGAATCAGTCCTTCTTACGATCCTCATCGACGATGAGAGATTGAGAGGGGCTTTTTCTCCAATGAGTGGGTGCTACTACCCCCCATCCGTATCATCCCGAGGGGAAGGCCCCTGTTGGTATTGGTAGATTGTGATAGGAGTACGTCAGCTGCTTACTCGCACAGAGCACGAAACAAAATGGCGCAGCTACAGAGAAGCAGCGTTTATTTCATCACAATCCATGATAAAACAAACAAACACAGCTATACTAGATTATTCACGAGCTCAAACGGAAGCATATGGACCCGTTCACTCTATTCCTCACCATCTACGAAGGAGACAGATATATGCAAAATTAGTGCTATATCATATCTCGCGGAACCGGATAATCCGGTAGGTGGAGCGGTTGAAACAACATGACTCGGTAGTTAGACGAAAAGGGGGGGGTGCAAACGGAAACGTATGGAATCTCTCACTTTTTCTGCCCCATTAATCTATTCGCTGACGCCAATGAGATAAGGAACCGCCTCTTCAGTACCGACCGGAAAAATCTCTGCGAACTTGTACACCAGAGGATTGTTTACGGGGCATAGCTACAAGGGCTGGGGCTGTGTGCATTATTTCCGGGAGTCTCTGTTTACATGGTCCTTATACTGGCGCACCATATCTGCGGGAGGTATTTTGGCGTCTCTGGTTCGCACTGCATGGGATTTGTCCGAGTCCACCCGAGATTGCCTATCTACTATACTAACAGTACCTGCCCGCGCCGGCTGCTTTCTAGGGAATTGATGTAGCGATAGTGAACGTGAATCGTTATTCTGCGACACTCTCGCGCATTCGCATCCTTGAGCCGCCGAACTTCAGCCGGGTTAGAACAAGTGAATTGTATTACGGATAATTTTGAGGTGTGGCGTATATTATCTGCACAGCTTTTCACTCGTGAACACAGCTCGACAAAACAAAAATAAGTATGCACATAGCCTTGTCCCACCCAGTCCAGCGCATCAAAAATGGGTGGGTGTAGTTGTTCGTTCTGGAACACAGTATCGCATTTCAGGCAAACGTTCAGGCTATATGTCTTTTCTGTGATATGAATAGGGGGGTGCAAAAAAAGGGTTCTCGAAGAGGTTGTTCGAAGAGGGTTGTGTCTGCCTACCCAAAGACGGTCGGTCAGACATCCTTATCGCTAGTGCGGGGTTGGAGGGATTCACACACACCACACATGTCAAGTACGGTGGTATCATTGGCCTGCTCCGTCGCTGGGCAGCAACCAGAACATTTTTGTTACCACCAATACAATTGCAGCGGTGCGCAAATATATACAAATACCCCATATCTCAAAAGCTCCAAAGATGATGCGCGGTAAACAAAACCATACGAAGTTGGGTTTATCAACTTCACACACATCATGCAGCATCCAAAAGAGATGAAAATCGCTGTAGCATCTGCAAGGCAACCCCGCAAAATGGGGTGAGGAAGCCTAGGGAGTATGCCGGATGATATAGTTGACGTAGCTACGTTACATACGTCCTGCAACCACCGACGTTGCGTTAGTTGCAATGCATATCTAGGCTCAATGGGCTGGGCTGGGGCTGTCGTCTCTGTTAGTTCCACTCAACACCACCATCATGTCACCACCTCACCTTGCCGTTCCACCAACACCACACTGATGGCTGCTATGCTACTGTTCTGCTGACTCTGGTTCTGGTTTCGGCGCATCCTGCATGCCACTGATACCGCGTGAGAGAAGCCACTTCGTCATCCCACAGGATGAGGAAGAGAGCCAACTGTGGGGAAACATCCGGTCCGTTTTGTGCCAGGTACCGAAAATCCGAGGTGTGGGTTGCAGGGTTCCCCGGATACAGCAGCAGCGTTGCACGAGACAGAATAGTCCAGTCTCGAACTCCCACTGACAGCTGCTGGCTATCTAGTAGGTACACTTCCCTTATCCCCGGCTGAAACGGACGACCCATCGTTTGTATATTTCCATCACACCTACGTAGGCAGCTAGTTTCAGTTACATGAGCCATCATCTTACATCCGCGGCCCCCATGAGATATGAGATCTCATGTCTACTGTGGTGGTCACCGAAACACATTACATTGCAGGTGGCATCGTGGAGTTGAGGATAATTCACTCCGTACCAGATACGGCCATGTACTTTGGGAGTCTTTGACGATCTTTCACAGTACGATTGTAGGTAGGTATCTAACCCGTATCCCCAGGGACCAGCCTACTACCTATCTAGGTATCCCGTGTCCTATACGTCCATATGGGAAAACACAAACATTCATCCAAAAACCACATTCACCCGTCGTGATTAATCCAACCCTACCCCTCTCCTCAGAACCAGTAGCATTTCGCAGTGACAACAAACCACGAATCAAACATCCAAACTTCCATCGACAGCCAAACATTTAAAGCTCGTGTATGAAGCCTGCGGGATATAGTATCTCCGCCGTCCAACACAAGCGCTGCGCGACGTTCGGGAGAAAAAAAAAGTGTATCTTACATATCCGTCATATATCAGATTTGTGTGCAGAATGTTTCAACACCAGGTTTAATAATTACCTATTTATTTTCTTTTTGTGGTGTGTGAGCGCGAACGAGCAAACGAAACGAAAGCAGCCTCTTCTTCTCTCTCAGGGACGAACCCTTCCTTATGTGTACCCGTGTGCCCAATCATGGGATCTGGGATGAGATAAGGAATAAATACCTACCACACGAGCTAGATAGATAGGGTATAAACATATTAAACGCGAGATCCGGGTTGAATTGAAATCCATCGCTGCCAGCGAGCAGGAAGGCGGGAATTGATTGATGAATTCTAAAGTAGTGCGCTGAGAAAAATATGCAGCACAGATGAGTGAGAAGAGAAGAGATCTCAGTGGCGTACATGTGGATGGATGGATGGATGGATAGATGGATAGATGTCCCGACCTTCCTGCACGAGTACTCACTCGCGTGCTCCGGATATACTTAAGGCAATTTCTCCGAAGCGCGATGAATGCGGGGAAATATTGAAGCGTTTCGCTCGTTCGTTTGTTTGTTTGAAGATATTTGTTTTGGTGCTTTTTATTTTTGCGCTTTGCAAACTTCACGATACATGGAGTGGCAGTGGAGTCCTTCAATTTTGAGCTGGCTACGTTGAAAAATGGGTTGATGACTTTTTTTTCCCGGTGAGACTGAGTGATATATGCTTTATATTTTAAGATGCATATACACGTTTAGAAACATCGTGAGAATAAACCAAACGTGCAACAACCCCACCTCGCCCCACTTGGCAACAAATGAGCTCAAATTCCCCAAAAAGCACAGCGTAGAAGAAACACAAGCCGCCGCAAAGCCCGTAAAAGCAACCTTCAGCCAAGTTTCGATGTACCCATCCATCAAACACCACTCAACTACTATATGATATGCCAGTCCAGGGTTCTTAATATTATTCTCACTCCATCATACGACGACGCCTATCAACTCAGCCCTGTACTTCCCTTCCCTCCCCTGACCCACGTGCCCTCGCGCAAACAAACACGGCCGCGTGGAGCCCCACGATCCATATCAGCTGACACGCACGATCTCACACCGCACATCGCGGGGTACATATTTCCCCTTTTATTATTCTTTTTTTTTCTGTCTTTCCCAACGTCGCGCGGCCGGAGCGGTATCATATCCCTTGTTGCCCCTCGAACAAACCCCACTTCAGGTACCAGAATCCCACGGACGTAAGTAACCTTCGATGTTCATCGTACGTACCATCTATGACCAGTACACTACCACCACCCA
>Ga0307512_10002058_pt1 | contig 26441 bp, 32 predicted proteins | sample 14_EM_MG_FD_200267 | JGI IMG/M metagenome (GOLD analysis project Ga0307512, IMG submission 200267) | Populus trichocarpa ectomycorrhiza microbial communities from riparian zone in the Pacific Northwest, United States - 14_EM | ecosystem: Host-associated > Plants > Roots > Unclassified | place... | reverse complement strand
GCACTTTTTTTTTTGCTCCGCCCAGTGTTACCATGCTTACATGTCTTAGTGGACTCGGTAAATGCACGATCATTAAACTCACTTATCCTTCGCATGTGGCTAGGCGATTTGGATCAGAATTCGCTTTCCGTTATGTTAGGCGCCGATTTTATTGTCTCTGGCGACTGGCTTTTTCTCGCGTTAAGCGCTATGGGTAAGCACACACTCTTTTACTGTATTGTGGTGAGAAAAAAATTTAAATTACGCGAATGGGTGCTAATGCATGCGGTCATGCGGCACAGGTGGCCAGAGTTCGTGGGCTCATGTTGCACGAGCTTATGTGCTGAAGCTGCTGCAGAAGAACGACATCCACATGGCGGTTCTATGCCTTCTCGCTATTGGCGATAAGAACGACGCCGTAGATGTATATGTCTCCCACAAATGCTACCTGTATGCATCGTCCTTGTCAATGAACTGCCGAGTACACTTCTGACTGGGATATGTGTAGGGAGGCTCTCCTGTTGACTACATTGTTGTGGAAGAGTGACTGGAAGAGAATATCAACGATGGCTAGAAAGTGGGGAGAATACGCCGCAGCAAACTCTGATGGTGCTCTTGCTGCACGATGGTAAGTATCACATAAGGAGGGTGCATTATCGCTTGCTAACCCACCGTCTAGCTTCGCATGCGCTGGCACGGAAGCGCCAGAGCGCTCTCAAGTAGAACGCCCCCAACGCAGCCGCACACCATCCCACTCGCGCTCTCGGTCCGAGAATGAGTCTGCCATAACCCTGGCCCGAAAACTATCTATTAGCTCTCCAACAAACCCTCGAGCAACATTAAAGATGACACCAAAAAACGCCCCTCTCAAACTCATCACCGACTTTGCTGCCCCTCCCGAGAAGGATCCAATCCCACGGTCCCAGACTACCTCGCCGTCCTCTCATATTACTGGGTTGAACCGCTTTTTCCATCCAGCAGGATTTCCCTCTCGTTCTGCCACTTCGACGCCAATTGGTATGTCGGCTTTGACTCCCGTCGATCCTTTCTGGGCGCAGCGCGATCCCTTCCCTCCATCAGCTAGGGCAGGCACTCCAGGGGGTGCAGGCGGAAAGCTTCTTACGCCGGTCACCGAATCTTCCCCATTAGATAGAACCCCAATCCAGAGAATTGGTCAGGAACTCATGGCACCGGCACCGCCCCCTCCGCCTCCGCCTCCAGCATCTCTAGCAGATCTAGCACCTCCGGCGGCTCCAGCACTCGTAAAAGGTGCAAAGACACAAAATATCTCATCTCCAGTCGAAATACGAAACTCTAGCGGGTTTTCTGAAAGCCAATCGGTTACTTTGGGGGATTTCAACAAGATGGAGCGAGCGCCGACACCTCCTCAAAGATACACCCCACCGCCTCAAACCAGTTCACCTGTAGTCCCCAAACGAACCCGCAGTATGTCGCTACGCAGTAGCAATAAGCCGGGTGGTGGTGGTCTACATATCCAATTTCCTCCAATGGATCAGTTCCTTCGCTCCGGGACGCCAGCTGCTGGAGGCGAGGAGAGTAAAGGGCATCGTCGTAAGGACTCACGGCCTTCACCTCCTAAGGAAGAAGATATTGGTGGTTTCCTAGACCTTTTGGAGAAAGGACAGAAGAGGCTCGATACGCAGCGTGCTATTCCTCGAACTAGTTCTCAGCTCAGAAGGGTATCACCAGAACGCCGTAGAAGGTCTCCAGAGCCTGAGCGCACTTACCCTCGAAAGATGAGCGTTGAGAGAGAGCCCAGAGGGCGTACTCAACAAGTGAAGAGGTCGCATATGAGGTCACCATCTAGTCCCCTACCGTTTTCTCCGCAAGCAGCACTCTACCGGGAAGATACTGCCCCAGTTGAGATTGATTCTGTCGAAATACAGCGGCCTTCGGAGACTCCCCAGTTCAACGTACCTCGCTACGATGAACCCCGCGACCGCAGCACCGCTAGAGATTTCAACAATAACCTAAGGTCGCCGCCTAGCCCAACTCTGTCTCCAGAACAGGCTTTTCATGTCCACGATGAGTTTAATGACGAGAGGTACTACACATCACCTCGCATTCCATCTAGGAACCGGGATAGGAACCGGGATCAGAGTCGAGATCGAGACCGGAGCCGCGGGCGTGGAAGATCTCGTGTTAAAGAAACCCAAGGCTCCCATATACGGTCGCCTTCGAGCCCACTACCAATGTCTCCTCAAGCACTACTCTATCAGGAGATGTCGGCTGCGGTTGACAGGCAGCATGAAGAAGAGGAGAATTCACGAAGTCGCCGCCGACCTAACCGCAGCCAAACCCGCGATCACACTCGCATGGATTCCCGAACCCGAGGGCCACAATTCCAGCAGCAGCACCAGAGTCTTCGTCGGTCCAGATCCGAACGAACGCTTCGGCAGTGGAGCGAACAGCTTGAGAACGGAGGCCATTATTCGCTTAGTCGAGCTGATTCTCCCGCTCCTAGCACTCTGTCTCGAAACATGTCAATCTCTCGTGGACTGCCCTCGAACCCTCGTGCCTGGAGAGCGGACCTGCAGGTTTCTTCACGAGGGAACTCACCAGTTCCTTCTCGCGGTAGGTCTCCTGTAAATGTCACTCGTTCCATGACACCGGCACACGATAGAACAATGTCTCCTTCAGCGAGAAACTTTTCTCCCTCTGGCCAGCGCCACCTATCGCCCGCACCGTACCGTGGCAGATCCCCGGCACCCCGCAATACCATTACCCCGGCACCCCGTGAAAGGTCACCTGCTCCTCCACTCGAAAACCGTGCCTTCGTCCCCGGCCCCATCGAAGCCCCCTATGAGAGCGTTCCAACTCCAACCACCCGGTCCCGTTACATATCTCCTCAACCTGCACCATATGAAAGCATACCAACCCCGCTCCCTAGCGTCACCATGACTCCTGCGTACGAAAGTCCAATCTCTACACACGGCCGGAATTTATCACCTGCCCCGCGCAACTCTAGCCGCAACACCAGCCGTGCGCGTGGCCGCTCCGGTTCCCGCCAACGAGAACCGCTGCAGCAAGCCAGTCCACGGCCGGCAGTTAACCCGTACTACCAGAGTCCCAGCATTAGCACTTCCGAGGAAATTCCGCCTCTCCCTGCGCTCTCTCGCAGCAACAGCCACAAACGCAACAACTCAGAGCCCGCATTCAAACCGCTAATCCGGAAGCTTCCACCTATGCCGCTGTCGCCGCCTCCGCTTCCGCAGGATTTCCCCGTGCACCATGCGCTGCAGATGCACTTGGAGCCTGGAAAGAAGAAGGAGACGGGAAATAACCCGAAGAGGACCAATAGGCCTGAGGAGATGACGCCGCCCCAGCTGGATTACGACGATGAAGGGTGGGCTGGGCAGTATAGGAACCCTGATGAGTATTATGAAGAAATGAATCGGTTACAGGAGATGAGGGCAAGGCACTCGAAGACGCCAAGTCAGGGTAGCTTTGGGAGTAGGGGATTGGGAACGATGAATATGATCTAGGCAGCCAACCAGTACTTCTCTTTTCTTTCTGAAGGATAGCGGTGTTTACACTTTCATTCTCCTTTTATTACTCTTCATTTAGCACTACATTTACAGGGGGTGATGCGATATAGGAGTTTCTCATTCTTGTTTATTTGTTTCTCGTTGTATTGGCGAGTGAGGGATGCGGTACCGGTGGGATGGATGGATTGATTACGGATTTTGATGACTGATGACATGAACACACCCTAATTTCTTATGATACACAATTTTGTTGCTTCTGTACTTTTATTTCTCATGCATTTTCCCTAACTTTCTTTCATTCTCTCGTCCTATTTGATTTTCCTCATCGATACCCCCCGTTTCCGTCCTTTGTTCGGTAATATTTGTTGGAATGGTGTAGGATTGATGGAAACGGAACGGTCTCTTGGTGTTCTGGTGCGTACATGTAGATAAAGTAGTTAGTTTTCGTTTATCTGGAGGATAAGAAACAAAGGTTTATCATTGCATATATAACCAGGTCTCATAGTCGCTTCGTGCGTAAGACATTGCAGTTGCTGTGTGCTGTGATCACTAGTAATTGTGGCCTGTCTTTACTACTACTATAGCAATATTCATTCTTTACTGCAGAAAATACATCCTAAATGTATTCTAAGATATTGCAAAAGCTTGCTAGGACAGCCAAACATCAGCTTGCAGTTACTAGAGATCACCCGGTAGATATGATTACGATTATAAAGATTTGATTCGAACCGTCAACTCTTCCTCTTTCAATTTACCCAGTTCCAGATTCCAATTTTAAAGTTAGTGCCGTACTATTGGACATAGTGAGCGAAACCGACTTGGCGTCACTAAATATCACGCAGCTAGTGCACGTTCTCGCTCGAATATATATCCGCGACTACGATTGATATTAGGGCTAAGAGAGGGTGTTTTTCACGACTCAAGGTTTTGCGACTGTGATTGCCATCTACTTACAGGAAGTAGTCGGGTGATAATGCATGAAGAAGCCGTTTGTCCAAGCGGTACCTCTGGCATGCTTCCCTCCAGCCATACTGGGCTTAAGGATTTGTGCTTTTCTCAAGCTTAAAACGGGCGGCAGGGAGGGTTCTCTCTCATAATCCTACCTAAGAGTCCATAATTTAATTTTGAAAATAAATCTTGAAATAAGCAGCATTTTACTTGAAATTTTTTAAAGCTGGTAGCACCTAGCACTGCTTTATAATGAATCATCATAATGGATTGCTACATCTGAAAGCGCAACATCTTGGGTTTCACATCCTCATGGACCACTGTGAGCTCCTGCTGAGCAAATAGATGGAAGGGGTTTCCATTATGGACGGTTAGGGGAGCGGTAATGCAGTGGCGAATCAATCAAGGCAGCAGCCAAGTAGTCACATCATCATGCATTATTAAGAAAAGGGGGCATTGCAAGTTCTTAAAATTTGTATTATGAGCTCTTATGCCTCATTATGAGAGGGTATCCTTCCTGCAACCCTCTTAGGCTTGAGAACAGTATAAGTCCTTCAGCCCAGTATGACTGTAGGAAGTATGCCAGAGGTGCAAGCGGCGTATTAATTTTTGTGTTAAATATTGCTCTTCGCCGCCATACGGAATTTAAGCTTCACATCGCCACCGTACTGACTATTCCGGGAGACAATTGCACGTCGGAACATCTTGGTCCCCCCCCCCCCAATGGTCTCTGAGTGCACCATCTCCTACAATACACCATCAATAATGACCCCCAAAGTGTATCCAGTGCATGCACCATACTTGGAACCCATCTCCCCTGATTTCCTTAGCGGTCTTGACGCCAGTCTTGGAATTATCCTCCTCCTCCTCCTCCTCCTCCCGGTTGTTGCTGCGTTGTAGTATTTGAAATGGAGCACTGAGTTTGAAGATAGAAGGTATACATACTCATATCTGCATTTGACGCTGTGGGAGAAGAACCAGTAAGATATATGGTTTGAACTGCGGTCCGCACAGAGGTCGATACAGATCCATAGAAATTTGCCCATTAGAAGTGAACACAAAGAAACTAGACGGGATGCTATCTGTTCGAGTGGGTAGGATGTTATGTGTTGCGGTAGGTGTGACTACAACACGGGAGACAAATGTTGACACTTGCTCGTTTATAGTCGTCGTCCGATGTGAGGTGGTTCTTGCGATTGTCGGTACTGCTATAGTTGCCCTTGCGTAGTGTTCGTGGTAGAGTGCCCAAGTTGTCTAATAACGATGAACCTCATGGGCTCAGCCGCACCCTGCCCGGTCTTCACTATCCATATCCCTATCGCTATTATTAGGGAGGTTCTGTGAGTAGGTACGCACCCGAGGGGTCAAGCACATTGAATGACTGAGTAATGTGTGGTGCTGCCTAATGAGAAGGGGTCGTGGGGAGTGCATTTTGTTTACCTTTAACCTACCCTACCTGATCAATGTATTTCTCTATAAGTGTAATGAAGTGCAGTGCATTTCAGTACTGCACACCAACTTCCATACCCCTTGCTGCACTTCTGCTAGTGTCGACTCTAACACCAAACACAGCTTAGAGTTCCGGTGTTACTCTGGAAATAAGTGCACATGAAGTGTGCACCAAATCACAGAACCTCCTATTAGACACATCAATACCAGTACTGCATCCTGTAGGAACTTCCCACAGACCAAGCTCAGGGCGAATTCTTCAATGTTAGATGATTCTACCATATAATTTGACCATATCCGGTATCTTTGTAGCGTCGCAGGCCGTATCTATTGCTCATATTTGTCCACTCTCTCAGCCCTACCGGCATCTATGCAACCTCAGTAACTTCAAGAGAATAAAGTGCCGCCATCGAGGTGGCTGCGACGCTACAAATAAACCAGGCACGGTCAGATTAAAAGGGGGTACGACTCACACGTGTCTCTTAGCATCAAGTGCTGTATGGCCCACACAAAAAGTTGCCTCGTGCCCATGCATACGGAAGACACTCATTTCGGCAACGAGAGGCTTGAGACGAGACAAACACAAAAAAGGACGTGATAGTAAACGGCATACGTGCAATTAAACGAGGCAGGATGCTTATTCAAACCAAATCTAGAAGCCTAGGGAGAAGTTATTCCTTACATGCTCACGAAGGGCTGATTTGTTGTATTTTGCCACAATGACGATCGGCTATTTTTCGTAGTGCTACGTCCCGCTGTCTCCAAAGTCGTCTACAGACTATACTATACTGAACTAAAGTGATATAAAAAGTCAGTATTGTCCGATCTAGTAAATACTGCTTAAAGTCACTAACGGCCAATAAGAAACCCCGCTACCCGCTGATCAATATTCAATAAAAAGCTGCAACAAATCCGTGTAGGGGCAGTTATAATTATGGTGAGGCCGGGTGAGGTGAGGTTAAATAGTACAAGAGGTGTGCTAGCCTGCAGCTGGTATGGTAGATGACAATAAAGCGGAGTCAGTAGAGGAGAATGTGATGCGTAAAAACTAAAGCCATTTGAGTAGTCATTGATGGCATTATTCTTACTGGCATGAGGGGGAGGTGCAAGGTCCAGATCTAGAGGCCGCGCAGGAACGTACTACGCCCTCTTTACCGACGCTCTCGCCCGTGGCCATCTTCGCCACCTCCAAAGGCGATTTTGTGGGAATTCATGCAATTACTACTGTCTAAACTCCGTTAGTTTTACACCGCCATATGTACTTGATCTGTCAGCTGTACATGTGTGAGAAGAGATAGGGATGCTCACATTTCTAGGTAAGGGGTGATACAGAGGGTCGATATGTCTGTATAGTAACGGCTGGTATCGTTTTGTATTGTGTAACGGTGTACCGATTTTGGAGCCGGTACAGTCGGTGCAATTCAGTCAGTACATGTTGATTAGGACTACACCAATGGGAGAGCTAGTAAATACTAGATGGACGCTAAATTGCCTTCACCTTGGGGAGTCATACAGTAACGACCTGTACTGCTCTGCATTACGCTGAACCATCGAATCGTTAACACCTCCGACAACACACCACACCACCTTTTAGTTTTGCCAAGACCGATTTTATCCAATCAATTTTGACATCGCGAGAAAATTTTTGCTTCAGTTTTCAGTTGAACGAACTTCAACTGCCTAGAAGCTAACAACGATGAGTCTCTTTGGAGCCAAAAAACAACCAGAGATGCCTCTTAAGGAAGTGCTTAAGAGAGCGAAGGAAATTTTTGAGAAAAGAATGGAGTCCGCTTCGTCTGAGGCTTCGGCCGTCTCAAGCAGTCATATCGGGGAAGTCCTCGCTAGACATAACAATATTACCGGACCACTTCCTACGGATCCGGATGGAACAGCTACAACTTCTGAGATCGCCCGGGAGGATTTGGGTGATTTTTTGGGTGAGTGTCAACTGGCTGCGGTTACTTTAACCCGAGAACAGTTCAACCAAGGAGTGCGGATTGATAATGCCAAAGTGAGGGCAGCAGGACATCCGAGACAGATAATGGAACCGGTTTTGGGAACGGCAAAATGCGATGAATATGGAAATAGGCTTAGTCAACAGGCCAACATTCATACGATTTCGAGCAATGATGATTCTTCATTGTCGCCACCACTGACTACGAGCTATGGGGGAAGTGAAATTTCCTTTCCATTGCACACACCAAGGGAGAGGGTTCAGTCCCCCCTGCTATCTACGAATTATGAGGGAAGCCTTCTAGTCCTACCTCCGAGCGCTCTTCCCCAGGATTCTCTTTCAACTCCCAGGGCGAGTGCTGGACTTATCGCATGCAAGTACATTTCAGCGGAGGAGAAAGCCAGTCAACATGCCAAAAAAGAGGGGGGAATGGAAGAGACCCGGAATGTATATATACCCATTCTGAGAAAATTCGAAATCAGTGACAGCAGCAATGATGCAATGACAGAGGTGGAGTGGAGGGACAAGTCGCCCTACATCGGCAAAAGTGCAAATCAACTATAGACTGCGCTACGCGCACACGTGCACACGCGCAGCTCATAGCAAGCTTCCCGTGGACACCTGCGCGACGCGCAGCCTATAGTCGTCTATAGTCAATTCATAGAGATGTGCGCGTGGGCTTATGGAACTATATACAGCTGGCGGCCGGAGACGGACCTATACCAGTCTTCAGTGCCTGCAGTTTTCACTGCAATACCGGTACTATACACTATCGCTGAGAGTCCGCTTGAGAGCCTGCTTGAGAGCCTGCTTGAGAGCCTGCTTGAGAGCCTGCTTGAAAGCCTCTTTGGAAGCCTGCTTGCGAGCCTTCTTGAGAGAGCCTTCTTGAGAGAGCCTCGCATCGGGAGGAGTAGAGTTTTCCACGAGAAGCTTTTGGCCGATGGAAAACCCTGAGTTTGTGGAAGCTTTGGCTACTAGAAGACTCTAAGTCTGTGAAAGCTTTGATACTAACGTTAACATAGCCAACCTACTTGTCTAAGTGCTTCTAGTACTATAATCACTATCACCGATGCCATCATCATTGCCATCATCACCACCGCCATCATCACCATCGCCATCATCACCAGCAGCCCCGAATGCGCATATACACCCACAGTCGGTGGGAAGCGAGCAGTAGATTCCACTGGAAAATCTGAGTCGGAGATCTGCTCTCCCCAAGATCCAATTGTCTACCTTTCTTGCAGAATCTCAGGCTGCAATTGTCAACACCATGACCGTGAAGCATCGTGAGATCTTGTCGCGGTGGCCGCGCTAAAAATAAGGTTCAGACTATGATATCGACCGACGTCATGATTTCGGCCGCCGCCACCCGCCACCCGCCACCCGCCACCCGCCTCCCGCCTCCCGCCTCCCACCACCTGCCTCCCGGTTCCTGGCGCCTGCAACTCAGCAAGTCTCTGGATCGAGCATGCAGGAGCATATTCGGGAGGAGTAGAGTTTTCCACGGGAAGCTTTTGGCTGTTGGAAAACTCTGAGTTTGTGGAAGCTTTGGCTAATAGAAGGCTCTAGGTCTGTGGAAACTTTGGCTAGTAGAAGGCTCTAAGTCTGTAGAAGCTTTGATGCTGACGTTGACGTAGCCAACCTACTTGTCTAAGTACTTCTGATACTATGATCACTATAACTATCACCAACACCATCGCCATCGCCATCGCCATCGCCATCGCCATCGCCATCGCCATCACGATCACAATCATCACCATCAGCCCGGGACCGAATGTGCACACCACACATACGCCCACAATCGGTGGGAAGCGGGCAGCAGATTCCATTGGAGAATCTGAGTCGGAGATCTGCTCTCCCCAAGATCCAATTGTCTACCGTTCCTGCAGTATCTAAGGCGGCAATTGTCAACACCTTGACCGTGAGGCATCGTGAGATCTTGTCGTGGTGGCCGCGCTAAAGATAAGGTTCAGACTATGATATCGACCGACGTCATGATTTTTGCCAACATACGCCGCCTGCCACCTACCACACGCCACACGCCACATGCAACACGCCGCCAGCCAAACACTGCCCGTCATACGCCACTAGCCTCACGCCTCCCGGTGCCTGGCGTCTGCCACTCTGCAAGTCTCTGGATCGAGCATGCACGAACATACATGGGAGCATATAGTCAAGTGAGATTGGGAGTGTCTTCCCTCTTGAGAGTGTACTTGGGAGCGTAAAGTCAAGCAGGCAGAGAGTGTGCCATTGAGTGCAATTGGGAGCGTCTTGGAGAGCATGCTCTTGAGAACGTACTTGGAGGTGTACTTGGGAGCGTACTCAGAGTGTACTTGGGAGCGTCTTGAGAGCTTACTTGGGAGCGTATAGTAAAGCAGGCAGGGAGTGTCATCGAGTGCAATTGGGAGTGTATTGGAGAGCGTGCTCGGGAGTATGCTTGAGAGCATCTTGAGAGGTTGCTTGGGAGCGTACAGTCAAGCAAGCTGTGAGTGTGCCATCGAGTGCAACTGGGAGCGTCCTTGAGAGCATATCCGGGAGTGTACTTGAGAACGTACTCAGAGGTGTACTTGGGATCGTACTCGGAGGTGTACTTGGGAGCGTCTTGAGAGCTTACTTGAGAGCGTAAGTCAAACAGGCTGGGAGTGTACAATCGAGTTCAATCAGTAGTGTACTTCAGAGCGTACTTGGGAGTGTGCAATGAAGTGCATTTGGCAGTTTTATTGAATGCAGCATGATGTATAGTATCAAGCGCACATAATCGCATGCGTATCATAGTAATCTAGTCAACTTGCAGGTCCATAGGACCTCATAGTGCCACGCGCCTAATATGCTATGGATTACCGGCCCATAGACAGCTTCTCTATGAGTTACGCGTCGCGTAAGGTCATTTTTCCCGGTGTACATGACGCCAACAAAGAAGGGAAAAAAGCACAATAAGCGGAAGGGAGTGAAGAGGCCGGAAACATCCGAATGACCAATCCCGAATATGCCGTAGACACCTAGCAGGAAAAAATTGGAGGCTGATTGGGCCAAGCCTGCAGGTGAGGTGACCAATGAGAAGAAGAAGGTTAATCTCAAAGCGTTTATTGGTGAGTATCTTAGGAACACTAATGGGCTGAGGGATTTTATGATCAATAAGGCGAAATATGATGATAGTTATTCAGAGTGGTGTGGTGAGCAGGCGGGCCACATAGCTGCGAGGCAAAATCATACGGATGTGGCAGTTGAGTCGACACGAAAAATCGCTCAAAATATACTCACTGAAGTGGAGTTGGGAAGGGAGTATGATGCAGAAAGGGCGGAAAAGCTCGATGAGAGATTGAGCAAGATTGAAAACAGATTGGCCAAGATTGCAATGGTAAACATGGCTAAGATGATTGAAAATGCAATGAGTGATTGCATGGAAAGAATGATTGATCAGTTGACAGATAGGGTGGTTAAGAGGTTTGAGGATGCAGCTGATAAAGATAGAAAAAAGACAGAGATCCAAAGGGGGAAACAGGCAGAAGCCACCCCTGAGGAGGAAAATATGAGCGACATTGAGTTCAAACCAGGAGCGGCTTTTTGGAAGGAGGAAAATGAGAAGGTAGCGAGGGTAATTGAGCGAATGCAGGTGGATGAGCAGGAACTGGAGGCGTCGAAGCATGCACCAGTTATTCCACTGGGAGAAAAGAGGCAGGAGTTTCCAAAGTTCACCCTGAGTGGACAGGTTACGATTGCAAAGAGACCGGCTATCGCGCCAGCAGTACCAGAACAAAAGAAGAGGGAGGTGAAAAAACCAGAGGAAAAGGCGGTACTGACGGGACCAAAGGTTGGAGGGAAGAAGCCTGAGGTTAAGAAACCAGAGGGGAAGAAACCGGGAAAGAAACTGGAAGAGAAGAAGAAGGAGATGTGGGCACAGAGGGCGGCAGCACCACCACCACCAGCAAAAAAGCAACCTGAGCAGAGACAACAACAATCATCGGGACAGCAGCAAAAGAAGAAGGGGGATGGCTTTGTTGAGGTAAAGAGGCAGCAGAAGAAAGAGGAGATGAAGCCTGTCTTCCCAGGCCAAAATTCGATGGAGAAGAGGAGGGTCACCTTTAAGAGGGATAATGGCCTCCCCCTTTCTCAGAAGAAGGATTTGGATATTTTGTTGGAAGTGAATAGAGCACTTTTTGAGGCGAAGGTCCCACGTTTTGTTCGCATCCAGGGAGTTACGAAGAACACCCGAGGATGTCTATCAATGATTACAACCACTGGAGCAACAGCTGAAATGTTGATTCGGTACAGGGAAATTGTGATTAAAGCAGCAAGGAAGGTGGACGCAGGAATTGTGGGCATCGAGACGAATGAACTCTGGGAGAGAGTGAAAATGCATGGCGTCAATTTTGATAGGTATTTGGGAAAGCAGACAGGAGGTGGACTTGAAAAATTGAGGCAAGAAATGCAGGCTGAGAACGAGGGGGTGGTGTTGCCCCTCGCCATCAACTGGATTGGAGGACCGAAAGATGTGCAGAAAAAGAAGGTGGAAGGAAAGAAAGCATCGATGGTTGTGTTTGCGGTCAAGGGTAGTAAAATGGCCAAAAAAGTATTGAAGGGAGGTCTGAAGGCAGCAAGAGTGAAGTACGATGTGGAGAAATTTATGAATGCTGGGCCAGATTCCTTTTGTGGAGTATGCAGCAGATGGGGACATGTTGAGGCAAAGTGTGGATCCTTGAAGATGCCGGCATGCATGTTGTGTGCGGGGAAACATCTGACAAAGGATCATAAGTGCAACATGGTAGGTTGCAAAGCTAACGCAGGACAGAACTGCACCCATAATGTCGACAAGTGCGTCAACCGCAAGGGAAATCACATCGCGAAAGCCAACTGTTGCGTTAAGAAACAAGAGGCTATCAAGACGGCGAGAGAAGAAAGACCTACCTGGAAGGAGAGAGAAGGGGAACGTCAAAATGTGACAACAGATCAACAAAAGGAGCTGAGCGATATAGAGGATGGGGGACCATCAACTGCAGAGGAGGACAAGAAAGTTCTGGAAGAGGAACAAAAAGATAAGGAGCCAGAAGTCCAGATCGCAGCGACCCAGGAGACGGAAGGATCATCTTCTAATGCAGGGACCAAAGAACCCCCCAAAAAGCAATGGTGAAGTGCTTAATGCATAATTGAGGGAGGGGGTATGATGTGACTATGATGGTGTTGGAAAAAGGAATTGTTTGGGGGGCGGATGTTGTGACGATGCAAGAACCATATGAGGAAAGAAAGGGATACAATGTAATGGCGAGGTCGTGTACTAGAGGTTAGGGTTGCAACGGCGAGCACGTAATGCGGCCGGGTAAGTGCAACCTTATCTCGACGGCTCGTGAGGACTTAGATCCTCACCGATAATCTTACCTACACTTCTACATCTAAGATCACTCGAGGCCACGTGTGCAACCGTATCTCTTATATTACCACCCTGATCCCTACGCAGCCAGAGGCAGGCGTACGTGCCCTTACATACAACATCAGCCACCCAGGATATAGATTGGTCAGAGCAGGACGAACTATGACCGCGATAAGAAGTGATATACACCTGGAGTTTTCGGAAGTGAATGAGGGGGGAGACGGAGATGTACAGGTGTTTGATATAAAGTACCCGAGGGGTAGAAAGATGAGATTGGTGAATGTGTATAATCAGCTGAGACAAGAGGGGGGAGTGAGAAGTCAAGGCAGACCAGCACAGATACTAGCAAGGTTGAGTGAAATTATGGAGCAGGAAAAGATTCTTTTGGGAGGAGATTGGAATGCTCACAGCGATAGATGGGACCCACAGTGCCCACCAAAACGAGATGCGAACTTTTTGGAAAATCTTATGGATGAGTACGATTTGATCGATGTTGCAGATGGGGAAGAAACCCATACGAATACAAGAAATGGCAAAACTTCGGGATCGTTAATTGACTTTTCTATTACTAAAGCCTCGATGGCTGATAGGTTAGAAACGTCCACAGATTTGGCAACTACTTTGGATCACGCGATAGTGTGTGCCCATTTAAGATAGGATGAAGGGGAAGGAGTCAAAGTGTCAAGAAAGATGACAGGATGGGATATCGATGGGCTCAAGTCGAAGGAGGAGGAAGAAAATTATAAAAAAGCACAAAATGAATGGAAGGATAAGAGCTCAAAGAGACCTGTGTTGGATGAGAAGAGCAGTGGGGATGATTTACAGATGGAAGCTGAGTGGATACAGTGAAATTTTGTTAATCATCTTAATAGGTGCTGCAAAAAGGTTAAAGTTTACGCGAGATCTAAGAGGTGGTGGATGGTGGAGATTGCGGAAAACCGGAAGATGTTGGGATCGATAAAAAGAACTAGAAAGAGAGGGGAGGCATCGTAGCAAATGGTTAAAAAGCAGTGAAGCAACCGCCAAAGAATTATCCGACAGTCGAAGACGAAGATATGGCAGAAGTTTTTGAGTTCAGCCACTATATATCAGGTTTGGCAGGCCCTGAGGTATACGAAACTGGGAGGCCAACAAACAACGAAGGCTTTGAGATCCAGGAGTGGACAGGTGGCAGAAACCTGGGAAGAAAAAGCAGAGTTGATAAAAGAAGAAGCGTTTCCGAAACCTTTAAAGGGTGTGGAGAGAAAGGCCCAAGAAGAGGGAGGAGAAATGTGGAAAAAGATAACTGATGAAGATATCTGAGAGGCTCTATTGAATCAGTCAGTTCAAAAGGCAGCAGGCTCGGATAGGCTGGGGTTTGAGGCGATAAGATTATTATGGGATTGGGATTCTCAAAGGATAATTAATGTCGTTAAAGCGTCTTTTAGGTTAGGGATCCACCCACGAGTTTGGAAGGAAGTGAAGGGGGTGGTTATGCCAAAACCGAATAAGCCAGATTACGGAGTCACCAAGGCATATAGGGGGATAACGTTGTTAAATTGTTTGGGGAAAGTGGTCGAGAAGGTGGCAGCCAACGCAATAGCAGAGGAGTGTGAGTGAAGGAGGCTACTTCACAATGGACAATTTGGATGCAGAAAGAGAAGGTCAGCAATAGATGCAGTGGGAAGGTTGATGAAGAGAGTTGAAGAGGCGTGGGGGAGGGGGAATACCGTGGCAGTGTTGTTGATGGATGTTAAGGGAGCCTTTCCACATGTGGCAAAGGGGAACTTGATAAAAAGAATGGAAGAAATGGGGTTTGAAGCCGACCTGGTGAGGTGGGTGGTAAGCTTTACGGAGGATAGAAAAGTGATAATGTCGATGGACGGGAAGGCGGGAGACAGTATGGATGTGGAAACGGGAGTTCCGCAGGAGTCGCCAGTGTCGCCAGTACTTTTTGTTATATACCTTTCGGGGTTGTTCGGCCAAGTTGAGGATAAAGAAGAAGAGTGTGGAAGCGAGGGTATATCTTTTGTTGATGATGTGGCATGGGTGGTAGAAGGGGATGATGTGGGGGAATGCACACAACGACTGGAAAGATGCGTCGCGGAAACAACCATTTGGGCAACAAAGAATGCCTGTCAGTTCGACATCGAAAAAACGGAAGTGATGTTGTTTACTCAACGAAGAAAGAATAGGGATCCGAAGATGAATGCCCAAGTAAGGGTAGGAAATCATGAGGTTTCGTACAATAAAGAAGCAACAAGATGGTTGGGGGTATGGCTGGATGATATGCTTACCCTGAACGATCATACGAAAAAGACCTTAGCGAAAGCAAGGACAGCACAGAATAGGGTGAAATCCTTGATGGGGACTCAGACAGAATTGAACTCAAAAGGATGTCAAAGGATTCAAGTTGCGGCGGTTCAGGCGGTGGCATTGTATGGGACTGAACTGTGGTGGCATGGACAAAAGAATAGGGCTCACGAGGTGCAAATGTTGTTGAATGAGCAGGGCACAAGGGTAACCGGATGCTATAGGACAACACCTCAAGGAGCACTAATGAATGACACAGGGTTACGGCTGGCAACTGCTCTTCTTAATAACCGGGTACGACCGTATAAGTTGAGACAGATGATGATGCCCAACGCTCAAGGCGGAGGGAGAATGTTAGAAGTACGGAGGAATGTTTTACAAAGGGTGGAGGGGATTGATAAGTTGATCCCTGAGGATAAACCTTTTGAAAGGAGGAGTTACGTAAGGACAACATTACCGACAGAAAAAAGATGCCTGAAAGGCAAAGTGATAATTCAGGATGAGGAACAAGCGCTGAAAGAGGCAAAGTTGGAAAGGGAGGGACTTGTTTTTTGGACTGATGGATCAAGAAAAGAAGATGAGTGGGTTGGGTGTGCAGTGGTATGGGAAGAGGAAGGAAGGTGGAATAAGAGGAGGGTGCACCTAGGCCAACAGAAGGAGGCGTTTGACGCAGAAATGTATGCGATGTCGGATGCGATGAAAATCGCAGATGAGATGGCAGGAAAGAAGGAGGTTACCCGAGTTACAGTTTTTATGGATTCTCAGGCAACTGTAGGACGAATACGATTGGACGAGCCAGGACCAGGACAGGTGCTAGCGCTATGAACGATGAACTGGGCGGACGCGTTAGCCAGAACAAATATCCAGGTAGAGTACCGGTGGGTACCTGCTCATAAAGGGATAGAAGGCAACGAAGAAGCGGATCAACAAGCAACAAAGGCAGCGTATGAGTATTGCGGAAGTTATACCGAAACGCAAAATCCATTACCTTTTTTAGATTATGTTTCTTTCACCCATATTAGCCGAAGGTTAACCGAGGTGAAATGGGAAGAGAGTAAGAAATAAATGAACGAGTTGGGGAAGAAGTCAAAGCACAGCTACCGGTATGATTTGGTGAAGAGGGGAGGTAATCATCAGCAAAAAACATCTCCGTCTGGGCAGAATGGCTCTGTGAGAGTGGATGCGCTCTATCAGAGCCGTCAGAGACACCCCAGTGGCGGATTACTCCACGCCTGGCGTCAATACCACACGTCGCGTCGCATATCGCCCTCCGATCGCCGTTTCACCATTTGTTCTCGCTCTGTCGGTCTCCTATTTTAAACAAACAGTCTGGCGTTGTGGCCAACTGTGACCATACGTCGGAATGGGTTCATTGGGTACACCCTTGCATCGGGATTGCAATGCAATGGGTGACGCTGCGAAAATCTCTCCTCGCGTTCCTTCTACATTAAGCTCAAGGAGCGTAGGAAGAAGGTGAGAAGATATCATACTACCCGGCCGTGAGGATCCACGCAATTGTGTGGATCCACGGACAGAGTGAGTGAGACCAAAAGTTGGGAAAGATAGAGTGTGTATTTTCGTTGTATGACAAGATGAGATGAAAATGAGATGCTGTCTATCTACCCCGGGGTCTCCCGAATATATACTCTGCGTTGCTCATTCCACCTCCGTTACCCTTGTATCTCCGTACACCCACCGTCGCTCATTAACGATATACTTGGAGTCCATGATTGATCCAGTTTGGAGATGCACTGGGAGGCCGTGATCGAGCGAGTTTGGAGATGCACTTGGAGGCCGAGATGGAGTGAACTCAGAGATGCACTTGGAGGCCATGATCGATTGAGTTTGGAGATGCACTGGGAGGCCAAGATGGAGTGAGCTCAGAGATGCACTTGAAGGCCGTGATTGAGCGAGTTTGGAGATGCACTGGGGGGCTGAGATGGAGTGAACTCAGAGATGCACTTGGAGGCCGTGATCGATCGAGTTTGGAGATGCACTGGGAGGCTGTGACCGAGCGAGTTTGGAGATGCACTTGCAGGCTATGATCGAGTGAGATTGGAGGAGTACTTGGAGGCGGTCGATTTGGAGGGAGGCGCGACAGCAGCTGAGACTCTATTCATTGGTTAACTTGTAATTGTGGGAATGGAGAGAGTTGAGTACATCTGCCGAGAGATGAGAAACTGGCTGGGAGCGGGAGACTGTCGATCTTGGGATGATGCTGTACTTGGTGTATGCTGTACTTGGTGTTAACTCATGATTATGGCATGGAGAGATAGAGAGGGATGAGTTAACTTCGTGTTCTTAGGTGATGGTAGAGTTGAGCACAAGAAAGAGAGAGATCAGAGGAGATGGGGGAAATCATCATGAGAAACTGGGACTTAAGAGAATTTCGTGCGCGAGTCGATTGACCATCCCTGATACAGCAGGTACGAGTACCGATCCGGCGGGTAATAACACCGATACGAGGTCTTCTAAACCCAATCAGGCAAGTCATACCCCTGATTTCTCATAGCCACTTGTATCCTCCATATTGTTCTCATCTTCATCCCCCATCTCTCTCTTTCTCGTCCACAACTCTACCATCATCGCAAGAACACAAAGTTAAGTCATCCCCCTCTATCTCTCCATGCCATCATCATGAGTTAACACTGAGTGCAGCATACACTGAGTACAGCATACACCGAGCACAGCATACACCAAGTACAGCATACACCGAGTACAGTATACACCTAAGATTGTCTGTCGTCCCTTTATTCTCACGATTTCAAGTTGACCCCTAAATGTAGCTTCAGCTTCCGGCGGACCTCCCTACTGATCGACCGCCACCAGCCAGTTCTCCATAAGAGCTTCAAACATAAAGTCACCTTGTCACATTCCAACGGTTGCGAGTTAACTACCTGATGAATTGAGTCCTGGCACGCCGTCCATCGACCACCTCCAAGTACTCGTCCTAACTTGCTCAATCACGGCCTCCAAGTGCATCTCTAAACTCGCTCGATCGTGGCATCCAAGTGTATCTGCAGACTCGCTTGATTACGGCCTGCAAGTTCACACGACCATGGCCTCCAAGTGCATCTCCAAACTCGCTCGATTACGGCCTGAAAGTTCGCACGATCATGGCCTCCAAATGCATATCTCCAAACTCGCTCGATCACAGCCTCCAAGTGTATCTCCAAATACGCTTGATTACTGCCTCCAAGTGCATCTCCAAAGTCGCTCAATCACGGCCTTGGAGTATATCTCTGAGTACACTCGATCGTCATTTTCAGGCTCACCTCGAATTGCTCTCAAGCACTGCCTGCAGCCAGTCCAAATATAGCGTGTGTAGATGGGTAGCTATATAGATACATAGATACATAGATACATAGATGAGAATACAAACTGAATACATGACTGTGATTCGAGGTGCTCCCAGACATGTTGCCGGCGCTCCCAGGTGCTCCCAGGCTTGTCGTCAGCGCTCCCAGGCTTGTCGCCGGCACTCCCAGTTACTCTGAAGGCCGGCAGGAATGCCCTCCTAGGGTCTGATACTCCTGAAATTGACGCATCTAAGTTTACACTCCACATCCTCTCAGACCAGTGACTAATATACATTTTGCTGATGCTATGCAACGCGACCCGTCGCCTGGGTGATCGATAGGGTGTAATTCTCCAGCAGAGGGTATAAGGTTCCGTCAGAGCCATCAGAGCCGTCCGGAACACCCGGGTGTTTCTGACGGAAACTAGAGTTGTTGCTGATGATAGTGAGGTGATGGAAGCCAAAAACACAATTGCAGCGAGGTTTTATCAGCTTAAGTCAAGACATGCACTGATAGCGAAATACCTATTGCGGATCGGAAAAAGAAGAGATATGAAGTGTTGGTGGTGTGGGCATGAATATCAGACAAGAGACCACGTTTTTAAGTGGTGTAAAAGATGGAAACGAGAACAAAAAAGGCTTTGGGTTGATGGGCAAGAGGGGGAAGATGGGTATGAGGGTGTCGAAAAGGTTTTGAAAAAGCCAAAGATTTCATTGCCAATGTCTCTCATTTTTGCAGAGGAAAAATGTTCGCAGGCATTGATGGATTTTCTTTTCCATACTGATGTCGGCAGAATTAGCAGAGTGGTGGAGGAGGCAGAGAACTCAAATCACGAGGAGTCGAGTGATGGGGGGGTGTAAAAGTTGATGTTTTTTGGCGGTTTCTTTCGTTTTTAGGGAGAAGGGGACTCGCGACTTTGCTTTTGTTTCTTTATGTTACAGAAGAAATGGGGAGGAAATATGTATGGGATATGCCATGGCCGCCAGCGGCTGAATGCAATATGATTACAAACAAACAAACAAACCATCGAATCTTTGTACCGTTGTACCGAGAAGTGTGAGCGCCCAATCAGTCATGATCAGTTGTTTAAATAGGCTAAATTTGTGCCAATCAGAATGATTACAGGCTTCAAAATCCCACTCATATCGCTTATATGTTTTAGAAAAAAAGTCTACCCGCTTCGCTCTCCTATGTTGCATATATGGATCGCTACCCTTTGTAAGGCTTGTGGGCTTCAGTTGGGCTGATGGTCATTTGGGACTCAGCTGGATACGGCAGCTAAGTGCGCATATATGCGTACAAGGCATATACTGAATGCTGTATATATATATATGAGCATACAAGCTCCTACGTAGATAGACTATTAAAAATCATCACAAATTTTTAACATCTTACACCAGACGTTCGCTTTCGCTTCGCAGCGAACGAGCTTGCAGCGAAGCGAAAATCTGGCCAACGGGAACATACCTAATTTACATAAACGTCAGTTAAATGGAATATCTAATAGGTTTATAAACGTTCCCATACAGTTATTAAACACCTCACGATCAAAACATCGGCCACCAGCCACGGACAACTTCGCATGTAAATTCAATTGTAGAACACATTGTCAGTCTTATAAGAATATCGGGATGTACTCGCGTTATTTTTATCATCATGGGCACAATTATGCGCATAGGCTAAAGTTCCATTATCTCGTGCCAGCTAGCACGGTTCGTGTGAAGACATTGCTCACCACTGCGTTCCTTCCTATCCCTATGCTTTAGAGTAACTTACCCCTATGCCCCGACAGCCAAACCGCGGCATCCAACGCTGAATTTGCGCAAGCCATCAATTCAATAATTTGATCGATTAGAGTACTCGATACATCTCTTGTGATTGTTACTGCAAAGTCACTTCAAGAGCACACCTTGTGTTGCTACTCCAGATACCTGTACCAAGTACTTGTTATACAACACGCTCAAGCCCTGTTTTGTGGAGCTCCGCAAGAGTGCATAAATGACTCTGCCACCTTGACCGGCTCGCCCGGAGGCGGAGGGGAATTGGTTTCTGTCATACTCTAGTTAGAGTGAATACAGTATGAATAAAACAAAACAAACAAGTGCATAAATGAGGCGACTCGGGCGGACAATATATCCTCTCTATCCTGGACTCCCCGACTGTATTAATGGTACCTCTATGTATATATACAGCAATTAATTCCGTCATAAGTGGGTATACTGTACCGAGAGTTGAGCTACGGGCGAGTGAATTCATGTGACGCCTGTTTTCCATCTGACGGTGATGCGCTTCGAGATTGGACTGAGCGTGTATATAGGTATGACTAATAACATCAAGGGGCGATTCTAGCGGATAGGCAGATTGATTAAAATCTCGGGCATCTGCGTAAGCCCGTCGTTTCTATATATTCTTTCCTGGCGCCCTCACCAATACCTGCACGCCCCAAAGCGCATAGAGAGCCCTAGAAAGGCTGAGGGACGTATTATACAGTAACATGGCCGATGGAGCAGTAGAGAGATATGTAGATTCTAAATAAAGATAACAGAGAGTTATCGGTGAGAGAAGATAGGAAATCTTGCGTATATCTAATCTATAGCCGGCTATTTTTCGCTGCGCCACGCACTGCCGTATCCAAAGCCGTCTACAGGCTTGGGTATATCTAGCCATGTATCCAGTGTGTCGTAGGGTTGAACCCGCACGCGCAGCAAGTTAAGTATATTCCGAATTTCGCATGCTCGACAGACATGTACACCATCCCAGGAGTTCGAACGCACGACACGTTCATAAGCCATTCGAATCACCTAATATTGAGGTAGTTTAATAGACAACAACTGCCTCAATTTCTGGCGGAATAAAATGGCGGAGAAAAATGTGGTATTGGTACAGTAGCGGGACAAAAGTGAGGGATCTCGCTAAATATCTGTACTAACCTAATTAACCCGTCTTACAGCAACAATGCTAAACTCGATCCCCAAAGATAGAAGCAGCTCATCAACATCATTTGCTTGATTTCTATTGAATTTTGACCAAAAGCACCAGTTGAATTGACACAGTACAATGGGAATTGACTGAGTGCTGATTGTCAAGCGTTCCCCTACTTTTATCCCGCTACTGTACAGCGATGACAGGATCACAACCCATCACTCATGAACGAGTGATAATATATGCTGGATTAGTCAACGTTGTGAGCCCGATCAGTGTCCCAAGTTAACGACATAACCAGAGAACCAAGCCAATATCATAATCTATTTCTAGAGAACTCTACTTCCAGAATCTCTTTAGATCTTTGGAAAGCAGATTGGAAGCTGGCCCCGCAGGTCTGCAGATGATCTTTCGCAGAAGCTTAGGCAGCCGTCGTCCTTTGGCGTTACCAGTTGATAGTTTGGTCGTCAGTACTCCAAACAATGTGGTCATTTGCGGTCGCAGTAGTGGTATATTCACACCTTCGAATTGGTCACCCACAATCACCCAGACCTGACTTCCGGCATTTTCGAGCACGTGTTGGCTTACTGCGTCTCACTGGAAATTCTTGGAGTCATCAAGGTCATCACACCTTTGTTTTCTGGTCAAGGTTAAGGCCGGCCAGCCGGCAGACTAGTGGTTGAAACGAGACGAGACGAGACCGGACTGGAAGTCGTCTCGAGATATGCTGTGCGCTGAAAATAAATACTGCGAACCGCCCGAGTTGGTCTCGAGCTCGAGATTCCGGGAATAATTTGCAAAAGCTGTACATCGTGACTATATACACGCAGTCGGGACCATTCTTCCCACCCTATTCGCTCAGCCATCATGCCCCTCGCCTTTGGAACCTCCGCATTCTGTATCGTCCATAGCTGACTACCCAGCCAGCTTCCTACGAGTAAAATTCGAACATCAACGTGCAATTGCTATATCATCGAGTAGCTAGTACATTCCTATGCTTTGTTGGCAAATCTCTAACGGTGCAGAAGCTAAGGTACTGATCTGGACCGCGGTAAGTACAGCCAATGTATCCGTGTGTACATGCCCCAATTCCCATCGATTATTTGCTACGCATACACAGTATTTCACAGATCGTTACTCCTTATTTACGACACTTAGGACTGCAAATTTGAGTTCCAGCCATTCCCTGTACCAAGTTCGGTCTGTTCGGTTGTAACATAATCTCATGTTCTCACCATTTACCCATCACTGCCAACAGATACTATGAAGCTCTTTATATCCTGGGCGGCTTTAACGATAGATGTAACGACAAAGGCGCTCCTATAAGGCCGAGATGAGGATGGTCTCACCACAGTATCTTGCAAGCAGTCTTAATAAAACTTAAAAACAAATAATGCGTGGGAGGGCCTCGCATGGTCCTATTCCCTCACCGAGTCTCGTTAACAGCAAACGCCAAAGTATAAATAAGGAAATCCCTGCTTCCTACCTTCCAGGGCGATCTCGGAAGATAGTTCTCTAGTCGATTCCTCCTCGGATCTGAGTTGCTGGGTTCATATCCTCCAGGTTCACCAGGCGTAACATTTGAATACGGACCCCGCATGGATGCATATAGCCGCACAAGGAACGTATGGGTCCCTATAGGTCTATCGATTTATACAGTTTCGTTTGGGAGATCATGTGGACTCACATATACCCTTTATGGCGGTGTTACCCAAACACAACTTTGGGAAGGAAATTTTCGCCCAGATCACGCCGAAAGTGTTTAGATACCCAGGGTATCCCTCATCTTGGTAGGCGGCATCGTGTATGCTGACAGCAAACCTGATCATGAGTGTGTTACTCCCTCACACGTAAGTACCAACTACACTAGCAGTACACCAAGTTAATGTCGGAGAGTAGCAATCAAAAACTGGACCTTTCACGACAACCTCAGCTTGCCACACTCATCTTGACCCTATCCCCCTGTCACCGTGCTCGGACATCCAGTTGTCTTGATTACAAACAAACAAACATCCAGTTGTCTTTCACCACGTATGTATATCCGGGGCTGAGAGTTCGAGAACACAGAGAAGCACATACACCGTTTGCTCTCTTGGGACTTAGACTAGCATCCTCCATAGTAAAGAAAAAAGAAACATGCCCTATTTATGAAACCACACCAGTGGAGTTATTGTCTCGGCCACGCACTCGGAGTCGTAAGCCCAACCTCACACGCGTTTCATCACTTCTCACCATCCAAATCACCCATACCTGATATCTACCCTTATATACCCCATGCGTGGATTGTTCCCTGACCAGATCGATTGATTGGTTGGTAACCAGTTGGAACTCCCTCGAATCGCTGGAGGATCGTGTGTGAAACACTAGATCCATAGCAACCAGCACCCAATTGCATTTTCGAGAGCACGGGCGCATGCACTCCGCCTCATATCGCACCCACGGTTTCGTTATGCCATTCCATGGAAGAAAATGGTGTATTGGACAGAGGATTCCCTTCTCAAGCGTGTGCAACAGCCAGATCTTCCTTCCGAACAAAAAGGATCGAAAATCCCTGGTTTCGATGCAGCCGGACGAGTCGATATCCACCGGCAGATTCTCCCCAGTCCGATTCCCATCCGTATTATAGTTCCAATCACCTGGAGCCCTCCAGCTGCCTTATATCAGGCGGACACTCATGGGCGTCAATGAACGCGAACTAGCTCTTCTATCTGCTCAGGCCCTTCCACATCAAACACCTCTGCTTGCGGTCCAGCGCCAGGAGCTGCTGAAAGTGTAACGAGCACTGAGAAATTCTGAAGTGATACTGTTTCTCTCCATCTACCGCTCGTTCTATATACAAAAAGACAAGACCGCATTGGCCATCGAGCAGATTTCTAACAGGAACACTGCCCTGTACTAAAAGCACCGCGCGAGTGGACTTGAGCGGCTTCTAGAATCTAGAGTACCACAATTATATGATGCTCAGTGAGGGGCTTACTCTATTCAATAAGTCACTGAGAGAGGCAGGAATAGACCGCAGCCCCAAACTAACAGACTGCTTATATCGATCATGAGAAAAGAATAGGCTTGATCCTCACCTGGATAGCTAAGTCACTTGCTTATTTGCTGCCCATTAATGCCCATTCAGTTGATACATTTAGGCCTCATTTGGCACAATCAGGAACAGACTGTTCTGCAAACAAAGAGACTGCTAGGGGAGGGTCAACCGTCGAGCCAAACAAGGCCTCAGCAATCCTTCCCGGTCCATTGACACATACATACCTTCGATACATGTATTCTACATCTTTGAGTTCCAGGACCCATGACCACTCCTGTAGCATTCCCAAGCCTATAGCCAGACTTTTCCAGTAAACCAGGCGAGAATCCTATTTCAAGAACCCAAAACCCTGTGCGTCCATCTGCGTATGCTTATATGCATGCTACCCGGCTGTTCTTTCCACTGAGCACATTAATCCGAACCACACCAAGACGGTAGCCAATTGCCCGGATCCAACGGCAAAGTTATGCAGTAATCCCGTACCGAAAGCTGTCGTTACGTAGAGCAACGTACCGATATCGGTAGAATCGCAATCTAATGGTAAGATGACGAACCCACCCGCGGCATCCCACCCCACCCCACCATTGGTGGTGATCTCCAAATATAGACTCTACGCACACAGCCTCGCCGGTTCTCCCGGCTCATTCGGGTTCGAATAGCAAGACCTACGCTCACGATCACCGCCGGTCCCTTAGTATCGTGAGCGCGGTCCCGCATTTCAGTGATGATTTCACACAGAGCGAGTATATAGACCCAGCTGGCAATTCTCACTTTTAGATCTGGGTAAGCTCTCGAACCGTGTGATTTTGGATGCATATGCGCTGGGAGACGCTGTCAGCTTAGGGCGGGGGGAACCAAAAGTGCTGTACCGGACATGTATTTGAAGTCCCAATCGGTACACAAGAGTGTCACTTTCCAGCGAACGGAGTCCAAAGTCAAAGCAATTCGGGCCGGATTAAAACGTCCACAAAAGTTACCACCTCTCCGGCGGCGGCGGTTTAAGTTCTGCGGAATTCCACCATCAGAGTATCCGTGAACAAGCCTCGCGCATTTGCGAGAAAGCCCGCAGGAGTGTGGCCGTTACGTCTCCAGCGAGTAGAACTACTCGGTCTCGTGGTCTTTGAATAAGCCGCGCGGCCTCATCTTAACAACCACAAGATGATGTCTACTTGTCTTTGCCAATAATAGTCATGAAGCCAGCAGTGCCAATGAGAACTCTTGACATTTACAAGGCAGAATCAGTGCTCTCGTTCCAGAGCCTTCGCAGACCCCGTTTCCCACTACACCCTGCCGAACCCACTTCTCCACCCCGTAAACACATCATTCAGCCCTAACTCGTGGCCGCTCGTCCCGCGCCGGATCCCCGCGCCTGTCGATCTCGATTTCACCTGTATTAAACGCCACCGCCTTTGTGGCGCCGCCCCCATGTGTGTCGATATTGCCTCTACGGGGAAAAGTTTCCCACAACTTTTCTGCGCAGCTGCTCAACCTTTCTAAACATAGCTCGCAATATCCATGCACTCAGCCCCTTCGTAAAGATCAACAAATAAACAAACAAAACCCGGTGAAATCAAATTCCGCCAGGCAATTCCAGAATTTCTTTCTTTTCTCCCAGCGAGTAGTAGTGTTGGACATGATAGCTGGTGTTCTTTCCATTTCCACGTAATATATCCTAATTACCAGACGC
>Ga0307512_10002057_pt1 | contig 26448 bp, 26 predicted proteins | sample 14_EM_MG_FD_200267 | JGI IMG/M metagenome (GOLD analysis project Ga0307512, IMG submission 200267) | Populus trichocarpa ectomycorrhiza microbial communities from riparian zone in the Pacific Northwest, United States - 14_EM | ecosystem: Host-associated > Plants > Roots > Unclassified | place... | reverse complement strand
TAGACTACTATTTTGCCATCTCTTGCCCGCTCGTGCCCGCCTGCCTTAATTTTCTGCGTCACATGCTCGCAGCTCTGCTAATGCTCACGCTCAGCTAAATCATCCGCTCGCCCGCACGCTCGCTCAGCTAAGGCCGCTCAGCTCACTCTCCCGCTCAGCCAATTCACCTACTCTCCCGCTCAACTAAGTTGCCGGCTCTCCTGCCTTGCCTGCTCTGCTGGTCCCGCTCAGCCCACTCAAAGAATGCTATCTAGTTACTTGGTGTTTAAGTATGCATAGGCCGCACAATAGCATCGCTAGTGAGTGTGTGGATTGTAGCAACACGGGCGAGCAGTCGAGGAGCGGTAGGCAGCAAGAGCGGCGGGGGGTAGAATGGGGCGTACAACTGAATAAGCAACTAGATTACTGCACAATCCCATTTGGAAGGAATTTCTAGATTATGTGCATCTCTCTATAACTAGTATTGCTTTGATACCCGAGGACTGCTAGATGAGTGGATGACTGCGAAGTGCTATCTTTACCAGCGTTTTTTTTTTTTTGCAATCTCACTGCATCACTGTTGGCATCTAGTATTGTATGTACGTTGACAAACTGCTGCATCAATCCCTCCTCACTGCCCGAGTTGCTGAAATACCACCCACAATTACGCTTTGATGGATCCCTGCTGCACTTGTGGCAATAAAATGTAATTGGCAAAACCTGGTCTAATTACAACAGTAAGGGAGACTGCAACATATACGCTGATTCCGGCAGTGCTCCCGCGCCACTACAGCAGCAAAAAAAACCCCACCCACTTTCTCGGCAATGCAGGCACATACCCCGAAACCTGCCAATAAACTACCACTTCGGCGCAGTCGTAAGGTTATCATTCCCCCTCCCAGGCGCCAGGATGAGGATATCGTCCTCGATCCTGACTCCACCGACATCCCAATACCTTCCCAGGACCTTCTCATCTATGTATTTCCCATGCACAGGATCCCCGAGGTACGGCCTGATGATCCATTCGCAGAAGTAGATTCCCGGCTCAATAGTGACGACCATATTTTCTTCGAGGAGTCTAGGGGCCATGATCCTCGCCTGTCCACTGTGCAACGGGAGGACCTCGTCGATGGCGTGAATGGTATTGAGTGCGTGGGGTGAGGAGGGAGTGGGGGGAATATCGACATCGTGCACATCCAACCCCAACATGTGACCCAATCCGTGCGGGAAGAAAGCACGACTCGTACCCGCCTGCAGGATCTCCTCTTCATCCCCGCGGAGGATCCCCATTTTCAGGAGCCCCTTGACAGCGAGTTTGTGCGCCAGCCGGTGCAGCTCTAGAAAGTCCATGCCGGCAACGCAGCGGCGTATGCACTCTGACTGCATATGTTCAACGAGGTGGTAGGTTGCCTTCGCCTCCCAGGTGACCCCGCTGCCTGGGATGGGGTAGGTGCGTGTCACATCGGCGGCGTAGCCTTGCCATTCCGCTGCAGCGTCGACGAGCAGGAATTGTCGGCCTTTCAAAGGGTCCGAGTTACGCGTGTAATGGAGCGTGGCTGCGTTGCGACCGGAGCCGATGATGGGATCGTACGCCTGGGTTCTGGCAAAACGGGAAACGCACGAGCTGAGGAAGGCAGCCTCGAGGTGCGTTTCGTTGGTAGCGTAGCCGGAGTGGAGGGCGGAGAGAACGGCGCGGTGCGCGGCGGAGGTAATCAGGTTCGCGTGGCGGATGAGGGATATCTCGAAGGGACTTTTGTAGACGCGACTTATGGAGAGGGCGGTGGAGAGGTGGTGGGTCGAGAGGACGAGGGTCGAGGGGATGCCGGCGGGATGCGGGGCGTGCCTGGGAAGGTGGTAGACTGGCGAGAGAGGGTGGGAGAGGTGGTAGCGAAGGAGGTCGTGAATGAGAGACGTCGTGAGTGAGCATGCATCGATATCGTACCTACAGGCAAAAAATTAGCTTCCATCCATACGTTCCCTTTGGTCTCACTCACTTCTTCAAACACTCCTCCAGTCCCAACGGCATCCCCGTCCAGAGCACTGCGTTCGGATCCAAGGGAGGAATATACAACGTCAAGCAATCCGTCTCGATGGTATACACCAATTTGCAATCCGGAATATCGACGACACCAGACATATACAGAAACCCGCGTCTTTGCCTGAACTTTGGCGACATATCCGAGTCCTCGAATGTCTGCAACGGCATGCCTTCAAGATAGATCAACCCGTACTTCGTCGGCAACCGGGAAGCTACGGAGCGCGCGTGCGTCTTGGCGGGATACTTTGCGGTCACCGTGGGACATTCAGGAAATTCCTCGGGCGGGGTGAGCGGCGGGAGAGTAAGGCAGATGTGCATGCTCTCGGTGCCACGGTAGAGGGTTGGCGGTGCAGGTGAAGCGTCGGAGCTGCTGGAGATGACCGTCATGATCGAGAGCTGTAGCGTAGCTATAGTAGGAACCTTTGTATGTGGGACTGGAGAAGCTGTGATCGAAAGAATCAGCCGGGATTCAGTGACTGAGCAAAGATACAATATCACCCCAAGACCCACCGTGGAGCTAAAAGGGGGTCGTGTCGCGATGTCGTGCCGTGTCTGTGTCAGAAGTGCGACCATCCAAGCTCCATAACTAGGTAGAATATGATACCACCCAGTCAAGCGCCTCTCTCGCTTGCTAACGCCCCACCAACCGCAACGGCGCAACGGTGCAACCCCTCCACCGCACCACCCACACACACCTCCACTACCATTCACCTTCCCCCCCCAGTTACCACCACAACTGCAACACCCATAACACCTACGAACGCGATGGATAATCACCGAGGCTCATCACGCGGCACCTTTCGCGGTAACAATAGCGGCGGCGGAGGACGAGGTGGTGGGCGAGGTGGTGGACGTGGCGGTGGAGCAGGAGCGCAACAGGAGCGCAAGCCTCGCGAGGCGATCTTGGACCTTGCAAAGTTCCGGGATAAGGCTATCACTGTCAAGTTTAATGGTGGTCGCGAGGGTATGTGATCTAGGGGGAGTGGGGAAGAGGACAGAAGGCTGATGGAAGATAGTGGTCGGTATTCTGAAAGGCTTCGACCAGCTTATGAATCTTGTTCTCGATGAGGTCAAGGAAACTTTACGGGGTATGTTGGACTGCGCTTCGGCTTCGGCTTCGTTTTCGCAATGGGGGCCATGCGGTAGCTGATGCACACACGCAGATGATGACGGAAACGAGCACACGCGCGAGCTTGGGCTGGTGGTAGCGAGAGGACCGATGTTGACGCTGATCTCGCCCGTGGACGGCAGCGAGCGGATCGAGAACCCGTTCCTGGAGCAGCAGGAGGTGATATGAGTTGGGTTTGGTGGGAACACAAACAGTTCTGCGCGAAGATGTCAGTGGCTCTATAATCACCTGTGATCCGACTTGCAACTATTGGCTTGACTACTGCCGCCCCACTGGGGAAGCTCAGATCCAATCCCATCGTCCTATACACAGTCTACTTACGTACTCTACTTGCTTCAGATCCTACTTAAAAAGCTAGAGCATACCCCACACCGAACCACCCCCCAATCTGCCACCAGGCAGTGAGTTCCACAACTGGAATGGAGGGTGAAAAATAAAATCATGACCCCCTTCCCGAATAAGATAAGAAATAAGCCCCACGAAGCAGATAAAGGAACAGCGAGAGAGAGAGTGAGAGTGAGAGAGCGAGCGAGCGAGAGAGAGAGAGGGAGGGAAAAAACGTACACAGTAGACAAACAAAAACAGACAGCCCCGACCCAAAGCCAAACCCACAAAAAAGAGGAGGAAACAGGTGAAATCCGGAAAGAAGATGAACACGAAACAATACCCGATCTACATCGCCTATTACTCCCAATCGTAATCAACGCCGTACGTGTCCGCGGCCTGGGCTACCCATCTCCGACTCACTCTCGTCACTGTCCTCGGTGAGACTCCTCATTCCCACCGCAGCCTCTTCGTCACGTTCGCGTCCCAGTAATCTCTGCCCGGCACTACTTCTCTGCCCCGTAACACTGGCCCTGGCGAATGTGTCGCTACGACGCATCTGCATGCTGTGTCTACTCTGCAGTCCCGATAGTCCATCCGTCGGAATTCCATCATCGAACGGCAGCGCGCTTCCGTTTATACCGACGTGCTTTCCGTGGGGATCGGTGCGCGATAGGTTGAGTAGGTACACGCCCGTGAAGATGATCAAGAACCCGCAGAGCAGCGAAATCGTGTTGACAGGATCGTTGGTATTGAAGCCCCGGAACAGAACAAATGAAGCCACCAGAGTGAAGGTAGTGAAAGTGACGTAGTAGATGGGATTGACACTGCTCGAGTTAGCCTTCCACCCGTGAAGATAAGAGACGGAAGAGGGGATACATGGAACTTGAGAACTGGCTCAACGCCTTGTTGAAGTAGTTCATCTGCGTGAGGATGCACACCCCCGTGACGATAATGAAGACGTATGTGCTGGGATACACAAACTGATTCATCCCGGCGAACGTCAACTTGACCGCGATTCCAAACGCCTTGCAGCTGAGAACAGTCAAGGAGCCCACGGTGCTACAGATGGAGATGTAGATGAGCGGGTTTCTCTTTCCGTATATTGGCGCTATCTTGTAGATCATGACCAACGAGAAGATGATGACCAGCGAGACGTACAAGAGGAAACCTAGGAGCGCGCAAAGTCAGCCTCATTTTGCAAGCTAACGTCGGGCGGGTATAGACACACCAGGCTGGATGGCATAGTGGAGTATCTCATCGATCCGGTCAATCTCTTCGTCCGGCGGCGCATGCAACACGATTATGACACTGCCTATTAAGCAGATGGCGCACCCCAACTTTCCCAGAGTTCCCAATTCCTCCTTGAGGAAATACGTTCCCAGCACCGCACTGCATGAGCGCACGTTCCTCTCCGTCAGCAACTGATGTGCAAACACCCCCGGAGTTTTCCGCTCAAACGGAGGAGCAAGATGCATACCCGACCAACACACTCAGAGCCCCCAACGGCGTCACCAGGATCGCCGGCGCAAAAGCGTATGCCGCAAAATTCGAAATCTCTCCCAAAACCACTACATTTCCGCCGAATTAACCCATCGATTCTCTCCTCCCCCGCCACCACATGGTAACCAATCGGAACACAGTGGTAAAGACATGACGGTGACATACTGGTAATCATCCCCGCCCACCAGATTGGATTTTTCAGATACGTGTACCCATCGCCCTCGAAGCCCGTTCGATCCGCTGTTTGTATGAGACCCTGTATTGGCAAACGCCGCCGACGAGCCATACCGTCAGCCTCCAGCCTTCAGCCTCCAGTCCCCTTGCGGCATTGCCGTGTTCGAGCCGGGTGTGGGGAGGAGGAGGTTTGTGGCCGTTGGAACGTACTCGTTTCGTCAAGATAAAACTGGTGCCTATATCGCACCGGGGTTAGTCTTCAGGAGCGGGGAAAAGAGAACAGGCTGCGAGCGCCAGGCGGTGGGGGAGGGGAAGACATCAACGAACCTATGGCTATACTAGACGTTATGGCGAGCGCCAGGCCAATATATCTTCATTCACCCCGTGCGCGCGCATGTCAGCACATCTCTCAGCTAATTCCCCGCTCCTGGAGTGGGTGGAAGGATTCGGTGGGCGCACTTGTCCTCCAACACCATGATGCCGAGCGTCTCCCCCGAAATTCTAGCCGCACGTAATCGGTCGGGGTCGCCGCTGGGGTTCCAACTCCGTTCTACCGATACAGGGTTCCGACGATGGTCCCGGGAGTGGAGGGACCGTAGAGCGAGGTTCGGATTCGAAAGAATGGGGGGGAGGGGGTCTCGGTAGGTTAGGTGGGTGGGGCGTCGTGGCAGATGGTTCGTTCGTTCGTCCGGTCGTAGTATGGAGTGGGAGCGGGTGGCACGCAAAAGAAAACTGTGTTCAAAACGAATGTGGAAAAGAAGATTAAAGTTGACGATGGGGGGGGGTTTGTGACCGGGTATGCCGATGCAGTTGAAGATGTGAGTTGGGAAGAATCTCGCGCTGGGTTCGTTCCAACCAATGTTGATACCTTGCGCAATCCGTTTCTATGATGCCAGGATGACAGGAAAACAATCAGACCGAGAGAATAGTACTCGCAGTCGCAGTCGCAGTAGCAGTAGCAGTAGCAGTAGCAGTAGCAGTAATAGTAGTAATAGCAGCGAAGAATAATGCCACGGATAAAAGGCCAGATACCGGCAGTGGTTATTGGCGAAGCTGAAGGAGCGAGAGTAAAAAAAAAAAAGAAAGGAAAAAAAAGAAAACAGTATCTGAACTTCCGACTAAGTACTAGAAGTTTTTCCGTAACAGCTAGCACGCAGTGTAAGAGCGAAACAGAAGAGAAGCAGCAGAAGCGGACGAAAGCCCGTTCGAGTATCGCCTTGGCGGCCTGCGCGGGGGAGGGAAGGGAAGGGACACGCGGCGTGGAGGAGACTTTGGGTTCCTGGGGGGAGGGGAGAGTTTCTTTGGTCGGCGGTCGTTGTCGTCAGGTCCACCACTTGTACGGCAGCATGAGCTCTATGTAGTTGACAAGGGTTTTTTCTATTATTAATTTTTCGGTCGCTTCCGTCGAAGGGTTCCTGGCGGAGTACTCCAGGCAAAGGCAGAACGGCTTGGGTGAGTGGGGCTGGCCGGCCAGCCAGACGGCGGTGAACCGGCACAACAGAAACAAAACTGTAGATATCTCGCAGCTGAGATGGAGGAGATGGAGCAGGAGGGGCGGCGGAGGCGGCGGCTCATCGTTAAACTGCATGGTTGGCCGCATGTGTAATAGACTTACAATGTAGGTACATTATGTGGAGTATGATGTAGGTATGTAAAGTACATACAAATAGGAGGTATGTAAAGCACATACAAATAGGAGAGTAGACTAGAGTGCTTACCAGACAACCGCGGAGTCCGGAGCCAACACGAATGGCGACGGCTGCTAGGCAGATATCTAGCTATCGCAGGCACAGAGAGAAGACGGTGGATATCCGCAGTCTCGCTGACAGACAGCCGACGGAACTGCGTTCGCATCAGAGCCAAGCGAAGCACTGCCCGTCATCGCAGGTTGCGGGACTCTTGCCACACGTGGCTCTCATACCCCAAACGCGGCTGTTCCGCACATCAAGCTGCAAGGCCACCCCATGCTATTTTTGGCTGCCGCACAGCTCGAGACTTTAGCTCACGCAGCCGGCAATCGCTGGCAGTTGGTGGAATTTGGCTCCAAAGTAGATAGTGCGCCCACACAGGACAAACGAAGAAACACATGCCAAGGAGGGCTCACCTCAGCCCCGCAGCCCCGCAGAGCCACCTACATATCTAACTGGTTTGTTGGGACAACTCCTTGACTAGATATGTATCCACGTTCCTTTGTCCCCTCTTCCCCTTTCGGCTCGCGTTGACGGCTATTTTTCTTGGCCTCGCCACGGCTCTACATACTGATAGATACCCAAGCATTCGCTCTCCGCATTGCTGGGGCTCTTGGGCGCTTGGCGCGGGAGAGGAATATGTACTCTAGAGTGGCCCAGGTTGCAGTGGGCTTCCCAGGAGATCAGATCTCCTCGCGGAACTCAGCACACGCAATTTCGCGCACGTGTGGCAGCCTGACGGTTCCAGCTCCCCAGGAGTCGGGCGGTACGCTCTCACATTCCAACCTTCACGGAATCGGGTACTCACTCACTCTTCATTCCCCCCTAGCCACGAAAAACAAAAACAGATGCCCTCCTTCTCCACTCCTTATATCCCCGTCTTTCTTCTCTCTTCCTCCACCTCATGCCATGTAGACCGATAAGGTTATCTTTCAACGGCCACCAAAGAAATGATATCCATATCCATTGCCTCTCATCGGTCAAAAGCCACACAATTATAGCACGAAATCAGGCAACACACGGAAGGCGAATCAGCCAGCCCAGCATCCAAGGCTTCTAAGAAACCATAGTACAAGTCGGCGAGGGACAGGGCTGCAAACAACGGCAAGACAGGTAGTGAAGAAGGGTGAAAGGAGGGGTAAAAAGAAGGGGGGATGAAACGGGAAGGAAGAAATGCACCGCAGAAACGTAAAGCAAGGAAAGTAAGTAAATAGAAAGCAAAATTGCAAAGTTCAAGTCAACCACTAGACGGATAGTCACCGGAGATGTCACAATCGTAGATCGTGAATCGAACTAAGGATGAAAATGACGACAGGAAGGGGGAAAATTGGAGATACTAGGAAACGTCGGTTAGTATCCACTTACTTTGACTCTGATCCACGGTTTCTCTCCTCGAGCCACGATTGACATGCCACCATGCCATTGTCGTCTGTCCGACAAATTCCAAGACACCAGAACGCCACATTGAAAATCGCAAAAAAAAGACCAACTCCGAAGACTGAGTGAGGTAAGCCGCCGCGAAAAGAGACTAGAGTTTGTAGATGCATATGACCGTCTCGACTTCTCGATGGTTCAGGTGACACCCCAGCAGGACGGAACCAAGCCGAAAAAGCTACTCTGCACGAGCGCGCTTCGTGGCTGAATGTAGAGTATTATTATAAAGCGCCCAAAATCTACCAGGACGCCAGGACCCACCTTGATCCTCATCAAGCTCGTCATCACCTTCGGCATCGGAATCGCCGCGCACTCGCTTCAAAGAGGTGGGAGATCGCGGCAGTAGCGCTAATTCCTCGTCGTCTTCGAAGTCGATGAGTTCCTCCTCGTCGGCAGCAGTGCTCGCGGCGGGGGAACGAATGGCAGTGACGTCAATAGCATCCATGACCGACACCTCGATTTCATCCGGGGACGACTGGTTTTCTGGGCTCTTATAGGGGGAGTCGTACTCCTCCACCTCATACTCTTCAATCTCCTCCGTTTCAACGTAAACGCTCTCGTCTTGCTGATTGTATTCACCTTGACCCTCATCATAATCACCGGGTGCGTCGTACTCCGCGTCGTCATCCTCTTCTTTCTCCTGGTGAACGCTCTCCGCATACGAGACAGCCTCGCCGTCTTGGAAATGCTCCTCTTCGTAATCCTCGGAATTGGCACCGTGTATTTCTTCCTCGAAATCGTCACGGGACTGCTCTCTATTGGTACTATCGGTACCTTGTTTCTCTTCTTTCTGATCCTGGTCATGGTGGGCCGCCTGCTCGTATTCGTACTCCTCTGCTTCATCATACTCGCCTTGATCCTCCTCGTAAACGTGGATTGGGGAAGGCTTGTTGCTGTTATCATGTACATTAGATGGGGTATCGTGTTCATCACTATCGACGACTGTAGAAGGCGCATGCTCTTCCTCCGTCACTTCGAGCTCAACGCTCAACGGCCCGGCCGGTGCAACATCACTCTCCGGAAGGGGCTGGACCTCTGAGTGGATTTTAGCATGCACCCACACAACGAAGACAGGGGAGAGAGTGAACGTACCATCTACAACATCGAGAAATCCATCAGTTTCACTCTGAGCGTTCTCATTTTTACCCGAAATATCTGGCTGCAGCGCGGTGTTGGCCTGCTCCGCAGTGTCTTGGCCATCATCGTCGAAGTCCTCCAACAACTCTTCATCATCAACGTCATTGGATCCTGAATGGCTAGGAGCCTCGGTGATTGATTGCTGGATAATCACCTGAGCATGTGAGGCTCCTGATTCCTTCTGGGTGTTGACTTGAATTTCATCCTCGGTTTCAACATTCGGGTGTTCAGTCTCGGGGTTAACAGCGATAGCATCCTGGATCTCGATAATTTCGGCATCTTCTACTTGCTGCTGGGTGGCGCAGGGGCTGCTGCTGTCCTCGCGAGACTCAATAGTGGGGTCTTGGGGCGAATTAGGCACGTTTGGCTTGCCGTTGTAGTCAGCTGTGTCGGTCTCATGATGACCGACTACTTCCTCCCTCTCGTTCGAATATTCATCGACGGATGGCAATCCTAGACGACCCAGACATTCCCGGAGGCCCTTCCTATCTCGAACAACATCGGCAATTTCCTGCAGACGACTGAGAAATCTGGGGACCGTATACAAGGACATGGTGACGGGCATCGGAATATCGTAACCATCATTTTCGTGCAGTTGATTGTGCAGATCAAGGACGCGTCGCAAACTCACAGACTTACAGGCCATGTTATCCTAAGTGATAAGATTAGCATGTTGCATGATTGTCAGAGTGTGTAAGGAACTTACCTCTCCCATTTTCAGGCCAAGCAGTTCAATTTCCACTATCATCTCGGATCCCATCCCCACAGCAGGCCCCAAGACATCTCGGAGATGCATGAAAAGCTCGCTCAGCGGCTTTTCACACACACCCACGTCCGGCAAAAGATAATCAGAGGGAAGGTCGCTATACACGTTGGCAAGAACTGGGTCATTCGACCAAACAGCCATAGAGGGAAACAAAGTGAGCTGGTTTTGCTCATATTGAACTATCACGGGATGTTGGTACAAGGAATCAAACGGATCCTCGGCTCCAACTAGACCAGCATCAATACCGTCGGCTTCGAGCTCTGGCTGGGATTCATGCTTTGGCACAGGCGTGCTGTCGTTGTCTTCTCCAGAGATGTGCTCATCGTTTCTAACCACCTCGTGAGCAAGAGTGGCAGTCGAGCTTTGTGTGCCATCATTCTCCTCCCCCTCCTCAAGCAAGATGTTGGGTTGGAGTGGGATATCTTGATGGGATACTAGCGAGGGCTGGTGCTGTGGATCTTGCTCCTGCTCCTGATCTAAGCCAACGGGGTCATCATCACCACCACCGTTACCGCTGTTGCCGGGACGCTCGGTTTGGGGCTCTGTGATACCAATTGCCACGTTCGATTGCGACAGGATTGGCTGGGAAGAAGCTTCCTGATCTTGACGCTCGAAGTTCACTTGGTGTGGTGAAGGTTGCTGGAAGAAGGACGTTTCCTGATGCGACAACGCTGGTGCGATGGAACTGCTAGGATCGAGCTGCGTATCAGCTTGAGTAGCTGTCATGTTGTGACCATCATGGTTTACGTCATAACCATGACCATCGTCCGTTGGTTCGTCGTCGAGCATGATATCGTCGTCGTCATCCTGTTCCAAGCGACCATATGCGATATCTTCCTCCATCGACATAGTGACTTCAGGGTCGCCGTCGTTTACAGAATAAACCTCGGCATCAATATCGATATCGTAATCCTCATCTCTCCTCTGGTCACTATCCGAATCCAGCATCTCGTCATCGGTCGAGATGAGCATGCTGGCATCCATCATTGCCGCCGCAAGGTGGGGAACAGTTCCTGTCTGCGTGTTCATGGGTTTCGCGCTCTGCTCTTGAAAGGAGTATGTGGTTCCTGGGGTGTCTGGATTCTCGTCAAAGTCTACCGACTCGTTCAACGGACGAAGGATAGAAGCTCGCGATGTCGGAACTGCCAGTGACATGAAGGTTGTAGGGGTACAACGGTGTGTTAATTGAGGTTGAGGCTACAACAGGCAGAGCTTGTATGTTGTGGCCTTACGCGTCGAACCTGATGACAGGTAGGCGTCTTTTGATTTCGTTTGTGCGCTAGCTAGGGGTTAGTACGGTAGGCTGCAGAGCAGATGTCGGTGATTGTCGGTGGTGGAGGTGAGGAGAAGTTGAGGCGGAAGGTGGGAATGTGGTTTGTTGAGTTGTAGCTCAGAATGTCTAGAGGGAGCAGGGGACGAAGGGGTATCGAGAAGTCCCACGAGGTCGTGAAAGAACTGTTAAGGGGCAAGCGACAGACGGAAATAAGGAGAATGGGCTGTGGAGAAAAACACGGGAGACTGGTGGTGTTCACGTCGGTTGATCGTGGCGGGTGGTTATGTGTGAGTGGTGGTTGTGAGGATGAGGAGGGGGCGGGCAAGCGAGCAAGATATCATATCCAGAAGGAAAATCCCTTCTAGGCAAGCGTTCGTAACAATCATACTGAGTCACTCGACACGTGTAAAAATGTATAGAAAGACATAGAAGCGTAGAGAAGATATATAGGAGGCATATACTTAGCCCCCCTGGATATATCTGACCCTGCAAGATATAATCAATATCTTGCGTTTAAGAGTCATTGAGGCATCATCTTCTGTTCGTTACACCGAACTACTTACAACGGAAAACGTCACATCATGCCCACACCACTTGACGCTGTTAGAGAGGAGGGGAAGGCAGAAAGTGAGAAGGAGGGTGCTACGGAGGTATTCAAATCTTCGATACCTATCTCTTGAGGACACGACGAATGTTCGGACTAACTAAGGATGCTGCCGTAGCCGTCCACGCGCACAATTCCGAAGTTCTCGAGCTTCAGAGCTGCGCAGCCACGACTGGTCACGGCACCTCCAGCTCCCGCTACCCGAGAGACCCTAGATGAGTCTATTGGAGAGAGGGAGGGAAGGGAAGGGGGTCATCCTCGAAGCAGGGAGAAGGACGACAACGACAGACGCGGTCATCGAAGTCACCGATCTCGGAGTCACGAACATATGCATAAGAGAGTACACCATGAACGGGGCAAGAATGACAAGAACGATGATGATCAACGCAAGCGACGACACCGCCACGACGGCGCCAAAGAGGGAACATCCTACTCGCGGCGCGGCCATGATCGCGAGACAGGGCGGCGCCGTCGAGTGTCCAGGTCACGAGAGACAGGAGCGATAGCTACCTCACTGGCACTAGGGAGCACCGCACATTACCTACAGGACGAAAAGGAAGGGCCCCAGGATGCTCCTCACAAGCATTACTTCATGGATACGGAGGGCGATGAATTCAACCTGGTCTATGGCACCATGCATCGATACTCTATACCTGACTACCGACGCGGTGGTAATGGCCGCATCGTGGGACTCTCGCCGAATCTTAGAATTGACCGGGATAAGGGAGATGGAAAGGTTGTGGTGCTCAGCTCCCGCGGCAGCGGCGGAGGAGAAGATTTATCCGTGAGAGCTATGCGTCAAGCATTCTCAAAGTTAGCAAGCAAAGAATCAAGGCGGCTACGGATCAAGAAGGACGGCACGGGCCTGGAAGAAGCATTTTCGAGAAATATTGACTTCGTGCCTTTAGCAATAGAAACCAAAAAGAGAAAAAACCGTGGCGAAAACGTGGGTTCGGACGACTCGGATAAAGAATGGGACCATTACCGAAGCATTGAGGGCCTGAAGAAGACTTCAACCCGCCCAGACGATATGGACCTGGAATACGTGTCGGATTCTCCATCGGAAGCCGATTATATTTCGATTGGTGAGGACTGGGGCGATCGGAAGTCAATGGTCGAGTTTGCGCGGAAGGTTGAAGCAGAACCCAGGAATGCTGAAGCATGGCTGGCGTACGCCGATCATCACGACGCCACCATCAGTGGCGCAGGAAGACGTAAGACGGCAGCTGAGAAGAGAAGCATAGCGGAAGTCAAATTGGACATCCTGCGGAAGGCGCTGGACAAGAACCCTGACAATGAAATTCTGCTCTCTAAGTATATGGATGTTGCTCAGGAAATATTGCCCCCGCAGAAGCTGCTCTCGAAGTGGAACGACATTCTCAAGGAAAATCCATCACAGGTCGGTCTGTGGAAAAAGTTCATCAACTTTCGACAAACAGATTTTCTCTCATTCTCTTATACCAAATGCTTGAAGTGCTATGAGGAGTGCCTTGCTATGTTGAGAATTGCAGCTTTCAAATCAGGTGTTGGAAACTTGAATAGGCAAAAACTTGAGGAGGTCGTTGTCTACGTCTTCATCCGCGCAATACTGCTCATGTCTGAATCCGGATACCGAGAGAGCGCCGTTGCAGCACTCCAAGCAATGCTAGAACTCAATCTATTTCATCCGAGCAACATAACACCTCCCACTTCGCAACATGAGTTCGAATTTATTCTGGAGGCGTTTGAAAGATTCTGGGACAGTGAGGTCCCGAGAATAGGGGAGAAAAGGGCGCTGGGTTGGGCCTCGTTTGTAGATGCCGGAGAGACTGGCACATCTCCAAAGGCGTCCAAAGATGACCTTCAGCTGCCGCCACTGGACTCCAGAGATCCTTTCGGTTCTTGGGCGGATGCGGAGCTTGAATGGTCGAGAGAGACTGGCATGCCGGCTAGAACAATCGACGAAATTGACGATGATCCGTACAGAGTGATTCTGTTCTCCGACATCAAACCTTTCCTGGTTAGCCTTTCTAGTGAGACTGCTTGTAGGCAGCTGGCCGAAGCTCTCCTTGCGCTCAAGGGTATGCCTCTGGTCGGGCCGCACTGCTCAAATAGTGAAGTCGAGACGGACGTGTTCGTCTCGCCGGGAATGAAGTTTGATTCGTCTGAACCGTGGTTCTGGCCCAAGGAACAGAGTAAGTGGGATGCATTGCCGATAACCTGGGAAGGGATGGAGCCGGAGAAAAAGGCGGCGATGAGCGACGATCCGTTTGAATTCAAGTTTCAGAACTTTCCTGTTGGCTCCGAAGCTCTTTTCAGCAGGTCTACTGGCTGGTTCCAAGGAATTGCTCGTGCCAACTCGACACCGCTCAAAGATATCCAGTTTATTCGCAATACGCTAGAGAAACTGGTGGAGAGGCTTAGAGATGATTCTTGGAGTTTCTACTATCTTGAGTGGGTATGGGAAAACGATCCCAAAAGGTATGTCCTTCGATCGTCGATTTTGATAGAAATAAAAAATACTGACGTCAGGCAGGGTCGGAAAAGCGGTGTCATTGTGCTCCAACACCATTCGTGTATGGGGCGCAGTGGCTCAGATAAGGTGGCACGATTCAACGCATGAGGAAGGAAGATCCATCTTCTCAATATCCAGCAAAGAATCATCAAAAAGCACAGATCCGAACAGGATTTTCCTCTGGCATGCATGCGTATGGGAAGAGCTCTTTATTGGAAACTCCCAAAGAGCTATCCGCCTGTTGCTTTCGATCGAGAGCGGGGAGCTGCTCGAGGGTGATGAGAACTGCCTTATGCCAGCCAATGTGCCGAAGTTGCTGCACCTAAAGTGTAGAAAGGTTAGTATGGTGGCCCTTCTGCTGGAAATTACTAACGGCATGGTGGCCAGTATCTCGAGCACCAGCAGCGTACAATGTTGTCTATCCAGCTTAACGAACATGCGGGGATTTACAACGACCTTGGGGCACTGCTCGAGTATCTAGCGGGTGGCCTTAGCCTTGATGCTGCCATTGTTGTGTACGACGGATTTATCTCCGAGCTAGGTCGACGTTCGTTGACCGGACCAACATCACACTTCCACGAGCTCTGCCTACTCCGAAAAGCACGCTTGGTCTATATGCATTCTAGGACCGCAAGGCCTTTCAAGCCAGCAATGCTGAGAACGCATCTCGAAGCTGCCCTCGAAATATTTCCTCGCAACACAGCATTCTTGTGTCTCTATGCTTGGAACGAAAGTAGATCGAAGATCGAAAACCGACTGCGAACTATCATCCGTGACCGTATCCTCCAAGATGGCAACGAGACCGTCGCGGGCTGGCTCTTTGCCGTGTGGGCAGAAATGCGGATGGCACAGCACTACAATGTCCACGCCGTCAGACACCTCTTCGAACGTGCGGTGGAATGCAGTAGAACTCGACATAGCATCCAACTGTGGATGATGTTTGTTGAGTTTGAGATCAGACACAAGGAGTACCAGCGAGCTAAAGATATCCTCTCCCGAGGAATCAGGCATTGTCCATGGTCGAAAGGTCTACTCCTCCCCCCGCCACCTCGCCAGGATATGGCTAATGGTGATGATGACGTATAGGTCTAATAATGATGGCGTTTACGAAGCTGCAGAAGACACTGGGGCTGGAGGAAACCCGGAGGTTCTTATCGATTATGAGTGAGGAAAAGGAGCTTAGGACTCATGATGTTACAGAACTGGAAGATTTGGTGGAGGGCTTGATGGATGTTAGGCGAGACGGGAGAGGAGGGGGGTTGAGCGCAGGTGAGGATGAGGATTTCATCAAGCTTCCTGATGACAGTGACGAAAAGATGGAGGATGAATAGGTAATCGGCTATGCCAATCACTGTTGTCGTACCGCTTGCCCTTGGCCGAACAGATGTCCTCCGATGAGATTCTGATGGAATATAAGAAGGGTGTACTCTTGGGGGGCTTTGAAATGCGTTTGGAACCGCTGTGCTCCTCTAGAGTCAGCCAGCGGGTTCCGGCTCGTTGATGGTTTGAATGCACTGGGAACACTGGTGTCACTCGTGCTGAACCACATCACTCGCATCGGTACCACCCTCAGTGGTGACCAGTCATTGACGCAGCCGATGTATTGACTTCCAGCGTTTTGTCGTGTAACAGGTACCTTATTTGTTTCAACACTGAAATTGGACTGCCTTGCTTGCTAATTTCTACCAGCACCTGATACACATGGCCCGCCAGCCAATCTCAACTCATTTCCATTCATGTTTAGCGATCGCTTGCACGGAACTCAGTGGGCCCTGGAGGCCATAATAAGCTGCTAAAGTTTCCATGTGATTCTATTTGTGATTAAAATCCTGCAACTCCTTGTGCGAATAGTGGCTTCGACCCCACATGCTTCCCCAGGAAGATGAGCCTCCTTATGTGACTGTTTCTTTGGTGGTTGATGTCAAGGTTTCAGGGTGTCCCCCGTGGACCCGACGTTGATATTCTGCTAGGCGGTTCTTTGTCCGGCCTCATGTCTACCATACCCCACAGCGGGCCATCTAGCACCAGCGACTGTTCGAAAGTTAGGTTCTCCCGCCGACAGTCAGCTGTCAAACCGGAAAACGACAGGGCCTTCTCTTCTGTGGTAAAACAGAGGTTGAGTTCCTGATGTGTCAAGATGAACTGACAGATCCTCGTTCGATATGGGTGATATAAGAGTACAAGTATTTCCACGTTGTTAGCGTTAGGCTTGCTTCTCAGTATTGGCTACTGTCAATCGATCTTCACTTGGGCCTCGCATTTGGAGTAGATCTCCTCAGCCCGCGTAATCCCCTAATTGTCTGTTCTTTTCGACTTCTTTGTACTGCTTTCTCTTACATATTTTATTACCTCATCCTTTCTTGCTTGTCCTTATTCCACTCTTTCCTTTGAAGGTGGCTTCCGGAAGCGCTACGCAAATTATACCCGCATATCAGATATATCATACCTGCAGATTCCATGGCAGCCTTCCCCGAGCAAAATACCGCGGACAGCTTAACCTGCAACACAGAAGAAGAGGAATTCAACATCGACACGTTCCTGGACCTGTTAGGACTGGAGCATGGTACCGATGCTGTTGGCGGTAGTGGTTTGGGTGCTGAACTTTCAACCACGACGATGGGGAGTACGCAGCAGGTTAGTGAGGAGCATTACCACTACCCTGGCGGTGGCGATATTACACTGGAGCAGAATATACATTCCCTTGGCGTTACTCCTGTGCCCCCCACATCCACTCCCCAACCGCTTCATCTACCCCAGAACAGCAATTACTTCGACGTTGAGGACCTCATTCTGGGTGGCGCATTAAACACACTCAAAACAGATCCAACGCAGCTGTTCCCAGGCACAGCAGAAGCTGACAATCCCATCCTCGACTCAGATGGTTACTCGGGATCTGAGAGCGATCAGGAGTGGACGCAGGAGAGGGGTAAGAATTTCGTCACGCCGGAGAGGAAACCCGGATCACTTATCACAACAGCTTCCGGCCACAAACGGGGACCCCTTAACGGTGGTTGTTTCTTCCCAAACAAGCGTCCCCTTCCCGATCTCATTCCGGATTTCCGTCCAAAGTCATACACTGGTGCCGCTGCGGTGGCCAAAGGCCACCAATCAGCGACGAATACTCAGGGGAAGAAGATCGTCTACAAAGTCTACAACACGATTCCAGAGGTGTTCCCCCAGTTCTCGTACCGGTATGGCTTCAAATACGACAACCGTGGCCGGCTAGCACCTGACGTCCTCTTCGATCGGGGGAACTTCGCCCGTTTCATTAAATACCACCCTTTGGGCAAGAATTTATGGTTCCGTCTCGAGAAATATCCGGCAAACTGCAAAGGCTTTGGAATATTCACGTCCGACCATCCGACCTACAATCTTTGCCGTGCCCGGGATTGCAAAAGCAAAGAGAAAGGCTCTCGAGGATTCCACGATGGCACCATCCGTGTTGCGATTGAAGAGGTTCTTGGGAGGCTCCCACGTGGAGATCGGTTCGAAAACAATCCCTACTTCTGCGCTGGTTACATCCACATCGACTGTCTCGAGAACCTCATGGATATTGGTCAGCTCGTCCGTGCAGGAATGCTAAGGCCCAAGCCCAGGGAGTTTCATCCGAAGGAACCGAATACAAGCAAGACTGAGCCCCAGGTTCTTTGTCCTCCCTCGAAGCTTGTCACCTGCTTCGAAGAGTTTTGCAAGAGAGTGCTGCAGCTACAGTGGGACGGATACCTTCATAACCTGGCGGACCGGCTGCAGACTTATGTCTGGCTGAGCGTGCAGAAGAAGGGGAAGATGACTGTTTATGACGCTCCGTCGGACATGAGAAAAGAAGATGCACTGGAATTACTGAAGAGACGGCCCGTGGATCCTAACTGGGGAGGCGGACGCCGTCCTGGTCTCGCGATGAAAACCGTCAAGAAAGCTGAAGCCGCTGGGAAGAGGAGCCAACTTGTCGGCCCGGGCACCGGCCGCAACTCGGAAAAAGCTCTCAAGACGGCCGAAAAGATACTGTACGAGATCGAAGAAACAATTCCGGATTCTGCCTACGAGAACGGCGAGAGCTGGTTGAAAGACTGCTACATCCCAATTGCGAATCCGGAGCTCTACGAAGTAGACGCGCTTGAAACCCCGACACCCACATCTTCGACGAGTTTGCAACCACGGACGCCGCAGCCGCGAACGAGGCCATCAGCGGGCAAGAAAACCACACGGACACCTGTGGGAATCTCAAAGAACCGAGCTAAGCCTTCACCACGCCACAAACGCCCATTCATTCTGGATCTTTACAAAGGTACTGGTGATGAAAGCGCCCTCACCTTGGCCGACGGCTCCTCTCACATCCACGCCTCGGATGGTACGGCGTTAACGCTCAAACGACCCGCTTTTTTAAGCAATCAGGGACAATCACTTCAAATCCCATCGCTAGAAACCTTATCGCCGAACCAATCCGCGCAAATGGACTTCCCAGGCACACAATCACATTTTACCGATTTCTCAACCCCACAGCTCTTCTACCCTCCAGTACCCTTCCTCACCCCCTCAAGTCAGCAGCTGCTTTACCCACCAATTCAGAGTCCCATTGCAATGGATTTCCAAAGGGGCTCGCCCCAGCCTTACAACACTCCACCCCACAAGTTCGACTTATCGCAGGATTTTGGGTTCGATCTGGTAGACAATATCGCACAAGAGCAGAGTTGGGAGGGAACTATCGATCCTCAGCTATTGGACCTCAACGCTGGGGATGAAGGAGGCACTACCGATTTTATGTCCGCAATAATCACAGGGGCTGCGCCTCTGGATACGGAGCAAATGGATGATTTTGTGCCCTAGAATTAATTCGATTATGAGCATACATGTGTTTTTTTAGCATTTCGTTGGTAGTTCTTTAACACTCACTTTCACATGGGGTATTCGTACAGCCAACCAAGGTACGTCCTGGCCCTCAATTTTTAAAGTAAATATTCCCGCGATGTTTGGGCGCCTTTCCATGAGCTTCTTCCGCATAACGTGAGAGTATTGGTATGCTTATTTTATTTATTTATTCATTAGTCTCATGCGACTAATCTAGATCATGGCGATGTACATATTAAGACAAAATCCCGTCCACAACGGGTCATATCGACGTGGAAGCGCCGACACGCTGTCACGATGTAGCACTTACTTCCGCCTGACTCCCGGGCCGTCGCAAGCAAAGTCGTGGCATAAAGACTGTTATGGACTTTCCTCCTCCCGTATTGATATGCCTTTTTTATTTTAATTCACGGCAAACCTTTGAAATGCCACGGCTGGCACTTTTCCTTTAGAATGCCACCAGTTTCGGGCGTAGGCAGCGGCCACTAAACAAACCTCACCACACCACACCGCATCTCAACTCAAAAACCCTCAAGCATGCAAAACGACGGCAACACAACAGCAAATTTGGAGTCAGGAATTCGACGATCTGAAGTCATTCAAGCAAGGATGACTATTATCCGCCCCGTCTGAGAAAGCCACGCGGTCGGCCAAAGGAGGAGTGGCTGCGTAAATGAGAACGCTGCCGCCAGTGTTGTGGTGAGGTTTTTTTGGTGGCCGCTGCCTACGCCCGAAACTGGTGGCATTGAAAAAGAAAAGCGCTAGCTGTGGCATTTTAAGACACCAAAAGCGATGGATTTTAAAGGTTTGCCGTTTAATTCATCGTCATTGCATTCGACCTAATCTAGAACATGGCAGTATGACCCGCATATCCCGTCCGCCCTGCAAGTCAAGTGGAAAGAGTCATCAGACTAGGCTTATGAGCGAGTAAAAAACCGACGCTACGACATCCGGAATCGAGATATACAGCCACATCGACCAGATCCATGCGTATCTGTAGCTCCGAAGACTATCGCAGACGATACTACCAGCCATGCGGAATACCTCAAGTTAACGGGAAACCGAATCAGTGGTGAGTACTGGTTCTGCGAGTCTGGAGCAGTTCGGACTCGAGAACACCTCTTCGAGAGTTGCAGATCGTGGAAGGTGCGACGGGCTGACCAGTGGGTGGAGGTCGGAAAAAGACAGGCAAACACAAGCGGAGGTGGAATATGGCAAAACTCTTTGCAGATGCGAGACGCAGTAAGGCTATATTAACCTTCCTAGGGAAGACAGAGGTGGGGCTGAAGAGGCGGTATGACGAGGTGGATTGGGGAGGCGGAAGCGTATCCCCCAGAGCGGAGGACAGGTTGGAGGGGGATGAGTATGTAAGTACTTAGTTATGTTGTTTTGTTTGTTTCTTTTGGTGTGCAAAGTGTGCCGCAACGTACTGGCTAATTTGGGCTTTCGCGGCGCCGAGATCTAGATAGGTCGGATGCAATAAATGAAGTCTCTCTCTCTATCCCGTCCGCCCTGAATCCTTTCGGACCGAGCCCAGTGCGGCGCTCCTGTCTCCCCAGGGCTAAACACCAACAAAAGCACTCACTTCCTCATCCACCCCGGTATCCTCTTGTATTGGTATACCTAGGTACAAATGAGAACGTCACGGAATAGAAATACGAGTGATAAGACATGAATAAAATTCCCCATTTTGATGCCGGTAATTACTTAGCCATTCATTATTCACAGGGGAATCAATACTTCTCCTGATCGCTTTACATTTGGGGCTCAAACACTTCCTCGGCGCCACTGCTTCCTTGATGCGTCCGCACCTGACTCCTTGTACAAAGGACTCTGCATTTGCTGCGCGACCGATTAGCCCCTTTCGCGCCTCCAGTCACTCATCATGATGAACCACAGATCGCCCCATTGGTGTTGTCCAACGGGAGCATTGCCCTGGTAGTCGTCTCCCCTAAAGTCTTCAACCTCGCGACGCTGTATTTCTGTGGTTGACCCGACGCGCTGACTTTTGGCGGTTTCCTCCGCCCACTTGGGAAGGGCCATTTCGTCTGCAATGCTCCGTCGGTTTAGCTCATGGTCGGTAATATACCGCTCAAGGCGGGGATCCCACCCTTCTCTCGCACATCGGCGATCATTCCGCGAAGATACTTGCCGAAGATGTAAACCGTCTCCTCTTCCGTGCCTCCGGTGGCGTTCTGAATCACGAACTTCTCCTCGCCGATCCCCGGTAGCGCCGCACGGTCTTCGACGACGCCGGAGCCGGCGCCGGGAGTGCCGTTATCGCTGTGGCTCATCTCAATGTTCACGAAGTCGCTGGGGACGATGTAGGAGAGCAGCTGGGCCCAGAGACCTTGGTTCTGGAACGAACGCGTGGACCGCCCGCCGCGAGCGATGTTGGTGAAGTCCGCGGAGAGTAGGATCCTAAGTAATAACCGGAGCTTCTGGAGGTCAGTGCTTGGAGAAAGAGATGTGGAGAGGTGAACTAAGGTGGGGGGAGGGCTGTACCTTGGATAGGCGTCGTCTCGGGGTTGTAGTTGAGTGGGCGGCGTAGCAGTCTGTACTCCTAGGTATGTTCCTACTCTTATCCCCTCCGGCTTCCCCCCGGATCTACGCTCACGGCATATTACTCTTAATATCTGATGCCGAGGGGTATCGATCACCAAATTTTATTACATCGAAAACTCCAATAGGATTTTGTGCCTGGATTTCGGATGCCGATGATACAGGATAACTCCTTGTCATTGTTGACGGGGGGCAGGTCCCTTTATCCGGTATATGTAAGTAGTTATAATTTCGGGAAAGTTACGGCCAACGTAAATCCGAGGATGAATAGAGCGGCCGGGGATCGCTGCTTCCTGGTACAAGTCCGGGTGAGCGGGGAATTGAACGAATTGACTTTTGTAATTTGCAATGGTCTTCGGGGATCGTCAGTCACGCTGGGCTCGAAGGGAAGCTTCTCGCCGTTGGCCGAGGATGGGACTCACTTACGGCTGGTGTGTGGCACCAACAACAGCCAGTGTCTAGCGGGGCCACGGGAGGAGGAAAGACAAGCCAGGTCAGGAGCCATCAAGCACGCATAATCGTCATTAAAATATCTCCCCTCCCTTAGGCTTAAAGCGAAGCGATGTCCACCGAGGTACCTCTCAGCTCCAACTATTGATGTTCCTTCAGCACCTCGGGCACTGCCAACACCTCGTCCTCCTCGGTCACATCGATGACCTTGCCGACCTCCGCAGTATTTCTCACCAGTTCCTTCGCGCCCGCATACGTCATCCGCAGCTCATTCCCGACCGTCACCGGCATCCAGCTAAGCATAACATAAGGCACGGCGCTCCTGCCGTCCTTCAAGGTGATGGGGTAGCTCAGCAGCACGAACCGCGGCGCGTGCTCGGGGAGCTCGTCAACCACGTCCTCCAGGGTCTCTAGGACGTTCTCTGCAGGGACGACTTCATACGTCTTCTTGTCGATGCTGAGGATCATTGCTTGCGACGTTTTGGCGCGAGATGTGGTGAGCCGGAATTTCCGGAGGCGTGCGGTGGTGTCGGGTGAGAATTGGTAGAGGCGCGCTTCGGAGGCCTGGTGGGAGCGGATTTATGTTAGTGAGGGGCGGAGGAGGTACAGAGGATGTGGAGACGAACCATGACTGTACGTGGAGGGAGGTAGAAGCTGGGCTGTTGGTTGGGATTATGAGGGAGGCTCGGGGGTGGGGTAGGTTCAGCCGCTGCCAGCTAATAAGGCACAAGGATGCGGGGGGACCAAAAACATGGCGTCTCGCTAGAGATCACATGTATTCATGTTTCACAGTGCCATTCAGGACGATTTTAGTGTACATACTTCTCTTCTCGGGCGTCAACTGTGTCATCGCCGTGCAATTACCAGGACCGTATCATAGCTCACCTTCATCCCTTCAAAACCTGATGACTGCCCAAGCTTGGAAAGACCAACCAAAAGGAAATCCGCGAAATCCCACACTTCAACTTTGGGGTTTACCTGCTACTTAAATCGCAACACCAATTATGTATCGCCCCTCTCCCCACGTCTAGTCGATAGTATGCACATATCTATATGAGAATTGATACCGACTGGCGCTCTCCTTTTACACGCTCTATCACTTATAACCAGACGGCGATGCCGTCGGGCTAGATGAACACAGGCTTCTCTTTCCCTACAGCACCAAAACCGCAGCGGGAACGCCGCAGCGCCAGGTAGCGTGTCTATGAGGTATTCGGTTGTGTGTTGACAGTAGGGTTTGTAGAGATTGAAGTGCGATGTGTGTGATGAGTTCGAGACTTGGTTATACTCGCACATCTATAGGTCCTCACAAGGCTCACACAAACGACTCACAAACCACTCGCACTGTGGGACAAATCCATCACAAATCCATCACACTGCGGTGTCTCTGTAGTGAAACGGTGGTCACAAATCCGTCACAACGGCGTGCAACTGTCGTTTTTTGTAGAGTAAATATAACTAAGCGAGATATGTAAGTACATACATAGTTAGCAGTTAGCAGGTACATATATACATATGTATGTAACTAGAAAGCGAGACGGCTGGGTAACTTTACATTATTTTTTCCCCACCACAGCTGATTATGTAAAGAGTCACCCAAACGACTAAAGAAGAGGTGTAACTACTAGGGGGCTGTTAGGTGGTGTGCGGATGTTGTCTGAGGCTCAGGTTGCTTGCGCAGGTGCGCTCGGGGTCTTGGGTGGTGGGGACGGAGGTGCGGTTTGGGTGCTATATGGAATCCGCTCGAGGAAGAGTAGAATCCATAAATCTGCTTCTACTTATCAAACTGTGTCCAAAGGTCAATTAAAGACTGTATATGAGTTTGGGATTGTCTGGAGTTAAACTGTGTGGATGATTGCTACGTGGTTAGTTACTGCCGGTATTTGTTGTCCTGTAGTGGAATACCAGTCTGTTCAAAACTTCGTGCTGGAGAAGATACACAAGTATTAGATCGAAGCCACACTAGATCCATTAGTATGTAGACATTTCTGATAATCCGCAGAGTATAGGTGAGTGAATAGATAACCTCAAGATTGTTGAAGGTATGCTAATGCGCCAGGGAGAAGGCCGGCAAGGCGGAGAGGCTGGCGAAGCGGGGGGAGGCCAGCGAAGGGGAAAGAAGAACGTGTGAGAAGGATCCAAGGTTCGATTGCTTTAGGTGTTGAGGAGAGGATGAATATGTGGCGGGTAGTAGCGGTGGCTAGAACGACAGCAATCTTAAGCATCGTCTCATGCTCATAAAGTTTTTTTTAAAGATGCCGGGCATAGGCAACCTCTCGATTACCCGGAGGTGGGGCAGACAAGACAAAAGAAACGACAGCTGTACAGTGCACCAGGCCGGCAGATGCAGCGGGTACGAGGGCCTCTGGGTGCAGATACAATGCATCCAGGACCATACAGCAGGTTGAAGATCCTTAAGAAGTGCTGTAAGTCTAGTACAGTCCGGAGCAGACAGCTGGAGTAACACATAAGCTCACTAGTGAAAAGGAATAGCCACAATGATGTTGTGAAGTCATTCAAGCCAGAAGAACAGCTGTAGTAGTACTTCATACAGCCGATATTTAGTCCTCTTCTGCACCGATGACGTGCGTGATTCTACATACTGACACGAGCAAGGTTGTTGAAGGGAAGTTTTGAAGTTTCCCGATTGTTGCTTTCAAATTATATATTTTTGAATTCTTGTCATTGCCTACCGTTGATGGCACGACGGCGGCGAGCGTACTTCTAGCTTTACTAATAGCCACTTTTTATATCAATCGAATAGAAACTGATGGAGTTGTGAGGGTTGAAAGAGTGGTATGGGCTGTGGTGGCAGCGTCCACGTGATAATTACGGTGGGAGAGGATGGCGACCACGCCGTAGCTACATAAATATGTAGTGCTAAACGCTGGTCTGTTGGGGGCTTTTTTGGCCTATTCACTGAAAATGTAGACAGAAAATCGGTGGGTAGGACCAGAAGCGTGGAAAAGGAACGCCGTCGGTTTTGCTTTATTACATGCATCTCAGTCATCAATACGAGCTTGCAGCGGTGCAATAGTGTTTGTGGTTTAGTTGCTTCAGTCCGTACTTAGACTGATAAGCCCTGGCAGGCACTTGCACTGCAGCTCGTTGGGATTCCGAACGGAGGCAGAGGCACGGGCAGAGGACGGATCGCGCGCTTCCACTGCATCGAAGGCGGAGAGCACTGCCGCGGCCAATCATTGGCGCAGGAATAGCAAACTCCGGGCCCGGGAACGCGAAGAGCCACACCCAATCTGTATGCCCGACGCCTGCTGATAGGTCCTACAGGCGTCAGGACCTCGACGATGTCCGTCTTCTTGACCTCATGTGCATGCCCAAATGTAGGTAGGTTGAATAGCAAACCATAAGTATTCAACTCCAATGTAGAGGTAGTGTTACTTTCTATGATAAACACCACTACACTCTATTGACTACATCAGCCTTCCGGAGGGGTTTTTTCGCTACTCCTGATGGCTCTGAGTGTTGTATTCCCGTACCGTATTTGCGGTCCGAGGGTGCTGATCGGTGATTCCCCCCATCCCTTCCTGAGCCCTCCGTGCGGTCCACGGTGCTCTGCGGTAGGGGGCCGATATCTCGTGATCTCCGCCATGGCTGTAGTTGGGGTGGCAGGTCGTTGCGCATGCCGTGAAAAAAGATAGTGCTTCACATGGTGGAGTTAGCGGTGTGTTACCCGGTTGTCTCGCTTCTACCTGATGGATATGTATCTCGCTAACGTTAGTGCTAGGATATAACTACAGATGAGGCTAGATAGCTGGTAGGACAGCGGTATGTAGACAGTGGCATTCGGACTTAAGCTTTCAACACCATCACCATCACTATCATTACAATCACTACCATCGTTATTTAACTAACATCATTACTATCACTAACACCATTACTATCACCATCATTACTATCGCTACCATCATTAGAGTACACGTACGTTATTCGGACGCGCCAGGTACTCGGACGCCAAGGCGCTAATTACACGCTAGGGCAACTAGCGCCGCTTGGCGCGAGTGATGGAGGGTGAAGTTTCGCTGTTTTC
>Ga0307512_10002056_pt1 | contig 26463 bp, 34 predicted proteins | sample 14_EM_MG_FD_200267 | JGI IMG/M metagenome (GOLD analysis project Ga0307512, IMG submission 200267) | Populus trichocarpa ectomycorrhiza microbial communities from riparian zone in the Pacific Northwest, United States - 14_EM | ecosystem: Host-associated > Plants > Roots > Unclassified | place... | reverse complement strand
AAATATCTAGAATATTCACTATTAGAAAACTACACCTCAAATTCAGTCAAAATCAACTCCCACCATAACTTCAGTTGTTTCCTAACTAAACAAGGGAAGCAAAAAAGTTGAGGATTATTGTACACAGGGTACATCATCAACCCTAAAAGAATTATTTCCCAGCTCTGGAAACCACTCTCTGGTGTGCAAAGCCTAACATAATTAGATTTCAAACATACAGGCAAAAAGAGGCTGGGAAGTTGTAGACCATTGTACTATTACATACTTCTTGATTTAATTGTCTTGTAACAGATAAACTGATTCAATTTTAATGTAGGTTCTGTCTTATATCATTGCAAACAAAGACCTAAGCAAAGTGTGAAAATCCACAGAGACACCTCCCTGACCAAATTTCAGCTAGCTATTTTAGTGTTCATCTCCATTCATGTTTCGGGTAACTGTGTGGCATGACTAGGCAAAGTCCGCATGATGGCCGGTTTGGCAAATCAGAACGAACTGGGTGGGGCAGTCAATGAGTATCAGTGCTGGAACAACTGTGCACGGTTGAAAAAACAACATCGAATGACCACCAAGGTAGATCTGTATGTTGTTTGTAAGTGTCATATTTTATCGGAATGAGCTGGTGAAACACTGGCGAGCTGCCCAAGTCTAGTGGGTACCGTGGGGACCGAATGACGACGTACCGAAAAGCTTCATTCAGTGCACCAATGAGCTTTCCCCTCAAAAGCACATTCAACCAAACCGAAGTTTAGTATTCGCAGTAGAAGGGTTGTTTATTTTCCAGTCTGCAGAGCAGTATGCCGACGTTCGGACTGCTGTTTCCCCCTTGAATTCTTCCTATTTCCACCTCCACGTCCATGTTGTTGTTTCCCAACTCCCCCACCCTTCGATTCGCCCTTTACCATAGAAATAGCAGCCTTCACTGCCTCCTCTTCTTCTTTTCTCACTCTCTCCTCCTCGGCAGCCCACCACTTCAAGAAGTCTTCCTCAGCCGCTCTCGCCTGTTCCTCCTCTTGGATCTCCTTCAGCGACTGCTTTTGTTTCCCTTTTGGTAGTTTTTCTTCTTCCTGCAATGATTGGATGGCCGCAAACGACGTTATACGACCATGGGATGATTGTCCATCGGGAATGTGGTTACTGGACGTTTTTGCCCAAGGCTTTCCGCCACTCCTAGAGCAATAAACCTCAGCTTCACGGAAGGGTGATTAATGGTGAGGAAACTCACGAAGTACGACGGATGCTGGGAGAACCGGCATCCATCTTGACGGGTATAATCGGTTGAGATATTCGGGTACTCTGACTCCGAATCAAGGGTGGAGGGATGTGAACCGGAGGCTTCGAGAGGGCCTTTGGTGGTGGCTGAGACTGCGCTTTCGCTACTCCAAGTGCCGGACTAACTCCCTGAGGGCGCGTTAGTGACAAGCCCGAGCTTGTAGCATCGGGCCGAAGAATAGTCGAGGATATCTGCGTGATAGTAGGCGTCATCCTTAAGTCAACCTTTTTACCAGGGGACGAGGACACCGGCGATCCGTGGGTGGAAGGCATCCGCTCTGGTCGCGGTGGTGTTCTCGGTGCCCACTTCGCCACCGACGATCCATCCTTTGGAGGAGTTTGAGGAAATGCGTCCCTCTCTGTTTCTGCGATAATGCTCTTCATATCATGTCTGGAAAAGATTTATCAGCCACTTTCGGTAATAAACGGTGGGATGAGCCGTACCTGATGACTGGTCCAGTCGATTTCCATCCCGAGGGTGTTTTCTTGATCGTGGGTGATATAGATAGAACAGGTGGTGACGAGGAGACGCCATCCATAGCGAATATATCCTCCGAAACGTTCCTTGGCATTGGCATAGTTGGAGAATCGTCCAGAGTCGACCTCCGTTGAGCCGCCTCCGAGCGATCCTTGGTTGACTGGGTCCGGACAATCGACTGAGGGATGTCTTGCAGACGAAGCCAATCTCCATACTTCTCCATCGCCCTGTCCACGAAGAACGACGATCGTGTTATGGGAGACTTGTTCGACTGTTCCATTCGCACTGCGCTCGAAATCCTTTTCAAGAGGTCATGGGGAAGCACACCGAGCATGCGATAGTCGATGAGTGCCTCCATGTTGACCACAATATATGCTTCCAGTCGAGCCACGAGTTCGAACAAGTTATAGTAGACCGCTTCGGAGTACAGTGCGCAGATGTTGTTCAGGTTGATGTGCCTCAGGATGATCGAGGAGCAGATAAGGTTTAATCTGTCGACGAGCAACTCGTTCTAGAGGAGGGGTCAATCACATAAGTGGACGACAGGGGACATCGTCTTACGGAGACAGCGATGATCTCTAACATGAGATTTAGCAGGTCTTCGGACGAGTTGATGTAACCTGCAAGCTGTGAACACGTCGCTCCACTAAGACGACCGGACCAGTAGACGCACCCAGCGAATCAAACATCTCTGCATCTTCGCCTGCACACAGGAATCTCAACACAAACTCCATAGGCTTCCAATTCATATGCTTCAGGTAAACGACAACGGTCCCCTCAGGAGTCCACCGCTTCCTCGTCCATTCCTCATCGTTGAGGAACGCAGCAAAAAACTCGGACCTCGCGCGTAACACAACCGAATGACAATAAACCGTTTTGTCTGCCAACTCGAGGACCACGTCAGGTTTGTACACCCCCTGCCTCGTCCGATCCTGCATGACGGCGAACGCACGAGTGAAGTCCTTGACTGATGATTGTTCTGGGGCGAGCTTAGTGACGACTTGGAGAGATGGTAGAAGAAGCGGAAGGTCCAAAATTCTCGCAAGGACCTTCAGTTCCGATCGAACTTCGTTGAGATTGATCTTTCCGTAAACCCGTATCCGGTCGACAACGTCTCGCGACACTCGGGGATCCCAAACTGCGAGTACCTCGTCCGAGTATAGATAGTAGAGGAGTATAAGTACAGAGATAGCGTGACAGCCAGTGATGGATAAAGATGTCACCCGGGGATACGTCTCCGAACGTCCTGGCAGGACCTTGATCACGACGTTTGAGGGTGCATCCTGAACCACCGTAGTTTGACCGGATAGGAGACAAGCCAAGACCGAGCTGCGAGCCATCAAGATGCAACGGTGAACAGAAATCTCGGGGCCTTTCTGTACCCGGATGGCGATGTCCGCCCCAGGTGCGTTGTAGGTGCCCTCGGGGATCTTCAATTTCGGGTCCTCCAGAGAAACCGGGAACAGAAAATCACAGAGTGCGCGCATACAAGGGATATCTATACCCAACGAGTTCACCTCTTCCTCTTGATCTGCTCCATCGAATACGGTATCGTCGGGTGTAGAGAGACCAGCCCACGCTGGACGATGATCCCAAAACGGCAGCAGATCGGCGAGGTCCTCGCTTAAGAGGTTCCCGGTGAGGCGAACTGGGCTAGGTACGAAGTCCGCTCGTAGAGCGGCAAATGCCCCCATGTTGTTACCGTATACGCGCTTGACGCGCTGGATGTGCGGGATGCGTCTGAACTTGAAAGCCTTGGTACCGCTTTGGGGTGATTTGGGGTTCCTCGTCCGCAAAAAGACGTGGCCGGATTCCGTGCAGAGGATGATGGACTCATCAGCTGCCATCGAGAAATCCTACAGGCAAGGTGTAAACACCGGTCACGATCAAGGACTCCTCTGCTCACCTTCACAGCGGTGAACGCCTTCCTTAGGGCCCACACTAACTGAGGTTTAATTGTAGCCTTTTCTCCCGACGTAACCCTAGATTCTGGCAGAGAGAAGGTGAAAAGTTCTCCGTCGGTAGATAACGCCCCAAAGACATCATCGCATGCAGAGAGTTTTCTTATGATAGCAAACCTGGCGGTCTGGGTATATCTGTTGGAAGGGCGGGGGAGTACGGTGTTTGGGAGTTGGAAACTACGAGGATCAGGGGTGACAGCTGAGGTCAAGAATGTATGGAACATACGGGACCCTAATGGAACGACTGTCCCAGAGGCAAATCACAGCCCCAGACGCTCCGAGGCATACCATAGCCGAGTCCTAGCATCAGAGGTATGAAAGTAAACGCGATAAAAAGGGTTGTCCAGCTCACAGACAGAGCGACATCCACCACATTCTCGTCCACCTTTGTCACGACTTTGGGGTTCGCTAGAACGGGGTTGTATTCCTTGCTCCACCCTGCAAAACCTACGGTCAGGGTAAGTCCGGACATACCCTACTGAAGAACGTACAAAATTGGCCGTTATTTGCACCCCACGCGAACAATTCGTCGGCGGACCAACAAACGGAAGCCGTCTTGCAAGCGGCTATACCGTCAATCCTTTTCCCTCTCAGAGGACCAGTGATTTTTCGAGCGGTAGGTTGAATCAAATCAGCACTCTCGACTACATATCCCAGCTGGCTAAATCTGTTCAATCCCCAGCTCATGACCTCCCCAGACTCCGTCAAGGCCAAAGCGTGATCTTGGCCCAGGGCCACCTTGATGATTTTTTGAGGGACCTGCATGGAAATGAAATCGTACTGCGTGTGTTGCGTCTGGCCCAGTCTACCACCGAGCCCAAACCCACAGACCCGGACGTTATTCGTAGGGTCATCGGTAACGACCGCAGTATGAAGCTTTGACATCCCAACCTGGGTGATACTGGAAGGTAATTGGGAGGAGGATTTAGTTTTGAACGTGGGGTAGAGCTGAACATGTTCGGGGTGGACTCGGTCGTTCCCGTCTCCAAGACCAAGGGTCGCGTTCCGGTTCGCACCCCAGGCGTATAACTCTGTAATAGCGGCGTGCCTTTTGCTAACGAGGTGAGGTCTCGAATCCATGGCTGAAGGTTTGGTATAGTTGACCGTCGAGTTGTATAAGTCGATAGCCGTGTTTCCCTCGGAATCTCGGATCGTCACGTCGATATCACTGCGTTCCAGCAATAAGACGCTACAATGCAGTTATGACATCATCGATCCCTGGAGGTGATTGGATACTCACGCGGTGATGATGTTACCGTTATACAGTGCTCTGTGTAACGGAGTCCACTGGTTCTCGAGGTCTTGGACATTCACGTTGATCCCGGGGTAGGCCAACAGAAGCCGGACATACTCCGGTGCAGATGCTTCGCCGGACGAACAGGCCAAATGCAAAACCGTCCTTCCCAACCAATCCCTAGCGTTCACGTCGAAATCGTAGGAGTGAGATTTTAGTTGGACCGGGCTCGATCTCGTCCAAGACTTTCCCCCGCTTTGAGCGGAACCCGAATTCGAGCCGGAAGCGGATCGAGCCCTCTCGAGCTGGCGTTGAAACGCCTGTTGATCACGTTGAGCAAAGAGAGCATGGAGTGTGTTCATACAAGATGGTCAGAGTCCACAGACACGACTCTGACGGCGGTCCCCGGATTTCCCTAGGACCACTCCCCAGACGAAGTTGTGTCTGATAGACGGATGAACGCACTCTGGATGGTGCGTTGATTGTTGATCTCTGTCCGGAGGTCAGGAGAGGCGAAAGATGGGCAGATTGAGGTGTTCCGGAGGTCGAAAGGCGGGCAGATAGGGAAAAATAGTGGGCGGGGCTGAAGAGTCAGACGAAATCACCCGCGCCTCTTACCCATCCGTTCGATCACCGAGTGGGCGGGATTAGAGTGCACGTGGCTTGTTCTGACTGCTTCGCCCTTCCACGTCGACAAAAACGTTCGTCGGGGGGTCCCATTTTTACCCGAAACCTCCTAGAAATTCCTAGAAAAATCCATCCATGCGATGGACCAAGTCATCGTTCTCTACGCTTCAGCGTCTTTCCTTGTCTTGCTGATTTCTTCAGTGAGTTTCTCCAAATCAAAATCCGGATTTGGACCTCTCGTGATGAATACACGTTCATCCTTGTTCTTCGAGCCGTGAGCTTTCCAGCGTCATGGCAAAGACGAGAAATATCGTCACTGGCCCTGGCACCTTTCGGCTGTCAGCGGTATTCTGACCTTAAACTTTTCATACAATTTCGATTTCATGTTACTTACTGAAACTCGAGTTGTATGCAGCTCTCGTCTTTTGGTCCCCTCATGCGGTCATAACCTATTCTGCCGAGAAGAAATATAGATGCCGCGCGTCACCCAACAAACCGATCCCTCTTCCATACATCGATGACCCGGCTACCGTGGACCTCTCAATCATCGTACCCACGTATAACGAAACCAAACGGATGCCCAAGATGCTCGAATCCACAATCAAACACATCTTGTCCATACCCAAACGGAAGACTGAAATTTTGATCATAGACGACGGATCGGCGGATGGCACTTCTGACTTGGCACTCCAATATGCGAAGGAGAACCCTAAAGTAGAAATTCGGGTCGTAATCCGGGAAAAGAACTCAGGGAAAGGAGGGGCCGTGCGACACGGCATGTTGCACGCGAGGGGAGAGCGGCTGCTCATGGTCGACGCCGATGGTGCAAGTCGGTTCGAGGACTTGGAACTCCTCTGGGCCGCATTGGACCAACTGGATGAGAAGAGGCCCAATAATGCGGCCATCGCTGTGGGAAGTCGTGCTCACCTCGTCCAGACCGAGGCTGTCGTGAAGGTAATACTCTTCCCGCCCCTGATAAACTCGGTGGTTAAATACTATCACAGCGCTCCTTCCTCCGAAACCTACTGATGTACGGTTTCCACACTATCCTCCGTGTGCTTGGTGTTGGCCATGTCCGCGACACGCAATGCGGGTTCAAGCTTTTCACTAGAAAAGCTGCGCAACAAATTTTTCCCAGTCAACACTTGACGACCTGGATCTTTGACGTCGAGATTCTACTCCTTGCCAAGATGCTCAGTATTCCGGTGGAAGAGGTTCCGATTGAGTGGCATGAGGTCGCGGGCAGCAAATTGAATATGGTTACGGACTCGTTACAGATGCTTAGAGACTTGTTGATCTTGAGGGCAAATCATCTCTTGGGCAGGTGGAAAGTTGGTCAGAATACAGTTAAAGTAGTACCCTCGTAATCGATCTCCAGGACTTCATGTACGCTTACTCATTTACCCGTGTACCTAATAGTCTTTCTTGTTCTCCTGGATGGTCGCTCTGCCTAGTTCATGACGGGTTCTAGAGAAATGTGAAAGCTGATTGAGGTCCTTCGGACCGGCTCATTACCAATAGTATGATCTATGATCTACACCAGGGAATCCATTCATATGATACACAGTTTCTGAGATACACAAAGGCATGTTAAATAACCGTATATCTTCTTGACGTCGAGAGGAGAAAGAGATCCAGCTGGGAACAAACGAAAGCACGACGGGAGCGGGACGAAAGGCCTGAAACGGTAAACTACAAAGGATGTTCCTTCCGGGGAAAACAAGCCGAGCAGTCTCTCTTTGACAAAGGGACCGAGCACTTGCATTCGGCAAAATCTTGATGTCCCTGACTCTTAAGAGGCTCTTCATAGCCTTGATCCGGTTCGATATGCATTTGGATTGTGTTGAGGGTGGAGAGAAATGTGGTCTGCTGCCTGCCGAAACTAAATCCTGTCCGAGTTCCTTCAAACGTCTCCGTGTCCCGTTCCCGCCTGGCAGCTAGCGCGGGGACCAAGACGGGGAGGTTGCAAACACTGAGCGCAACACAATTCTCAACGGCACCTGATAACAAGCACAAAGGGATCAAAGGAGGTAGGTAAAAAGAAACGAACATCAGAATTTGACAAGCTGGCAGCGAGGGGTCGAGACCAAGGAAAGCATCCGTGACATGTAAGATCGGAGAGAAGTTCACACTTCCCCGATTGTCATAGCGGCCACGCCAATAACACTTGCGGTGACACATCTTTGTGTAAGATCGGAAGGAATGACTCACCCATTATCGCTTCCAAGGCCCCAGGCATTTTCAGTATCAGAATGACATGGGTAATACCAGCCATTGTAGTCATCGTCGAGCAAGAGAAGATAGCGATGAGGCGAGTGCGGAGTCCTGAAGACACTCGTACGTCTCTGAGAATCCAGAGCGGAGCAATGACGAGAATGAAGTCGGATACTGTCGCGGCTACAGGGCATTGCTCAACGACAGAAGAATGATGATCGGGCGAAACAAAACGTACTCGCTACTTGGGTGATACCAACGGCATCTCCGAGCACGCATTGGGCGTACTCACGATCTTTCCACAAGATGCTTCCCTTTTCGCATACCCAGAACATCTGAATGATGAGAAGGATCCACTGAAGGACGAAGAAAACGGCAACCCCTGGAGTTGTAACGGAGTTAATTGTGGCGCGATGGGATGACCGATACACTTACCAAGGAGAACTCGTATTTGTGATGGCCATGGGGCAATTCGAATGACAGTGAAGACAATCGAAAGTCTTGCTGCCCATATTGATGAGTAGTAAAAGCCGCCAACTATCCATCATGGAGGTCAGGTAAGACAATCGTTGACACTCGTCGTCGCCGCTCACCGATGTAGAAGGCAGCAATTCGCAAGTGGCGAGGTATATTTGCTAAGTTTTGTGCGTCAGAAGATCCCACAACCGACAGCGGTGAACGCGCTCACGTCCTTCACTCATCAGGAATGCACCTAGAGAGGGGAGATGATTGATTACAACGGCTCGGTCACCGCGACCCATGACGATCGGCTTGAGGTTGATGAAAATGCTTACCAGGTACGAATGTAGCGAAGCATAGGAGGCCGAGGAAAGCAAAGAAATCGTCCCACCACCATTGCCTCCCGCGCATAAAGCGGAACACAATGAGGCGCACCAATGTTACGCTCGCCGCAATGATAAACAGGGCAAGCGATGAATCTGCAGAATCCCGCCTCGGTCGTCAAACGGAATGCCAGGCTGAGAAAGAAATCGAGACGCACACTTGAACTCGCTGAGACCAATGGCCATCGCTGAGGGGGAGCAGGAAGGAACGGGGGGCGGGGAAGCTGAAGATCATAACCGATTGCGTTATATGTATAGGCACACTTTTAGTAACGGCCGTGTCATGATTGTTCCTCAGCGATGTTTCGACTCGGCAAATCGTCGGTTCGTGAATTTGTTATGCTATAGTTTGCACCGGTTGCTCCCAGATCCGACAGTGACATGACAGTTCTCGTTGCCTGTAAATCTGTCAGTGAGATCTGAGCATGTCAGTTGACCTCCAGCTGCACATGCACTGCAACCGAGTTGTGCAGTTCTGTCTCTCGGACTCAACGATGTGTCAGAGGGGGTGGGAAGTTATGGCGCAAAGGCTCATCCACAGGAATTCCGATTATTCTTAAAATGATGCCGAGGTGAAGGTTGTTATTTGCCAAGTTATAATGACCTTGATAACCAGATATTGTAGTCCCCTGGTAAGTAACAATCGCCATGGAACGAGGCGTGTCATGATGGAGATATGGGTTATCCAACTCTTGGCTAACAAAACGGGTAACGCCGTGGGCGCGCTCCGTAGCCGCTCCACTGCATCGTCACAGTCACGGTGTGACCCCGGGAACAATAACTAACGACGATCATGCTTCCGAGCCTAAGACAAAGATGCGTCTACCGAGTGCCCCTCTTACCCAGGTCTCTCTCTACAAGGGTGTTGTCAATTGGGCCGCTTAGGCACTTTGACCCTCTCGTCGAGCTCACCTGTCACAGGAGTGGGACCCAAGTCCGGTTCTACGCCCAACAGCCTTCGAACGGCGGTGGCTTTCCAGGTTTCTCATTCCAGCAACAGCGCAACAAGGGTGACGCCCTCAAAGAATTTGTAGGTCCTTCTTTCGTCCACTATATAACCGCCGATGACGCTGACTAGACATAGAGTGTCGACCTCACTGAGCTGGCAAGGAGCGGAAAACTCGATCCAACAATTGGAAGAGATGAGGGTGCGCCTTATTATTTTGTTTTCGATTTCCAAATTCCAATTGCGATATTCTCGGGACACAGAGATCAGAAGAATGATCCAGAGTAAGCGCGCTTGCAGGCCTCGTGCAATCATCAGAGTTTAAGCTAACCAGCATCGGCAAGTTCTCTCGAGGCGAACAAAGTCAAACCCTGTGGTGAGTTTCGTATTCAATTGTTTCACCTGAACCACAAACATGCGCTAAACCTTTGATCTTGCAGCTCATTGGACCCCCGGGCGTTGGCAAGACCGCTATTCTTGAAGGCCTAGCAAGCCGAATTGTGTCCAAAGAGGTCCCGGAGGTATTGCATATACTTACTTGTTTTGTTACGGTGAAACCCCTGACACCTGGAATTACCAAATTTTCAGTCCCTCCAGCACAAACGTGTTCTATCGATAGACCTGGCTGCGATAATGGCGGGTTCAGGCATCAGAGGCCAGTTCGAAGAAAAGTTCAAGGCCCTACTCCGCGACATCGAAGACGAGGTATGACTGATCCCTTTGGCTTCCCCATACAGCCCACCGTTGCTTTTTCATTTCACCGTCCCCTATAACCGCTGAGCGCTGACTACCAACTGGATCAATTGTTGAATGTGTAGGCAGGGAATGTGATCTGTTTCATCGACGAAGTTCGTGAGTACATACACCCGTTCCAGCTTCCTCCCGATTTGCGCCCGTGGACTGATACATGCGTTCGCTTCTGTTCGCAGACACCCTATTCAACTTGGGCAAAGCAGAAGGGAGTATTGATGCGGGCCAAATGATTAAGCCTGCCCTTGCCAGAGGACTCCAATTGGTTGGTGCCACCACACGTCAGTATGCTATTCATGAAGACGTTCTTTTTCTCAACTAATGACTCGCATCCTGGCGTCTCGTCTATACCTGCAACGCTTCCGACACCATCAAAATTCTGCACTTGAATCTTGATGATCCACAGCGGACGAGTACCGCAAAACCATCGGAAGAGACGCGGCACTCGAAAGGAGATTCCAACCAGTTACTATTGATGAACCTACCATCGAAAGCACAATCTCGATTCTGCGCGGTCTGAAGTCCAAGTATGAAGTTCATCACGGAGTGGAGATCTCCGATGCTGCTCTCGTAACAGGTGAGTATCGTCAGTAGTGCTGTCATCTGGATCGTCCGGATTAGGAAATCGGAGGCGGTGAGGATCCTACAATAGACGGTAATGGCAACAAGTATGTTTGGATGATCGGAGTCGGGGGCAATCAGCTTCAGTGGACCACGGCTCCCGCTCCCCTCCCACGCCAAGCGCCTTTTGAATGAGTGGTCGGAGGACCAGGTCAATCTCGCATCACCATCATTCATCTGCCTAGCAACTCCTCGTCTATTCCGTCACCGAAGTCTAATTTCAGTGTATCCTTCTGATCGCAGCGGCCGTGTATGGAGCCCGGTACATATCCGATCGGTATCTCCCCGATAAAGCGATCGACCTTGTGGATGAAGCGGCCTCCGCCCTTCGGCTCGCCCAGGAATCTAAACCTGATGAACTCGAGGCGCTCGATAGGGATGTCGTCAGGATGGAGATCGAGTTGGAGAGTTTGAAGGCAGAGACTGATGTGTTCAGTGTTGAGAGGAGGGGCAAAATCGAAAAGGATCTGAAGGAGAGAAAAGAAAAGGCGGAGGAATTAACGGCAATTTGGCAGAATGGTACATTTCATACCCCTCAGGATGTTTTTCCGCAAGCTGACGCGAACGTATGGGTGAAGAGCGAGCACGCCTTAACAGGATCAAGGATATCAAGTTACGCGTTGAAGAGGCTAAACATGAGCTCGATGTCGCCCAACGTCGTGGGAACTACGAACGGGCGAGCCAGCTTAGGTTTTCAACCATACCCGACCTTGAGCGTCAACTCCCCAAGGAATCGGAGTTCGCCAAGGATAGTGACGAATCGGAAGGTCCGCTTGCTATGGTACACGAGAGGGTCACCTCGAATGATATTGCGAGGGTTGTTGCAAAGGCAACTGGAATTCCAGTTCAAAATCTGATGAGAGGGGTAACGAAGAAGCGCGCTGCTCACGGTAGTTTTTTTGCTGACGCTTTTCTAGGAGAAAGAAAAGCTGGTCCATGTAAGTTCTCCCAATCCCTTGCGTGATCCCGCTATTGATTGTCTCAAAGATGGAAGATGCTTTGAGGAGGCGTGTTGTTGGGCAAGACCATATCGTTAAGGCCATCAGTGATGCTGTTCGGATTTCTCGTGCGGGTCTGCAAGCCCCCAATCGACCCGTAGCATCGATGATATTCTTGGGTCCCACCGGCGTTGGAAAGGTAACATGCATCGTGACTTCCTCTGACAATTCTCACACACCTGCACCGTCCAGACCGAACTTTGCAAAGCGCTCGCGGCCTTCTTATTTAACGATGAACAGAGAGGATTGTAAGCCTTCCATATTACTTTGGTTTCCTACGTCAGCCAATGGTCTTCACTTTAGGATCAACATCAATATGTCCGAGGTAAAGAGGAATAAACCTCTGGCGCGTGTCGACAGCATCTTACCGCTTCTCTAGTTTCACGACCGGCATACTATTTCTAGGCTCATCGGTTCCCCACCCGGGTACATAGGGTTTGAAGAGGGAGGTCAGTTGACGGAGGCTGTTAGGAGAAAACCATATGGTGTGGGAATTTTATTGTTGGCCCCCTTCGGTGATTTTGAACCCACGTTCTAGCCGTCATTCTGCTGGATGAATTGGAAAAGGCGCATAGGGTGACTCATTTTACCGTGCCCTTCTTCGACCTCTACTGACGTTCAGTTGAAGGATGTCTCTATGATCTTATTGCAGATCTTGGACGAGGGCAGCATTACAGATAGCCAGGGACGCAAAGTCGACTTCAAGGTACGATGCCTTCCCATATCACTAGGTATCTTCTAACATTGTGCATCACTAGAATACTATCATCTGTCTCACGAGCAACCTGGGAAGCGATATCCTTGCCCACCCCACGTCTTGTGATGAAAACGGTGTCGTCTCAAGAGAAGCCCGCGACCTGGTGTTGGAGCGCACATCGGAATACTTTGCCCCTGAACTCCTCAATCGATTGGATTCTATTCTGGTCTTCAACAAGCTATCTAAGGAGTCCATTCTTGAAGTTGTTTCTTTGCGGCTCAAAGATGTTGCCGATCGACTGCGGGATCGGCGGATTACGCTGGATATTGATGGTGGCGCTAAAGACTGGCTCGCGAAGAAGGGCTATTCTGACGTATACGGTGCGCGCGCGATCGCCAGAGTAGTTAGGACCAAGGTGGGCCTAATCAGAGCAGATTTTTTGCCGATTTGCGGTTTACAATGTTACACAGGTTTTGTTCCCGTTGGCCCAAAAAATGCTGAGCAGCACGATACGGTGGGTACCGCTTGGTGATAAACGCCTCGCAGTACTGATATTTTTGGCCAGGGACGGGGATGTTGTGGTCATTCGGGTGTCTGCGGACGGCGAGGAGTTGATTATCGAGGACAATCATCCATTAGACATCTCCGCTCCTTCGAAATCAGCTGTTGCCGAAGTCGCTGTCCTTGGTTTGTAGAAAACCTTAAGCATATTGCATACTCATAGTCTTATGATAACGGATCCACCACTCACATCTAATCTACGCCTGTAATATCACCCCACATGCTTTCTTTTTCCTCCCGTGCGATGAGATCACTGCTTGCTGCGGCTTCCGAGCCGTAGTCGTGACAGAGGAACTGTGACAGGTGTGACTCGCTTTCACCTCTGGCATCCGACTGGCATCCGCTACCTCCCTTGAACTTCGCGGTTCTAATTTGCTGGAAGCCCGGAAAGCTCTGACGAGGAACAGGTCAAAATTCTACCCCACCTTTTAGGCTTCACTTTGGTCAAATACTCATGCCAGGAATCACTGTACTTCCGCAAACACTAATCGGATTCTCCCCATCTTATTCATCAAGTTAGTACTCCATCTGCATCGCAGGCATTTGGACACCCAGGCCTCGGTGCATATACCCATCGTTCTTGCTCACCGCCCGTTGTTATTTCAAGGTTCCGCGATGCAAAATGGATACTCAAATAACGACGAGACCGTCGCAGATATCAAAGAACGGGCCAAGGAGAAGGCGTTATCAGTCTCCAGAACTAAGGGGATCACTGCGACTTCGCTCATGCGTCTTGCTCAGGACTCTGCGTTTGAAGCTCGGAAAGTTGAAGATTCAGGTGATTTGAAGAAGAGCTTAGAGTTGTGGGTGCAGGCCAGTAGTCTCACTTCTGCGTTGTTTGATACTGCGGACTACAAGGCTGAGGCGTCACCGGGAAAGAGGGGTGCTATATACAAGGAGGTGACGGAGTGGATGCAGGTGAGCGCTTTGGTTGTGCTTTGCTTCTGGTGGTCCGGAGGTCATGACATGGGTTCGACGAATAGAGCCACGCGCGGGATATCATCGACAAAACGCAACACGTCGAATCCAAGCTGAAGGAACTCGAAAGTTCCGGAGCTGCATCGTCCTTGAAGTGAGCATGAACTGGAATTTTCTCTCGGGTGCCATCCTGACGAAATTACGTTGACGTAGTTCTTCCGGACAAAAGTCGATCGCCGGCCGAATCGCTTCGTTACAGAACGCAGGATTGTCTGTGTCTTCAACAAAGCGCGCCTCGCGCGAAGTCATCAACGGAATCAACGGAACAACACAGTCGACGTCGTCGTCATCATCGTCTTCGTTACCGCCTGTTACATTACCGTCGTCACCGATTTCCCCAACGCCGGCAAGACCTTTCAATCGATTGTCCCTCCAGACTTCGGTGATGACCCCGATGCAACCAATGCCCACACCCGTCGCGTCAACTCCACATACACTCATTCCGGCTTCGAGTTTTGGCCCACCTTCCCCCGTATCCTCAACGTCGGACTCCCCGAAGATAACGCCTGCGTCACCGTTCAGTACATCAAGCGTGTCGGAATTCCATCACTACTTCCCGACAATAGACGAGCTAGAAGAGATGGACAATCTCAAGATAACTAACAATGGCCCCAATCCCAGTGCGCCACAACACCCGCCCTCTGACACTGTCCCAAGTGGCGCCTCACAGCCAATTCCTATCCCAATCCCCACCAAGTCGTTTCCAGCCTTACCCTTTGACCTTGCCCAACGTCCATCAAGTACTCCCATTCCCCTAACCCATGATGTTTTTATGGGCAGCAGACCCTCCTCACCAGCTGCCAGACCCCCGCTATCCCCCACTGTGCCCCGGAAACCTTCTAACCTCGCCCTCTCCTCTTCCGCGAAACCCCTCCTCGCCCCCTCAACTTCTCTGGGTAACGTTTCGAGCCCAGGGTCATCCCCACGGACAGACAACCCAGAGCTTCCGAAACTACCAAAATCGACCGTGTGCACGCCCAAGGAGCTGTATGACTATATTCACAATATTGGGTATAAGGTTCTGATACTTGATGTACGGCCACGAGAGGAGTTTGAGAAGGAACACATAAAGGCTTCGGCGATTGTTTCCCTGGAACCTCTGGTGTTGAAGCGTGAAAAGTATGTCTTCACCCGCCGACGCCGATCCGCACCACTAACTCCCCTGAAGTATCACCGGCGATGCCATCGAAGACTCGCTCCATGTTGCGCCCCCAGTTGAACGAACCCTCTTTTCCAATCGGGACAAATTCGACGTCATTGTTATTGCTGACAAGTCGAGTGAGACCGCGAACGCAGCACTTTCGACACTGGTCCAGGCTATCTACGAGAACGCTTTTAAGAAGTATCTCAAGCACGCCCCAATGTTCCTGGTTGGCGGTCTGGACGCTTGGAAGAGAGAGTTTGGTGATGCCGAGGTCAGCCGAGGCGTCTCATCCGGCGGATCACCAGCACCTGCGCTGAACGGTGGGATTTCAAGTAGTTCCAGTAGCTCATCGATGCGCTACTCCAGTCCTTCCTACGTTCGCAATAGGTCTGGTACGGAATCCTCGCTATCTGTGAGTTTCACCGGCAGGGACTTGGGTGCCCTGAACGAGACTCCGCGGTTACCACCCTCAACGGAACCCTCTCCAGAGCCCTCGCATACTCTTCCTCAACTACCCGAGGGTATTAATGGCTTTGGAAGTGATTCGAAACTCTTCAACCGCTATGCTGTGACAAACGGCCGCCCCTCCTCTTCGAACAGAACAGACATCGTATGCATTTCACTCTACCACCGTTGTAACTGATTGATAAGGCTCGTCCAGGTCACACCAGGCTACATAAATGGGACCACTTCCATTCAATACCCCTCATACCCAAAGCCCGTCATCACATCAACATCAATATCAGCATCCTCTCTGCCGCCTCCTCTCTCAACCAACGCGATCTACGAGCCCGCGTTACCCCCGATCGCGTCCATCAAACCGTACCCTTTCTCACGAGGGAGGTCCGACTACCCCGACCAAACGCGAGAGGCGTTATCCAATTTTTCACCTCGGCCTGTTGATTATCCGGATTTGTCCTCAAGCTCGGTTCTTCGACCTCCTCCTGTGGCGGCCGCTCCTGCGTTGGAGAGGCAAGAGAACCGTCCGCGTCTCCCACATCACGCTCATTCGTTCTCGTTGACCGGGCCGAGGCCACTGATGATTCAGTCGGATTATCCAGTCACGTACTGGTCTGATGTACAGATCGGAATTTCGGGACTGAAGAATCTCGGGAATACGTGTTATATGAATTCTACGATTCAGTGTCTGAGTGCGACGGTGCCATTTTCCAGATTTTTCACAGGTTTGTGAAAGATATAATCAGAGCTCTATACCCCCACTAACGTTTCTTCTGCGCAGATGGGCGGTGGAAGAGTGCAGTTAACATGATGAATCCCCTGGGTACAAAGGGGAACCTGGCACATTCCTTCTCCATGATCATTCATGAAATGTGGCAAGCAGAGATGCCTTACCTCACACCACTGAACTTTCGGGTAAGATACTTGTCAAAATCACATCGCAGCCCTCCCACTAACACCATCTCAGAAATCAATTTGTTCCCATGCACCTCAATTCTCCGGATCGGATCAGCACGATGCTCAAGAGTTCCTAAGCTTTTTACTGGATGGTCTGCACGAGGACTTGAACCGGGTCTTGCAGAAGCCACAAATTCAGACCATGCCTGAGCGGGAGGCAGAGCTTGAAAGGCTCCCGCTGCAAATTGCGAGCCAACAGGAATGGGAGGCATACAAGACCAGGAACGACAGCTTGATTGTGGACTTCTTCCAAGGCCAGTTTAGGAATAGGATGGAGTGTCTGACTTGCCACAAGGTTCGTCGCTGTGATTACCTCCTTCCTGTGGTGCCCGCTGACGTCTCTTTCTTAGACATCGACGACTTACAATCCTTTCATGTATTTATCATTACCGATCCCTCCTTCCCGTGGAGGCAAAGTGGCGCTGCAGGCCTGCCTGGACGCCCTTGTAAACAAGGAGGTCATGACTGGCTCTGAGGCTTGGTGAGTATTCCACGTTGACCTTTCGCGACAGCTTGGACTCAAGAAGAGCATTCCAGGAACTGTCCCAACTGTAAGACTCTGCGCCAGGCGACCAAACAGTTATCCCTCTCCCGACTCCCACCTGTTCTCATGATCCACCTCAAGAGGTTTTCGTTCAAAGGGCCTTTCACGGACAAGATCGAATCATTCGTCGATTTCCCGATGAAAGACTTGGACTTGACTAGTTATATGCCATATATGGACGCCAGCTTGGAAGCGAAGTTACCTCCGGATGATGCTCGTGCCCAGATCCCGCCGTTCAAGTATGATCTGTATGCGGTGACCAACCATTTTGGAAGTCTGAGCAGCGGACATTGTATGCTCTTTGTTTTTCATCACCTACGGGCCAACTGACTTTCGATTTCAGACACCGCTTTCATCTCTTCGAGGGGCGGATGGGTGTACTGTGACGATAGCAAGACCACTCACGTAGATGCCAAGGAGGTCGTCGTAAGTCTACTGTACCACCTGTTTCCGTTTCGAGCTCACAACTTATTCTACCAGGGAAAACCCGCTTACATCATATACTATAAGAGAGTCAAAACCTAAACTATACGTTCATATTTCTGTTCATATCCCCTTCTTTCTTTCTTGCTTTTCCCTCACCCCAACCCCTGTCATACTGTTGTGTATTATTCAACGCTTGCAACTATACAGACTATGCGTAACTACTGAAGAAACCAACCGCGGAAAGCGGATGTGTATAAATAATCTCTCTTCATCCTCACATTCTGCTTCTCTCCCTTATCCCCCAATCCTTCCGTATCATGCAAGGTTATGCTGTTGCCCTCCCAACATCCACCACACTAGTGCCGTTCATATGCTTCCCCGGTTCCTTGCTCTCATAATGACACTTATGACACATCCACTGGTTCATTCCGTTTGGATAGAACATGGGTGAGTAGTTGGATTTGCAGCGTGAGCATTGGGTATGGTTTGCGGTGGGTGCGGTACGTGAAGAAGCCAAGACGTCTGCGACTGAGCCTAGGACTTGATCGAGACGACGAGCCTTGCGGAGGAGGGCGTGGGTGTGCGCGAGAGCTGGAGATTTGTATTGCTGACAGTAGACTTGGAGTGCTGTCTGTAAAGAGGTCGAGGTCAGCCTTCCGTTCTCCCTCCCGAGTGAAGGACGGGATGTTTTATGACTTACCTCCCCAACGTCGTTCGTCTCACACATCTCGTGAATCACCCTCCTCGAAGAGTGCTCTCTGCACGATATGACCGGAACCATGTTCCCCGAATCCCCGTTCCAATTCACGATCGTCGTTTGGTCTCGTTTGCTTTGTCTCACCGTCTGGATTTCGAAACCAAACCTGTGACCGGCAGTCCAGGCGCAAGAGACGTGGAATTCCTTGGAGCAGTCGCAACAGCGGACTACAGCGCCGCCTTTCCCGGAACATAGGCTGCAGGGCTAGAAAATCGCAGACGGGCTGAGGACAGGACGATCAGTGAATGGGGGGGGATCGGGACTCACTGTCAGCCATCGGTGGGGGTTTATCACGCTAATGCCCTCAACCAACCGTAATCTCGTGGTATCGCTGAACGTGAGCTCCGGTATAAACGCCGAGCAAATCACATGCACCCATCCCTGTCCCTCTGTAGGCTTCTGCGCGCGCAAGAACGTATCCGCAGGCGGATAAATCCCATCCTTCGGGTCATGCTTAACCTTGGGACAAAGCAAACAAGACGTATCCAACGACGCCTCTTGCACTTTATCGTTCTGGCACAACTCGCACAACCAATTATCCACATCCAACGATTCGGCAATGACGCCAAACGTTCCCGCGTGGGTTTTGAAGCCGCATTCTTGACACTTGATGATCTTCCCGAGGGGTCCGTAGTGGTTGCAGGCGAGACATTTGTCCTGAGGAACGGTCGAAGCTGGGGGTGTGGCGGACTGTGTTGTCTGCAAAGTTCAATTGTTAGGGATGTTCGCAGGGTGAGGGACAAAGTTGGTCCATACCTTACTCCTCTTAGCATTAGGTCCATTGAGCGGGGTTCCTTCGCGCTTCTCAGGCGCTTTGCCCTTTGCGGACGCCGGTACAGATTCCTCCCGGATGACAGGTTTCGTGAAATCAGCATACTTCCTCCAACTGATCCCACAGTCGTCGCATAAGATACTGCTGGAAAGTCCTTTCGGCGCTTTCCACCACTGCGCCGACTCTCGAGTCTTGCACGAGGCACACAACACATTGCTTCGCGGTTGCTTCACGATAGAACCTTCGGGATCGCCATCGGCCACAGGTGGGGACAGTGCTTTCGACTTCCTGTTGGAAGTGCGTTCCTTCCTGATTTGAGCGTTGACTTCCTTGAGTTTCGAGCTGTCAATTCGCGGGTTAGTCAGCGGCTCCGATGGTTAGGCAGTACAATGACATACTTTTTCCAATGACCGTAATACCTAGCGACTTCGTAGACGGATCTAGTGCCGATCTCCTCGCGAATAAGGCGTAGTTCAGCACCATGCTGTTGGATCGCATCTTCGAAAATGGCTTTTTCCTCGCTGTTCCAATCTCGGTCGATCCAACGAGTCTCGTTCTTCTTCCACTGGAGAAAGGGATCAGCTGGCGTTTATCATGACTATAGGAGGTTTCCTACTACCTTCTCTTGACGGTTTAGTTTCATCTTCGCAGTAGACATATCCTCGCCTTTGTGCCAGGCGGTAGATAGCAGTTTTGTCGCTTCCGTCAAGAAGTCAACGTTGTACTTCTGGTCCGCCTTCGCGGAAAGCGCATTCTTGGCTTTCTCGACTACAAAAATGTCAGGTGGCTTCTTACAGAATTCCGAGATGCGACATACACTTGTCCGCTAAGAAAATGCGTCAGAATGTCAATTCGGAGAGGAAGTTCGATCTCACATACCATCCTCTTGGGACATCTGGGAAACATAACTCAGAACCTCCAAGGTGGAGTCACCTCCGCGCTCCTCCTCATCTGTGATCCTGTCAGTTTTGCTTGCAACGAACAATCCAGTCTTCCATACCTGGTATTGGGGTTGAGTCAGGGGCTGCAAGCACGGCCGCTTGGAACTTGAGCCCGGTTCGAGTGGCGATCCTCGGGAAGATGAAATCATTCGGATCTGTGATATTACCGATTAGGAAGGTTGCCGGTCACTTCGGTCCGGGTCGACCGAAATTGAACTGACCGAGAGTGTCTTCCGGGACAGTGTGGATTCTGCGGGGGGGGGACACGCACATTACAAATCAGCACACGCGTCATCAAGAAAATCAGCTGACGGTTGAACTCACCCGAAATATCTGAACGGCCACATTCCAAAGTGCTTGATCGGCGCGTTTTCCTCCTGTTCCGCCAATTTGCGATCCTTCCGTGGTCGCCCTGGTCCCCGCGCGCGAGCAGGCGCTTTGGGCTTATTGTTGGAGGGGGTAGAGTGGCGAATCACCTCGTGACTATCCACCTCTTCCTCGTGTCGCCTGGAACAGGGTGCACACGTCCACCCGTAGCCACGTGAAGGCTTTGCGGACAGGGGTGGTTGAACACACCCCATATGGAAGAAGTTCTGACACCGATCGCATTTCACGGTATCCTGTCTGTCCGTGAGAGTCAGTTTGAGGTCCCGAAGAATGAACAAAACGCGAGAGAGCGAGACTTACGGTGCACACCACTTCTGGCATGTATCGCAAAGGCGGATATTCGCTGTCAGGTCGGGGACAATTTCCTTCTCCGCCACAATATACTCGTATCTCGACACCAAAGTTTCGCATACGTTTTCCGGGACTATGAAATTACACCGTTGACCACCTATGCCGAAATGAGACAACGCCGATCACTTACGGTTCTTGACCTCACTCGTCAGTATTACCTCGAATTCCTTGCGGATATAGGGATCAAACAGGCGGTTGAAATAAAACCTGTCCGGTCGTTTCTTCCAACTGGCCAAGTCTGAGATTTTGTCCCTGTGCAGCACGAAACATTTCGCCCGCAGCTGACTCGTTTCGCAGATCTCGGAGTAAATCGCGGCCAATAGCAGCCGGTTGTCGACCACCACACGATCGGAGACGTCCCCTGGCCGGTAATACCAAGCCAAACGAACACGGGACCAAAATGCTGCCCCTTTGCCAGTCGTACCCTTTGGTGTACCTTCCGCTGGTAAAAATTCCATAATTCGAGCTATTGAGTACGGAGTGCCATCCCTAGCTGTCCAGGAGGGCGAACAGTAAACGTGATCTGAAAATTCAAAATCGTTCATGAACGTGTAGAAAGAGGTTGGATTGAGAGGAATGACCGTTTACTGTCACGATTTCCCCATTCTTGAGGGTGACTTCGACAACCATGAGGGGTGGTGAAGCGAGCGTGTGTTGGATAGAACGGTCAGAGATAAAAACTCAATGTGAGTCAGATGGGCAACAGAAAGCGTGTAAGAGGGGATTTAGGATTATTTGAGGGGAGATAAAGAAGTGGGAAGGATAGAGTTGGATGAATGGGACGACGAGAGGGAGGGGGAGGAATTCCCACGACAACATGCTTAGTTCCACCGTCGATCGACCCTTGGAACGCCATGACCGAAAGCACGGCCCCATGAAAGTGGGCCCTTTATTCTTGGTATTTGATCATTTTGACCGAGAAATTCAAGCCCCGTACGAATGATCCAATTTTCCCTTTTACTCCAACCGTATGGCTGCGGAAGGGGGCGTGGTGATGACGCGCCTCAGTTACGGTGCTGGCGCGGCCTCCTTGCCACACACACCTGGTCCTCTGCAATGAAGTCGGTACATTCCTGAGCGCATCTGCACTGTGTGCCCCCGATGAACCTTCTCTTCGATATCATCCCCGCAATTTCATACCAGATAGGTAAAGCCTCCGCCCCCCGCCCCAGGTTGATGAAAAACACGTGGGCGGCCGGGACGGCGTGGCTGGGCGTCAGGCTCACAGGGTCACTCGAGGTTGATATCAGCCGAGTGCATAGGGCACTTCCCCGAACCGAGGACCATTTGTTGTCTGCTTCGCTCCATACTCCATATACAAATCGCAGCCGGTATTTACGTAATCAAACCAAATATCACTGATATCCCTTCAACCCGGGGTAAAGTCGGTAAGAGAGGTTCAAGTCACAGCGCAGTGAACTCTTCCTTTCCCCTGAAGCCCCATTGGGAATGTAGCACGAGAGGTATCGAGTTCCTCCCCGGCCTTGTTCAACCAGACTTCGATTACAGTATCTCATCGAAGGCCCGAACAACGCAGATCCCTCCATGATCTGCTTTTAGAAGGCTGGGATAAACGCACAATCCACCATCTCGTCACCGCCGATTCTTATCTGATCTCTGCTCGAAACGAAGGGGGGATAGGACGAGGACGTACACGATGTATCGGATTGCATTTTCCACGTTATAAAAGATATCTTACCAGCATCGCAGAACCCCACCCCTCCTGTAGCAAAATCGAATGCCACCTCCAAGGGCGTCGACGAATGTAGCGGCGGGATCGCCTAGAGACGCATCCCTGCCATCTTCGACTTGTTTCATTCTATTACCCGTCTCATAGCAGAAGTTGGAGTCCTAGTGAAAGTCATAGGCGGACAACATGAAGTGATATCGTTCGCGGCTGCATCCATACGCCTTCCTGAACCCGGAGGATGGATCTCCCGAAAGAACCGCGGAACGGGTGCGATGAAGAGAGTTGTTCATGCGTAACCGGTGAACGTGCGTACCTTGTGATTGTCAAAAAGGAATCCGGGTAAGGGGTAACTTCAGGACTGGCCACAAGCTGGTACCTTCTTTCCCGTCCACTTCTTGTGGTCCACCCATATCTGGTCAAAGGATTCAAGCCGGCCAGGCTCCCGTAACAACACGGCCGCTGGTGATACACGGAATCAGACGGTACAACAGCTCGAACCTGGCGATCTTGGCTGCCGTCACCATATCTCTCCATCCATTGACCTGCCAGAGTGGATGTTAATTGTGCCAATGACCGCCTCTATGCCCTCGGGGACGGTACCGCTGGCGAACCACTCTGAGCGGGTGATCTTTACATCCTCCTGGATCTGAGATATGCTGGCCAGAAAAACAGACGATCTTGAGGGTGGAAATCGTCCCAGAGGTCTTTCGTTCGCGAAGGTACTAATGAAATTCCCCACACGTTCCAACGTTGGCGAAAGTGGGTCGTTTCAGTGTTCACGAAAGTTCCGATGACGCCGAAGTAAATGCTCGAGGAAGAGGAGGACGCGACCGCTCATCGATTTACATAGCCCGTATAAATGTGCTTCTATTTAGAGGGAAAAACTTGGTACATATTATTATTGTGCTCGATCCAATAAGTTCTATGCTCCGCCAGAACTCGGATAAATACTACATTACTGCTCGAGGTTCTGTAAACCGGTGTTCTATGTATGGCCTGTGGATGGGAGGCTCGGTCCAATACAAAACAAAAAAGAAATATGCGACCCACGGGATGGAATGGAAAGGGGAAATTGCGATGATGAGGTTATGTAGAGCGGGTGATGGCGGATCAAATATGCTACAAGCTATGAGAGTGACGTGGGTTGTGTATGAGTGGGTATAGTTATATATGTGGATCGTTCTGGTGGGGAATAGGCTGATCGTAAATCGTCATGGAAATGATCCCGTGGGCCTTACCCTAAGGAGCTCTGAGGACGAGGACGTTTGGACCGTCGTGGCTCCTCTGGGTCGGCCACAGATTCCGGTTTCCTCTTGGACGGTTTCCCGGGCAATGGTGCGACCACCTCCTTGGGAGGTTCGGGAACAGCTAAGGGGTCTTCAATCACGACGACACTGACGAGGTTACCCTTATCGTCGTAGGTGACTTCGTACTTGGGTAGCTTAGTATTTTCCCAAGTGAAGCCCCTGGCGATGGCTTCGTTAAGCCTTCGGTCTGCCTCATCGAGCCTGCGTTTGGCGATTGTGATTGAAGGGAGCCTCAGGCTCATGATCTCCTCGACAGTAGGGGGAGTCGAACGTGCAGCAGGCCGGCGGTCCCTAACCTTCTTGGGGTCAAAGCCCACGGAATAGACGGCCTGTAGCACGACATGACGAAACTCTTGGTAAGCATCGTGGTACTCCTCCTCCAAGTGGCGAGGACCGAGGGGGAGATACTCGAGATTGCGCGTGGATCGGCGAGTAGGTGCGGACGCTATCGTCTTCTTATGTACACGAGTGCTCGAACGGGACGCAAGGGGTATTTCGCGGGCCGTATCGATCGCGGGGGTATTGTGATCCTCAGTGGAAGGTATTTCCGGTTCAGGAGAAGTCGAAGGCGTCAAGCACGCAGATCGAAGATCAGTTAATCGGGTGACGTCGATATCTGATGCCGAGGATGAAGACGCTGAAGCCTCTGAGGATTTCACTAAAGCCGGATTCAGTGCTTTATCCGGACGAGTCTGGAACTCTTCATCGACTGGGACGGTCTGTGGCGATGCAGAGGATCCATGTGACGACGGATCGTCTGTCTGATCGAAATCAGAGAGAACGGACGAAGGTGGAGTGAGAAGAAAGCGAGGAGAACGCCGGCGAGTACTCGCGGGCATGTTGTGGGTAGTATCGAGGGAGTTGAAAGAGGACGCTCCATCGCGCTTTGAGCCTTTATAGGTTTTGGCCACCCCGCCACAGCTCCGACGGGCCAAAGGGACTATCCCCGATGGGATGGCCTCTGGGGGGCACGGATCAAGCAGAGGGCCCAAATCCAACTCAGATTGACCATCGTCGCCTTCCTCGAGCGGCGGAAGGTCATCTACAATGTCCGCTGCACGATCCACGTATCAGGACGGCGTATTGACAGCGAAAAACCCGAGTTATTCGACCTACCTGGGGAAACAGGGAAATTGAGAGAAATACGAGAAGCAACACCGACGGCCATCGCTGAGTATATCTCGGATTAATTCGAAAATCTACGTGGCTGAAAGAGACCGGGATATGAAAGTGAATGGAGTGTATGGAAGAAGTGAAGTGTAGAGGAGAAGGCGAGTGGCAAGTGATGAAACGGATCACCTCCTTGCCTTCCTTTTTTGGTCGTTTCCACTTCGGGGCGCTCACGGTTATGGTTTCTCACGCACGGCGTGAATCAGGTTTGACTGATTGGGCCCTTTGCAGGCTGCGAAAGACGAGGCATGCGCTGCTACGTTACCGCATGGCTTAGCCGTGGGTTGGATTGGAGCATGGGGCAGATGTCGTCCAGAATTAATTTACTACACCACACTGAACCTCTAACACAAAGCACCCCGCACCCCGACGCAGCTTCGCTACCGCTCCTCCCCTGCCGACAAACTGGGAGTGGCTTTTTATCCGACGACGTGGGAAACTATGCGTTAGAAGCGCGGCTGACTTTCAGCATGGATGTTTAGAACAGAAGAGGGGATAATAGGGTGGAAAAGATGAGACGACTATCGTGAGGAAGAGGAAGCAAGGGAGACCACGAAAACTGGCCTCCAAGACATCCCTTCTAGGTTAACGTTTACCCTCAGGAAACGAACTTGCAGCGAGAAGTACTGCTGAAGGCGCGATATCACGAGCTTCTTCTCAGAACTTGAAAGCGCATATAACCCTCCACAAGGTTAACTACTGTTCAATGTCATGGGAGAGCGTCGTGAGTGCGGATTGCAACCCTTATAAAAGGTGGCCAAGGTCGTACACCCCAGTAGCGTCAGAAATAAGTTCGAAAAAAAAATAGTGGGGAAGAGGGCTCGCAGATCAGCAGCCACAAAAAGATATTAACGAGCTCGAGTGAACCACCTAGACCACGGAGGCGAACGGACGATGCGTCGTTGATGAGGCTCAAAGGCACATACGAAGCATATAGTAAAGAAATGTATCGTGAACGAAGGAGGGTGACTACGTATGACCGCGGTGTCCTGTGGTTCACGAGGAGTTCTAGATTAGTCACCGACCGGTGCTGAATTGAGGCACAACACTCGACACCTGAGTCCCCGGATTTGTTATCCAGTAATTGGATGCCCCAGTGGTGAAATTGACTTTGTGTGCGGTGCCGCCACCGATCGTGAGGGTGGGTAACACCAAACCTTGGGTTTTCAAAGAAGAATCATGCATTTCTGAAGCATACGGCCTTTCTTCCGCACCCCCCGGTGTAGCAGCAAGGCGGGTGAAGTAGAATATTGCCACAAAAACCCAAGGACCCACCCAGAAACAAGGGATAATGGATGTGCCCCGACGAAGGCCACGGGTCGATGTCTATTCATGGAAGACGCCGAGGGACCCCCCTCGCAACAGTCTCAAATCATGGG
>Ga0307512_10002055_pt1 | contig 26473 bp, 28 predicted proteins | sample 14_EM_MG_FD_200267 | JGI IMG/M metagenome (GOLD analysis project Ga0307512, IMG submission 200267) | Populus trichocarpa ectomycorrhiza microbial communities from riparian zone in the Pacific Northwest, United States - 14_EM | ecosystem: Host-associated > Plants > Roots > Unclassified | place... | reverse complement strand
GGGTCGTGGGGGGGGGGGGCGGCGGAGGGGGCGGAGGAACATGTGCTTGGTTTTGATGTTGATACTGAAGAGGTGGAGGCGGCGGCGCTGGTTGACCAGTGGCATGTGGGCCATAATTGTGCGGACTCATATATTGCTGGTGCACAGGAGGGTGTCCATTGGGGTTGTATCCCAATCCTGAATTACCCTGGGGCCCGGGCGGCGGTGGGGCAGCGGGATTGTATACTCCTCCTTGTAGGGGCTGCTGCGGGGCACCCCATTGATGCTGTTGGCGAGGGGGGGACGTCGGTGGAGGTGGAGGGGGTGGGCCCTGCTGATAGTATTGTTGCGGTTGCTGCTGCGGCGGTTGAGAGAACGACGAAGCCTGTTGAAATTGCTGATAGGGTTGATGCTGGGAACCGAATGGCTGCTGTGGGAACGTGGGAGTGTGTTGGAGCTGATTTGGAGCCGGGTTAAAGCCTAATACCACCACTCAGCATCGTCCATCGGCCTCCGTTCTCTATCCTTCATCGCGCATTAGTGTATACCTTGGTTGCTAGTCGGAGAGACACCAGTCCCAGTGCCAGGAGCGATAGCACCGAAGGGCAATTGAGAGCTCGCCTGTGGAGCGCCGCCGGGCGGACCTCCGGGAAACGATGAGTACATGGGTGGTTGTTGTTCTGCTGTTGATTCGGATTGGTACTGTGTGACTTGATTGTGATGCTGCGATTCGGATTTGGGGCTACTTGAGGAGAAGCTTCGTTCGTGACGCGCACAGGAAGGAGGACTTTACTACTTTTTGGATGCGGAGGTGTGCAGGGATTCAGCCTCCATGTAGCACAACAAGCTTGGCCTCGCTTGTTGTTTGCTTCTTTTAATAGACGAAATGACAGTTCCGTGATTAAATGAGGACAGCTCGACAACCACCAGAAACAAGAAACCAGAAGTGAATCGAAGATGAAGTGCTGCTATTCTTGACCTTATCCGCGGGTGTGTTGTCCTCCTTCTATTCCTTTGAACAATCTATTGGAAGCTAAAGTAAGAGCTTTGTCGCACCCTTATCCTTCTTACGCCATGACATCCAACGCGAACATGATCCCTGCGAAACACGTGATTCAGAATTTCGCATCGAGTGATTGGATTGTACCTGGAATTCGGGTGGTAAGCCATCGAATAACATTCAGCACCACACGCAAAACACACAGCCAATATTAGCACGGCTAAGTCCAAACCCTCGCCATCTAAACCTCCTCAAAACTACGCCGTCCCAGTGATCCCCTCGACCTCCCACTTCCTTGCTCAAACCCACTAAACCTTACGGCCCTTCTCCCACCGCTCCTCACTAAACTTCCCCGATCCGACCTCCACCAAACCCCCATCCTCTCCCTCACTCCCGCCCTGTGCATCGCCCTCTCAACACTCCCGGCATCACTCCACGCCGCACTCTCACCAACCTCCATTCTTGCCGCCCGTAACTCCTGCTCATATCTGACGCCGTGAATCCATTTCCACCGGAATTTGTCGAATACATACCAGATAACGTAAGAGACGAGGCATGCATTAGCGAGAAGAAATATAACAAAAAGGACGACGTAGACGTAGTTAGTGTAAGTGCCGGGTTCTGTTAGATTGAGGCTGCGAAGTGCCGGAGAGGAGGTTGGATGCAGAGTGCGGGTAACGGTGATGGTGATGGTTTGCTTATTGTTCAAAGCAGCAGGAGGGAGTGGCTGAAGAATTGTGGCTATCGTCAGCACGGTGGATTCGGCAGCCCCTTGCTGGAATAGGTGGGGGAGATGTTTCGGCATTGGTGCTGGAGATGAGAAGGATTGCAAGTGATGGGATGCGGTTGAGTAGCATTGGGCGGACGTTCAACATTTGACGAAGTGTTTTTTGAAGATAGTTGACGCAGGGACGCACGTGCTTGACAATTTATGTACTTGCCCCCAGTAGGGATGGACTCATGTGTTCCTGAGTGCTGGTGGGATTACCGCACATACGGCACAGTCTCATTGTTTCGAAACAACCCCATCGAGATTAACCGTTGCGAGAACACGGTGCTTAGCATTGTACGGTGCATCCAAAACATGCCTCGGGCGGGTGTTGCACGCAGCTTACTGACGTCCTACGCCAGCTGTGCTGCTCAAGTTAATCACGTTATGTGGCTCGCCCAGGGCGGAAGGCACCAAGCCACACGTGATTTTCATGATCTAGGGCTGTGGGAGACATTGAGCCCTAATTGCTTGTCGACAATTTCGTCGCTCTACCTCTGTAACTAGTCACAATCTGCATATCTCACTCCTTCTTTATTGTTCCTCCTTCACTCTCTCACCCCGGCCCACGTTCCACCTCCATCTCCGCCACCACCGCAACCAGCGAAAAGTCTAAAGCAAAATTGTTTCTACTATCCACCGTTCACCATATACACAAAGACAAGAACGAATTGGCCGTTCTCTCTGTAGCCACCTCGTGCGTCGAGGTCGAGCATGTTTCAACACAACCTCTGCTACCTCTGTAACTAACATACCAACATGAAGGCCCATTTGTTTGTGTTCATCTCGTTTCAGTAGCCACTTTGCGTTTGTAGCCAAAGTCTCCACAGTGTACTTTCCTCTGAAGAGTTCAGTATCAATGGGATTCCCACTCACCTCAGGACTACAACTGATCGCAGGCTAGATAGCTCTAGAATTTCAATACTCAGCTAGTTAAACACCCATAAGAAGTGATTTTCATAGTCAGCCAAGCACTTCCTTCTCTTACCAGTTTCACCATGATGTATCTGCTACCCTATCTGGTGGATCGTGCTTTTGCACAGGTCTTTTGAGGCCATATTTTGCACTTAAGTGCATGGAGTTGATATCGTCCAGGGAAGGTTGACACATCTTCAGCCAACCACTAGATAAGACAAGCCACCTTACCAACATCGCTGTAACCAGCTTGTACAGGAAAACAAGGCCCATTGACTACTCTCTTTGTAAATTGGCTGACGCCTCCGTGGCGTTGTCATGATCCACACGGATAGGTCAAGCCACCTTGTCAGCATGGTTGGCCTGGGTGTCTTTAGTTAGCGGCGGTACAAGAGAAGGATCAGTTGGCTTCGCAGAGGCGGGGCAAGATATCTGCTGCGATTGGCTATTCATACTGCGCGATGACATCTGGAAAATTTCCTCTAATGAGGGAGATGGTGGTACTGATTAGAGGTAAGGCTGCGACTAACATTTGGTAGGTCCCTGCAGCGACATCTTCATCAGCATCCCTCTCTCTACAAGCTGGGCCGTAATGAACGACTCACCATTCACATGCCCATGGCGTTCATGCTATGGCTGTACTTATGTGCTGTCATTGGATCTTTATCAAGAGTCCGCTGGATCAAGAAAAGGCTGGGGCAGGGTGACGGTTCTGTGCATGTCAGAGAGCCAGATTGGACGCCTCGATCCACCCTGACCCCCCTGGCAACCAATGGTTTATGAGGGTGAATGCGGCGCAACTGCAGTGTCCGGTCGGCCCAATTTCATCTGCTGTAGTATAATCGTGGAACTCATTTATTGGAATGTATACGAAGGGTCTGAGTTGGCTCGTATCCTCGAGTTTACTACCAACTAAGAGGTGCCAAGATGAAACTCCAGATCTAATCAAGGAGGAGGAAGCTAGGATCACTGCCTACCCCCCGGTCTTAGTGAGTTTGCTACACCTGTTCAACGTTTCATATAAACTGTGCAAACACTACCCAGTTAGGTCATACGATGCAGTGTCTCAGCCCAGTCCAACGAGACTGTAGGACGAGCTATGTCTAGCGCCTTCAATGATCTTAGAGACGAGGAGGATAACGTAAGGGACGCACAACCAAATCATGGCACAAAACTTGCGAACCAGATGTATGGGGTGAGTATTGATCTCAGATCTACAAATGCAAAATAGCATCTTTTAAATTATGCCCCCTTATCAGTCGTTTGGTGGGAGTGGGTATTGAACAGTGAAGCCCACAAGTCAACGGATTAGCTGAGGGGTTAGGTATGATTTTTATGTATCTTCACTTCCAGGAGCAATTTCATCGTCATGGTAGATAAATGATGTTATAGTGATTGGTAGTGGAGGCAGACCTCCCAACGGTGGAAACCAGTTGGGTTTCCGCGGGGAAACTGCACTGCACCAACTGCTTAATTGTTCAAACTGCACTGCATGCTAAACCAGTGCAATGAACTGGTTGACAACTGGTTCAACTGTATATATTCAGTTCAACTATCTTAACTGGTTCGAACTAGTGTACAGTACTGCCATGAATTTTTCTTCGCCAGCTCTAACCCTTGCCCACGCTGTACATAGCACATTACTTTCAAACATATCTTCCTGACTCAAGGAAAGCCATGATAACCCTGAACTTTGGGTGAAAATCTTGAGATTCCACAGAGAAACCATTGTGAACATATATTACAAATCGACCAGTGGCTATGCAAGTGGCGAGTGACTAACTATACATGAGTCTACATTGTGACTCAGATCATTAGCAACCTCTCTCCAGTCCATTCTAACAGCTTCGCTGGTCATCTGGAAACTTGTAGTCCTTTCGGCCAAAATCCTGTGTCAACAAGAAGTGGAATGGGTAATGAGTGGCAAACTAACTAACCAGCAGTGAACCAGTGGATTTTGAACTTACAAACTGCACTGCACTGCACTGTGAGCCTCCACCAACTGCACTGCACTGCCAAGAACTAACTACATACCGCACTGGTTAACTCTTTACAAGCAGTGCACTGGTTCAACCGTTGGGAGGTCTGAGTGGAGGCAGACTGACGGAGCGAGGTCGGCTGCAGTCGTATCGCTACATGTCGAGGGGTATTGACCGAAAGGGTCCCGATCCACGCGAGGCTAATGGAGACAATAGGCATCGCCATTCACCACAGCCATTTTCGGTACGTCCATATTAGATGCAGCTTCCCCAGGAAACATACAAATACTACGCTCCGTACAACAATATTTCAGCAACAAGTCCATCCCTTCACTATCCCATTCCCATCCCCACCTCACGCACAACCTTCCCATCTTCAAAATCCCTCCAAACCTCCTCCGCAAAGGCCTCGTCCGTCAGCACCTTGATAGCAACCGCCGCAAGCCCTTTTCCACATGCAAGAGCCCGTTCATAACTTTCTGGCGGCTTTGCAGCATCGGCAAATGACGGTGTGTGATTCGATGCCGTCGTTGGAATCGTGAACATCGGGTGGATACAGGGGCACTCGTAGCTCACATTTCCTTCTCTCAAATATCAGTATGTATGTATCAATGCGGGTACAGGGTATACCACCTTGATCAGTAGACGCGCCCCCAGCGGGAGTACTTGCCGGCGGTGTTTCCAGAAACTTCTTCCCAAAGTCGCGATTCATAGTCTCCGCAAAGTAATTACTCATCGCTTGATTTGATCTGAGATCCAGATACGGGAGCCCCCTATCTCTCATCAGCACACCTATCCCACAATCCCCATGCACTCACCAACTTCGTAATACCCACCGAGCACCCACTCGCCACCGCCCCAGTATTCAAGCACCCCTCAACCTTCACCATCAACACCTCCAGCTCATCCTTATCCTTGGACCTAACGGGAGTATACCGTTTGTCCCATTTCGATCAATTTTGTTTTATTTGCGATGATTGACTCGTTGATGGCGGATACATAGTCAAAGCTGTTTGTCATTCCTTCTATAAACACGCGCATGCTGGCAATTTGGAGATGAGAATCGACGTTTGGGTTTTGAATCTTCTTGTGGGGAAGACAGTTCAGTTTTATACTCGAAAGAAGGTACAGATGACAATCTGTAAATATCTGGTGATCCTCATACGTGCGGCGTTTTTGCTGTAGCCTGAATTACAGGCTTAGGGCTTAGGGTGTTGGGCCGAGTGATCACGAGTGAACAATCAGTAAAATTACCTTGTTCACGACTCCTTAAATATGAGGTATAGAGTGTTCATTATACTTGGAGTTCTTCCGATCTATGTTTGCGTTGCGTTCTTTTGAACTGATACTGAGATGGTGCTCCATTTGGGACCGGATAAACTGGACGAAGACGAACGGAAGAGGAGGACTAGTGAATGAGTCTCGATTAGACGCTCACTTAGCAGGCTCCCCTGACAACGATGCCAAAGTGATGAAGCACAAATCTCACAAAAGTACTAAGAACAAGCAATAATTACCGGAAATCTAATGAACGAGTAAATACAACTAGGTCCAGTAGACCTTCGAAAGAATACCACAATATCTTCAAACGCTAGGCATTCTTTCAATATCAGTGAATATTTAACAAGATCAACCAGTTAACACCCAAGGTCTCATCTGTCTAATCCGGTGGCGTAGACGGGAAATCCATCCACCTGCACTCGAAAACCAGCCGGCTGACAGACCTTGCGAGCGACGAGAAAATCTGGGAACGAGAACACTATCCACTCCAAGTCAGTATACACTTCAAAACTAGTCGATATTATACTCACACTTATCGATCAACTCGCCTACAAACTTCCTGTAACCCCTGCTAACCTTATACATACCCACTACGTGCTTCACCTGTGCATCCTAATCTTCAAAGTATTGAAGGATGCAATCCATCGGATTTACCGGGTGCTGCTGGCTTTATTACTGCGTCTCTATGCCTGGAAGTCTGTAACGGTTTCCAGCTGGACCTTAGAGAAGCCAGGAGGGCGGGAAGGCTTGTCTATTGGGAGAGTTCTAGGTTAGTTGTAGATATTGCAGTAGGACTGGTATGGACATATGGTTTTCAATGGTCTCAGCAGCATGTTTTCTGTGCTCCAATCCCCATAGCCCAACTTCCTTGCACACTGTCACAAGATGTTGCAGTGTTCCTAACCGGTCAGATCAACCGTCGAGTAATCTACAGATCTGTAGTCCGGTCAGATCTGGTCGGACTTTTGGAAAGCTGCCCTTGGCATAAACCGGCCAGATGAAGAGTCAAGAAGCGCAGATATCTGTGGATATCTGTAAATATCTGCGCTAGTTATAGATATTTACAGCCATCTACAATAGCTAAGTTATCTAAGGCAGTAGGTAGAAAACTTTTTATTTACATTGCAGAAGTGTCGGGGGTAGTTCTCTTATTACTTTTCATCTATCTCTCGGACTGTGGCGAAACCCCTACTTTGTAGATATCTACAGTCTGGTCAGATCTATAGCGGCAGATTAACAAACCGGCCAGATGTTATTTCTACAAACCGCCCTTGGCGTAGACCGGCCCGGCCGAAGTCATATCTGACCGGACTGACCGGTTTAGTTCATTGAGATGTTGTGCATGATCAGTATTGTCTGCAAAGATATGGAAACAGGTAGCGCATTCGCAGCTTTCGCTTTCGGTAGAACTGCCTTCGCCGACGGAAAAGCTCTCGAAAGATGAAAAGGATCTATCCTTGGGAGAAAGACTACCCGTTTCGACATCCATTGCATTGTAAGTTTGTTTGTTTGTAGCGGTATGGCAGTCCTCATCCGCAGAGTTACCCTCATCGGAGGAGTTCTCGGAAGAACTACTGCAGTCATCATCGTCAGAGCCCGCGTTCTGAGGTTCACCTCCGGGTTCACCCTGTTCCGCATCCTGGTATTCATTTGTGAGGGCCGGTTGGTCCGGTTCAACAATCTCCATCAGATCATTTGCCTTACAACGAACAGGAGAACCCATCGTAATTCGGTACGCGACAGTCTCCCTCCAAAACGATGGACCTGGAGCCGATATTAGGAACCATCAAGTCGAAACAAGCCCTTCCGTAGTGACATCAGGCCCGCATCGTACGAAATAGTATTGTAATATCGTACGACATATGCGCAAGGTTTGTCTAACTCAACGGACATGGCCTTGATAGCGCTCGCTTCCTCGTTAGAATTGCTTGCAACGAATCTCCCAAGTGGTTTAATGACATCCTTATTCCTGGCTCCTAGTAGAGAAATATAAACGTATAGACCTTCATCTCGCAAAGCTTTCTGATCCTCCTTAGTAAGTGTTTTCGCATCATCCAGTATAGTTTTGGTTGTCAAAGCTTCGGGTCTACTGATAATCTCAGCAGCGTTCTTACAGACATCCATGTCGTCTTCCAAACATTTCTGGAACAGACTAGGAACTTCTTTGCATGCTTTCTCGGTGTGCTGGCGGGGATATTCGACTAGGGCCGCGCCCGATGAACCGCACATATTCATAGCCTTGTCATCATTCTCATCATCAATTTTAATAGCCGTGAAAGAAGAAACCGCCGCAACAGCTTGATGGCCGGCAGTTCTAATCGTTGTGCACCTAGCCGTCCCACCGAGAGTCATGTCGTTGTATGGTGAATTACAGTCCTAGCATGAATGCCCGTCCCGCACACAAAATGCGCATTTCCCGCCTTCCACAGACTTTAGCATATTCTCGCCTCCCACAGCAACACAGCTTCCTAGAGAGACCCCTGGCACTTCGATTCTGACCGAGTGTACGTCGCTTATAGCGCCGGCATCAACAATTGGCCCTAATATCAAAGCATAAATTCCTTTCAATGAGCATCCAGAGATGGCATCAAGCAGCTAGTTTACGGCGACAAGCATGATTTGCCGATTGTAAGCACCATATACCAAAAACCTGATAACTCGTTAACATACTTAAGTAGGTAAAGGGATGGAAGAGCAGTAGTCATGTAGGATTGTCAAATGCAAATAGCGTTGCCCATGGGGTTTACATTTCGTCATGTAGCAAGTCAAATTGCGTTCTATGTCAAAGCGTAATGACAGACATTGCACGACGGCTTGGTCCTGTCTGTAGCTGAATAGAGACCAGCGTTCGTCCGCAAGGTGCAGATCCAAGGCTTTTAGTCTTGTGAAGTGAAGCTTGCAAACATCGCAGTATGGCTGTTCACCTCACTTGTGCTCTTGAATAGAATGCTGGAAAAGCTCCTCCACGGCTCCGAAAGTTCTCCTACAGCAGGTACAATTGGGCTGTCCTTTCCTTAGATGCTTCTTTCTGGTCAAATGCTCCCTGAACTATGCTCCATCGCCCAAGGAATGGTATGGCTAATACATGAAAACTGCTTACGAGAAACACTAGAAGTAATTAAGCGGGATAAGGCCTTTCGGTGCCTTTGCCCGCCTCATATTGAACGAAGAATATCCTAGTACTGAAATCCCGATTGCAAACGTTGCACTGGGTAGGCGTTTAGAGGCAGGGTCTGATTCCCCTGCCGTGTCTTGTGCTTGATACTCATTAGGGTACGTTTAGCAAAATATTTCTCCGTTCCGAAAATTTTCTTGCACAGTTCGTAATATGCAATACGCAATATGCACCTTGTTTTACGGTGGATTGCTGGAAACAGTTGTTTGACCGGATAGTCCGCTGCTCAGAAGTACGTCCATATTATAACTGTTGGAATTTAGGTGGAGGAACGGGCGAGCTGTGAGTTTGAGGTATTGAAGTTTAGAGGCTTTCTTGGCCGAGGTGAGTGGTAATCGTCAGTTGTTAGGGCTTGAGAAGTCTTGGAGTGTGAGACATGCATTACGATGAAAAGGGCTATGTATGTTATACTTTATGGGGTTTCTCGAATTAGGAGAAGGCTTTTGCTAGTACTGTAGTAAGCACGATGCTTCGGACGGCTTTCTCAATGTGACGCATTTTATTTACTGACTGTGCTGCTGTGACATTTTCTATTTCAACTTTTGAGGGTCTGTGACGTGGAATTTAGAAATGTTTCCTACCACACAATTCGATAGAGTACATATTATCAAAGAGTCCGAATAATTTGGCTTGAGACTGGCATAACAGTCATGGTTGGTCGAGAGGTCGATGGCTTAAGATATCACCTGTGATGTGACAAATGATTGTCGGACCCAGGATCACTTGGACGCCTTCGGTGTGACTGACGGAATACCTGTTTTTTTACCTACCATACAGTGCTCTGTGACACCTTAACACCTGAAACATTGTGCTCGGTACAGTATCTTCCCTTTATCAGCATATTATCAGCCAGTCATCGGCTTTTTGACAGGCATTTGGGAGAGAAAAAGGAATTTCTATACTCTGAGACTATTAATTTCGAAATTTCCTCATCCCACCAAGCACCCATAAAGTACAGACAGATAAGGTTGGAACGATGATTGTAGCGTGGACGAATGCAGTTGAGCATGTAGTCTCGAATGCAGACGAAGTCCCGAACGCCCTTCTTTACTTTGGAGAGTAGCGTACTGCAAATTGTAAAAAAAGCACCCGTGGCCTGAAAGGTTGTCCACGACCTGACTGGCTATCAAAGGGATTACGATGTATTAAGAGAATGCCAACAACCTAGTCGCATAACGCTGGTGCATACTGTCATGTCTCGGGATGACAAGATGACTGAACACTTTTGTTTGTGAACCGACCTGCAAAGTCACTTTCAGCTAAGAACAAAATGGTCGATGACCGATGTTCCAACCTCATCTGTTGGAACAGTACTAAGTACATGACCTACCTCATGTAGTACCCTCCAGGCTGGACATATTCGATGGCACCTTAAAGTAAGTGACTACGCATCTTCAAATTACTCTCTGCTACTAGCGACAGACGTGGCGGATGTTAGTTGCACCTGCGTGATATATCATGATGATGTGCAGTAATACCGAGTGATAAGCGCGAAACGAATGGGTTTTTCCAATTGGGCATCGATTAGCAGATGTGACAATCTGGTCCCTAGTTTCGATGGTTTGCATCCTAAGATGAGTGTTCCTCGCGGATCACTCATCAGTGGCTCGACGCAGATACCGGCATCTGCATTGACGTAAGTGCTCTAGAGGCCTAGAGGCACTTAATAACCAACTATAGAACCTCTGCCACAACCGAGTCCGCACTCAATTGACTCGATCACCTGCTTCGAAATCCTGCAACCAAAACCGCCACAGAGGATCCACAGTGCTCCATAAGCTTGCGCGCGAAGGTATGCACACAATCGGCATTCATCTCGTCGCCGAGAAGGCTCTTCGAATCCTCGACCCAACCCATCGTCGCGATGGCTGCTATGATCGAGGATGAGTATAGCATCAAGCTTCCAACCGTTCGGATCTACGTGTAATGGCATGAGCTGCACGGCGATATTATGGCGGCCAATCGATAGGGATCCCTCATGCTCGGCCAACGAATCGTCTCAACATTCCTAAGCAGAGCAGGTTCGTTTTTAGAAATATCACTTATCACCTCGGCCGGGATGCTGGCTGGAAACGAGCTGTTCCATGTCTTTTGCGCCCAGAGAAGAAGGCGGTTGGCTAGAGCCAAGAGCCCGAGATCAGTCAGCGCCACATTCGGCCAAGCGTGCTCATCGCCTGACGCCGCCACTCGACCCAAGCCATCCGCACATTTTCTGATACAAAGCCTCCATCGCCTCACCTGTTGCTTTGTTGCCAGCGACTGCACCACACATCACCGCCTCGCTCACCTTCTGCCGCCGCCACCATTGTCGCTTCGGTCAACAAGCCTTTGCGTGCTTGCATCGGCATCAAAGAAGACATCGCGTCGCATCGCAATTCTGCCGACGGTTGGGTGCAGTACGTCACCGCGGACCCTTTGACCTCGTCCAAAAAGTACTTAAACAAAGTGAGTGCGAATAATTGAGCAACTTTTCACTACTATTCCTTTTGGCGTGTGTTCTCCTCGGAGTGTCGCAACTGAGACGGTCCGATTCTCGATCCCTTCATTCCATTTGTGCCTGATTTCCAGCCTCACTTCTCACCTCATCCTCCAACCACAATAACCACTACCACCACTAATCCTAGCGGTTGGTGTGACACACCGCCTCTTTCCCTCTTTCCTCCCCGCGCCCAATTCCTTATCCTTTATCCAACAGTAGAATTCAGCCCCACCCACACAGCACCCCTTGCTTGCTTGAGGATACCCAAGTAGATGCTCTCCCCGCAAAATGGCGCAACGCCACCTTTCTGGCTGGCTGGCTATCTGGCTGGTGGCCGGCTATCTGGCAAGTTGGAAGGCAGCTTTTCGTTTTTGCGTTGGTTCTTAGGATTTGAGAGATGAAGAGGTGGATGGAGGTGGACGGAATTGGCGGCTGGTTGGGTTGGTTGGGTTGTTATATTGTGTGGTTGGTGGTTGGCTGGGTTTCTCTCTTGCGGCCGGGATTGTCGCGGGTTGTGCCTTTTCCTGTCGAGGCTGAGCCGGAGGGACGAGGGCAAGCAGTGCGAAGTGCACAAGTGCAAATGTGAGGGCGAGGGCTGATGACGGAGTTTTGGTGTAGATTTACCCGCTACAACTCTGCGCTAACACTGCTGGGTCGAAGCGAAGCCACACCCTCGAATTCTGGGCCTCCCACAACAACACCGTACTTCTCTTCACTGCTACTCTGCGCGCGCGCTTCCTCCTCTCTCCCTCTTCATCTTTACGGCCGCCGTTCATATCCAAGCCCGCCCTTGTCGCACGTGCAGTTCGCTCCCTCACTCTGACACACTGACACTCGAGCACACCCACCTCCACCACGCACTAATCTCCCGTCTGCGACCGGCCCACGCCTGCAATTGTGCCAACACCACAGACGCCTGACCGGCTGCCTACCGCTACACCTCCTCTGACTGCCGTCGCGACCCTTGAACTCGGTAATCTTGTCGCATTTTCGGGGTGTGCGAGGTAGTGGAGGATGCAAAGCAAGCCAGTCTACTCGCCATAGCTTTTGGTACCCCTAGGATAATCATTCTCCCATCTCGATTTTCTGGACTCGTGTCAATTCCAGATTATTACGGAGGGCTACACTGTCGCTTGGCCAGAGGCATCGGAACGGTGTGTAATGATATTTTGCTCTGTTCTGCTGCTGTATGGTTGTTCTGCGGTACCTTGAGGGCGAATCGGGCCACTGAATCTCGTCGCTCGACTTGAAGACGATCTGGGTTGATCTCGTATCAACGCTGTGCACTATGTTACCCATGATGCCACTGTCGCCTCTCCCCCGCTGTACCCTGCATTATTCATATACTCTATCTGCTTTGCCTGCACTTGGTACCACTAATGCAGGTCATTTTACGATCGTTCGTTTCCCTTGTACCCGCTTACACCGTTCCCGTACAACGTCGAGATGGATTTTTATGTCACTCGCGCTTTATTGCCTGCCATTTGTGCTCTGCTTCGTGGTCAATCGGCAATTCCAACCGTCAAGGCTATGTTCTGGGGCTGATTGATGTGCTATGACTTTAGGATTGCGGGGGATTCCCAAAGCTTATCATTAAACTTCCCACGCGCGCGCAAAATCGCCCCCCCTACGTGCATTCAACGATCCGAATTGCCTCTGCAAGCTTTCCGGCTACGAAGGTGCACCGTTTGGTTGGGAGGACTTGTTGCTCTGGCGCTATCAGTGGTATCGCAACCTTGTTCAAGGGCTTGACGGAGCCACCCTATTATCGGCTACTTCATAGGTATGTTTCTTTGGCCTCTATTTGGCGTATATCGGTCTTTTGGGATTGCACTCGGTTTTCTTTTTACGGGCCGGGCGTCGTTAGCAGTTTATTTCGTATTACGGGATACGACGCTGACTGTACTGAGATAAAGATACAAGACGTATAGAACGCATTACCAATTGTATTATGGAATCCCCACAGTTCTCATCTGTCGCGATCCCCACCTCGAACGGAACTAGCCTCGACACCGCTCACCCCGCCACCACCGAGTCCTCGTTTTCACTTGGAGCTCTCGTCCCTAGCGCTACATCAACTACAGCTGCAATTAAATCAACTCCCTCTACCCCTCCGGTGTCTCCTAAGGTAGTCCAAAACCTAACCACAAGTCACATTTCAAAATTACCAAGTCTTGCCCCACAAACAAAATTAACTGGAGAGGCAGCCCTGGCGAATCGGCATCAGGGCCAGAGCCAGAGCCCGAGTAGACGTGGCGTCATGAGCAATGATTCGGGTTCCAAGGGTGGTGATTCGGGGAAGACCCTTGAGACCTCCCCTAACCCTGCATCAATCTTAACCGGATACCCCATCAGTAGGCCGGGAGACGCACCTGCACAGGAAACATCACCAACTTCACAGAAGGTTCTTGGGAGCATTGCCAGTGCTGCAAATGCCATGAATACATCTGGGAGCACCACGAGCGGTGCGGTAACATCAACCAGTTCGAATGGATCTTCGGGGGAGCCCACAGCAACGGCCGGTCCGACTAATGCCACCGATCCTTCGTTACTTCAGCCTCACAACGATTCCAATCAACCGTACCAGGCAATATCTCCTATTCAGCAAATGAGAGCCGGTAGTATATCCGAACAGCTCTCCGCCACTACGCCTACCACCCCAGGATTTAGTGCTACCACGCCAACAACACCATTTAGTCCCTCGGCCACAACGCCTGGAGGTTCCAGAGGCAAGCATACTTGTCCTCATTGCAATCAAACTTTTACCCGGCACCACAACCTCAAGTCTCACCTTCTTACCCATTCTCAAGAGAAGCCATTCCTCTGCAACATATGCCAAGCTCGTTTTCGGCGCCTGCATGACCTTAAACGTCATTCCAAGCTCCATACAGGCGAGAGGCCACATGTATGCCACAAGTGTGGAAGGAAATTTGCTCGGGGAGACGCCTTGGCTCGTCATGCACGGGCCGAGGGTGGTTGTGCTGGCCGTCGAAGCTCAATGGCGGGAGTGAGTGAAGATGGTTCTATGGGACCCGGACTACCGGGTGATAACGACGATGGAATGGAGGGGCTGGAGGGGCTGATGGACGGAGACCCAGATGGAGATGTCGACATGATTGGAGGGTCAGATGGCAATGGATCCAGACGTAGGAGCCTGCCAAGCATTCGAACCGATTTCTCGACCGGTTCGCAAAATCCGGTAACCGTTCAAGGAGGAAACCCTATCACACCAGCCTCTGGATATACACCAAACCAGCATCACAACACTTATCCTCCCCTTGGCACACCGAATAGAACTGCTTCGACTTCTGGCCCATCTCCTGCGAGTGGAACGGGGTTGTTTCCTCCACATTTGTCAGCCAAGACAAATGTTAACACACCGACGTCAGCATCATCAATGCAGACGTCTGCTACGACAGTTCCAACACCCACCCCTACTTCTGGCGGTGCAGGTGGTGGCCCCACAGGCAGTATTTTATCACCTCACAGAGGATTGACAGCCTCTCCACGAGACGTGTCGCCAGCAGCGATACAGTCTCAAGAAGCTAGCGGGGGAAGCGAGAGAAATTCGACATTTACGTTTATGACTGGTCTTCAGCCCTCTTCCCAGCAGCAGCAGCAGCAGCAGCAACTGCAGGCACAACAAAAGAGTGCGGGTGCTGGAGCAGGAGGTGCTCCAACCGCGAATATGGGTGGGAATACAAACATGTTTACGCAGGGGATTGATGGCGTTTGGGGATATATGAAGGAATTGGAAGACCGAGTGAAGTCATTAGAGAGTATGGTTGAAGGTTTGAGGGCCGAATTAAGGAAGCATAATGAACAAACAGGACAGCAGCGACAAGAGAGTGGATCTTCCTGTTAAAGCATTTGTCATAGTTTGGGGCCAGGGGGATGGAACTGGTGGGGTCACGGACGGAGGAGAGCGGGTTAAAAGGGTGTACTTCTGGTTTTCATTAGGCTTTTTATGCGGATGGGATTTGGCGGGGTTCATGGGATTTTCTTTATTCGATTTTGTGTGATGAATGATTTTTGGCTTTTTTTAACTCTCTTTATAACTGGAAGCTTTTTATATTCTTCTATTTCTTTTCTTTTCTTTTCTTTTCTTATTCCTTCTGTTTTCTGTGCTTGCCACAACTATATACCTTCATGTGAGGAAGATGAATGAACAAGGTGTGATGATGAATGGGGGATGAAATATAATGCCATATTTTTTTTGGGGACTTTCATCCATGGCTAGCTGGCATCTTTTTTTTCAATGTACTTATTGACATCTGTCAAATAACTTGTGGAAGCGGATGCGGGGGCTCGAAAAGGTTCAATGTGATAAAGCCATAAATTTCCAATCCTAGCCGACCTCACGTCATCGCCACACTCAAGCGTTTTCTAGGGAAATGAGGGGTTCTATTTTGGTAACTCGCCGACGAGAGACGAAAGTGGCATGTGGAGCGGATATGTGATAGGATACCGGCTTTTGAGATACCATGGATCATGTGCTGGTGGGGTGAGGGCGAGTGATGCGGAATGACTGGTACGAAGTAATCGCACAAACGGACGATTTTCTTGGAAACGAACGGCTTGAGATTGAGTGCCTGAGAGTGGCTTTGATGTTCAAAGATACCTATATCTCGCCGCAGCTGAGGCGGTCGGAGGCCCTTTCGCAATCTACCTGAAGAACTGGCTGCAAAAATTTATACGTGACAGCACCGAGCAAGCCAGGGTCCAGCAGATGGAAGAAGACCAGCTCTGAATTCCTCCTGCTACTTATAACCAGCACTCGGCACATCTGTAATGACATGCACGTGTATATCCCGGGCCCACGGTCCCGCAAGGCCCATTGTATTGATTCCCAAATGACAACCCTTAACAACTTTATGGCTATGCGCGGGTCCATCGCATTGAATTCCCTAAAACCAGCCGCCCCTGACAACTGTACGCCCATGCGCATGAGAGGCTGGGTCTATTTGGCGGCACAATTGGAGCGCATATGGCGGTAGTTCTGCTATCTCATATTCGTGTGGAAGGGGCTTTTGGGGAAAAGAGGCGGGCGGATTTGTTTGTGCTCTTCGTATTGCTAATTTCTCTTTCTTAAGTATACACAAGAGTAATTCAAGAAACTACTGGATGATCGCTCCATGTCTCCGCCGGGATCCGCCACGTTCTGCGAGGGAAGCCCGTGTAGCTGGATGAAAGAGCGAAAAGCTTGACTGATAGAACGGAGATCTAGAGTAGTATGTTGGAGGAGCTCAGTAGCTTGGGAGGTAATGAGGTGTCGCTCGGAGTTGGACGGCAGCAGCAAGATGAGGGCTGGGTGATATTTTGTGATGGATTTGTGCGCACAAATGCTGCTAACAGACGAATTTAGGGTGAGCATAAGGTGGTAGACGCGAGCACGTGAGATGATCCTTTCTCGGTCATAGAATTGGGTCCATGGGTTCACTATTGATAAGTGCAGGAAATGACCGTAAAATGGAACTTCAAGAGGGGTGAAGAGCAGCCCTACTGGAATGGGAGACTTCAGGACTTGCAACTATTCTAATATCTGCGGTCTTTGTATGTACAATCATCTGTGCTGACACCTTTTGATTTTCGGACACCCTAATCTGACTGACGTAAAAAAATGTTCGGATGGACACCATATGCTGACTGCTGATATCCAGACCACGGCAGCCAGTACAGTATTGCCAATTGCAATGAATAGAATATTACGGCTCCGGCAGATGTCATGTCGAGTCGTGTCAGCACTAGGACTTGGGGCAGCTCGGATGTACTGATACAAAATCTCCTCACAGAAGAGAAAGGAAGCGGTGGTCCTCTTTCGGCCGTGCCCTTTGAGGGACCCGTTAATTCTGTATACAAAAATCGGTTAACCGTGAAGGGCAATACAAACGCTCAAAGGTATTGAATGTGGAATTGTTGCCTTGTAGGTAGCATTAGCAATTGGTTGTCGTGTAAAGTTGGTTTTGTAGATTGTAGAGTTCTTGGACAACATAAGCCAGAAGGCCTCGAAGACTACCCTTCCGCCTTCCACTATCTCCTCTTCGTAGGGACACCCATTTTAACGAGTACTATCATACAACTCCTCACCCCATCATCTATACATGCACCTGAGCGATACACCCCCATCCCCACCGACTCTCTACGCAGCCTCAGCAGCCTTCCTCTCCTCCGCAAAACGCTTCGCACGGAACTCCTTCCTCCTACGTTCACCACCATCAATCTTTCTCCCTCGCTTCTGCTCCTTCAACACGGTATTCGCGCCATGGAGCCGAAACTTTTCGCGCCAACGGATGATGTATTTTCGCGTCCGAGCCGGCTCAATCCCGAGTGCTCGCAGCTGCGAAGAAGTCGCGGAGAATAGGTGCTCCCAGGATTCGAGCTTGGCGCTATGGGATTTGCAATTCCGCCCGATTAGGGTGAGGAATGTGGGCACGTCGGGGACATTGGCCGTGGTTTCCGGGGCTGGCGGGAGAGGGAGGGAGTGGTGGAGCCCGCGGGAAAGGGCTGGTCGCTGGAGAAGGAGGCGTCGGCTAGAGGGTATTAGTGATGGAGGACAGAGAGGAAGGGGGACACACAGAAAGAACATTGTGCCGTGGGTGGTGACTGTGGTCGAGGTGGTTGGCAGGGATTTGCAGTGGTGAGGTGTTACCCGGATGAAAAGGCTGAACGTCGTGCACAAGGGTTGCTTTTGTCCTTTGACTCGGGAAAGTGCTGCGTGGCTAGTGTGGTTGGGTCAATTAGGAAGTTCGGTATTAACAGTTATAGATTCCTGCAATGATGATGTGTCCGGTGGATGCAGACGCTCTATTTGTTTTTTCTAGTGATTCCTAGGTTCCAATCCCGAGAACATGATCCGCAGATCTCTGCAGGTCTAACTATTTATACTCCACAATCATAACCACTAACATTATCATACAATCCTCACGGCAGCTTAAATCCTCCTACAAGCTTCTGAAAAACCTGATCGGGATCATATCTTTCCGACACCGCCTTCAAAAATCGGGCCTGCTTCTTCCCATAGCTCGCAATAACCTCCTGATCCTTTGCTGCATCATTCAAAAACAAATAATCATACAGCAGCCCTTGCTTCTTTGCCATTTTTGCCACGTCATTTAAAAACTTCCTGCTCACCGCAAGAACCTTCTCGTCGTCTGCTTGGTTCGACCACGCAGTTGTTAGATCAAGCCAAGCCTGTGCTTTGTGTTTGACACCAAGTACATTTCCTCCGTTCTTTTCCCCAGCTTCGAAAATGGAGACACCCATTGGCTGGAATGTCAGGGTTGCTTGTAGATAAGGAACGGAGGCGATTGGCATGAAAGATTGTGAGAATAGGGTGGTCGTAGCCAAGTAGAGGCTAGACGACACTCCAATAGAAAGCGTGCGGAAGTCTTGTCTGAATTTTCCACTCCTGTGAGCACGAGTTTACCCGGAAGGAGCGGCTTACATACCTCAATGTTTGGTTCTCAGCGCTTGCATAAACTTCCCTCACCAAAGCTGGCAAAGTGGTATGTTTCGTGGTATCAGCTACTGCGCCAACATCTTTCCATTCTTGCAAAGATGCGGGATTGTCGGTGGTGGCATGGAAGAGAAAACTGGACCACGCCTGAAACGCCCCGCCCTGTGCAAAGAATACGTTCTGGATCATGGCAGCATCCGGATCCTCAACCTGATACTTTGTCTGGTAGTTTTCAAGTGCCTTGGTGAGTTTGGGGTACTTGTCGGGCGTGTACGCAGTCACTCCCCCCCAAATCCCGTTCGGCGATGGAACGGTGTAGAGATTGAATTTGGTGACGATGCCGAAATTGGCGCTGCCCCCTTTCAACGCCTTGAAGAGATCTGAGTTCTTCTTGGCGGATGCAGTGACGATGGTACCATTGGCGAGAACTACTTCGAAGGATTTAACCATATCGCAGGCCATGCCGTAGCGGTTGGAAAAGTATGAATTCCCGCCGCCCGTGATTAGCCCGCCTACGCCAACGGGCGGAACGCGACCACCAACTGCTAGCACCCCTTGCGGTTGGAGGTAGTCATAGACATTTACCCATCTGTTCCCTGGCCCTACAGATACAGTCTTCTTGTCGGCGCTGAGGTAAAGGTTCGTGAACTTCTCGAGAGATACCAGGACTCCCCCATCGGACGAGCTGGAGCCAGGATAGGGCGTGTGTCCACCGGAACGGATCGAGAAGGGGACTGAGAAGAAGGAAAGAACCGGAAGGGCTTTTGATACGTCGTCAGAAGTCTCGGGGGTGAAGATTAAGGCCGCTGGAAGCCTGGCTCTAAGAGACCTGCACGAAATTTAATACCGTGATTTCTACGACCAATTGAAGGAGATTTTACCAGTTTATTTGCTGAGATGCGGTGTATTGTGGAGTTCCTGGGTAATAAGCTAGCTCTGGGAATAACAGCCAAAGAACCAAAATGCCGATAGTAGTCCAAGCATTGAGATTCGCAATTGATTCCATGACGTGTGATAGCGAGGCTGCTGGGAGGTCAAGCTGTGAAACGAAGTCGATTGCGCACTCGGCGGTGAGAGCTGTGGTGTTTGTCATTGGGTTGGTAGTATTAAAAGTGAGGAACTGAAAGAGGTAGACATGATTTATATTCACCAGTGATGATATCATTTTCGTATATATGCCAACGTATGGAACGCATTCGCGTGGCATGTATTCGTATGTTCGGTAAGTTAAACTTCTGATTAGTAGAGTTCCTCATGCATGATGCTTGCAGCGGGAATCTGTTAACTGGACGCCAACCCATGAGATAACTGGTCGAAATAGTCGAGCAACTCACGGAGCCCCGCGATGAATGCGATGCAGCAAGGAATAAATGGATTTCACACCAGACGTTGTCTCCTGCGAGCCTACACCCCACATTGCTTGGCCGGAACCTCAGCCGCACCTGGGACTATAATATCGTGGACTATTCTCTGTGGTATCTATGCAATATGCAGGTTGGAGTAACGACCTCCCAAAATGGTGTTCTGGAAATACTCTTGGTACGTCATACACTGTGCACACTGGTGATCATGCATGATGACAAAACTATCGAGCAAGAGTTCCGTATCCGTTCCTGGTTCCTGGAAACTTGCAGGGGACTCTATTCTGATGCAACTAGTATGCTGGGTCAATGCATCAGGGCGAATCGAAGTCACTACTGAAATAGGGTATGCAAATTACTAGTACCAGATTATATAGCATTTATCAGTTATTAGAGAACCTAGGCCACTAGTCCCAGGTAAATCAAGCTCACATTTGAGAATTCTCACCTATATAGCCAATTAATAGTGTGACCAACTGTAGATCTACTAGCAGCTGTGCTACTCTACAAAGAGTGAGATCCTCACTTAGATTTACCTGAAACCCATGATCTCAAATAAAGTATCTAACTCAAGTAGATATCTTGGACACACCACATTTTGAACTGATAGACTTTCACTGCAATCCTTCCTATAACACTGGAGTTGTAATGAAAATATGATCATTGTTTATTTATTTTTTAATTATAATGTATTTATAGTATTGGTAATGGTGTCAGGTTCCCTGGCTGTAGTTCAGCTTCTATCTGCTAAAGACATTTCAGTCTGGTCCTGAAATCACTTTCAATCTTGATTATATTCACTTTCCAAGTACAAATTCTGAATCTTACCTGTTTATGTACAGATTTTACTAGATGTAGTTATACCTACTGAGTTGGCCCCATCAACTGAATTTTTCTGAACTTGATATACGGTAGATATCTGTAATGGATGGGATTACACTTAGGTGATATCAGTTATAAAAGATAATGGGGTAGCTTAAATTATAAGTATGTATTGAAAAAACAAATAACAATTAGAAGTTATTTTCCAAAGTTATTAGTTTATTTTATTAATATGAGAATATATAAAGAGAGAGAAAAAGAAAATTCTGTAATATCTAATAGCTTCTTTTATATATGGTTTATTCATTAGTAGTAATTTATTCTACATTCTTTGTTGTACAATTTCAATTTTCAATTGTAATATTATTTAAAACTTACTAAATTCTTATTAATATAACTAGTGTTAGCAACAGTTCCGGACTGCCAGTTTGGGTCCGGGTCCAGGTCAGAACCGAACCATCACCAAATACGCGGTCCGAGTCGTCCATACACCGGAACTGTCAATTCGGGTACAGTTCGATGGACATCTCCTAACCCGTCAGAAATGGGCGAGTAGTCAGCGGGTTGTCCAGCAGGTCCATCTGTAGATTGATATAATGCTCTTGGTTTTGCTGTTTGATAATTGTATTTGATCAAAATCAGTTGATTAACATCCAGACATACCTTTTTGATCATGTTGCAGGTTGTGACATCGGTTATTTTGGAATTAATGTTTTGCCTTTAATGATGTTTATGTAGGAGTACTAAGGCAGTCAATAGTTCAGTTATGATCTCATATATCCGCGCGATGCCTTGATTACCCAATGGACACGACCAAAAATCGTTGAGGCTCCGTTGACACTCATTTTCAGGATGGGGCAAGTGTTAGGGGTTCTCCCTTAACAGCGATAATGGTACTTATATCAGTTATATGAATACATATCGCGGAGTTACTCTAGGTCTAGTCACGTGATATGCATAACACCTGTTCATGACGATATAAGTGTGCCAGTCTTCTGTTCCTTAGCGGGAATACATAAGAGTGGCGCATCGATTGAATGAGCAAGTTTCTTTGCTTAGCGGTTTCATTGAAAGGATACATATTACAGTAATCCTTATTTGATGACGCAGCAATGCTGCTAGATCGAAAGGATTAAATTTCTGCCGAGCGCATTGTTTTCAACCATGCTCATATCCTAGATACTAGTGGGATAGTTTGATTGGACTGGAGATTACTCCGACACACAAACACAGCAGTCGTACGTCAATATGCGAGTATATGGGACCTCTGGCTTATCGCCTCAGGTGATAAGAAGTACCAGAGTACTCCCTGGCCAAAGAGAAAGGTCTCAGCCTAAGCATGATGTGACTGAGGGAATTATGACGTTGGCTGACGATAAGAGGCCTGAAGCAACCCTGCTCATTGGTTTGAGTTAGTATGCATTGCAACGTCAGACTCGTATTAGTTATGAGCTGACGCGTCAAGTTCTACGTTGGCATAGTATCGGTTGGTCGCCGATTAAATCTATGATGCAAGCCAAATAGCCTTAAAGGTGAGGCATTAATTTGCGATAAGCGCTGCCAACCATTGTGTTGGCAGACGTTCCAACTACTGTTGCAAACGGGTAGTAAGATGTCTAGGTTCAAGTTTCATCTGACACACTGTCTGACATGATACAATGCGATGGATGGCCTGATTCTTATCAGGAGGATAATGCTTTGAAACCACATTCCATGAGCACGATAACCTACTGGGATGCGTGGCATGTTATCACCAGGGGCATGATTGTTTCATGACGTGACCGCGATGTCGCTATCATGAGCTCTGTAGTCATAGCGTCGAAGTATGGGTGTACTATCCCTCGAAGATGACTATAAAGAGATGGCATTGTTCCGGCAATGAGAAGAACAAACTCAAGCAGCAATCGACAGTCAACATTCAGAACACCAAAGACAATCTTAAAATATTATTAAGAATTCTATCTATTAAGCACATTCACAATTACTTCTACTACTCTCATCCATACTCGTGACTACGCATTTTATGCCTGGACACAGATACACACAATCCGAGTACGCACTGAAACAGATTGTTGAGTTATTCGGCAACCTTCTATACAGTTTGGACGAGCACCAATTGTACCACACCTATCGAGTGGTACTACGTTTTTGCGAACTCGAGAATATCGATTACCGGGTGCTTCAATATCTGAACACTGGCACATTACCATTCGAGGAATTTTCCGATGAGTGGTTGTTCGACGGAGAGGTGTAATTTACATCTACCAAGGGGTCAGCCTTTGGTTACGGTTTAGATTGGTTGCTCTTGCGACACAGGTGCAAGAGGTTGAGTCTTAGGATAAGACGAGGAGAGAAGGAGTTTCTTAGATAGGCGGTTGTACTTAATTCAATAAATGTTGTATTGTATATCGGGATTAAGAACCCCCGTAACAGCAGGAAGCGTGCCGCTGTTGTTTTTGAAGCTAAAGCCGGTTAATACCTTGTTCATGGATGTTTGCAACCAATCGCCAGTTAGATAACCCACGATGCAAAGCCAAAAATCGTTGATGCTCGGTTGACACTCATTTTCAGAATGGGGCAGTGACTGTGTCGCTTGATGTTGTGCGTATAAGTGTGGGCGAATAGCCTCTCCGTGCATATAGAAGTGAATGTTATTGATGATCCCACTGACAACTCGCTAGAACTAACTACTACGCGAGCTTCCCGCAGAGCTGCAGTCACGCAACAGAGCCGCACTAACGCAACAGAGCCGCACTAACGCAACAGAGCCGCACCTTAACATTGTTAGGGGGGTGCTTAAAGGACTAGTACAGATACTTATGCACGGCCCTAGATCCTATATGTTTTATATTGTTGCAATTCCTTGATAAATCTGGCATTCAGATACTATCGGCAATATTACATGTAAGCATAATCTCCCTCAATCCTTTTCCTTGGTTAAAGGCGCCGTCCCTTTTTTCAATCTTTTCCACCGGAAACAATCAGTCGTATTATGACCTCCTTTCCGATCTCTAGGCCTGGCACAATGCTGACACTCTCCAGCAGCCTTTCTTCTTTAAAGCTCGGATGCTTCTATTCCTTCTGTCTGATCTTTCCAGGTCTTCTGGGGTTTCTGCTTTCCTTTCTTAATTCCCTGAGACACTTTCTTGGGAAGCTTCCGACTAATTTGTAGGTTCTTCCTGGCAACTATCTTTGTATCAAATTCTGACTGTCAAAGGAATTCTTCGCAATTATTCAATATTTGATTATGTAAATTATCCTCTGAAGTAATTGAATGTTCAGATTCTAATTCACTCGATTCCCGACAGGATTGATCCTTCTGATCAGACGTAGCTTTTTCAATTTGAAACAACCGATCCGGATGAACAATGCCCGGATTGGTATGAGCCACACCAGGTGCTGAATATACTTCTGAACGTTTGCGCAGATTATCAATATGTGTAGCTAATCCTGATTCGAGTCCGATGATGGATGCAAGCCACCACACACACTGTGCCACGATAATGTATTGATTCTCTCTGGCAAATGCGAAGATCTTTTCCAAGGCATATATGATTACTTCGTTATTGTTTTTGAAGGTAATCGTCATTCGCTCTCCTTTATGCAAATACTTCTCAAGGGTGCGGGGCTGCAGCTACACAAAGCTAATAGATTTTTATGTATATAATAATAGGTAGGTATAGGTATCATAAAAACACAATAATAAATAATGGTTTTCTTCCGCTGGTAGGTACTGCTGATGCTTTCGCTGCTAGAGCTTGTTCTCGTCATTGCTGCAACAATGTGACCTCTTTATAGAAACTTCTCGGGTGTTACGCATGCGCACCCATCTTTCGCTTTCTATGATTTTGATAGCAACGTGCTTTGCATCCATATAAATACGCATGGTAGAGATTGCCACGAGTTCCCAAATGTTATCATGTTCATGCAGCTGAGGTATTAAAGCGTTACGCTCCTGATAAGAATCAGGCCACAACTGCACGATATCATATATCAGATCATAACTTCAACTTGGACATCTCACTGTCATATGGAAGGTAATTGGAACACGTATCTGAATTAAACCGGAACGTGCTTTCCAAAATCAATACTCTAGCATTGCCGCGTCATAGATTTGCTCAGTGACCGACTGATACTATGCCAATGTAAATTTATGACACGTATGCATGCATGTTAAAGCAAGCCTCACTTTGCAGTAGCCGTCCGACACAACCCAATGTGCAGGGATGCCCCAGGCCTCATTACGACAGCCAACATCATAATCTCAGAGTCATGTCATAGCTGAGGCCGGGACCATTCCCTTTGACCGGGGAGTGCCCAGTAACCAACCTCATAAAGGAGATTGGGCTTAAGATCCCATGTAATAGCCTTGACTAATGACTGCCTTGTCAATCAGACTTAATCCCGCTAGTTTCTGGAAAATGAATCTGGTTGAAAACAACACGCTCGGTAGGATTTTACCCCTTTTGATCTGGCACTGGTGTTGCATCATCTTAAGTGAATCCGCTCGAGGTCGAAACTCCTCGAGTTCAATCGAAATGTGTCCTACTCAAAACCCGCTAAGGGTAATTGTGACTGAAAGTTCTGAAGATGCCTAGGGCACGTGTTTTGCATGACAGTTAACATCAGCAAAATGTAATTCAGTCGCTGGGAGCCTCCAGGAGTGTGTGAGAGGAGGCGGAGTGTAAACATAGAAGCGTCAATTTCAGAAGAGAATCAGACCGTAGGAGGGCATTCCGGCTGGCCTTCGGAGTAACTGGGACCTCTGATGACTGGTATGGGAACACCATGGGAGCGGTTGTGATAAGTTTGGGAGCACCTGGGACTGTCGCCCAACCAATGCGGGAATCCCAAACTAACTCTGAGAGATGCCTGGGTCCTTCTGGATATTCATTGGAAGGACTGCAGGCGTTATCTGAGATTCTCCAGATGTACCCTGAGCAATAAGAATACCCTCCACGTATGATGCATAGATTATTGTTCATTATCAACTTCTAAATCATACTATAGTACCCAGCATCTCATTCAACATTCTATTGTTTGCATTGCTACATTAAGGAGAACCAAAGAAAATGGCGAGTGATTCAAAAATGAAAGCAGGTAAAACCGAAACAATAACCCAACTAAGCGATCGGAATGATATCAATTGAACATAGTCTCAATGTCATCCACCAAATCTCGCATCTCATCAGGGCCGACAAACGCAGGAACACACAATTCATCAATGGCGCAAAGAAGCTGGAGGCACTCCTTGTAT
>Ga0307512_10002054_pt1 | contig 26481 bp, 22 predicted proteins | sample 14_EM_MG_FD_200267 | JGI IMG/M metagenome (GOLD analysis project Ga0307512, IMG submission 200267) | Populus trichocarpa ectomycorrhiza microbial communities from riparian zone in the Pacific Northwest, United States - 14_EM | ecosystem: Host-associated > Plants > Roots > Unclassified | place... | reverse complement strand
ATCATCGCAGAACACAAAGTTAAGTCATCGCTCTCTATCTCTCCATGACATGATCATGAGTCGACACAGAGTACAGCATACACCGAGTACAGCATACACCGAGTACAGCATCCACCTAAGATTGTTTGTCTTCCCTTCATTCTCATGATTACGAGTTGACCCCTGAATGTAGCTTCAGCTTCCGGCGTACCTCCCTACATGATTCCCACGGTTGCGAGTTAACTAACTGATGAATAGAGTCTCATCACCCGGTGCGCCGTCCATCGACCGCCTCCAAGTACTCGTCCAATCTTGGTCGATCACGGCCTCCAAGTGTATCTCCGAACTGGCTCGATTACGGCCTCCAAGTTCGCACGAGCATGGCCTCCAAGTGCATCACCAAACTCGCTCAATCACCGCCTCCAAGTGCATCTCTGAGTTCACTCGATCTACGTCTCCAAGTGTATCTCTGAGTTCACTCGATCTCAGTCTCCAAGTGCATATCGAAACTCGCTCAATCACGGCCTCCAAGTGCATCTTTGAGTTCACTCGATCTCAGTCTCCAAGTGCATATCCAAACTCGCTCAATCACGGCCTCCAAGTGCATCTCTGAGTTCACTCGATCTACATCTCCAAGTGCATCTCAAACACGCTCGATCAAGTACATCTTCAAGGAGCGATGGCGGTTGTACGGAGATACAGGGGTAACAGAGGTGGACACAGTGACGCGGAGTATACGATCACGGCCTCGGAGTATAACTGCCTTCAGCCAGTCCAGATATAGCGTGTGTAGATGGGTAGCTATATAGATACATAGATACATAGATGAGAATACAAACTGAATACATGCCTGTGATTCGAGGTGCTCCCAGGCTTGTCGCCGGCGCTCCAAGTTACTCTGAAGGCCGGCAGGAATGCCCTCCTATGGTCTGATACTCTTCTGAAAAACGGCTTCAGCATAACTGCAGCCCCTGCGAAGAGTGTAACACACATGTCGCTCTGATGATGCATATTCCTCACCACAACGTAAAGGAGGTACGTATGCGACGCAACCCGTCGCCTGGGCGACGGGCAGGGTGCAATTCTCCGTCAGAGCGTACGAGGTTCCGTCAGAGCCGTCAGAGCCGTCTGGAACACCCGGGTGTTTCAGACGGAAATTAGGGTCGTTGCTGATGCTGAGTACTTCTCAAGTTGTCCTAACTATGCAATCGTCCAACATGGCTACCAACACCTAGCGTTCAACCCAACGCACCCAACTGATGTGGTAGGATAGAGATCATGTCAATGTTCGGTGTGCGATGCTTTTAGCTCTGCCAAAGGAGGATTTCTACGGGGAAGCTGGAGATATGCACAATTGATGGTTCGAAGTATTGTGCGAGGAACGACTGCAATACTATGAGAATCGCGCCCAGAAGGCCTAAACACCTTTCAAGCGGTGTAAATAGACCTTCAGATGTCGCTGTAACAGTGAATATTAATGCTCAGTTGAATCTGAGTTTCATATGATGGCAGTTAACCCAATAATTGAATGCTTTATAAGGGATCCCGTCCCCAAGTATTGTCAGGGTTCAGAGTCTAGCGTAATCTACACTGCACCTCCCTCTTGTGTCGAATCCCTCCATGGTTGCTCAAAGTGGAGTCTACCTTGCCTGCCGTTGCATATCCAGGCAGAGGAAAAGATTCCAGCAGTGTTTATATCGAACATAGATATCGGATGATGTGTTCAAAAAGCACTCAGACAGTCACGTCTCCGGTCGTAAAGAATTTTTGAAGTGTTGCTAATCGTCAGAATGGACAAAAGCGTGGGCCTGAGGTGGTGTTAGGGACATGTCCAAATTCCCGGTTCGGTTCCGGGCCCAGTTCCGACCCGGCACCAGACCATTGCAACGGGTTCCCACACAAAACCCGCTCTCCAAAAGTCATCTTGTGTTGCTTCAATTTAGTATTGGAGTTCTGATCATATCGCGACAGAATCTATATATGAAATATGCCGTTTGATGCTCTCATTCATCTCCCATTCTCCGATTTGCAATCGGATCAATAGTTGTCGAGTCACGATGGAAACCTGGTTATTTTGGAGTGATATTAGGCTGAATTTTACAGTAGCTCAACGAATATTGATCCGATTGCTAAACGGAGCATGGGAGATGAAACAAAGACTCAATCTCCGTATTGCGCGTATGAATCATGTTGCGATACTATGAGAATTCAAATATATAAGTGGAGCCACAGTTGTAGGAACAGTGAAATGAAAGAATGGTCCAGTTTGAATCCATTCCTGAGCCCGCTGGGTCACCCTGTTTTCCAGTTGACAACCGGAACACAACCATGCGGTCCGGTTCCCTAGACTCACTGTGGCCGGGTCACCCGGAACCGTTGCTTACACACACTTTGGAGGAATTCTCACCTGCCCCCCACGGAGTGACGAGTTTCCGGACTCCCTGGCCTGAGTGATTCCTCTCAAGGTCAGGGTTCCGTAGCATCTACATTCCAAGATCAGAACTCCACCTTTTCATCTTCGCTGAACAATTCTCGCTTCCAGATATCACCCCATCTCCTACACAGCGACGGTCCATAAATACTCCAACTGCCACGATCGGTACACGCAGTTGTAACACACAATGACCCAGCGGAACCTCACAGACAGACGCAACGAGTCATGGTGTATCCAGCCCAACATCCGGCATTGCTAGCACTCCCACTCCTCCCAGCCATTTAGAAAACCTGCCTACACCCATCCCGGTGCCGCGAAACCTGCGCGATTATTACACATACACTGCGAATGCGAGCTACAGGAAGTAATCACAGGCAGAGGCGGTGGCGTTTCCAAATGCAGGCGGTTGCTACACATCCATCCGTGCTCTCCGGCAGTTGCAGTATTCATTGATTTGGTCACTCCGACATGACACGTCATGTATTAGTAACGGGCAGACACTTGGAGCCCTACATTTGGAACACACGGCCGTTACTGAGTGCAAACGAATTGGAGACGGTAAGTTATTCAACGCGACACGTTGAGAAAGCTTTAGTTGATGCCCCACACTGGTAGATCATAGAGATGGACTGGAACACTGCAACGCAGCAGAACAACGTTTGCTCCATAGCATTTGAGGGATGCACAAATGAGATTATGAAAGAGGTATGCTGAAGCAACTGCCCACGTTGGATATTACACAGTTAAACCGGCACCACATTCGCGCACAAGTTGATAAGGTTGAATCCCATTTTATTCAATCAGCACGGGATGATATAGCAGAGCTATATGATCTCCACCACTTTGAATCCAATGAAGAGCGTTTGGAATTCATTGAGTCCCTTCTCGCAGAAAATAGGTATATTTTTCCGTTAACAGACCGTGTGGAAGGTAGTGAATGCGGTGCAAATCCAACGCACAGCGTATCCAAAGCTGCTAATGAATGGGGATTGTGCACTTTACATCCAGGCAGAAGCTATCCCGCGGTGTATCTATATCACATTTTCTCCTCATGGGAATATCCGCGGTAAGTAGGTTGATCGATTGAATCATTCCATGATTGATGACGAGGACAGTGATATACCTTCGCCACTGAACATTTTTACCTGCACCGCATTGCGCCGTGCTCACCGGGAGTGGCAAAGGAACAAACGCGGTCATATGGAAGATTCCAAGTGAAAGCTGAAAGCAGACAGACCTCATCGCACAAACAACTTCAATTACAAGAATGACAGTGGTAAGAATGCATTATGCTGCGCTGCAATAGGTCGCAAGTTTTTAACCTCACCTGGCATTGCAGACACCTATGCATTCTTGATGAATACCTGGAACACACTATCAGAGAGCTACCAACAGAGGGTGTATAATGACACACTTGCTACAGTCAAGCGTCGGATCCAACAGGAGGAGAACCCAACGCCTGCCGTGGTGATCAGCGTTGAAGCAGCACCTGATGACGATGCTATTCTTCTTGATTATTTGACCCTCCGATGTAGTGCTTGAGGAGCCTCAGTTCGGAAGCAATGACCCAATCATCCCGATGGACAACCATTGCATGGATATCGAACTTCATTTCGGACTGCCAGGGGGCTGCGGGGATCACGAAGATGAAAGTGATGAAAGCGACCAGCGCAATGCCATCCCCTCCGCAAGCCAGCTATGACATCCCACAACTGAACTCGAGAGGTTTGACCTCGGAACCAGTGATGTCGAAGAGTGTGAGAGTGAGAATGGCGACAATGCTTATCCTCATGAGGAGGAGGAAGCATCACAAGCAGATGATGCATCAACACAGAATGTGGAGGACTGCGCACATAGTGGGTTTGAGTGGGGAACAAGTGACGTCGACGGGTATGAGTGGGAGTATGGCGACAATGCGGATGCGGATGAGGAGGAATGAGCATCGCAAGCCGATTATTGATCAACGCAGAATGTTGAGGACTTCGGGTATACTACTAGACAGTGTGAAGATCAGACTGTATATTTCAGACTTGTAAAAAACGATTATGGCAAAGCAAGTGCAATGGCAAGTGATGTATCCGAAACAAAAACTGTATTGCAATGTATGACAACATCGGAAACTGAACATGGATAGGGCGAGTGCGACATCCAATATATAGCATTGGCGGAGAGGTAATATGTGGCTATCAGCCGAAGAATGGGGTGTTCATCGCCAGGCGTTGTCTCAACAGCTACAGCATCACCGCAGCCCCTGCGAAGAGTGTATCAAACGTATCATTCTGATGGCGCATATGCCAGGCACAAAGAAATGGAGGCAAGTATACAACGCGACCCATCTCCTGGGCTACAGGAAGCGTGTATTGCTCCGTCATATGGTATAAGGTTGCGTCAGACCCGTCAGAACCGTCCGGACCACCCTCGAGTTTCAGATGGAAACTAGCAATGTGCTGATGATCAATGGGGCGAGTACGACCCCAGAAACGACTACTGTTCCTAAGCAGATGGGAACCGCAAAGTGCGACCGGCCTGCCACTCCCAGAGGCAGAAGTAATGGTTCAGTTGATGCCATTGAGGCTCACCTATACGTGAACTGCTTTCTAGATTGTCGCAGCCTTGACATGGACTGCAAGAGAATGTCGGACGACAAGACCAAGATGATATCTCACCAAGAGAGTGGAATGTGGATCAAAGCTGTACAAATATTTGAACAAGCAGTGTATGAAGACTTGTAGTTGGTTTTAGCAGCTTATGCACATATCACGACATCCATATATGCGATGTATTCAGCGATAGTTGATTTCCTGACTCCCCTTGGAAACATCTCGTGCATCAAATATGATCAAGGCAAATGGACGATTGACACAGTGGGTGGTTGGTGAACGCATGTGCTCAAGCTGTGAGAGTCTGTATCATTTTCATTTGAAGTCATGTTCTTCCTTTGGGTTTATGGTTTTCCTTTGCGGTTATGACTTTCTTGTATGGTAATTGTTGTTCTTTGGCAGTATGGTTTACCTTTGCGTATAGGTTTTTGTTTTCCCAAAAGGACAATGATATGAATATTCTATCGGATTAGAGTGTATCGATATTTGGATCATGTGTGGTATGCTTTGGACAATGGGCCAGTGTGAAGTTGTGATGGAAAAACCTGATTCTAACCACCATTGCTGTTCAGCGTAGCACAGGGCAGTGATGGCCAGTGTTCAGCGATACAGGGATGATGGAGATGGATTGGGTGATGGGGACATACAGAGATTCAGCAGTAATGGGCGATAGGGTGATAGACAGGGCAGTATCTATATTTGGGAGACCTCGTGGTAGAGAGACACCTTCTCATCTCATCATACCACACATTCCGCACCCTATTTTCTCAACTATTGACCTCAGTCGCCTTTTCTGAAACATTGTTGATCCACCCAATCACTTGGTTCTTCATAGCTGCATACTATCCTATCTTCTCAGCATCCCCCAATGCTCCTCAGCAGGATACTGATTGATTTTGCTATGTTGATTTGGATGCTGACGGTTGTGTGGTTGAGAGTTTTTGATGGATCCCTTGCATTCTGGGTCTGTTATTTGGGCATGATGGTTGTTGCCTAGTAATATGGCTCGAATTCCATAATGTTATTTGGTGGCCAATACATCTCTGGGAGCCAGGAGGGGCTTGCTTATGGTCCCATGAAGTTGTAATTGTCTGCTCATCCAATGACTGGGGCACTAATGCTTTCCGGGAGTGGAATGTAAGTCTCTTAATTAGCCATGGTAGGGGCCAAGGATTGAATGAATTGCCTTGGTTTGTATCCATGATTGGACCAGGCGTTGGCGGCACTTACAGCGCCGGTCAAGTGTCCACCACTGGAGAGACAACTAAGGCCACTGGATCCAGCGTTAGATGTTGATCCTGTGTTTTGGGTGGACATTTTGCTCGGTACTGTTACTAGTGTTTTGGAGACGGGATGGTGGTCTAGCAGGTGACTTGGAAGTATTTGGTCATGTAAGTTCAGTTGGTAGTTGGTCAGTTCTTGTAAGGGCAGTTGGGTCAATTGATTCTCATTTTGAGGTGCGCTCTGTCTTGGGGTCTTTTCAAAGCCCAACTGTACGATCTCTCATGGTCTTCTCTCAAAGATTTCTGAGACCACATCTAATCATTCGGTTCTGTTCTCTTCAACCTGTCCCCGCACAACAACTGATATTCTCTTCGGCATCATTGCCACTGTTACCAGCAATGATAATTCATTTTAGTACTATTCCTTCAGACTTGTATCTTCGTGAGTCCAGGAGAGGGATTATTGTCTTTTTTGGTTTCTGTTTTCGAGTCCCAGCAGAAGATCAGTGTTCCAACTCAGAGTGCGTCTAATCTGCAATGTCGGTGACAGATATTCGGGTATCAGGTAGGTGGATACATCTCAAGCATTGTTCCAGTATAAGGTTGGTTCAATTTGACCCTGCTGCGAGGCTGGAGCCATGTTGTAACAGTGATACTTTGGTGCGTTCTGCAAATGAGTATCCTAGCATACAGCTGGTGCCATATGTCCAAGGCTTCGGTCGGTGCCTTTCCCTACCATTTTGGGCAGTATATTGTATGTTCCTTCTGTCCTGTATTATGTCTGTACTGATTCCATGGTGTTCTTCCTTGTTAGGTGTTCCCTGCAGGGTTCAATTAGCAGTTGAAATGATACATGAATGATCACAGGCAGGTACATGCGGTTACAACTACGATACCATATGCAAAACACCAACTATGCAAAGAACGACTTTATGTTTGTCATTCAGGTGATCTTCAGCGGGATTACACTTGAGCCGCATGTTGATCACTTGATACGACTATGCTTAGATTAGGGGATGCGCTTTAGATGATGTAGTTACGTCGCCAATACTGTGAAGTGAAAAACCTTCAGCAGTGGTGTAATAATTGGCCACACCAGGTATATCTGATCTAGAGGGACAACGCAAAATTACCGTGCAATTGTGCAGAATTACATGTGCAGCACACGATGAGCAATATGCAGGAAAGAGGGATCTGTAGTCTCATGCGCTAAGTGGTGAGAACAACTTCCAGCACTACACAGTTTACAGACGTGTCAAAAACTAAGCATGCTGTTCCTGAGGGAATTACGACATTGGCTGAAGATATGAGGCCTCGAGCAACCCTGCTCATGATTGTCAGTTAGTATGCAGCACAACGTCAGAACTCATTTGGATTACGAGCTGTCAAGTCACATACTACTTCGGCATAGTATCGGTTGGTCACCCACTACATCTATGAAGCAAGCTAAATAGCCTTCAAGATGAGGCAGTAATATTGGGATGGAGCACGATCTGGGTTACGTCTCAGCAGCTGTTCCAACTACTGAATACAACAGGAAGTAAGATGTCCAAGTTGAAGTTATGATCTGCCAGAATGCGGGTTGGATATCATGTCATTGGGATTGCCCATATTGTGGGTGTAACGCCTTGAAACCACTCATGCATGAACACGATGACCTTAGGGCAGCATGGCACCTACCAATCAGGCATTTAAGATGAAGTCTACGATAAGCTATCAAACAATGATGATGTAACAGCGAGATTCCAGAATCAAGCATGAACTGCAGGTTCGACTATACAGAGATCACATTGTTCCGGCAAGGGGAAGAACAAGCTCTAGCAGTGAACAGTCAGAAAAACCTAACAACAGATGAAGATCATAAAATATAATTGTGTGTTTCTGATCAATATATCTAGTGTTACAAACAGGTCGGTGTGATCCGCCAGCAGTCCTGATTTGGACCGGATGAATAGTTCGGTTCTGTTCCAGAACCGTCCAGACACCCAATGCATTCAGCATGGGCGGGGATGTTACCCGGAACGGACAGAAACCCGTGGTATTTTGGCCGGGTTGATTCTACTGCAGACCCTCATCATCGTGAACTCAGAACTTTGGCCCCAATGACGGATTTAAGTTTTGATTTTATCACAATACGATATATACGTAAAACATGCAGTTTTGCATGCTCTTTCACCTCCCATTTCCCAATTTGGGATCAGATCACAATTCATAGATACTGAGTGAAACTACGCCAACACATTGGACATTTTTCGAAGTGACTCAACGATTTGGGATCGGATTGCAAATTGGAGAGTGGGAGGTGAAAGAGCATCTGAAACTGCATCTGGTACATATATATCATATTGTGATACAGTCAGAACTCAAATACTTAATTGGAACCAAAGTTTGGAGTTTGGTAAAATGTGTAACAGGCCAAAAAATTGCGAGTTCAGTGCGGTTCGATTGGTTGAAAGGGTAAAACCGGGTGCAACGGTTTCTGTTCGGTTCCAACCCGGTCCCGGAACCGAACCGTTACAGTGGAACTGAACTTAACACGACCTATATCTATTATTGTTATACGAAAATATGATTAGCTTTGTAGAGGCAGCCCCGCACCGCAGATGAGGATTACATTGGGAAACGAAGCCGACATATTGTGTTGGTTCTCGGAAAAGTTCTCAACTACTTTTGAGCAATTCGAATATCTATAAGCAGCTTAGTGCATTCTGTGGATAGCAGCGTTGGTCCAGTTGGACCCACCATTTCAGTGGGTGCTCGATAACCAGAACTTCCGTTCCGAATTACAATCCATTAGTAGGGCACAAGATCCAGCTATTATTCAGAGAGAGCTCTCTTCAACTCCACCACATATTCAAAGACAATCAGTGTCAGACAATTATGAGTTACATGTGTAAAATAAGTATCAAGCTAATTCTTTACGACGTACTCGGAAAGGAAGGGTCAATCTTTCACCAAAAACCATCACACAATGTAAAGCTAAAAGAAAGCGATTATTGAATAATGAGAAAAGGAACTACGGTATCCATTAGTCACATGTACTGCCAGTACTGTTTGACGCCACGGTTGGATTTATTTACCACATATCTGGAAGAATTTGCAACTACAATTGCCATTCATCCCATTTGCATATTCGACCTGTAACAATTTCTCATTTACTTTACCTTGACATATGCTTCGGAACGATATGGTATCTAGGGCCATGCATAAGGACATATTCCTTGATTGAAGTATCCCCCTAACATTCCTGGTGTACAGTTGATGTCTTGAGTCCAACATTTGGGCTGTGGCATGTGCTTTGTCATCCCAGTAAAGTGTTGGTGCCTGCATCATTACTGATAATCCTGTAGCAGGCAAGCCGCATCCAAAATCGCAGTCCAACATGATTACATCATTCCATTAATCGCATCTGTCCAGATTGACCTATAGTGGACAGTAGCGATATTTCCTACCATTTGCGACTAATCTTTGCAGGCAAGAATCTGCGTTTGGGTTCCATTCATGATGAAGCAGTGAAGCAAGAAGGCGAAGATGTGATCTAAATGACTACACCACAACCCTTGAGGCATTTGGAGGAAATTGGCGAGCAAGCGCGTTTCTGACAGGAGGAGCGGAGCCACACAGTGGGAAGGTATGACACTATCCAGCCATGAGGAACCTGTAAAGGCATACGCCCATGTATGGCCTCGTAGGAAGGTATATCAGTAGATACAGTTGCAAATGGAGATGTCAATATACTAGAGTAGTATGAAGGAAAGATTATTGCTAGAAATCTAAGCCTCGTGACGAGCGGCCTAGATACAGCGGGTGTTACCCGGCCCTGGATACGTCAAGTGCAGCTGTGCCGTTACAGAACCACGCAGTTGGGTTGAATTACAATTCCTGGGAACACTGAGTGACATCAATTGTTGGAAATGATAGAGTCAGTATACAGGTTGTAGATGACCATGCGGGGATATCCATCTACCATGGGACATCCCGAACATATACTTCGAATCGGTCCGACCATCTCCATTACCCCGCATCAGTGTATACCCCACCCACTCCACCCCCCTGGGACACCGCCTATATCTGTTGCCCCTGTGTCACCATACTGCTGGAATTGCCTCACACTGTCTGGTGGAGTGGCTGTGGCGGCTAGACACAGAATTTCCAGCGCCAACATCTGCGGCACATGGAATTCTGCATATTAACAACTTGACTGTTTGTTACACCACTAGATATGTTACAGTAGGTGAGGTCGATAATGGTTCTAACTGCAAGGATTCCCGGTTCATACTCCGGTCATTGCCAGAAACCAAGCTCTTTCCAACTGCATCTGTGAAGACCTACCTCGGTGCTTCAATCAATGAACATTCCATGTCTATCTAACTGCATCAATGCTCACCTGATAATCATTGTTTGGCACACCTCATGGATGGTTGTTATGCATCCCTCATCGGTTGATTTGAAGATGAATCCGCGGCTGTACATTCAGAAATCAGTACTACTGCTAAGGGAAAACCGCCAACTTCAATCTTCTTATTATCATTCATCTTGGAACATATGAAACAACTCCGCTTGGAGTTCATAGAAGGCTCTGTCAACCCCGAGTCTCTGCCTTGCTTCCCAAAGTTCCCTCGGGAGCATCAGCATCCTGGTATCCAACTCAGGCAGGCACCATGACTGGGGTTCCAAGTTCAAGTTTCTCAGTGTGGTGTCTTGCACCGATATGGAAATATTCTACATCGGATGGTTGCGCACCTTCTGAACCTGTTTCGCAGGTTCCATGTACTAAGTCACCCGGAACAATTCCTCCTGGCATTGCACCAACATCTCCTCTCTCTCTCTTCAAACATGATGCCTTCTCCATATCAGTCCAGAAGATTGGGTAAGAGTTTTTGATCCTCCCTTGATACCCGATCAAAGTGGTCATGCAGTTCTGTTCGTCACATTCCAGTGGACAAGGCACATGTAGTAATGCCAATTCTGGACCTGCATTTCATAAGAAGTGGAGGTTGGTGGAATCTCATCAATGATTGGACATTCTGTAGCCGTTATGGTCAGTGCTAGTGCTGGCACATGTGCGAATACAGAGTGGCTGATGGAGTATTCATGACCTTTGCAAGGATCAGGGTCTTCAAGATGGTAAGTACACTATCTGGATTCCCAAAAGGTTTCTGGCAGGTGTTAACTTGAAATTGGGTTATGAATGTCGAGTTCTCTGCCATCTCTGGCTGCATATGTCTAATTCATATTCCAAGCAGCAAGAATGTTGAATTAGTCCCCAAAGTACATCTCCACATGGCCTTCTGGAACAAAGTGAGAGGAATCATTTTGATACTGTCCAAAGCATCATATGGACAAGATTCATTTATATGACTGGTGGTCCCAGCAAGATCAATCAGGATTCACTCATGGTGTCCAACATTATGGTACATTGGAACCAGCTTATGTTGATCAGTTTGGACACTGAAGGATGTTAAATCCAATAAGCTGTGACTTGATCTCAATTCAATCTTTGTAAATATGTTTCCAAAATTTGTCAGGTCCACACTGTACCCGATATACCACAGACCAAGGTTTGGAACACTACACATACCCTGGTCAGGTGTAGAGGCATCTTGTTTAGGAGGTACATTGAATGGGACTGATTGTAGTATAATGGGTAGGGAGTGACATCAGTGATATGGGAGATAGTACAAGGACATCAAAGCTCTGCTGGTGACTCAAAATACATATGAAGTAAACATGTCAATACCGGATGCTATTCCATTTCACGGTGATCTGTTGCTTCGTTTTCAGAGTGATCAAGTAAAGAGAGATGACAATGAAGTCCTCCAAAGCCAGACTTCCTGTCTTCATAGACAGTTCATCTGCCACGCTCAAATCATTCTCCATGCTCCCAACTAATACCTGAATCCTCACTCATGCTCTTACAAACCACCAGGAAAACTGTTATCACACAACTATGCCACATGGTCCGACATTGCCATGCCTCAGACCACCTCCATTATCATACAACATATTTCCGCCACCACCACAACCCATATTATGCTACCTCCATATCTTCAAACATCCCAGATCATCTATAATATCAATTCTTCTTCCCATCTTGTGAGGTAATCATACCCCAACACCCTATCATTACCTCCAAGATGAAGCCCCAACTTAGAACACACCTGCAGTCATGCCAATGAATATCCATCAGAATGTCAACATCCCTGCGAGTTGGTGAGAGATTCCTCCATTGCTTGCAGCACACTTCCACTTACATGCAATGTGCTCTCTGGTGCTCCAACCTGCCCACAACCATAGCACAATCACCCCGTTGGTGCTTCTAAACCTGTCAGTAGAGATTCATATAAGTCTATCAACAGGCCAGAATGCCCATCATGGTCTCATTTACTCTTGACATTGTCACTCGCAAGTTGAGACCCCACAATCTCTTATCCCGTACTGTAGACTCACCTTGACTAACTTTCATTTTGCTCCCGAATTTGTCAAATGTTAGTCAATCTAAAATTTTGATATTGACCTGCCGGTGATATATTAGACTGTACACTCTCATCTATATCCACGGTTTGATTGTTTATTGTTCTAGTCAATTCACAGAGCATGTCAGTCAATGCAGTGAGAAGTCAACATGTGGACTAACTAGGGTCCAGGTACTGACCGGTTAGCTCGCAGAAGCTACCTGTTCCAGGAACTAACCTGTCACTTCACAAAGCAATATAGCCAATTGTAGAGATAATCGCAAAAAATGCAGTTTGTCTTTTTTCTCTCCAGCTGCACTTCACCAAAATGACCAAAATTCAGTCCAATTAAGTCTGCAAGTATTGGTCCAATCAGAGAGTGATGTATACATGACATATGTAAACTTCATCGCTCCTTCATCTCCCGGCCTTCGATTTACGATATCTTTAGAATTCATTGAGCAGCTTTGACACAAACCTGCAAAATCGCTGAAAATCAATGTTTTTTCACAACCACTCTATCAATACTAAAAATATGGTAAATTGGAGACCAGCAGATGAAAGAGCAATAAATTATGCACATTTCATTTATACATCACTTTGCAATCAGAGTACTTGATACTTTTGTTTGAGCACAATTATCATCAGTCAGTTCATGGAGCACTGATCTGACTGGTTCATTCACGGAAGGTGGGGCTCCGTGAACCAACCGGTTACTCCGCGGACTGACATTCTCCGCGAACTGACTAGAACATATAATAATTTAAAGTTTTGAAAAATATCCCGGGATTCCTTAGTGCGGTTGCTGCCATACCCATGTCACCACCCTGGCACTGCTGCACATGGTCTTTGGACGGCAATCCCGCAGGTCATGGTTTTTTGTTTGTTTGTTTTAATCATACTGTATTCACTCTACTTAGAGTATGACAGCCCCTTACTCCCCTCCGCCTCCGGGCTAGCCGGCTAGATGGCGGAGCAGGTCATGGTTCCCAGTAGTGCAACAGCACTGGCCACTTTGAGCGTTCCACTATTATATCTACGGGACTCCTAGACCCACCTTTGCCCAAGAATACCTACCCTAAGATAGTTCATTAGAAAATGAGTTGTGTACGATAGAGAATTCATCTTTCTTCATACGCGATTCTTCTGAACACCAAATCATGGGGCCATGTATCTGATAGACTATACATGAACACAGCTATGTTTTCTGCACTATTTTGTCTGTGGACACTTGGCCAACACCTGTATGCTTTATTCAGAATCTAGCCGCATTGGATCATATTTGTGATTGCGTTACTGTGCCTTTGCGTGTTCGCTGGGCCCTATTTATGTACTAGATAATAGTAGGCGCGGTGTTAATATTTTGAATTTTTTCTCTCGATGTTGTTGATGCAGATCCTACTTTATTACCAGTCACAAATTCACACCTAGCTAAACTACAATGCCAGGCCAGTAATAATGAATCTTTGTTGAGTGGACAGTTCCATTGCGGGGGGGGAAGTCGGCGCCGAAGGTCATACCGTTCCTCCCTAGAAAAGTGAAACCTGCTGGAATGCGAACCGCATCAATATCCCGAGAAGGAACGAAAAGTCCGACAATTCACACATTGTAAGGGCAAAATAAGCCTATTTTTGGATGTTGATCACCGATAGCTATCTGTACAATGGCGAACTATCAATCCGTGGAGTGGCCACTCCTCAACCTTAAGCCAATGGTGACTCAGGAAACGGTACAGGGCTGGTGGACAACTGCACAAAAATCCGCACTGGAGGCGTGAGCCAATAATTAGTACAGGAATATAATGCGCGGTTAGAAGTCAACATGGAGCTATACTCCAATTGGGGTTACGAGCGCATATTCGCAAAGTTAGAGCTGCAGAGTTTATCGACCAATCGGACAATAATTAGCTCCGATTCGCACAAATTTCTAAGAGGACAGGGATTAAGGTATCTGGAATCCTACTGAATAGCAAGGTTCCCAACGATCCGGGCAACTGCAATCTGTCGGGGGCTGACATTCTCGTCCCGTCTGGGGCATGATGTCAGCTGCCTGGTCCGTCCAGGTCTGAGATCTATTGGACTAGGGCCATTATGGTTACGTACAGGGGACCGCCGGCTACTGGGAAGAGGTATTTTGGTGGAGGTGCTAGATGGGCCTTATTTCCAGTCGTATGTTTTATTGTAGTCACAATGTGTTGATATATTGTAACCAATCGGGGAAGAAGCGAATAGTGGGCTTGGATCATTCACTTGGGTAGTATAATATTCAGTACCGGCGAAAAGAGGTAGTCCCCGAAGGCTTGATGACACCTAATTTAATTGGTCCAAGGAGCTCCTGACAGCTGACAGGTGTAGTATATAGCTCAACGGACATATCTTTTGCAAAACCGGTGCAAAAAAGTGGCCTACACAGCATGTACTACAAGCCGCTATAAAAGGAAATACCGATCGGATCTTGCACGACAATTATCTTCCAAGAACCATGTTTTCGCTCTGCCTGCTAGATACTCCTCTCAGATAGCAATTACACACTTTCAGATTTTCCGCAGTTCGCTGATGCATTCTAGCCCAAGTATATATTTATTGGCTAGTAGAGTATCCTACTGATGCTGACCAAAAGATGATATTTACGAGTCCAAACATAATCTGTGAATGCTGACGGACGATCCCTTTTGCAATGGCCCTTGCAGCAAGATGACGTGATTTGCGCCATTCAAATTTCAGATTTATGGCTGTCAAACATGACTGTAGACCTGTACTCCTTCAGTCTGGATAATTTTGCCCTGGTCTCAAACAATCTAGGGTTTTCTGCTTAGAAATTTATCGTCTCGTCCAAGGCAGCGTCTTACCCGGACGGGAGGACAATTGGGATTTGTGGGTGGGCTTTTTGGATTCCCAAAATTAGCAAGTTCTCTATGACAAGACTGGTTCTTGTCAGTTGACGGAAGATGTTGTTCCGTGTAATCACGAGTCAATTTACGGAGTACCATCTTCACTGAATCAACCAATTAGATCAGCGGTCTGTGAATTTACTGCTCTCCCAACCGTGAGCACGCATCTTAATAATCTGTTTTGTCTGGGTAAGCATCCGCCTGAGACGGATCCGTGAATTTGGAGGCAGAGAATTCTGGACCATTAAGACCACAGAAAAATTTCATTAGATTTGACCCCCATACGGCCTGTAGTCTCCTTAGCCTATAGATTTCACTGTGAGAAGCGGTTGAAATCATGTTATTTTATACTATTTTTCGTATTCAAGTTTATCTCCAGCATTACAGCACCTACAGCCGCTTGTTTTAAGGCCTAGTACTGGTAATTTGGTGGCTCAATATGGGAAATTTAATTCTCACCACTTGCATCCTGACATCCGCTGGTGCCAACTTTCAAGCACACCACCGGCGTCACCACCGGGAGCACACGTCTGGTAGCTGCCAGTCCCCTATAGGTACCCGTATGGGGTCCTAGGGCTAAAGAACTAAGCCCCAGAAGGACCAGGCAGCATAAATGATACCTGTAACAGGACTGCGATGTCGGACACCGAAAGACAAGTCGCCCGGTACCATTGAGATGCCTGGCCGTGAGCAAGTGGGATCGTATAGATTCCCCATACAAAATATACGATTGGAAAGTGGAGACAAGTAATCTCCCAAATTTAGTGGGTTTCCAATACATTTCTTCCTGTGCAGTCACTCAATTTCCAGTCTGTTGCATACCATTTCCCCTATGCCACACCAAACGCCATTTTCCACTCTTTACAATAATGTTTATGTTCTTGAGAACTTAGGCCATTTTTAAGACATAACCCGGCTTCAAACCTAGAAAATAATAGAGAACATGCAGAAAATAGTGTTCAGCGGCCACAGGATCGGTATTAGGGTTGTAGGCTGAGGTGTCGATTAATCTACTCCGAGCCGAGGCAAGACTATGATCTGCCAGTGGACTGGACCGTATTGCACTGGGGAAGTCCAGTCTCACCTCTCACCAGGACCGTGCTGCACTGAGCCCTACCCCAGTCTGGGACCGTCTGGACCGTTGAAATCACTGATCTCGCCCATGACAACGAAGTGTGCTCTTAACATCCGCTTTGAAGCACTTGCAGAGAAGTGTTGGGCAGATACCTTTACCCCACAACATACGTGGATGAGTTTAATAGGGTACTCAATGATCCGCTTGTTAGCTGTCGAATATCTAGGATCTGTGGAAGCAATGGTTTGGTCAGTGTACCTAAGCGGCCAGGCCTGATATTCGCTGGCGCCGACCTATCAATTAAAGCCTGGCCGGCAGTCAGATAACCTACAGGCGGCCAAGTCCTATGTAATTCTCGACGATATGTGCGGGCTTCGGCTAGCCTCTAAGATATATGAAGGCCAACCCACGCTAATGCCGGGTTTATTCATGCCAGCCCAGGTTTCTGCAGACTAGCCTAGGTCTCTGCAGGCCTCGTAGATATATGCAAGCTTCAAAGACATGCAGGCCGGCCGAGCCGCTTAGGAACACTAGGTTTAGTAGTAAACCGGCAGTTCACAGTATGGTTCAGTACCTGTTCGGGGTGCGAATCGCACCGTATGCAACTGGTTTGGGACTGGTTCGAATTGGTTCGATTCCTTGTGACGTTTAACTTCATATAATCCTCCTCTAAGTCGCCCAGACGTTAACATGTAAGCTGTTTTACATTCGTGACGACCTTGTTTCATAGTCACCTGTATTTTGGAGCATGCACAACACTCCAAAACTCTATCAGGTGTCCATGCAGATTCAAAAACTACATTCAGACGTATTACTAAACACGGCTTGATTGGACTGCCATGGAACTAGTTCGAACCAGGCAGTTTGCAGTTCGAACCGGTTCACCTATCGAACCACACCGCTTAATCTGGTTCACCGCCCAAACCGGTACGGCTTGGACCCATAGCCCTCATTGTCTAGGATCTATCCCCGACTGGATTGAATTCAGCTGGATATAGCCAGCTAAGTGCGCATACAGGCGTGCGCATACAGGCGTGCGCATACAGGCGTATAGGGCATTCATAGAGTGTGTATACGTCACGAAGTAGCCGGTCAGATCACGGAGTGTATACACTCTACAAAGTGATCTGTCAGTTCACGGAGCCCAGTTACTGCACCGATTGACCAGTCACTCTACAGAGCAACATCTAACTTGCACTAACTAGAACATTGTCTCAACGGTTCAAACCAGTCCTGTTCCAAGTAGTAAACCAGTTCCCGTGGTCTGGTCCCTAAGTTAGACCAGTCCTAGGCCTTGGAACAGCTGTTCGAACCGTCACAGAATTGGTTCAACCCAGTTCTCTGATGATCCTACCTAGGAAGGTATGTTGAATATTTCGCGAGATGTGGATTTTTGCAAGATCAGTGTCTATTACGTTGGAAAGTAGATTACATGTGAAAATAGCCCGGGGTTTGGAATAGGTTGGAATTAGTTCCCAGCCAGCTCTCTTGAATAATTGGACCAATTCTTATGATCCGTGGTACTACCCCGAACCGAGACCGAATTAGACTAGACCACTGACAGACTTGCAATCAATTGATAAACAGAATTTTAACGTTATCGGAGTTGCGCATCGTCTTAATACCTCAGGCAATGGGACCCACTAACCAGTCGCTCTCGACCAACAATCTGTAATCATGCCGCTGTACAGTATCCTGTCTGGTGGACATGCATGACGTAGGGACTGTAAGAGCATGCATCGGACCTGCCAGCACTCAAATGTTATTGAAAAGTGGATCGGGCAGTTATCAGCCCCGCACAGCTGCAAACTTCTCATATCTGCATGTTGCTGCTTGTGGTGTTTCGTGCGATTTCAAATCAAATGATATCAAAAAAGACCAAAATTCTGAACGGACGAAGTTGCCTGATATAATGATTACTTATGTCGGGACTACTGGCTCGGCCGGGAGTTTCAACCAATTAGACGTTTTAGTTCTAAAAGCCGGCCTAGAGTTGTCACAGGCGATCAACGATTTGCTGCAAACCAAGTCCAATGATAGGATTGGATCAATGTCAATACGTGCCACACCACGAAATTTTAGCTCTGTGCCTTTCGGATCAGGGTGCGCAAACATTTGTAGGTTTATAAGTTAAGTAACTACATATAATGTTTCTCTCATGACAATCTTCATTTTAGTCACAACACTTCGTCCGCTGTACCGTCTGATCCTCGATATCGACCGATTTCCGGGAACCACCGCGCATCGACATACTGAGTTGGTCTTACCCACTGCTGAATTACCTACTCCCTCTATTACGGAATCGAGTTTGTAAGCCTTTTGTTTCAACCAGTTTCAACACCGCACTATTATTCACATAGATCTTTAGGGAGCGACGGTGTTGCAATGTGGGAAAACAGATCGTTTTGGCAACGGTTGAGGACACAGATTACTTGGTACCAGCTTGTGACTCTGGCTGGCGGAACAATTGCAATCCTTCTTGCTGTATATACCCTCGGCTACATCTGGTGGCCGTACGGCCGAGATGATCCATCAAGGTTTTGGAACAGAATGGTTTCCTTGGGTTACATACCTCAGACTATCACCATCTGCTCAGCTCTGATCCGGGCTTCGGTCTCCTTTCACTCTGTATTGTGTTGTGGGATGATTGCATCGATCTCATTGACGCATCGACAAGTCCTCTATCAAGATGCGGCAGCAATGTCCATTGCACGAAGTGACCCCTCTGGGCCATTCAGTATCATTCCCCCACTATTTTTGGGCACCACACGGACGATCACTATGCACCGAAGTTCTGAAGCGCAAAATATAACACCCAATGGCATTCAGCGCTATGTTTGTTTTGCCCTGGTGATTGTTGTCGCAGTGCTCAGTGTCATCACCCAATTCACGTCAACTATTTTACTCTCTGATATGGGAACAACCAATGTTCCGGGTAGGTTACAGGACGAGACAGTTACCTACAGACAACTCAAGGGTTCCGACGTTGGTAGAATCGGTTTAGGTACACAAAGCCCATCAGCGTATCCAATATTTGCAGAGCAGATTAAGAGTAGTCCCAGAGTGTATGATGACGGGGAGCAAGGCACGTTAGTCGATACCGGAGCTTTGTTTCGAGCGTTCCTTCCATTTTCAAAACTCAACCGGTCTACGATTATCTCTTATCGTGGGCCGGCATACGTTGTTGACTCTCACGTTCTCTGCTTCCCGCCCACTGTCGAAGTCATTAGAAACGAAAACGATTACTCCAGCCTCAACCTTGGACTACTGAAAAGGCAGGATTCTCCAGAAGATGAGCCTAGCAACTATGGCGCAGTACCCCGCAGAACAACAACTAGAATAACTGGTCTACTCAGGCCCTCCGTGTTAGACAGATATTTAAATTCTGCAAACTCGAGCATTTTTATCACCGAACCTGCGAATTTTACCCTCCGTTTCAATTGCACCATCCCGTTATCCAACACCCGGTCCCACGTCCTATGCGAAGCTCATAAGCCTACGTCTACGTCTACATATACTCCCATTCCCACAGTCGGTGCTACAACAAAAAACATTTCAGATTCTGCCGTCGAGTGGCTCCTAGTAATTGAAACCAACTCTGGGAACATTCAATGGAAGGATGTTATTTTCACCGAAAAACCTAGACCTATCTATACAGGGGAGTGGGCGGCCATAAACGACACAGCTAACAATGTCACTTTGAAACTCAGCCTATGTATGAGTAGCTTCGGGGTAGCTGCGTACAGCAATGTTACAGTTAAAGGAAATGGCAATTACGCAGAGCCAGCCCTATCTATAGCGTTCATCGACACCCCGCACACGCCAATCTACAACACTTCATTAATTAAAAGCCAGCTTGGTGTATTTGGCAACAACCACTCCCCAAGAAACGTTCTAAACCTTACGTCGGTGGACATCCCACAGAAGCGCGAAATGGTTACAGCGGCTTCGAAATTGGTTCAAAATAATAACGAGGGCATAGATATGTCTTGTGCTACTATAGTTCACCCTATACTTTCATCACTCTATTATGGTGTCCTAAATGATACCAAGCAGGTGCCCTTGGCGATCCAGGCCTTTATGACAGTCATCACGAGCATGGACTATTACAGTCGCCGGACATTTGGGAACCAGAGGGCCCAAGCCACCGTCCAGCGTCGGAGTAAATGTACTATTCCCACCAGAATGGTAGGATTTTCGGTCGTCATCGGATCCCTAGCTGTCCACTTCATGTTACTTCTAACAATTCTTTGGATGTTCTCTCGCGACACTCGCAATGTCGTCGGACAGTCCTGGCAAACTATTGCACAGTTACATCAAGGCAAAGCTCAGGATTTCTTGGACAAGGCATCAGTGTGGGATGATGACCATGTTAAGCAATGGATGAATGAGGAGGGGGGGTCTTGTTCGCACTCAATCGTCGATGTGGAGGGACCGAACAAGGCTGGCCAGTTTACCATCGGTTTTGTTGATAGTACACCAGGAAGACTAGAGGGCTTTAGCGTTTCTGTTGAATACTTCTTCAGGAGTATGAAGGAATTTTTGACTAGGTGGGCTCTGTATCGTTTTTGAGGTAGATGTTGAGAGCCTAACACTTGGAACGTGATAGATCACCCAGATATTACTCTATTAAGAGTTCGCCTAATGATCAGGCTAAATTTGGCGGGATATCTCGTGTATGATACTGAGATGGAAGGGGATGTGATTTGCTGTGCCCGACTGGGGGTCAGCGTGGTGCTAAAACGTTTTTACGTTGGCAAGTGTGCAGATGATGCGAAGCTTGTTTGTCAGTACTGCTGTGGTTGAAATTGGCAAATGGGATTTATCTTTTAGTTATGCGTATACTTTTTTTTTATCCTAGCACGACACAGAAGGGAGTTGGATGATGGTGATAGGGATGGATTTTGGAGGTATGGAATTTGAACATTGCGGGCATCGACTTTTGAAACTATAATATCTATCATTCCTTCTGTTTAGTGATCTTTCGCAGAGCCTCAAACCTGGATTAAAACTGGCATATCGATGTACCATTTAGTTGCGATTCTTTAAGCACCCCCCAAACTACAAAACATTGATTCTAGGTACCCTCGGAAAGTGATTATATGATTAGGTAACTGAACAAGGCAGCACAATCGGAGGCAAAACCCCGAGAATTTTGTAACTGACTATATTTATTGTGTTCTAGAGTTTGTTTGTTTGTAATCATTTTGCATTTGGCCGCGTCGCGGCCATGGCATTTAAGATACAGACCTCCAACCAGACCATATAACCGCTTCCGCGCAGATTACAACTCTAAAGACCCCCGGAATCTGACAAAACCCGAAGCCCCGAAATTAAAATCCACACGGCAAAGTTGCTGCCAAAACCCAGCGAAAATCCTGCACTCTCACCCCTAACCTTTTTGAGTCTCGGCAGTCCCAGCCCGCAGGAAGGGTCGCCGGCCGAAGTCGGGTGCTGCTCCGAATTACTGCCAGACCCAGCCATACTCCCATCTCCTCCAAGGGCATAGCTTCCCAAGGATTTTTGACCCCCCTTCCTTAAGCCTTCTGATCCCGGTTAGACTACCACCAACTAATAATCCTCGCCAAGGCCACCTGCAGGGTCTCATTGATGTTATCGCAGTGGAATACCCCAACCGGCCGAAATGCCAACAGGTTCGTGGGTCCGAAAAAGAGAGCAACTCCCTAGAACATTCACGGCGCGCTGTTTATCGTAGGGCTTGACGTGCCGGGGGGGCGGATGGTAATTTTATCGTGAGGTCGTTTGGTCTCTCAGAATTCTCTTCACTGAGCCCGGTTTGTCGTTAAATACTGGCTTTAGACTGTCCAAAGAAGGCGAGTGGCCCTAGAAGAGGGACTACTGACCGATGTCAATGCTGAGTGGGTTTGGTGACGAGGTACGCTCTGTTTTCGACCTAGTAAACATACTGGCAGAGCGGACACACACAAGGAAAGTCGTGATGAAGCCAAAGTAAAACCCCGCTTTGCCCCGCGAGGGGAAAAGCTTGGCAAAACCAGGCGGAGAGGGTGGTTGTCGAAGGTGTGTGCGTTCTAGAGTACTTTACAGCCACCATCCTTGTTATGTGCTTTACAGAATCTCGCTTAGTATTAGCGTGCCGGCAGATTGAGCGCCATATATACAAATACTCGATTTGGCCATACTAAGCGCGACGTAGCACCATGTATGCAGCATTGAAATGATCACTACCGAGCCAAATCAGTGTTACGCACCCAATAACATAAGAGCATGTAAGCTATGTTGGTGGGATGCTGCAGTGCACTTAGTCCTTACGCACAACCAATTAACAAGTTATCCGAAACCCTATGCCGCTTCTCAGTTTGGATTGATGGCATCAAACACGAGCTTGCCAACTGCCATGAGCGGATCGTCGTACTTCTTTGTAGCATCTCGTAATGAGCAATACAAATAGTTTAATAGAGTACATTCAGCTATTACCAGCGTCCCAGGTAACATACCGCTCTTAGTGGCGTAGTGGTGTCGTATACGTTCGTACTACAAGTCGACTCAGCAATCTTGGCCTAATGAGGGTGCAAACTGAGGTTGTCCAGTCAATGTACTGCTATGGACACGCCATTCTTTCACTCACGCTTGACTAATAATGCGACACTAAGCCGATATGGAAGGCTAAAGTGGATATTACCTTGTACCAGCATTCCGGTACATTATGTCACCTGCTCGGTGGATGGCCTTTGGCGTGCGGCAATAAATTTATTCAATGAAACTCATGCAGCATAACCTGCGCACCTATCTAGGAAGTATAGGAGGCAGCAATCAGCGCACTCCAGTTGTAATAAAATCTGAAGTGATATGGCCAGAGTGAGTGATAACAGAGCATGGAGTGATAAATATGACGTTGCTCGGTTTGCGATGGAAGGTTAATGGATAGTGTAACTCAGTGTAGCTATGCATGTGGGGTTGACTAGATGTCACCTGGCTCACTGTCAGTTATTCCTTCACGAAATGCCACCGACAGCTGACGACTTGGTAGGGAAAGCTTCCGGCAATTACCAATCATCAATCCTCGCTCTTGCGGTTCAAACAGGCCCAAGGAGAGTATCCTACCATAACTGAGGGCTCTAGGCCGCATATACTGTCTGCTGTTGACACGAGAAGATGATGGAGAAGAAGATGAATTGTCTGTCGATACAAAGAGAAGGAAAACTATGGACTTTATATATGAATGAGAGAGAAGGAAAACCCAATGCCGACTGCCAAAGCCGGAGCCCAATGCCGAGTACCTGTGCCAAGCCGCCCTCCTCGCCATGGTGGCAGGCGAGGCCGACAGGGGCAAACGAGGCCGACATGGGCAAGCGAGGCCGATGGGGGCAAGCGAGACCGGTGGGGGCAGGCGGGGCTGGTGGGGGCAGGCGAGGCCGATGGGGGCGGTAAGCCACTGGGCCAAATCCCTTAGTCAATACTCCCCCTTTGGCCCAAGGCTTTCCAGACGAAGTAAAACAAAACCAAAGAAACAAACGAAAGTCTAAGATCCTCCTCCAAGTTCCAAATCCCAAATCCAAAGAAAATCCAAGCATACAGTGAAGATCCAAATACACAACCTGAAACAAAGGAAATCCAAAAGTCCTGCCCGTGATCCTATCCGAGTCCAATCTCCTCCACAAATTCGCTGTGTTTAACTCCCCCGAGGGCCTTAGTGAGAGCATCTGCCAGCATCTCCGTGCCTGCCACGTGCTTGATCTCAATCTCGTCTTTGGCAATGGCTTCATGAATCGAGTGATCCCGGATTCGTAAGTGCCGGCTATCAGATTGGAAGTTGCCCGAGTTGAGAGTCGTAACGCAGTTTAGGCTGTCATTGAGAATACCCCTGGTGATGCCTCTGCCAATTCCGATCGCTGAGATGAGGTCTCGCAGCCAGTCGATCTGCACTTTGCTGTACGCTGTGACAATCATCTCTGCTTGCATTGTCGATTGGGCTACTACGCTCTGCTTCTTCGACTTCCAAATGACGAGGATTCCGAGGGCGTAGACGACGATTCCCGAGGTGGACTTGCTCATGTCTGCTTCTCCCCCCAAGTCTGCATCGGCATAGCACAAGATTGACTGAGAGTCATGCCCGAGGCTTGGGTCATAGATCGTTAATGTGTAGTCGGATGTGCCTCGGAGATATCGAATTAGCTCCTTCACGGCTTCCCAATGGAGAGTCGAAGGTGGGGCCGCATATCTGCTTCAGACTGAGGTTGCATAGATGATATCTGGACGAGTACGGAGAGCGGCATAAAGAATCGAACCAATGGCTTTTTGGTACATTCTACCGTCGAAGGGCTGCTCTCCAAGCTCAGGCTGTATGACATGTGGCTTGTAGCCGATCTCCATCGGAGTTGAGCGTTTCCGGCAGTCGGTCATCTCAAATCTGTCCAGTACTCAGTTGATGTAGCCGATCTGGTCGATGGCAATTGATCGTTTGCGGCGATCTCAAGTACCCATCATGCCGAGGTATTGGAAGGTGTCAGGCACAGGGACTTGGCCAGCGGCCTTGGATCGATCATACAGTCGAGATGCAATGGAGGCGACAAGAACCGATGTCCCGACGATCATGATATCGTTGACGTAGGCCGGGATTAAGACACCATTTGCTTTGCCGTGATTGCCACCGAAGAAGAGACCGGGAGCTGCAATTGAGCCTTGGAGATTGAGATCGTCAACTATAAAGTCAAAGACTTCTTCATAGTACTCCCGATTCGCTTGCTTGATGCCATAGAGAGTCGTATTCAACTTGACAAGGGGTCTGGCCCGGCCATATGGATCAGGAAATTCCCCTTCTGGGAGGCGCATATAGAGAGTCTCATGCAGAGGGCAGCCGAGAAAGGCAGTCGGGATGTCGAGGACGGCGATCTCAAGGTCATGCTTGGCTGCAAGTCCGAGGGCAAGCCGGATTGAGGCGGAATCAATGACTGGAGAGGTGATGACATTGTAGTCGCCAGGCTTTTGGAGATCGCCGCGGCCGACGAGTCGTACTTTCCATTTGTCAATTGTCCCATTGGCCATTAGCTTTCTTCCCATAACCCAATGGCTTCCAATCATACTAGCACCTTCTGGGACTTTCTCAATGAAGGTGAAACCTCATGACTTTCCATTGATGCCATTTCCTTGCTGATGGCTTCCTTCCACTGCTCAGCATCCTCTGCATCCAATGCTGCGCGGTAAATCTTCGGGCCTTGCTCAATCATCATGGCTCTGCTGATATTGGCTGCAGTTCTTCCGCTCCTTCTAGGCCTTGGTGTCTCTGGAGGCGGTATCTCTGGTGGTGGTGTGAGATCATCATCCGAGTCGTCTATGGGATTGATCGCACGAGGCAATGCTGTTGCTTTCGGAGGCTGTATCATGGCTTTCGGGGACTGTATCATAGCCTTGGGGCGGCTGTGCTGTAGCTTTTGGCTTGGGAGGCTCGTCCACAATTTCCGAATCCTTATTCTGTTCGGCTGGTTCGAAGGCGAACTTTGCAGGCTTAGTCTTTAGTAACTGGTGATATAGGGTAGACTCATCAAATTTGACATCTCGAGCGAGAAAAACTCGGCCCGAATTGACATCCATAACTCGGTACTGTGTCGATGTCTCTGCCGAGTAGCCGAGGAGTACACACTTGTAAGCATGGTTATCAAGCTTCTTCCTGAGGTCGCCATGGATCCATGCGAATGCAAGGCAGCCGAAAGTTCGAAGATGGGAGATATCGGGCTGCTTCTGCGTCCATCTTTCGAATGGCGTCAAATTGGGATTGGGGAGAGCTCGGGATGGTAGTCGATTCTTGATGTAGACTGCTGTGGACACAGCTTCGGCCTAGATCTTATT
>Ga0307512_10002053_pt1 | contig 26484 bp, 13 predicted proteins | sample 14_EM_MG_FD_200267 | JGI IMG/M metagenome (GOLD analysis project Ga0307512, IMG submission 200267) | Populus trichocarpa ectomycorrhiza microbial communities from riparian zone in the Pacific Northwest, United States - 14_EM | ecosystem: Host-associated > Plants > Roots > Unclassified | place... | reverse complement strand
GAAGAGTGTAACACACGTGTCGTTCTGATGATGCGTATACGTCACCACAAAGTAAAGGAGGTACGTATGCAACGCGACGGGTAGCGTGTAATTCTCCGTCAGAGCGTACGAGGGTCCGTCAGAGCCGTCCAGAACACCTGGGTGTTTCAGACGGAAATTAGAGTCGTTGCTGATGATATAATCATTGTGAATAGTAAGTTGACATTATTGAAGAGTCAATATTGTTTTAGTCTAGAGTCATAAGCACAATTTGTATCATCTCCATGGAGTCAATAGTAATACTGCAGTGCTATACATGCGAACTGGTCAAATATACGTCAATATATTATGGGAGCAGTATACAACCTTTACAATGTCAATATTTAGCTATATACAATAATCTCTAGTACCCTATCACTAGAATCCATTAATCAAAGTAAAGCCAACATATCAATTCCCAAGTACAACTTTGAATATGTAAACCGAATTATGTACTGTTCATTAGTTGTATGAAGTTTCTACATAATAACTATTTTGTATAAGTCATTCACCTCAATCAAGAGAGTACATAATTGCATTTTCCACTGCTTCATCCTATACCTAATCATATTACATACTTTACTTCCCAGATATTATCTGATGCACTTCTTATCATCTGGTCTTTCAATTATAGTATCTGTTTTTGCAATTCAAATGCACTTTGAATTCAGTATACACTTGTCTGCAATTAGTGTGGTTTCCCAGTAAGATTCAACTTCAGTAGTAGTGTATATTTATTTAAGTTGTTTAGTGAGGATGCTTGTGGATGAAGTTACCATATTTCTGACCTTCTGCAATAGACATTACGAATTCTATTGGTATACGTAATCACAAGGCTTGTTGTTAACTTGTAATATATGATCATTTTGTTGCTGTAATTACTCATTTCCCATCTGTTAATTTAAATCTATCCATTTTATAGCTACTATCAGGACTGTACTCAGATATATCTGCAAACATATGTATTTGTTTGTAGTAATCTTTTTGACCCCATGTTCAAAGCCACTATTGCAGTAGGAGTTGGCAATAATATTTCAACCAGTACTAACAGAATTTTACTAGCAAATTAGTAACCACTTTGGCCTCAACACAGTGCAATATTTTCTCTACACAAAACAGAAACTTTGAGTTGTAAATTAGTATAACTACATCCTTAAAGACATGGAGAAATAGATTACAGTAAATTTGAGGACACACAGGTAGTATATATTCACATAATCCAGGCACAGCTTGCCATTGTGCATTTATCAGTGGTTGATTTCAATGCACATTTCATATCATTATAAAAGCTGATCCGCATTGTAATACAAGTTACTGCAGTAGTCAAAGAACATAAACAACACTCATTCACCACCTGGTACTGCTTTGAAGTATTTCACATAGTTGACTAGAGTAGAGGCCACAGAGCAAATCAATTCTGGAGTGCACTCAGTATTGATAGATATACAGTCAACTCATATCAAACTATCCGAGAACCTCGAAAATGTCTCATACTTCCAGCTTTGCACTATCAGTCCGCTATAGTGGACTATAGCCCAATTGAATTACTGAGAGCTGCAGCGTCAAACAGTCCAGTCCAGTTGGATTGATTGTTTTCCGTACATATCTGCAGCTGCAAAGTTTATTGAAATAATGCATATCAAAATATCAGACTGGCATACTCTGTTTGCTATATTCCTACTCTACCGCTGGTATTCAGTGACTATGGGTATACTAAATATTGTATTGCAACAGTGTTCAGGGTGAATAGTGCAGTTGCATGATAACTGAATTGCAAATTGAAGTCCAGTTAATATTAAATATACTTGCATTGAAAATCATGCCAAATGAAAAATTAATATTTCACAATTATGCAATGTGTGCTGCAGTTACAAGCAAAGTCTCCATTTGATCCATAGATAGTCAAAAAGGGCATCCTATGTTGCAATTAGGGCATTGACTGAATGGCAACAAGAGCTATGGCAAATGGTCACTCATTATGTGGTAATGTTAATGAGCAATCCCAACAGAGTTGTCATATGCTCTGAACGTAATGGCTCAATTTCCTCCTGATTAATGGAATATTTGTCACAGGATTTTGCCAATTTACATGGGCTAAGGTTAATTCCGAGTGTTGAGATAGCGTGGTGTTTATATAGTTATGGAAGTCTTCAATAGCTGTGGTACAATATACAGTTATACTATTGCTGAGTGGTTGATCATTTCCGGTTGCTAGAATGGCTCTGCAGAAGCTATTGTCCAATTAAATAGACTGTAATATATAAATCTTTACTGATGAATATAGTACTTTTAAATGCAAGTTTAGCCTATAGGCCAAACATTGTACTGCAAACCAGAATTCGATTTCTTTCCCACTCTAAAGACACCTTTTCTAGAATCTTACAGCCAATTGAGCCCAGATATTATCCTTTCCAATGGAAACTGTCTAGCATAGAGTAGATGACTATAGGAATAATTCCTAACCTTATAGAATCTAACTATCATTCTGAATCGTCTGGGTAGTACATTAGCACAATGCATTTTAGTCATTGGCCGTCTACAGCATCCATCTCACATTACTGGTGGATGCAATACACTGCTCCTCCAAATGTACTATACTTTCAGGATGACTCTAATATATTACATCTAATGTCTTGTTTACTTGCACTCTGTCATAGTTGGCCAAACTGCTATCATTGTAATACTCATCACCATAGCCATCTTACAAGTTGCTCTGAATATTACTTTCCATTTCACATACCCAGTATATGTTATTGGTGCTCAGCACTTCTTTCTAGCCATGTATCTGTCAATCAATGACACCAAGGTAAGTATTTCTAAACTGTATCCATGTCATATTTTCATCTTATGTGGCTCACTCTCATGTTCATCTTTCTACCACTAATCACACTTCCAGAGACAATTACATAGTATGAACTTCTGGACTTGTAGATATCCCATTTATTTTCCCAACAATTGAATTCCCTTTGAAGTATCCGATCAGAGTCAACTTCGAGAATTCAGCAATGAGCTGTAGTCTATATTCTGTTATGATTGATCATTTGTGCTGAATCTTTCTTGACTGAACTCTCTGCACTTCCCTAAGTCTAATTGACACTGACACAGGAACTGAAGTATATGTGGCTCCACTGTGCACGACTGTAAATAAACCCACATAGTAGCCCCACCCAAACCTATCCCCACTGACTTCTCTCCATCTCCTTTTAATATCGCATAGTCCAGTGCGAGCAAAATGTAGTTCTGTTGCTCAAAGCCTCTCGGAGGATGAGGGAGTTATCAGACTGGAATCCCAGAATGGTTAAATCTTGGGGTTAACTGGATGGATACAGTGGTCTTTAGATTCACCTGTACCCACTGGCTATATATCTACAAGAATTGAAGAAGAATAGGGACAATCTTAGAAGTATTGTGAAATGTGGGCTGCAAGATTAGAAGAATTTTGCATTGGAAGTGATAAGCTTGAGAGTACATTGAATTACTGCTGGTACACCATGAAATAGTAGTTGGTACTTATTGTTAAACAATTTTAAACTCTGGTATTCAGTTTGTATTCTCATCCATATATGAATATATCAATGTATCTATGTGTCTGTGTTCAGTCCCTAGACAAAAGTCTGTGTGACTAGCCAAATCACACCAACAACCCACTACCTCAGCTATGAACTACTACTTCTTCACAAAATTTTGTTAATTGAGAATTTTGTGAGACACATTCTGTATATACACTTGTTTATTCCCTGAGATTCAGAATTTTAAAGCCTAATTTATGTGTGAAGGAGTTGTTCAAAGCCTTACTATGCCAAGAAATCACCAAGTTTGTTTGCCAAATTGTGTTATTTGGCATAAAATCGACCCTCTAACAAGGAATCAATCTTATCTCAACAACAGGAGCAGCTATTGGTATATAACTCTCTTCAGAGCTGAACTAGCACTCTTGAATGGATTTTCAGTTGTCACAAAATTTGAATTTATTCTTTGATACCACACTGTCAGCTCAGGTCTTCAATTCAGATTTAGCAAGTACGGTTATAACTATAGATAACACTGGTTGAATGGAATTTCTAATAATTCGACTTGGCTTTTGGGTTCTAGGGGACAAGATTTCCTGCACTTTACTGGGTATCAATAACTCTTCATTTCAGGGTGTTAGAAAAAGTGGTAATAGACAAAGTATGATTATATCAAGAAATCAGAAACACTTTTGTCTGGGGACTGTATCAATGCATATATCAATCTACACATAGTTCACAAGGACTTACTGTAGGGAGTGCATAAGGGCAATCAGAGTGGCAGTATGAGATGAATATTGGCGGTTATGTTTCTGTAGAAATAGATATACACTTTGGGGGTGATTGTATCGATTTAGAGATGCACTTTGTAGTTGCAATTGGGTGAGTTTGGAGTATTACTTGACTCAGTATGAAGATATACTTAAAGTGTGTGACTGACTGAGTTTGAGGATGCACTTGGAGGCAGTGACTTAATGATCTGAAGGATGCACTTTAAGGCTGTGATTTGATATGGTTGGAGTTGAACTTGGAGGCCAAGATCAACTAAACTCTGACATGCACATGGAGGTTGACATTTAGTCAACTTAGACATCCACTTTGAAGCTGAGGTCTAGGAAGTTTCAAGGTGCACTCTGGAGGCAGTGATTATGCAAAGTCGGAGGAGTACTTGGAGGTAGCAGATCAGTATACAGTCATTTGGAAGCCAGTCATGATGGCTGGTGAGACTTTACTCTTTGGATAGCAGCAAATGAACGGAAAGTAATGAGTTGGATGTACATTGGACCTCAAGGAGAGCTAGCTGTGGGCAGTCAATCGGTTGAGGGCATGCCAGAAGCCAATGCAACGTTCAGAAATTAGCTTATAAATTTTATACTCTAAGAAGACTGTCTAGGAGCAATTCAATGTTGGGTGGATGCTATACTCAGTGGTAGCTTATAATTATGTCTTGGACAGCTAGAGTGGGATGAGTTAACTTTGTATGCTGTGGTAAGGGTAGAGTAGTAGATGAGGAAGAGTAATGGTGGATCAAGAGGAGAACAATATGGGAGGATATGAAGCAATCTGAGGAATCAGAGCTATGACTTGTCAGATTAGATATACAATTACTTGATTAATTGTTTGTCTATACCAGATCAGTACTCATACCTGACATCCTTCATATTTAATTTACATTCAACAGTTATTCTAAATCATCTGGTGCATGGAATTTTCATAGCATGTAGTGTCTTATGATGAATTTCTAAATTTCCTCTCATATCCATCACCTATATCTCATTATCCCTTACAAAACCTAACTGTGACCTGAGATCACAAAGCTAAGTCATTCTGTTCTATTTCAAGATGCTACAATCCTGAGTAACTAATAAGTCCACCATCAATTCAGGATTGACTATCTCCCATTCCCTGGAAGTTTGTCATATCGTATCTCTCATTTCTCTGTGCACATTGCAGTACTCTACTCTCTACATGCCCCCATTTATAAGTTAACCAAAAAATAAAGTCTCAGCTTCCATTGTGTCTTCCTTCCAATCTGATGCTGCCAGATCAATCACCTTCAACTATCCCACCAATTTCACTGTATATTATCTTTCAAGTGAATCTTTAGGTTGACTCTATGTCAGTATACAAATTCACAAAGTTATGGCCATCATGTCCATCTCTACACTGGCTCAATTACAGCCTCCAACATCAGCAAGCTGTATTTGAGTCACTCGAAGCCACTGGGAGTATTTTGGTGTTGTCAGACCAGAATCCCAGGGTGGTCAAATCCCGCAGTTGACTGGACCAATGCAGTGGCCTTCAGGTGCATCTGCCATTGCTGGCGACAAATGGGCAAGGCCATATGAGCTCTGCTGTCAACCAGGGGAGCACCTGGGAATACAGGCAACAGATCTTGGTTTACTGGAAAACACAGGTGACAACCCTGGGAGCACCTCCAACTGCTATAGAGTAGTCTGGGAAAACCATCATCTTCTGGGGAACACTGCTGTCGCACCTAGAAATGATAGTTACCACGTATTGTTCCACAATGGTGCAATCTCATGAAGGCTGTTTGTATTCTCTTCTATGTATTGATGTATTGAAGTATCTATAAAGCTATCCATGTACACAAGGTAGATCTACCATTGAGCTCTAATGGAGAGCTGGCTGTCGTCGTTTGATCAGTAGGGAGGGACTTCAGAAGCTGAAGCTACATTGAGGGGTCAACTCTTAATCATGAGAGTGAAGGAAGACTGGCTGTGAGACAGACAATCTTGGGTGCATGCTGTACATGGTGTTAACTAATGATCATGGCATGGAGATACAGCGAGGGATGACTTAACTGTGTATTCTGTGAGGATAGTAGAGTTGTGCAGAGAAAGGGAGATACGGGATGATGACGGGAGGGAGACGGAAGATACAAGGTCAGGTGTTTGACTTGCCTAATTGGGATTCGAAGACCTCATATTGGTGTTCTCCTTCGCTGGATCTCGAGACTTACCGGCCATGTCGGAAATTGTCAATTCACACACACAGAAAATGCTCTTATGTCCCAGAATCTCATAATGATTTCTGCCCTCTACTCTCATCTCTCTTTCTCGTCCTCAACTGTGCCATCACCTGAGTACACGAAATGAAGTGATCACTCTCTATCTCCTCGTGCCTTGATTATTTAACACCAAGTACAGCATACACCAAGTACAGCATCACCACAATGTCTACTGTCTGCCGCTCGCGGCGAGTCTGTCATCTCTCATCTCTCATCTCTGGTTGGAACATGTTGTATACTACTCTCCACATTCCCATGATTACGAGTTGACCAATGAATACGGTCTCAGTTGGCATCACACCTCCCAAATGACGGCCACCCAATCAGCTGCCTTCCAATCAAGTACCTCGCAGTCGGCTGCCATCCAATCGACCTCGTCCCAATCGACCGCCATCCAATCGATCAACTCCCAATCAACTGCTTCTCAATTGACCGCTTCCCAATCGATAGCCTCAGGATTGACCGCCTCCGAATTGAACCCCTCCCAATCGTCTACCTTCTACATGACCGCCAACTGTGGGACCTCCTCCTACCAAACCGCCTTCTGCACGAACGCTCCGTGCGCGACCGCCTGCTACACGACCCGCTGCGGTGCGACCTCCTTGTGCGCGACCGCCTTCTGCATGATGGCCATCTGCCCGACCGCCTTCTCCCGGACCGCCTCATGCCCGACTGCGTTCAGCCCGACCGCCTAATGCGGGACCACCTACTCCGAGACTGTGTCACGATCCACTGCCTCGCTGTCGGCCACCTACATATCCACTGCCTCCAATTCAACTGCCTCCCGATCAGCTGCCTCCGAGTCGCCCACCTCCAAGTTGGCCACCTCCATGTAGTTGTCCAATGTCGCAAGATCATGTGCTGCAAGTGCATTTCCAAACTCGCTTAATCATGGCCTCAACATTCGCACAATCATGGCCTCCAATTGCATTTCCAAATACACAAAATCCTGGCCCCCAAGTGAATCTCCCGACTTGCTCGATCGTGGGCCCATAGTGCATCTCCAAACTCACTCGATCACAGCCTCCAAGTTCACACCTTCATTTCCTTCAAGTGCATCTCCAAGGTTGCTCATTTTTGGCCTCCATGTGTTTCTCCAAACTCGCTCGAACATGGCCTCCAAGTGCATCTCCAATCTCACTCAATCACAGCCTCTAAGTGCCTCTCCAAGTTCACTCAATCTCATCCTGCATGTGCATCATTGAGATCACTCGATTGGGGTCACCAGGTGCTCCTTCGATTGTGCTCGAGTCCCGTCTGCAGCCAGATTCACTGTCTATATATATAAGGATAGACTGAGATAGAAAATTCTTGCCATGCTATGATGTAGCAAATCATGAGATTGTAATAAAGACGAATATGATACACAAAATGATGTGTGTTTAGGGGATCCTAACAACCACTGCTGTGAGAACACCGCACCAAGTTTAAAGTCTCCCACAGAGCTGTGCAGTGGTCTCACCTGCTGCTCTTGAAGTCTCCTGCAGCTCTGCATAAATGGTACCAGCCACTCTTGAAGACTCCCTCTGACCGGGGCAGAGGTCGCCGCAGCTCCAAAATTTGAATATCGTATAAGTCAACTATTGTAGCATCTTGAATGCCCCTCCATGACTCTAGATGCTTTCCAGCGCACCTGGGAATGCCCTTGCAGCATCTGAGAGCACTTTGTGTAGGTCCCAGGGGGGCCTGGGAGCATCTGTAATTAAATAAGAGTACTGGTGAGGTCGACCAAAGCGTCTGAGAGGTTTGCATGTGGCTTCCGCACCGTTTACATTTTGCTGATGAACTGCATTTCTAAGTTCACTCAATCAAAGCGTTCAAGTGCATCTTTATACTTGCTGAACCACAGCCTCCAAATGCATCTCTGGGATCACTCCATCTTAGCCTCCAAGTGAGTCTCCAATCCCACTGGATCATGGCCTTCAAGTAAATCTTCAAACTCACTGACTTATGGCCTCCTCGAACATCGCTAAGTTCATTTTATCTTGGCCACCCAATTTGCACAGTCATGACCTCCAAGTTCACCGGATTATAGGATTCAAGAGCATCACTAATTTGACTGGATTGTGATCTCAAGATGATCCACATAGCGCCTATGGGAACCATCTGCTCCCAGCTTTACCCGATATAGACATATGGATATACTTAGATGGAGAATACATGCATTATTATAATGTAGCAAATCTTCTTGTATTTGTGAAACAAGCATCTAAACAAATATCAATATGATAGATGAAATGGCTTGTGGTACTCTAAAAAAACACTGCTGTATGGATACAAGTTCGATGTTTAAAGTGCTCCCGCAGACCCTCATGGAGGTCTCAATTGCTCCCACAGACTTGTACAGAGGTTCCAGCTGCTCTGAAATTTGACCATCCTATAAGTCAAATTTCATAGCATCTGGAATTGAACACATAAATAGCAGATACTTTCTGGAGTACATGAGCATTCCATTGCAGGATCTGCGAGCATTTTGCTTAAGCTCGTGTACTAGCCCCTGCCCCGATCCAGGGGGGGCTGGACGATTTACGTCCCTAAATAGGTAACCAGTTTTACAGGGCAACTCCAAGGGTTGAACACCCGAACTGAACACCAAAAATCTAAACAGAAGTTTTCAGTCACAGCTTATATAGATAATATCTGCTCTAGTAGTCTGCCTACACTTGTCCAAAATTGTTTGTGTGTGGTGGAGGTGCTTCAGCATATTCCATAATGTCATGCAGGATAGACTCAAGTTCGACCTACCTCTGAGTTAAGTATTGGCCAGCACTGAGGGCACTTCCACCACACACAAACAAGTTTGGTCAAGTGCAGGCAGACTACCAGAGCAGTCATTCACTATATAGGCTGTGACCAAAAACTTGTTGTTTGATTTTCGGTATTGGGTTTAGGAGCTTGTTGCCTCTCCGAACCTCACAGTAACACCAATGTCTAAGTCGTCCAGCCCCTGCCTGGGGCGGGTACTCATTCCCTCACCAGGAACGGGCTGGCAGGTGAGCTTACATTTCGCTTTGCTGTAGAGCAGTCTGAGAGTTTCTGGAATCACTTGAGTGCAATAGTATGGTTGGCCAGAGTGCCTGGGAGGTTTGGGAATGCCTGCCTGAATGTTTTACAATTTGCCAATGAAACCACTGTGTGTTGAGATTGCCTCTGGATATCCTGAAATATACAATGGGCTGTGGACAATAACCTCTCTACCATCCTTACAAGTATTGCAGCATACCAGCTACAGATATCTTCCAACAGATAGAAATGTATAGCTAAGAATTAAAGAAACCTTTTCAGTTTTGTAGTAGTCCTACATTCAGACATTGTATTTGTAAAGTATAATGCTATGTAGAAGTCTTCACATCTCTGACAGGCTGTTCAACAGTTATTTATAGTATTTTCAAACATTACTTTGCCAGAATACTGTGAGTAAACTGATCATCAATCATACAACATGTCACCAATATTTTGATTCACTGCAGCATAATGCTCTTGCTGTCCCAAACGAGGACCATACTGCTAGAGATTTGCTGGGTTACAAGTATTCAGCTAGTAATAGCATATATTCTGGGTCACCTTACCACAGTCTGTATTGGGCCCAGACCAGAGATACACATTCCACTCTAGACCAGCAATCAAACCTGTTTTCCACAGACAAGAACATTCCAAATATGAACTACTCTGAAACCCACTGGGTTGTGGCTGAAATCTAGCCGTAACAGTACATTGTCTAATTCATTTCTACAGTAACTAGAGATGAGTCTTGTTGACTCAGTCCATGTACCCACTTGCAAATACACTCTTTAGCAATACAAATCAACATTACATCCCAACCAAAGATGATACAGTCTTCAAACCTAAAGTACATAGTGTCTAGATACTTATCATAATGTCTGTGTAAGGAGAAAAAAAATCGAACAGAATTACATGCTCAGTACCTTGTATACCATCCCTTAACTTTAATTGCAGCAGCTACCTTGTCAGGCATGCTTTTTTACAGTTTCTCAATGTATGGCTCCAGTATCTCCACCCAGATCTTGGGCAGGACTTCAGCCAACCTTGCATTCATATTCTCAGGGCCTTCATTTGTGAATCCAATGTCTGATTCTTTCCGATGTTGTCTGCATTTGAGCTTTACCCAGATATGCTTAATGGAGTTGAGATCTGGGGAATAGGGCAGCCAGTCATCCATCTGGATATTATATTTCTCAAAAAAATGCATAACCACAGCTGCTTGGTATATTAGACTATTGGCCTGCTGGAAGATGGGATCCCAGATGGTATTATGGATATGTTTAAAGACTGGATGCTAAAGGTATTCAACAACCTTGACATAAACACCCTTGTGGATTAAATTCACAATCAGAGTGCAGAAAGATCTACAGTTCCTGCCTCATAAGCATCCTGAGACCATCCAGAATTCCCCGTCACCATATTATTTCGGTGCAGTTCAGACTTTAAACCTCACTTCCGGTCATTGTCAGCAGATCCACATTCACTGCCCTGAATTACTCTTTTCCACTAAGCATTTATCACTCCAAATCACTCCTTCCCACGTTTCATGTGTCCAATCATAGTATTCAAGTGCTCTTTGTAGCCAGTGGAATTGTAAAGGGCAAGGTCGGGCATAGGAGATATTGGTACCAACATTGTGATTTGGGAGCAAGACAAAGAACTGAGAGTGCATATTGAGCAAACAAGACAAGGCAGGAGTTCAAGCAGTTTCAATGTCGTCTGTTGCTTTGCTATACAAGACCACAAGCAAAGAGAGCAGAGAAGGAACTTCTCTGACACCAAAAAACGTGTCTTTATATAGAGTTTATCCTCCACCCTCAAATCTTCCTTCATGTTCCAATGTACAATCTGAATTCTCATTCATGATCTTACACACCACCAACAACTCTTCATCAACACAACCACACCATATTATCCAACATTACAACACCTCTAACCACCACCACATCGACTAACATCACAACCCATCAGAACACTTCCTCATCAGACTAAATAATGGCATCACCACTAACAAGTAATGCTACTGCATTACTGCATCTCCCAACATGCCCGTTATTCTATAACACCCATTCTTTCCCATAATCCCCAGGAACATACCTCTTTCTTTTCTGTTATCACTCACAGCACTTAGCCATGACAGGAAGATGTGTCAGTCATCAAGCTTTGGTCTTATCTTTGCTAGCCACTTACTATAGTGATCTGCTGCAGATTCAGATCAACAGTTGAGAGTGATACATTTAGTGCACACATACCATACAATTTAACCTGTGTTATTGGTCTGGCTTATTTGACTTCTTTCATAATAGATGTCCATTGTTGCTGAGTCAAAATAAATTGTCTGGCACCGGTTGATTTGATTGAAAGGAATTGGCTGCTGTAAGCACAAGCAACATAATTGCAGACAGTGGACCAAGGTCATTCTGCAATCAGGCTAATCACTGCAAAGAAAATCTCAAGTACACGAGACAGAGGATTGCCCCTGTCTATGCAAGAGACATGTCTTGCCGGGCATTTTGAGGCATCTTGAGAGGTGTAGTGAGACACCAATGTTGCAACACTGTAATTTTGATCAGGTGTATACAGACCTAATTTCCAAGACTTTTGTGTAGTAACTGTACATTTTTAGTTTCTCTTAGGTATTTGAGTTTTCTGTTAATTGTGAAGTTATCTATTGCAAATCATATAGTTTTAAGTATGCTTTAACCACAGTGTGTCTGAATTGTGATCACACGAATATTTGATTAGAAGTTGTCATAGAATACCCAAATATAGGTCAAGATAAAATTTATCCACCGCCAGTTAAGGAGTATTGATACAATTACCATTCTGAAACCAATGAATGCATATACACATACAGTGACACAATTGACCTATAGATTGCTTTGCAATCCTATTAAAATGTAAATACTTAATTTGCAGCTTAAATATAAAGCTAAACACTATCCAGATTGATGTATTTTCGGAGCAATTCTTGGTTGGAATGACAGTTAATGTCACTGTCTGATTGCAATCCAGCCTCAAAGCTAAATCTGGACTGTTGTAATTACCATACTCAGTAAATTGAAAGTTGATGATTTTAACAGACTGTGGCATAGGTGAATAGTATAGGAGAAAAGATAACGCTATGAACAGAGAATTGGTAGTGCAATTAGCATTGGAGTGGCATATAAAAGTGAATGTACATCAGTTTGAAACAGTTTACACAGAGGACAACAACATAAAATACCAATAGCAATAGAACCAGATTGTGCTACTTAACCTGACTCATCAAATCTGGAGGACTACGATTACAAAAATTACTCCTAAACTGATTTTGCTGACAAGATACACATATATTACATGAACAGTTGATGCTGTCAGTTTTCAGCCTTGAATAGTGTTAGCAACAGGTCTGGGTAACCCGCCAGCGGTCCAGGCTTGGACCAGAAAAATGGTTCAGTTCGGTTCCAGAACAGTCCAAAACCCCGACCCGCAGAGTCTTGGCAGGCCTAACCCAGGCCCAGACCCGTCAACCCGCGGGTTTTGCCAGGTGTGGCTAGACCTGTCAACCCGCAGGTTTTGCCGGGTGTGGCTAGACCCGGCAGTTCCAATCTCCGATTCTGTGTTTCGGGTTTTTCTATTAATGGTAGGATTTAGATACCCTACCGGTATTCGCCAAATATTAACTTTGGCACGCGATTGCCCTGTTCGGATGAATCGACCGCCTTTATAACTAAGAACAAGAGACAAACGCTCCATGTCCCATCCTGAACATGATAGTCATTGGCGCGTCAATCATTTTTGGTCAAACTTCAGGAGTAATCTAGGTGGCGATTGGATGCAAACTATCATAAATGAGGTATTGGCAGTATTTCAAAGCAAAAGAGATAGTTACACGCTCCCTGCCCCATGCTGAAAATGAGCGTCAACGGAGTGTTAACGATTTTGAGTCTTGTAGGTCATGTAATTGAAAAGTGACTTGTCTGTTGTTATACATAACCAATGTATTGGCCACCGTTAAAGGCCAAAGAGAAAGCAACATGCTCCCTGCCCGATCTGGAAAAGAGCGTCAACAGAACGCCAACCATTTTTGGCCTTGCATGATGGTTAATTAATGCGCGGGATGGCCACTAATAGCAATATATGGAGTTGTGACCGGTTTTATAGACTAAAACGTTCAGGATCACTGAGTTGTAGCATTGGAAATGGATCAAGTTGTGATTGTCCGGGAGGTTGTCGTGAGACCACCTCTTGCTTAGTAGCCTATTAAGGCTGCCAAAACCTTGTTTATAGATGTCTGCGATCCGTTGACGCTCTATTGATGCTCATTTTCAGAATGGGGCAGGGAGCCAGTTACTTTCTGTTTTGCATAAAAAGGCGGCCAATACAATGATTATAGAAAACAACGATAAATTCACATTATATTAACCTGACTTACGGGACGAAAAATCGTTGACGCTCCGTGGACGCTCATTGTGCCATAGGAGTTTCTGCATTTCGCAACCATTTACTTTGGCATAGAATATGAATTACTGTGTTTTGGCAGTCGTTCTATTCTCTTCATGTATGTTTCCTTTTTTCACTACATTGTTCTTTAATTGTGCATATAAATATATCCTTTAAAATATACTTTAAAGTGTCCGCTAATTGTAGATAATGATAATACTCAAATATCCCATTCCTTTCAATCAATTGTGGTCTTCACCCTCAGATTCGCTCAAAAGGCTGTCGTCATCTTCAAAATCAATGTCAGCGGTATCTCCACACAGCAGATAGTGTACTCAGCAAATCTGGAATATAATTTTTATCACGCTTGCTATCCTTGGCATATGCATTATGATTGAAAAATTGAGTGTTTGGAAGTGGAGAATGTAAATACACACACTTGGATGGCATACCTTCGATTTCATAACTTTCATTTCCGTCAGTGTCACCTGGTGGGGCAGGTGGCATTCCAGGCGGAGGGGGGCCTTTCGGGCAGAGATGCCGCCCCTTCTGGTGGAGGTGCGCCGGTTTCTTTGCCCCTCCAGCGTGTCCGCGCATTCCTAGCTGTACCATTTTGGCATGGAAGGCAGCCAGCCATGTGATTTTTATATACCATTGCCAGGTGTCTTTCTATCGCAGCCATCACCTTCTTATGCCCATGAAACTCAACTCCTCGCTTCTTCTCGTCTCAGACGTCGGCGCAAGGTTTCTGAATTAGTTGTTGCGTTTCCTCAACTGCGGCGTTCAAATACCCTCCTTGGGCCATTTTTGCCATATTCAAGGCGAGGCACATGTCTGACTGTTGCAGCTGTACCCGACCTCCTTGCCTCGCCATAGTAGCAGACATGTTGCAAACCTACAAGAAATCAGTTGCTGCTTCTGAAAGGAAGATTCGGCTATTACTTCAACCATTTACTACACCGTAGCCTCCTCTAGAGTCTTTAAAGCTTGTTTAGTCCAGTCCTGGAGACCTTTATCACGAAATTCGGCCGCTAAAATCCCAGAGGTGATGACATCATGATGTTCAATATCGTGGACTCAGAGGACAAATGCCTTCGTTGACCATGGAGGTTTGCCATTGCGGGCAGCGAGATATTGGTCGCGGAGCTCTATGCGTACCCGAGCTGTACATTTTATTCTTAGTTGACCGCCTGCTATATCGATATCGACCTACTCACATCCGATTGCATGATGCTGCCTATCATTGCTGCGTCCGGTCTTACGTACTATTTTCAAATGTGTGTCCTGGGCCAAATTTTTGGTGACTGCAATTAAAGCGTTGCGGTGGACTAACTGGTGTCTGCGTTGCTGCTGTGTCTCAGCCAGGGGCGCATTGGATGAAGAGCCCGTCGTTCGGCTCGACTCGGATTGTATCGCACCGCGCTGAGGTATTTGTGGAGCCATGACTTGGTGTTGTGAAAAAGGTGAGGAAGATGATCACGAAAAGTGGAAAGTTCTGTGGAATATATGGTAAGCTACAGGTCACAAGGGAATGAATGACTGTCAACTTGCACATTCTACTCAAGGTATATCCTGCTGCTGATCGATGCAAGTTGCAGGTGATTCCAACGGTCCCGCAATTTGCAGTAAGTCGGTCCGATGATGTTTGTTTGTTTGTTTGCAGGGTTAGATTGAAGTGAACGACAGCTGATATCTCATATTTGACAGATATAAAAAGGAAATTCTACGACGGACAGGTCGTCCGGTGATGTTTGTCTCAACACATAGCCGGGATCTTACATGAAACAGAGGCTCACTGTCATGTCATACCGATCGATTAAGGTCACAATTCCAACTGAATTTACGGTCAAAACGCAGATTTTCCTCTGTTCGAGTTGATCAAATGTACGAACCTTGACATAAAAGACTCGGCTTGCCTCCATGTGGTCCCTATTTTGCGACATCCAACATCTGGCGCAACAACAAGGTGAACACACAACACAATGATCAATGCTCTGAAAAAGAACTTTTCTCCACTTAGGGCAGGCAAATACGGCAAATCGACAAAGAAGTCCACCCATCGACATCATCATGCGAATGAAGGCAAGAGCAGCTTGGAGACAGAAGCGGTCCCAGTGTTGGGGGCATTGCGCAGCTTGTGATCCAAAAAGAAGCTTTCTGCAGAGAAAAGACAGAAAACACACTTTTCAAGCAACGACGAGAAAGAGAAATGGATCCAGGATTATGTGGAGAGAGAGACTACTGTGGCAAGAAAGTGAGTTCAAGACGCAGAGACAGCGATTAGGCAAGAGTGGAACGATATGACTACTGCTGAAAACATGGGTGCGACAACCAGAAAGCCCGAAACAGTGTTCGAAGAGATGTTGAATTCTATCGGAGACAGTCTGAGCGATCTTGCAAGTTCCGAGGAAGAGCAGGATAGGGAAGACGTGGAATATGATGAAGAAGATACAGAGCTTGGCAAGCTCAGTGACGATGATGAACCTGGCTGGGCGAGGGGCACAATCTCCAACACAGTTCAGCACCGCTTGGAGAGTTTTCGGCAGCAGCAGATGAAGCTTGAGGAATTGACCCAAACGGGTTGGGGGGATGCAGCAAACTACTTTCGTGAGAGGGATATGAAGTACGGGACTACCGACTTGAGGGTTCCGGCAGTTGTTGAGCCCCAAATAGACATGACAGCAGCCACACCATCGCCGACAACATTTGGAGAGGGTATGCAGACTCTTGATATCATCCGAGGACAATTGCCAATGACAGCAGTGACTTCCCGACCAGAAAGTAGTGAAATGAGGCTGGATTTGGAGAAACAACAGTCACACAAATTCATACTGGTTATTTCGCCCAACGCGATGACCGATTCAATGCCGATCCAGGATGCAAAGCCTGTTGAACCGGTAAGCTTTTACCCCTGCATGAAGCATCCCTATTTAATTACCATATGGAAATCGCATATGGACAAAGATATGGTGATGGCACCCGTGTCGCCGGAGGTATAGATAGCCAAATAGTTAGTTTGGATGACCTATCTCGTGGGAAAGTAATTTGTGTACCTACTTTGCTACGTGTCAGCTTTTTCCTGATTTCAGTGACCAAATTGTGAGACATGATATTTCATCAGTCTGTGTGCAAGGGTCATATGGGCCATGCGGATGTTCTAGACTCCAAATCTTGTTGATAGATGGCCAGCAAACTTGATATCAACTTGTCTATTATGGTTACACTAGAAAGCAAAACCTAAAATAGAGATGCAATTGACTAACAACATTTAACTCAGTGATGTCATACAAGTCATCGGATGAGCGGTCAGTGCGCAGTCTGAACCCTGATCAATGGCAGCCGTTATGCAGCATTAGTTCATGCATCTAACTGCATAACTCTCCGCTCAGACCTGCTGCACATGGTCGAGAATTCGGAAACTGCTTATGGTACGTCATGGAAATCGAGCATAATGAGCTAGAAAAGGAAAGGTCAGGATGTCGGGCTCTTTAAGTCTAAAATTAGTTGATCGATCTATATGCCGTAATATACAGGCAGAAAGCGCAAAATTGCGAAGGAGGTATGTCATTTGTCGGACTGATGACGTGAATTGTGGTGGCTCCGATACTGAGAGGCCTCGATGCTTTGGATACAAACGATTCTACCTAGAAACGGTATAACAGCTGTCAATCATGACAGTATGATTCTCAACAAAAATCATTGCGCACCGAATGACTGGTGGTATGTCACTAAGGGAAGCGTCAATGGAGCGTCAACGATTTTAGTTTGATCTGTTCGGCAATCAAAAGGTTGCATAGTCACTTGATTTCAAAGCGGGATTATTGGCCGGCTTTAGATGCAAAAAGGCAAGCGACATGTTCATTTCCCGATCCAAGAAATGAGTGTCAACGGAGCGTCACCGATCTCTGGTCTTGTAACTTGGTTAATGACTAGGCTACGCGACAGCATTGAGCTATAATGACAGTATTGGCCGCCTTTGTGGGCACAAAGGTCAACGACCATATCGCTACCACCTCCTAAAAATGAGAGTCATCAGAGTGTCAACGATTTTTGGTCTCGCATCATGGATAATTCGAGGGCCGTGCAACAGCATACGCCCATAATCCTCATATTGGCCCTCTCTCTAGGCAAAAATGCTAGTGACAATATCGCTGCCACCTCCCAACCATGAGCTTCAATGGAGCGTCAACGATTTTGGGTCTTGCATCATGGATGATTCAAGGGCCGTGCAACGGCATACACCCAGAATCCTAATATTGGCCTCCTTTCTAGGCAAAAATGCTACTGACGATATCTCTACCACCAGCTAAAAATGAGCGTCAACGGAGCCTCAACAATTTCTGGTTTCGCATCATGGATAATTCAAGGGCCGTGCAATGGCATACTCCCATAATTATAATATTGGCTTCCTTTCTAGGCAAAAATGCTAGTGCTGATATTGCTACCACCTCCAAATAATCAACATCAATGGACCATCAACGATTTTTGGGCTTGTATCTTGGATGAGCAGACAGTAATGCAACGGCTTTGACCCAGAATCGTACTATCGGCTGCCTTTATGGGCAAAAATGCTAATGATGATATCGCATCCGTCTCATTTTTGTATGTCCTTGTAATCAACTTCACAAATATGCATGCGATGTCTCACAGGTCTGACTTTTTTCCGGCTTGTAGCTCTAAAGTCAATATTTATAAACCAGCATTCTACGTGACTATAACGTATCCTTTGACAGTTACTCCGATTGAGTCACCCAGAGTTCAATTTCGATCTGCAATGTCAGATACATAATCTCTAAATGCCTCGTTGTTAGAGCTGAAGATATCTTCAACAAATGAACGTGTCTTTATTCGTGATTTGAGCGACCTTACATTTCAAATGATCTTCAATGCTTGGTGGGCTTGAATGAATGTAGGCTCGAAGGGGCGAATTGCTTGGAATAACTCTAGACATGGACCTTCTTAGAGATTCTATTTTCACTGTGGAATTGAGGAGACTAGCAGCCCAGGCATTATATCTATCGTTTGTCATCAAGTTCTTCGCCATCCATCAGAACATGGGACCAGCTCAATGGGCAAACACATGCTGGCAAAAGCGCATATCGCAAAGTCAAAGGAATTTACAGTGTCAGAACATACTGAATTGACCAGTTCAACGGTCGATGAAACAGCTTTGGACATACTCAAGCGGCAAGGAAGTCGAGGAATTCCGATTGTAAGTTCGCAAAGGAAATTCGAATTTACCATTCAGGTATTAAGTATACTTACTGAATTGACAGACAAAACGCTCTAAACTGGCAGAAAAGGACTTTCAAACTGCCGAATTTCACCAAAACACCTGGAATCACTACCCCATGTTAGGTTTTGTTTCGGCTCATATTCGATGGAACGCGATGTCTCACTTTGAGCTATGACGGTCATATAACGCATTATGAGGCGAATTGGCATTACGGTCAGCCAGCACCCTGAGTAATATTTGCCAGAGGGAATACACACTGACAGTGGATGCAATTCAGAAGCAACTGCCGTCAAGAAACAAAGTCAGTATAGCTTTAGACAGATGGTCATCGACGAGCAAATTAGCAATCACGTGGGTCATTGCCAAAGATATGGATAGAAATTGGGCTTTGCGGAAAGTACAACTGGCATTCGATCAGGTTGAAATCCCATTCTTTCCCTATTTCAAAAGCTCATTGAGGATTACAGGTCAAGGGTCAGCATACGGGAGCACGGAGAGCTGGACATTTGAAGGAAGTCCTTCACCGTTTTGAGCTGAATGACGGCGATTTACTTGGAATTACAACCGATAACACTTCCTCAAATTACTCGATGACTCGCAAACTACAAACTACCCTTGAGGCCTCCGGAATCGAGTGGCCTGCATTGAGAAACCACCTACCATGCATGGCGGACGTCATTCAGCTTGCTTTGGGTGCATTCATGAGCACTCTAGGTGTAAATGGCTGCACCAAGTCTTGGGAAGCCCATGAGCGCGATCAGCAATTTGGAGAGAATGCAAGCACAGACATTGGGAAGAGTCAAAGACTTCAAAAAGAGGGCAATGCTAGAATCAACATGGTGTCGGCCATGAGACCAGGTTTAGCAAAGATAATTGAGAAAGTACGTATTTCAACATATTTTGAAAGTGCTGAAACTGACCTTCATATAGCAGAGAATGCTTGCTGTATTGATTACGCTGACACCTGGTCGTCAAAACGAGTTTATTGACTGTCAAATAGCCAAAGTCCGGATCGCAGTACTACGCATTATGGATTTGAAGACACGTTGGAACTCGACACTGGAGTTGCTCGAGGGCGCCCACCGTTTATGTGAATTCACACGTGACTGGCCTAAAAACTAAAATTACAGCGATTAGTGGCCACTCTCCACAACACAGGATGAGTGGACTATTGTCAAGTGTGTCATTGAGGTTTTACGGCCATTCCGGTACTGGACCCTGTTGAAATCGAAATGGCATACCGTTACTCTGCATCACGTCATTACTGTCTACTATGACATGTTTGATTACATTGATGGCGTGATGCGAGCTTTGGCCAAGAAAATGACACCGTGGAAGGAAGACTTATTCTTTGCTGTGAAGTTTGCAGGGGAAAAGCTGTCCAAATATTATACTGAAGTGACTCCAACGACTGGTATGCTTCTCATGTCGGCACACATCCTTGATCATTTCGGGAAGCTGCGATCGTTTAGGCAGTGGGACAAGGGAATCGATATTAACCATGAAGATGAGACTTCTTATACTACCCAATACCAGGAGGCCGTTCTGAAGTATGTGGAGACCGAATACTGCGCCAAACGCAGACGTTTGCAGGTCACTAAATCCGAATACTTACCGAAGAACAATCTCAGCATATCCGTGATGGCTTCTTGATCTGTTCAATCCTCTCATGACCCATTTGATTTATCCAGCGATGATGAAGAATACCAAATGCCCAACATTGTGGCCAAAATGACACCTTGACAAAGCGATCATGCAGCACGCTTATTGACACCCGCAAGGCTCAATTTGAATTTACTTCCTGAATTACCACAGAACTGGGGGCAAATTCATCTGAATCTTAATGATTACCACTCCGACCCAATGGAGATTACTAGAGAATTTTGGTTACTGGATATCACCGACTGGTGGTGGCAGCAAAATGAAACACAGTTAAAGTACGCCGATCTCTCCAATGTTGCATGTGATATATTCTCTATCATACCTCACAGTGTCGGAGTGGAGGCCACTTTTTCCCTTGGGCGAGATGTGATCGGGTGGAGGCAGTTGAAAACCACAGGCGAAACTCTTCACAAAAATGTTCTTGTAACGCAGTTTGCTTGAGCCAATAACGGATCACTGGCTGGCGATAACCCGGTATTGGATTCTAGCAGCACTGATAACGACATGGAGATGAAGAGAGAGGCAGAGGAAAAGAAGTTTCATCGAATGGCCAAGGTCCACGACTGTGTGGAGCTATGGCAGGGTAGTCAAAACCTACGAGCTACACAGAAGGAATCTCGCGCTCGAAATAAACAAATGACAGCCGTAGGATACATTTTAGATACTGAGGAGATTGTCAAAGCATCCTGGTCAAACATTCAACATGATGGTGTGACTGCATTTAAATTGTTGGAAAAATCACCTGTGCCACCAGCGTTGTCTGCAAAGGACCTCCCTGGAGGACGAACGCAAGTATTGAATGTCCGACGAATCAACAGGATCGACCGCCATCCTGCCGAAACTGATGAGGATCGCTCACCTGAAAGCAGTTCAGACACCGAAAATTGGCTTAACCGAAATGGGGACTTGGAGAATCCAAATGACAGTGAAGACGACTGGGAGGCAGACGATAAATCAGATATGGAACTGGACAATGGCAGTGAGGATTCAGCAACCGCGGAGCAGCGGAATGTAAGTGCCGCACCGAATGTTCCTGGATTGATTCGGCCTCTACGACGATTAAAAAAGAAGGTTGAAATGGCCTTGATGACGGTCAGTATAATGGAAACGAGGAAGAATCAGGGGATCAAGAACAAGTAGGACAGAATGCGTCAATGTATTCTCACCAAGTTCATTATTTAATTTGACGGAGCATTTGATTTAGAGTTATGTTATGGAAGAAAATTGACCAGTCGCGTGAGAATATTGGTCAATAAACACAGCTATAGCGGGCAGTATGCATTATATGGCAAGATATACAAATTTTAACCAGATGAGAGCGACTAGTGCTGGAATATTACTCGGCTCGGCTATGCCATAGAGCGAAGTCCTGATCATGCTGAAAGGCATCCACGAAGTTCAAACATTGATGATTGCAATTATTAATGGCGGCAGATCTTGAGTACACGATACATTAAAATAAGCGTCAACGGAGCGTTAACAATTTTTAGTCTTGTAAGTACGGTAATTGTCAGGTGACGTGGTCAGTGCTATCCATAACCATCATACTGACAGCCTTTCTTGGCAAAAGAGTAAATGAAGGAATCATTGCCCTATTCTGAACATGAGCGTCAACGAAGCTTCAACAATTTTCGGCTGTGCATCTTGGGTAACCTAAGTGGTGATTGGTTGCAGCCATTCATAAATGAGGTATTGGCTGCCTTCCAAGTCAAAAATTATTGTATCAGGCTCCCTGCCCCATCCTGAAGATGAGCGTCAATGGAGCGTCAACGATTTTTAGTCTTGTAAGTACGATAATTGAACAGTGACCTGGTCGCTGCTATCTATAACCAACCTAATAACAGCCCTCCTTGGCTAAACAGTATGGTACACGGACACTGCCCTATTCCGAAAATGAGTGTCAATGGAGCGTCAACGATGTTTGGCAGTGCATTTTGTGTAACCTAAGTGGTGATTAGTTGCAGCCATTCATAAATGTGGTATTGGCTGCCTTTCAAGTTAAAAATAATATCAACACGCTTCTTGTCCCATCTTGAAAATGAGCGTCAAAGGAGTGTCAACGATTTTCGGTGTTGGATCTTGGGTAATCTAAGTGTCGCAATGTGATAATAATTCATAGACGATGTGGTCGCAGCCTTTTCATTTGAATCAGTGCAAGAAACATACATTACCTCATCATGCAACTGAGCGTCAACAGCGCGTCAACCATATTTGGTTGTGCATATTGTGTAATCAAGGCTTTGTGCGGATAAAGGAGCTCATAACTGAACTATTGATTGCCTCTATAGTCAAAAATGCAATGTATAAAAGGAAAAACACCTATTCCAAAATAATCAATGTTGCAGATTGCAAAACATGCAAAAAGAGATTATTGGCTGTCGAATACCTAATATTGATAATATACACTTATCCAACTGCAAAAACAAGAACATTATATAAATCTACAGATGGACCTGCTGGGAGACCCGCTGACAATCCGCCCAATTCAGATGGGTTGGGAGATTTCCATCCATTCGGACCCGAATTGACGGTTTGGGTGTATTGACAACCCAGACTGCCAATTTGGGAACGGTTCGGTTCTGACCTGGACCCGGACCCGAAGTGACGGTCCGGAACCGTTGTTAAAACTAGCCTTGAAATACTAACCACATCTTTGATAAGCGACTGTCAATAATATTTGATTGAATCTTTATTTCAGAAATGGGCAAGAACTTAATAGTACACAATCTATTCCACATTAAAGGTTATTATTGATTGAGTTGCAACAATAGCCAATCAATGTATCAATGACATTGAATCCAATACAATCTCAACATAAGCCAACTTGCAAACTCTCAGCTTTTACCAAAACAATACGACAAAGTTTATCAGTGGATATGCATACCTGAGGCAACAAAGTAAGCTGGAAAGTGAAGGATTTGTGTTTTTAATAGGAATTAAATTAGTAGGTAAATAAGCTGAGTAAACAAAATAGTATAGTACCAAATGATATAATTCTTTTGTACAATATTCGAAGAATAGTTGGCCATTACAGTTGAAAGAGTAATTGGGAATGTTTCAATTGCAGCAGAATTCTAGCGCATACGAAGGAGGAATATTCGAATCAAACTAGGGATTTGTGACGAAATTTAGATGCTGGGGATAGTAGAAATTCCATGGTGAATGTCTGGATTATCCTATTGAATTGCACAAGGCAGACAATATAGCAATATAGATTATCATGATCATATGGTGTAGCACTCTACAAATAACAGATCAAATGGTATACTGTTAATGAAACAATTGTAGAATCTGAAGATATTAATAGTATACAGCTGACACCTATTCAAACCATTGGAAAGAAATTGTTAACATGCAAAAATCATATGGTATAAATAGACAGACTCTAAGTAAGAACCAGTACGATTGCAGAAGTGACAGTTGCTGATAATAACGATATATCTAGAGACGCCATTTGAAAAACAGTAACAGCAGAGAATATGTGAGTAGAAAGTCAGGAAGCTACAATTTACAATCAGACAATACAGTATCTGCAGAAGCCTCTGCAGTAATCAACTGTGATTTCTGTTGAGTTCAGATAATTGTATTTTTCATATTCATGGACTCAGCAGCAGGTGGGTGGAGAAAGTGAGTATATACATGCTAGTTTTACATTACACAACCCCCAGTAAAGTTCCAGGCTTGCACCCCAGATGCAATCATACCTATTGCTTCTGATTGCAGAAGAAGGGTGCGAACACACATACAATCCATTTAGGTTATTCCGCTAAAGTCTAAAGGTTATACCTTTGGTGAAATGCAACAGACAACTGGTGTGGGCAAAACTACTATATATTGCATAGTCAATAACAGAATTCTATATCCAGGTCTGGTTATTGCAGACAGCACACCACAGAAAATTAATACAGGATGCTGAACAATGCTGGCATGACTGCAAGCACACTATTGTTGTTACACAACAGTCGTGGGAGGAATAGTTGTGGGAATTTATCTACTGGTGGATGTCTCATATGCCTAACAGGGTCTGTGCCCAGTTTTAAAACAATGGTTATCCTACATGATGGCTGAGCTTCTTCAATATGGACACTACTGGTTATTTCATGATCAATCACATTGACCTGTATCAGGTTAAGGCATTTGCCATCAAATGTGTTCTGTAAGCTATGTAAATGCGATTCATTGTCTCACTTTCTTTACATGTCTACGAGGGGTATTACAGTTGTCAGACTCTAAAAAGAAGATTGATGACAAGAGATTTGAATTTTATACTCAAAGGGCATATAGTGAAGAGCAAATGTCAGATTTCACACACTGGCCATAGACAACTACAGTACCACAGATCAATGAGTACTATTTAATAGAATACATGCTGTATTGTGAAAATTATAAACATTGTAGGTTAATATAACAACATCTAAACATTTGTCTTGACAGGTAAACTCTGTACTGTTAACTCAATTCAGAATGAGAGAAAGACTTGTACCGAGAAGGAGAAAGTATTACAAAGCAGTACATCTGAACAATTGATATATGATGATAGATTACTATTCAAAAAAACTGAAGGTGCAGAACGATATTTTAATATGAAGCATTAGCAGAGAGATGGATGCTGCATATAGTATGAAAAACCACATTGTTTTTGCTGATGCTAATCAATAATTCTAATCAAGTACTACTTAGCTATTGACAATATTAGTTATTTATGAAAATCTCACCCTATGAAAATATCATCTGTCTGGAACATGTATATAAACATGCTAGCAATAGTACTTGCAAGTTATAAACAAGAATTTTAGATAAGAATAATGCACCATGATTCCAATATTAGATAATGTGAGTCAAATATACAGTATTGCACCCAGTTAATCCCAATCAAGATTGAAGTTTTCCCCATTCAAACTATATAGAAATCTGCTTGTAAAATATAAAAAAGTAATTGAATTGTATGCATTGTATAGGATCTACCAATTAACATAAATTCACTGACTGTCTCTGTAATTCTAATCGATATACAAATATATACCACTGTATTGGGAGTTTAATTGTACTCAATTCAGAACAACCCTTCATAATTACTGCTCTCAGATTAATCTCTGACAAGGTGTATATGGTGCATAGAACACTAACACAATCAATTACTGTGTGATTGTGTTATTGAAATCATAATATACTGGGGGATAATACCAGCACAAATAATTTAAAATCTCAGTACATTTTCCACTTGATAATAACAAAACTACTCAGTAATACAACTTTTACATCTCAGAACATATGATCAATGGTGGTAGGCTGGTTGTGTATTCACTTTGTTCATAACTTGAAGATGTACATGAACCGTACAAAGAATCAATTATTTAACTAATTGTAACGGGCGGGGTCGGGCGCAGGTGATATGGATGTTGCAGGACTGAACTCGAAGTGCGTATCGAGGAACAAGAATCAGAATATTTTCCAAAGTCGTACTATTGCTTGCCATACAAGAGAACGAGTAAAGAGAGAAGAAAAGGAAATCCTCCAACACTATCAACACTCTCTTTATATACAATTCATCTGCCACCCTCGAACCATTCTTCATGCTCCGATGTACCATCCGAATCTCA
>Ga0307512_10002052_pt1 | contig 26500 bp, 23 predicted proteins | sample 14_EM_MG_FD_200267 | JGI IMG/M metagenome (GOLD analysis project Ga0307512, IMG submission 200267) | Populus trichocarpa ectomycorrhiza microbial communities from riparian zone in the Pacific Northwest, United States - 14_EM | ecosystem: Host-associated > Plants > Roots > Unclassified | place... | reverse complement strand
AGTTTTGAAAATCGTTGAACGATAAGTTGTAGCTATGATTTCCAGGCGCACCAGCAGCATTCCCAAAGAAGCGGCGGCCGGAGAAAGACATAAACATTGCCAGGCGTTAAACATCGCCAGGCGTTGTGTAAACGGCTTCAGCATAACTGCAGCCACTGCGAAGAGTGTAACACACGTGTCGTTCTGATGGTGCGTATACGTCACCACACAGTAAAGGAGGTATGTGTGCAACGCGACGGGTAGCGTGTAATTCTCCGTCAGAGGGTACGATGTTCCGTCAGAGCCGTCAGAGCCGTCCGGAACACCCGGGTGTTTCTGACGGAAACTAGGGTCGTTGCTGATGATTGCCCGGTGGTCCATCTCTCAAAATAGATCTGCAAACACGAGAAGCTGTAAGTCTTGAATTCTGTTCCATGCTCCGCTATCAGACTTACGGATATTGGCTACGCCCGATAATATACATAGTTGAAACTGAAGATTAGTACCATTCGAGGACGGTTAGCAGATGGGGCACTTCGAACTGTTGTCCGAAGTTACCGTTTGGATGTGGGCTCTGAGACTGAGCTTCTGATCAAGGTTAGAGAGCTCCTGTTTGATGATGCTTACCTCTCCAAGGTCGTCGATGATAAGAAGTCATGGTTCACGCAAATGGAAGTGCTTGATCTCATTTACCACCAATTTTTCTTCACTGCCAATAGCTTGGGGCGCCAGCCAACAACATCCCAGTATTTCCAACCTCTTGCTTCTCAGACTTTAGCACTGGCCACCGCACCTATTCATTGTGTGCTGTCTCAATACTCCAGTGGAAAGAAGGCCACGGTTATGTTTTCTCAAGATGAATATCGAGGTACATTTGGCCCATCCCCTGTGATCAATGTTACTCTTGAAGCTACTACACAATCAATCACAAATCAGCGGCCGCGTCACACCCCACCCCCCCCCTGCAGCTCAACTCCACTGGAATAGGCGCTCCTCAATCCTCGTTGGAGTTTCTCAGCCTAGATTGAACCTCTTCTATTTCATTCCGCAATCAATTCCTCCTCTCAGCGCTCCTCAATCCCGTTCCGCACTCTAGACCCCCCTATCCGCGCTCCTCAGCCTGGGATGGGAGCTCTTCAATTCCCACCTGCGCTCCTATGATGCATTCCATACTCTTTACCCCACCCCTTCTCGGCACTTCTCCTCTGGGTTAAGCACTCCTCAATCCCATCAGTGCTCCACTCTGCCTGGATTGGCTCTCCTCTATTTCATTCCGCACTGCTTGACCTACCATCTTTTGGCGCTCCTCATTTTCATTCCGCACTCCTACACCGTCCTCTTTTGGCGCTCCTCAGGTTAAACTTGACGCTATTGTTTTTCATTCCGCGCTTCTCCAACACCGTTTGTGGTACTCCTCTTTTCCACTCAACACTCCTCATCTGGTGCTCCTCTTTTCCCCTGCTAGTTGTTTCCATTTTTCATCCGAATGTATCATATTGCCTCTCATACCCCCATTTAGGTTCGCAGCCAGCTAACATCTCCTTCCACCTGTGTTAGTTATCACAAATCGAGCCGAACAACATTGGAATTCCATTTCATCCACTCTCCAAGAACAAATAATCAGCAAATACAAGGAGCGCCTCCAGCTTTTTTGCGCCATTGATGAATTGCGTGTTCCTGCTTTCGTTGGCCCTGATGAGATGGGAGATGGAGTGGATGACATCGACACCATGTTCGATTGTTATTTTTCGATCACTTAGTTGGGTAATTGTTTCGGTGTACCTGGGTTTATGTTTGAACCTCTCGCCTTGTTCTTTCGTTGCCTTAATGTAGCGAGGCACAATATTCAATGTTGAAGAAGATGACGGCTAGTATGATTCAGAAGTGATAATGAACAATAATCCATGCATCATATTTGCTGTTGAGGGAAGCAGATTGCTCATGTACATCCAAAGAGTGTCCGATAACTTCTGCAGTCCTGTGAATGAATATCCATACAAACCCAGGCATCTCGCAGAGTTTGTTTGTGATTCCCGCATTGGTTCGGCACCAGTCCCAGGTGCACCCAAAGTTCTCTCCGGCGCTCCGACGTGCTTCCAAACTTATCACAATCACTTCCATCATACTCCAGTATCAGTCATCAGAGATCCCAGTTACTCTTGTAACGGTCGTCAGAGATCCCAGTTACTCTGAAGGCCTGCTGGAATCCCCTTCTAGGGTCTGATACTCTCCTGAAATTGACGCTTCTAAGTTTACACTCCACATCCTCTCAGACACTCCTGGAGTCTTCCAGAGACTAAAATACATTTTGCTGATGAAGGTGAGAGGATATGGGGGAAATCTTCATGAGAAACTGGGACTTACGAGAATTCATGTGTCAGTCAATTTACCATCCCCAATATGACATGTATTGCTTCCAACCTGCCAGGTAAAATCACTGATACAAGGTCTTCTAAACCCAATAAGGCATGGTGTACCCCGGATTTCTTATATTGGTTTGTATCCTCCATATCGTTTCCATTTTTATTCCTCATCTCTCTATCTCATCCGCAAACTCTACTATCATTGCAGAACACGAAGTTAAGTCATCCCTCTCTATCTCTCCACGCCATGATTTTGAGTTAACACTAAGTACAGCATATACCAAATACATCAAACACCAAGTACAAGCATACACCAAGTACAGCATACACCGAGCACAAGCATTACTGAGTACAGCATCCATCCAACATTGTCTGTCTTCCCTTCATTCTCACAATGATGAGTTGACCCCTGAATATAGCTTCAGCTTCCGGTGTGCCTCCCTACAGGATCGACCACTCCCAGGCAGCTCTCCATGAGAGCTCCAAGGTACAGTCACCTCTTCATATTCCCATGGTTGCGAGTTAACTAACTAATGAATAGAGTTTTAGAACCTCACCTCCCATCAACCACCTCTCAGTACTCCTCCAATCTTGCTCAATCCTGGCCTCCATGTGCATCTCCAAACTTGCTCGATCACAGCCACCATGTGCATCCCCAAACTCCCTCAATTACGGCCTTCAAGTGCATCTCTGAGTTCACTGGATCTTGGCCTGCAAGTGCATCTCCAAATGCGCTCAATCACAGCCTCCAAGTACATCTCCAAACTCACACAATTACAGCCTCCAAGTGAGTCTCTTTGTTCACTTAATCATGGCCTCCTAGTGCATCTCCACACTTGCTCAATCATGGCCTCTGAGTGCATCTCCATACTCACTCGATTATGGCCTCCAAGCACATTTCCAAACTCGCTCGATCGTGGTCTACAAGTTTATCTCTAAGTTCACCCGATAGCCAGCTGCAAGTGTATCACCGAGATCCCTCCATCATCATCTTCAGGTGCGCCTTGAATTGCTCTCAAGCACTGCATGCAGACAGTCCAGATATACTACACGTAGATGGGCAGCTATATAGATACATATATACAGTGATGAGAATACAAACTGAATACATGAGTTTTAAAAATCATTGAATGATAAGTAGTAGCTATGATTTCCAGATGCACCAGCAATGTTCGCAAAGAAGCTGTTGTTTCTCCCAGACTCCTCTACAGTAATTTGCAGTGCTCCCAGGCTGGTCATCAGCACTCGCAAGCTTGATGCCGGCACTCTCAGCTGCTCCCCTAGTTGTCATCAGACATCCTGGTCCTCGCAGCACCAGCAACAACTCTAGTTTCCATCAGAAATGCCCGGGTGGTCCGGAAGGCTCTGACGGCTCTGACGGAACCTCGTACCCTCGGACGGAGAATTACACGGTGCCCGTCGCCCAGCTGACGGGTCGCGTTGCATAGCATCAGCAAAATGTATCTTAGTCACTGCAAGTCTCCAGAAGTATCTGAGAGGATGTGGAGTGTAAACTTAGATGCATCAATTTCAGGAGAGTATCAGACCATAGGAGGGCATTCCTGCCGGCCTTCAGAGGGACTGGGAGCGCCAACGACAAGCCTGGGAGCACCAACGACAAGCCTGGGAGCGCCGGCGACACACCTGGGAGCGCCGGCAACATGTCTGGGAGCACCTCGAATCACAGTAATGTATTCAGTTTGTATTCTCATCTATGAATCTATGTATCTATATAGCTACCCATCTACACACACTATATCTAGACTAGCTGCAGGCGGTGCTTGAGAGCAATTCAAGGTGTGCCTGAAATTGACGTTCGAGTGAAGTCAGGGATATACTCCAAGGCCTTGATCGAGCGACCTTGGAGATACACTTCAAGGCAGTAATCGAGTGAGTTTGGAGATGCACTTCGAGGCAGGAATCAAGCGAGTTTGGTGATACACTTGGAGGCCATGATCGAGTGAGTTTGGAGATATGCACTTGGAGGCCATGATTATGCGAACTTGCAGGCCGTAATCGACGGAGTCTGGAGATACACTTCAAGGCTGTGATGGAGCGAGTTTGGAGATGGACTTGGAGGCCATGATTGAGCGAGTTTGGAGATACACTAGGAGGCTGTGATCGAGTGAGATTGGACAAGTTCTTGGAGGTAGCTGATGGACAGCGCGCCAGGACTCAATTCATCGGTTAGTTAACTCGCAACCGTGGGAATGTGACAAGGTGACTTTAGCTTTGAAGCTCTTATGGAGAGCTGGCTGGTGGCGGTCGATCGGTAGGGAGGTACGCCGGAAGCTGAAGCTACATCCTGGGGTCAAATCGAAATCGAGAGAATGAAGGGACGACAGACAATCTCAGCTGTATGCTGCACTCGGCGTATGCTGCACTCGCTGTTAACCCATGATGATGGCATGTGGCGGGCTGGCTGATGGCAGTCAATCGTGTAGGGAGGCACACCGGAAGCTGAAGCTACATTCAGGGGTCAATTTGAAATCGAGGGAATGAAGGGACGACAGACAATCTTAGGTGTACACTGTAGTCAGTGTATGCCACACTCAGTGTTAACTCATGATGATGGCATGGAGAGATGGAGAGGGATGACTCAACTTTGTGTTCTTGCGATGATGGTAGAGTTGTGGATGAGAAAGAGAGAGATGGGGGATGAAGATGAGCACGATATGGAGGATACGAGTGCCTATGAGAATTCAGGAGTACCACTTGCCTGATTGCGTTTAGAAGACCCCGTATCAGTGTTATTACCCACCAGATCGGGACTGGTACCTGCTGTATTGGGGATGGTCTATTGACTCGCGCACGAAATCTTTTAAGTCCCAGTTTCTCATTATGATTTCCCCCATTTCTTCTGATCTCTCTCTTTCTGGTGCTCAACTCTACCATCACCTAGGAACACGAACTTAAGCCAGGTAGTACGGCATCATCCCAAGATCGACAGTCTCCTGCTCCCAGCCAGTTTCTCATCTCTCGGCGGATGTTGTACTCAACTCTCTACATTCCCACAATTACAAGTTAACCAATGAATAGAGTCTCAGCTGCTGTTGCGCCTCCCTCCAAATCGACCGCCTCCAAGTACTCCTCCAATCTCGCTCGATCATACCCTGCAAGTGCATCTCCAAACTCGCTAGGTCACAGCCTCAGAGTGCATCTCCAACATCACTTGATCAGGGCCTCCAAGTGCATCATATGAGTTCAGTTGATCTCAGCCTCCAAGTGTATCTCCAGACTCGCTTGATTACGGCCTGCAAGTTCGCGCGATCATGGCCTCCAAGTCCATCTCCAAACCCGCTCGATCTCAGTCCCCAAGTGCATATCTAAACTCGCTCAATCACAGCCTCCAAGTGCATCTCTGAGTTCACTCGATCTGAGTCTCCAAGTGAATATTCTCAATCACGGAGTCCAAGTGCATCTCTGAGTTCACTCGATCTCCGTCTCCAAGTGCGTCTCAAACACGCTCGAGCAAGTACATCTTCAAGGAGCAATGGCGGTTGTACGGAGATACAGGGGTAATGGAGGTGGACAGAGTGACGGGGAGTATATATTCGGCAGACCCCCGAGTAGATAGACATCATCTCATTTCCATCTCCTCTTATCATACAATGAAAAGTCACACTCTATCTTTCCCAACTTTTGGTCTCACTCGCTCTCTCCGAGATTTCGTGGATCTACATGGCCAGGTAGTATCATATCTTCTCACCTTCTTCCTACGCCCCTCGAGCTTATTGTAGAAGGAATGGGAGGGTAGGTATTCGCAGCGTCGCCCATTGCATTGCAATCCTGATGCAAGCATGTACCCAATGAACCCATTCCGACATATGGTCACAGTTGGCCACAACGCCGGAGTGTTTGTTAAAAATAGGAGACCGACAGAGCGAGAAGAAATGGCGAAACGGTGATCAGAGGGAGATATGCAACGCGACGCGTGGTATTAATGCCAGGTGTGAAGTAACCCACCGCCAGGGTATCTCTGACGCAGCCATTCCGCCCTGACGGAAAAGTTTTTTCTTGAACAGAGTTGTTACCAGCACTTCCGGGTGCACCTGAAGCCCGCTGCATCTGTCCAGTCAGCTCTGGGATTTGACCACCCTGGAATTATGGTCCGACCACTCTCAAACACTCCCAGAGGCTTTCAGAGACATAATTTCATTTTGCTGATGTAGAGTTGACAAGTCAGAGTCAATGGCAACTAGAAGCACATATAGAGGAGACAAGTTGTTTCTTATGTTCTCTGATTGCTGGATGCATGTTGGAGATGAATGTCTTTGCTTGTCACTAATCATTGAAAAATTCATATGACAGTGATGTCAACCCGGCATGTCACATGGTGTCACATGATAGAGATGGAATTGCATGATTTTTTCCACCCAATTGTCTCCTGCTATACCATCAATAGACTGAAGGTCACTAATTAGAGAGTTAGAATCTCACCCAAGGAGAGTGAATTAGGGTTGAGGGTTTACGCAGGGCAGGTAATGTACGGAATGGGGAAGGGAGACATCCATGAGAAGCAAGACAGCCGGGTAATCATAGGTGCAAAGTGACAAAACCCCACTGTCTTGCTACATACAATAATTGCACAACAACACAAGTGCAGCGAGAAGAGAGAAAGAGAAAGAAGATAGAGGGTAAGTCTATACTTTTCAGTTAGAACAAGTCCTATTGACATATAAACTAGGACATACCTACAGTACCTCTGTCTGTGTTTATCCACCACCACTCCCACTACCACCATGTAACAACTTTCGCGTACGCAAGGACATTCCAAAAGGACGATCTGGGAGGTGTCGGTTTGGATTCTAAGGTGTATGAAGGCGTGGTTGAACTCTAGGATGTTTGGTGTGCCAGGAATGCCAAGACTCTAGGCTAGACATTGAAATAGTAGACAAAGTACTACTTGTTTCTGCTCCATATTGGCGATAAGGCAGTTGAAATCAAACACCAACTCGTTTGGGGGTGACTGGTATTGCTGGCTTTTTCGCTTTGGATGTTTTTTTTTTGCCTGTATACTTTTTCTCACCTAATGCTTCAATGCAGGCAAGGATTTGTGTACCACTGAGAACTCGTCCAAGTCCACCCTCAATGTAACGCAAGTCTGTTTTATGTGGCTTCACAATGTTGAACTCTTCTCTGAGTCAGGTTATATCATGGGCTATAATATCAGCCTGCGTAAGTGCATACTCTGCCAAATGTGCAAAGCGGAGAATGAGTCCAGTGATCTCTCCTTCAGCGGCAGTCTTTGCGAAGGCTAAACCAAGGGAAACTTGCTGCCGGAGTTCATGCTCAGTGTGTGGAGTTCTTTCAAGAGTTATATGATTGCGATCTGTCAAACAAGCTTGTGTGCCTGGTGCTTGCAACTTTTCCATTACAACTTTTGAGTGAAGTGGAACAATTCCACAGGCTGTAAATGCGTGTTCAATATTTTCCTTGGTATATGCTTCCTGTCGCACTTTTTTGAATAAGGGAAAGGAGGTATAGTGGCTGATGGTGATATCGGTAGTCAGGTTATAGTCCTCAACAGCCTTGGAATATTGGTGCTGGAGTTGGGAAAAAAGTCCAACATCGAAAGGTTGTAGAAAATGAGTGGAGTGCGCAGGGAGGCAATATATGATAATATTATTCTTTTCACAGTAGTCGACAAACCGGAAGGTAATATGAGAGCCATGACCATCCAGCATGAGTAGTCGTGTTTCTCCAGGGCAACGTTGTTTACTGTAGGGGTTGTGTATATCAACTAGCCACCACAATGCTAGTTCATCATCAATCCTTCCTTTCAGTGACACTGCAAAATATGCCTCAGCATCCTCAGCATGTACATTCTGGTACCATCCAATATGGTGTACCTTCCCCTTCTCAATAATAAAAGAAGGAAATATATAGCCATCTGCAGAAACTGCTTCAACAGTGGTAACAACTTCACGACTACCATGTTGTTTCACCCAGAGAATTTTCTGTCCTCTGCAAGTAATAACCTTAATGTGTTTGGCATACTCCATAATGAATCCCTTCTCATCGATATTCGTAATGGCTTGCGGTTTGATATTATTTTTTCAAATTACATTTCCAAGTTTTCGAAGATGATTGTGAATAATACGAGGATTGTTTGCATAAGATCACTGTCAATCAATTTGGCTAGCAAATTTGGACACCAAAACAGGATGTCGATTGAGAAAACGTGTAATCCAATTCTTTCCAATAGGATGTTTTTGTTGATGACCCATTGGCACCTGCCGTTGATGTTGATTCTTTGCCAAAAACTTGACCTTTTACATTAGGTGATCAAGCCATGGTGGAAACCCAAAATCATCACACTTTAAGATCCATCTCACAATTGCTCTTTCTGCAGCAGGACGGAAATCCTGCTCATCGCTATGTGCTTCCTGCCAAGACTGATGACCATTTTTTCTGTGCACTAAGCTGGACTTCTTTGTCCATATGCAATTGCAGCTTTTTGTAAAGATTTAAAGGTGCCATCCTGCAATCCTTGCAGTGCTTTCTTATAGTGTTCTTCTAGAGCTAGGTTGGGTTTAAATGAGCGCTCTTTGACACGAGGCATATTGAGTATGGAGGGTGTATGAGTTGAATCTGACTTGTGAATAAGTAGACACAGCCAGAAAGCGGGGTTTTCACACCTTACATTTATGGTTACCCGGCCGTCTCGCTTCTCATGGATGTCTCGCTTCCCCATTCCGTACGTTAACGTCTGGTGCGAGACACAAATCAGTGCGAGCCCTATTGCCCGTTTCAACTGAATATACCGACGAGCCAACTCGAATCGACATATGTTACTGCGGTTTGGGATGTAACTCGCGACTGGGGGTGGCCTATTGAAGTGCCCTCTACAGCATTTGTACGTGAAGATACTTGATTGGTGGCGCCTGCATGACAACCGGTACGCCAAGCCCTAACCGCAAGTATGTAGTTTATCGTAAAACCTCGGATTTAATACGTTGTAACATCTACTGCATCCGCGCATCTTATCAACAGCCCCAAAAACGCCAATTGCAAACCACTGAAGTGGGCATTTAAGCTTCTTGATAATCAGGTCAATCTTCCCGGAACTTGTAACAGATAATTCATCTCATAACAGTTTGAAACTGCCAGAATATGGGAGATGGAGATATGTTATTTGGAGAAGGAAGGATACTAGGTACGGAGACATGCATATTGTGTCAGATACATGATATAAGATGATAGCGCACGCACTGGCAGGCTTCCCAAAAGTCCGACCTTTTCCGTGCGGCACCTCAAAGAGATCTCGGATTACGAAGACTAGATACTTACAGCCCTGAATACCTACAGGGCCTTATTGTTCTCGTAGCCTATAACCTATGATAGATGATAAAAAGTGTGACCTTTCTATGCTGTCCTGAAGTTCCAAATACCTTCCAGTTCCATACATCCCCCAGGAGGTAGTGAATACAAGTCCATCTTGTTCAAGCAATACCGACACTTTTGGCTTAGGACAGCAAGGGCGGTAGTTGTTCGCAGAGTATACTGTTGGCAGAGTGTGTCAATAAATATATCTCGTTGACCATGGATGAAGAATCTGACTGTATGGTCAAGAGGAGTTGTTGCCGACATGTGTGTCGTGAAATTGAATGCGTATTCTGACAATTTCCTTCGCTTGATGGGCGTCCAGGTTGTTCTGAGATGCCCGGACCACCATAACCAATTTGTGATATCTCCCGCGTCTCATTTGTGAATCCAGAAAGAAGCCCCCTGTCACCATCAATCACTCGATAGATGCGGGAATCATATGCTTCAATTTTCCCGCCGCCAAAAAGTGCTCGCGGTAATTATTTCCGCGACTATATGAATGTCTCACTATCAAGGTCAAGAAGTGTGGACTAGTTGCCTCGCTATTGCTATCGGCAGTGGCATGGGTGTTCGGGCATATGTTGGTAGCGGAAAGTGTTTCGCATTCCCCCGCAACTGCGCTCTGTGACTATCGGGTCAGGTCTGTGACCAGCCGATAAACGAGATGAGGGGGCATCTATAATCTGAAGGATCACTCGCAATGCACACCGATCACTAAATCTGCAATCAAATTGCTTGTGGCTGTATAATTTAGACTACAAATGATTCAGTTGTGTCGCGTGATCCACACACTGTCTTTAGATGTCGATTCCTGCACCAGTCAACTTTTTGAAGGTGTAGGAAAAATGGAAAACATACTCGGAAAAACAGAACTGAAGCCAATGCTGTCAAGACCCATATAACTTCCAGTGGCGCCTTTTGCTGAATTTTCATTATGAGAGAAAACCTGGGAATGCTGTGAGAAGATTATAAGGTTTGACCCCAGGTTTGACCATAAGTACTTAAGTACTCTGTACAGTTGTCTGAGAACCGATCCGTAGGAATGGTATCCTTAGGAGTTAAGTTAGAGTATCCGGAGGCGGGAGATGGGGAACAATCTAGACAACCAAAATAGTTATAATTGTAGGCCGCCGCTCGCGCGGAAGGAATGACAGTCTGCCGGAATATATTCTCCGGTGTTTAGGGTTTAAGACGTCTCAAGCAAAATTGACTGGTGAGGGTTTGCTACAAGAACTAACAATCTGCACCGCAAGTTGTAACCGGTAGACAGGAGATCTTTCAACCAACAGCAACCTACTAAAGTATATACACATTTGTGTTGCAAACGACTCTTAACTATGATACCACTCCTCCCTCGCCTCATGACGCCGTTACGGCGTCGTGCCTACACCACATCCGTGGACACGCAGTCCACATTCCCACTTGCAGGCATCCGTGTCCTCGATATGACTCGGGTGCTTGCTGGTCCCTACTGCACCCAGATTCTCGGTGATCTGGGTGCGGACGTGATAAAAACTGAGCATCCTGTCAACGGCGACGACACACGAGCATGGGGGCCTCCATACGCGGAGACGCTTGGTGGTGAGGGGGTGGAGAGCGCTTATTTTCTATGTGTACCCAACCTTGACACACCCACAACGAATTGATTCGTGGCTGATGAAGAAATTAAAGGCAAACCGGTAGGCACAACATCAGGCTATAGAAGGGACATTAGGACTGAGGTATTGATTGGGTAGTAATAAGAAATCGATTGGAGTGTCGTTTAAGCACCCTCGTGGACAAGACATCCTGCGGCGGTTGGCGAGGGAGTCGGACATTCTTGTGGAAAACTATCTTCCTGGAACGCTTGCAAAGTATGGGCTGGGTTATTCGCAGCTAAGAGAGCTGAATCCGGGGTTAATATATACCAGCATCACTGGGTATAGAGCTAGAGCTCTCGGACTTGGGCTTGGAAACGGAACTGACTGGAACGATAGATACGGACAGACGGGACCTTATAGTAACCGCGCTGGCTATGATGTGATGGTTGAAGCTGAATTCGGACTAATGCACATTACGGGAGAGAGTGACAGGCCGCCCGTGAAGGTCGGAGTAGCTGTGACAGATCTGACCGCGGGACTCTACGCATCTAATTCTATTATGGCTGCACTCATATCCAGAGGGAGAACGGGGAAGGGTCAGCATATAGATGTGGCGCTGAGTGATTGTCAGGTTGCTACTTTGGCAAATATTGCAAGTTCGGTATTGATTTCGGAAGAAGGGGATAGCGGAAGATACGGAACAGCACATCGTGAGTCAAATTCACGGGACACGTACTTATATGCTAATGGGTGTAGCGTCAATTGTGCCGTACGAGTCCTTCCCTTCAAAAGACGGCGACATTTTGCTTGGTGGGGGAAACGACAGACTTTATGGGGTGTTGTGTCAAAGGATTGGCGAACCGCAGTGGGCCACCGACCAAAGATTTGTTACTAATAAACTGAGGGTGAAAAACCGGAAGACGTTGGTTCCTATGATCTCGGCAAAAACAAGAGAGAAGACGACTCAAGTGGGCTTTTTTTTGCCGGTATTCCTCCAAGCACTGTTGCCGCTGACTCATTATAGGAATGGCTGGAAATATTTGAGGGAAGTGGTATGCCATACGCGCCTGTCAACGACATTCAGACTACACTTGCACATGAGCATGTAGTGGCTAGAGATATGGTGAAGACGGTACAGCACCCAACCGTAGGACTGATCAGACTGGTAAACACTCCGGTCAAGTATTCGGATTCAACTCCGGGCATAAGAAGTCCTCCTCCGACTTTAGGACAACATACCGATGAAGTGCTTCATAACATTGTTGGTATGGACGTGAAGGAGATTGATGAGTTAAAGGTTGCTGGTATTATATCATAGAGCATAGAGAATATGCTCGAATGTGGATTATTTCCGTTCTTCAGGTGCGATTGCCTATGTTCTCAAAGGTTGTCAGCGATTGCACGCGGGCGCAGAGGACTTGCCAGATTGTGATGTAAACATTCAAATCAGATTATAATTAATGAGCTGCCGAAACAGCCCAAAAGCTGAGAGTTTGTGACCATTAGACGAGCGAGTCAAAAGACACCTCATTCTTCACTTGGCCCCAGCTTCGTCATCATTCGAATTCATTCGTTGGGGTGCGGGCAGGACAGGAGGACAGAGAAGGTGAGGGGCAGAAGGCAGAAGGATAATTCATGACGCACAGCAATTGTTGACAACGAACATACCTAAGTAGGTACATAAGTACTTCAAGCAAAGATCGGATGGTGTTTGACGGAGTGAGACCGATTGGAGTGACGAAGGGGTGTCGAGCTATTTATGCAGGGCAACTGAACAACACCCCACCTGCGCTACCACGAATCTCCCAGCTCTCTTTCCATGCCGCCTTCAACTTTATTTAAGGCACTGTAACTTATTCTATTACTACTGATCAAAACATCTCTAATCTCTAACCATCACTCTATCAATCATTTTTACGATAATATCCATCCATCCATCCATCGTCATCTTACCTCTCCTCTATCCTCCATCCTCCTTCTCTACACCATCGCTATTCCCATCATCCGCACCACAATTATCATCATGCATTCAATTATTGAAGCTTCTCAGAAATATCCAAAGCCCGAGGACAGAAATTTCAGCTACGGAACCGCTGGGGTGAGATGGGTTTAACCTTCTAAATACGTTCACCTAGATTGCTGATCGTTTTAACAGTTCCGAATGAAAGCGTAGAATCCACCCCTCCATCCTCAGCTCCAAATTCACCTAATTCTGACGGCAATGTCGTTAGAATCATCCTCGACTCAGTCGTTTTCCGTGTGGGACTCCTAGCCGCCCTCCGATCGCAAAATCTCCAAGGCAAGACTATTGGAGTAATGATTACCGCCTCTCACAACGTTCCGGAAGATAATGGAGTCAAGCTCGTGGACCCAATGGTTTGCTACACACATCCGAACCTCTGCCTTATATTTGCTGAGCTTTAGTAACAGGGCGAGATGTTGGAAGCCGTATGGGAAGTGTATGCCACTACCCTCGCCAACGCACCTTCGGACGAGCAGCTACTCTCCGAGTACCAAAGCCTCACTTCAAAACTACAGATCAATTCTGCTACACGTCCCAGGGTCATATTTGCGCGAGATACTCGGGAATCAGGGCCTGCGCTTGTGGAATCTCTCCGGGATGCTCTCACGGCTGTCGGAGCAGAGTTTGTGGATCACGGAATCTTGACTACTCCTCAGCTTCACTATCTCGTCCGATGCATCAACACAACCGATACCGAACACGCGTACGGGGTGCCTACAGAGCGAGGTTACTACAATAAGCTCGCAGAGGCATACAAGAAGCTTATGCAGGGCGTTCCAAGCATTGGAGAAGTGACGGTGGATTGTGCAAACGGTGTTGGTGGACCGAAATTACGACTGCTTACGAATACAATCGGGAAGGATATGTTTAACTGCACTGTCATCAATGATCTAGTGGACCAGTCATCCAAGTTAAACTATCAAGTATATGCAGATCATTCTTTCTTCCTCGGATGTCGCTGATGTCTTAGTGTGGCGCCGACTTTGTCAAAACGCAACAACGTCTTCCACCTGCATCTCATGCCGCCCCTCTTGCTCGCTGTGCCTCCTTGGATGGTGATGCAGACCGCCTAGTCTATTACTTCAATGACAGTGATGGGACTTTCCGACTCCTCGATGGCGACAAAATCGCCACCCTCGCTGCCAGCTTCATCGGCGACCTTGTCAACTCTGCGGGCATCACATCTCTCAAGATTGGCGTGGTTCAAACAGCCTACGCTAATGGCTCCTCTACCTTGTATATCACTAAAACCCTTGGACTTCCAGTCGTCTGCACCCCTACGGGCGTGAAGCACCTCCACCACGCAGCCATGAAATTTGACTGTGGAGTTTATTTTGAAGCAAACGGCCACGGAACCGTTGTGTTCAACAAGGGTGCATTACAGGACATCGCAGAACACACGCCTGAATCTCCCGCCCAAGCTACGGCCCTTGAGAACCTCAGGACTCTAGTTGACTTGATCAACCAGACTGTCGGAGACGCACTCTCAGATCTGTTATTGGTTGAAGTAATCCTTGCTCACAAGCGCTGGGGACCCAAAGAGTGGGACGGAACATACTGCGATCTTCCTAACAGAATTGTGCGGGTTGAGGTTACGGATAGGACTATTTTCAAGACTACGGACGCTGAGAGACGATTATTGGAACCCGCAGGTGTACAGGAGAAGATAAATGCGCTAGTGGGAAAATATAAGCAGGGACGTGCGTTTGCGAGGGCGAGTGGGACTGAAGATGCTGTTAGGGTTTATAGTGAAGCGGCCGAGAGGGGAGAGGCCGAGGAACTGGCAAGATTGGTAGCTGAGATTGTGGCTCAGTATTAGCTGTCTTTGTGACTCAAAAAGTTGTGGTTATGTGGCAATATTAGGTTACAATATAGGAAGTTGTGTTTTGTGACATGACCCCGGACGTTATGAGCTGTTCGCCGCATTGACTTTGCTCTTCTATACAGCATTTATTATAGCGAATTTGATATCATTCCGACATATCTAGGGTTGGTTCATCGAGTAAAAAGTAAACGTTTGAACTGGGCGTTCTGAGGTCTAGTCTTGAATCAGCTGTGTAAAGTGATAATTGGTGCCATAGCAGGATGATGCTGTCACCCGTAGAGGGCAAGTTCGTCTCATGTCACTCGCTACCACCTGTACCCTAACAATCAATGCCTCGCAAACTACTGGTCAGGGAGGTAAATTCTAGGGGTCTAATTGCGTATGTTTGCAAATCACATAACGCGATCAAACAGGTGCGGCATGGCCAACTTGAATGATGCCCAGCCTGCTTACCCTATAGATTGTAGGCATTTAAGAACGAATTGTGAATACCATTAGGCAAAGATTTTGAACCACGGTTGCTCCCGTTGCACCTGCTGACTTATCTATAAACTTATCGAAATGGTAGTCCAATATGGCGGTAAATATCTCTTAGGGATCAGGTATCTGCGAACATCTGGGGATACTCTTGGATGCTCGGCAACATTTGTGATTGCTCGTGCTGCCACCGCGGTTTGGCAAGATATCAGATGTTTGACTGCATGTCGATATCTACCGGCTTTTGGGGATCTGTGCTGAGTCCACATGCAGGCCTCAAACTCTCGATCGCATCTGACCGCCGTGGCTAGGCGGACCGCTTGCGAACACTGAAAACACAATTCGGAGTCTAAGTAAACAGGCAAGAAGGTGCTTCTCCATGAATCCCATGCCAGCACATAACAAGAATTAATTATCATTACAACACCTTGCCACCTCTGGGTATCACATCACCATACTATGCCTTCACCCTCATAATATCCTCAGCATATTCGATGTTCTGCCGCGAATCGTGAATCAAGAACCGGTACCACCATATTGCAGGAAGAATCGTCATTGCGTGCCAAAGCGCATGCGCATCCAATGCGTCCGCAATAGGCGGAAAATCAAGTAACTCCAACGACATCGCCATTATCAACCATGTCACAATTAACCCTGGCCACGCCGCCCAGAAACGTCGGAGCTTGGTGTAGTGCTGGATTGAGAAGTAGGTCCACAGGCAGTTCGTCAATGCACCAACAACTACGTTGGCCGCCATATTGTAAACGTAGTCCCATCGAACACATTGAAGGTAGTAGATGTGCGCTAGGTACGCCGCTATACACATATAACCCCAAATCCGGACCGTCCTGCGGTATTGAGAGCGATAGAGGCGGAATATACGTATTGGACTGTAGTAGAGTCCGTAGAGTACGTTTGCGCCGGCGCCGAAATAGTCCATACGCTCAGTGAAGATAAAGTCGCGAGTGTGGAAGATTGTGGACCAGAACCAGCAAAGCATTCCAATGTAGCTGAACCAGTGGTAGTAGAATGCGAGAGGATAGTTTTTTGGGAGTTCATGATGGAGGGAATGGAGACCGTTATAATGGGCGTAGCCATTGAGAATCGAGAACAAGACGCTGAACGGTTCTTGGATTCCGAAGAGACGTCGAAATGGCCATTTCCCGTGGAACTGCTCAATGGATTGTCCATGACGTTCGCGGGATTGGGTAATAGACCGTTGGCAGGCGTAATCACATTCCGAGGGACAGGTCCAGAGTAAGAGACGGAGGTGGAGGGCAACAGGGGTCTTCTCGAAAAGACAATTTTTTTCAATACAGGTCTGGAGTGTCAGTAAGATGGATACATGAAGGGGGGACAGAGAGGACTTACCTGGACACATGCCTTGAACTCAGGGAGGTCGTCGCCGCGAGAGGCTTGGACTGGAAGTGCGGTGAGGAGTAGGAGGGGAAGCAGTGATTTGGTCCTCGTGAGGCGGCTGGGTCGCATGGCTTGCTGCTGTGCTTTGTGGTCCGTTGCAATTAGAGCACGAGCAGGAGCACGGCAATTTGCAGCAGCGCTCAGCAGCAGTCGTTGTTTCTGTAGTGAACGCGCGGTCCAATTGCTGATTGTTAGGTTGTGATGAGATGTGCCGAGCACTTAGGTAGAGTCTATTTCAACTGCCACCAAATAGCACAATTTCAAGGTGCGGCAGAGCCAGTGTAGCTTCCTCAATTTGCCGAAAGTAGACAAGTAGTGTATCTGCTGGAGACAGATTTGCAAATGTGAGAACGTCCGAAATCCTACGCGTATGATAACATTCGCGAAGGTACTATAACTTATGGTACCAGAATGTACCACCACGTATGCTTGAATTCGATCCTTGCAGCTAAGGTATTTCATTGTTCATCACTCGTCTTCTAATTCCCAAGTACAATTGTAGAATCACCAGAAGTCCCATCATTAAGTATACATAATGGACCATGGGCAAAGTATAATGGTCAACGCGGCTCGAGTCATGGTTAAGCACTCGCACGGTTTATTCTTCAACAATCCGCCTTAACCAGTTCACTGAAGAAAAAGGCCGCTTTTAGGATCTTGGTTCCTCTAGAAATTCTCCACTCAGCTTGGGAAGCACTTTTGATAAGCTTGAGCAGTTATACACTGCAGAAGAGTTGGTCAAGCGGTTACCTCAGACTAGATAACAATCCCCAAACTTCCGAAAACTAGAGACAAGCTGACAGCCGAGGAATGTCATTAATGGGAGGACTACTAGGGCAAATATTTAGAATCTGTGCTTGTATGTCTATCTATGCATTTGTAAGTACGATGCTGCCAAAGAAAATAAATCTCAAAAACACGTTGATTTTAGGAAGGTTTTGATTTGAGTTACAGGTATGTCAATGCCTAGAATGTGGAAGGCATCTAGCAGGTTACACTTTGCAGCAATGCTCTGCTCTAGCTTGCTTGGTGTTTCTAAAGCTTGCTGGCACTGTGCAGTTTCTGCCAGGGATTAGAATCCAAACTCGGGGGAACCTCGGGCTTGGGAAACGGGCCGTGGCATGTATGAGAAGGTCTGGACGCATTTTGGGGAAGAAAGTAGGGGAGCATCTGCAGAAGCTGGAGCTCTTTTGATTGATAGACACTTTGACCAGAACGACGCCCTACCTGTCGTACGTCATGGACAGATAAAGGCGGTAGGGGCAGATTTTGCTCTGTACTTTTACTACATGCGCAATTACTCTTCCGGGACAAGAGAACGAATTTTGATCACAAAAGGTGTTAGATCTACCAAGGTTTCTAGTCCTGAGATTATGTGAACTCGGTGTTCTCGAGACTGCCGAACTTTTGTTTCGTTTGCTCGACCCGCACCTACTCTATTTCTAATAAGGATCCATACAAGAAAAAACTTGGAAAGTTAACGACCACTTCCAGGAATAAAGTAGTCTTCCAGACTAGGAATAAAGGTGGACAAGAGTATTGCGGTAAGCGGGGTGATATCGCGTGATGCCAGAGTGCAGGGCGATGAGGGCGGTTGGTGAACCAATAATGTATTTAAGAAAGGGATGATATAATTTGAGGACTACCACAGCATAGACGACGCAGTGTAGTACAACCAGAAACCGACAAGCTGGTTTGTCTCCGTAAAGAAGCAAGCAGGTACCGCCGTGTAATTCCGCAACGATTTTGTGCAGATAACCCTAACCCACTAAAAAAATGGCTGCGGCTTATATACGGAATCATACGGTACGTCGCATCGTTCTCTATCACATGAAAGCTGACCTTAAGTAGATATCAATTATCTGCAGGATGACATCGTTCTGCCATATTTGCTGTTCTTCTTCCCTGCCACTGGTACCCTAGTATTGGAATGCCCATCCGACGCAGAAAAAGGTCGAAGCTGGCGAGAACAAAAGCGGGTATCCGGTAACTGCCTCATAACCGCAATTGCTAGCTCCTCCCACGCCACGCGAAGACAATTCCGAGCACCAAATCGGCTGCCGCGGGATTGGACGGACACTGGGGTGCCTGGTCTTGTGCGTTTTACTATTTTCCTATGGCCGATGACCATCCGATTGAATCGATATTGATTGCTGTGAAAATAACTGACCTATGGTGCTGTTTATGAAGTGAAAATACAGTGCTTCTCCTTTTGCTCACGCTGCTGCAGCTTTGTAGGGCGCATTAAATACTGCTGGTGCTGGTTGGCATGCTGCGCTAGACTGGTGGGTAGCCTGAGGGTAATTTTATCGGGTCTTTCTTTTTCCTACTTGCTCGCGCAAAACGACAAACTTCCTATATACGGTTCACCTGTTGCCCTTCACCCCCTTGCTGGCTTGCGTCTTTGACTCGACCTCGATTCAGTACCAATAGTGTGCCTGCTTTTAAACCGACCTCTAGGTGCGTACAAATAAACAATTCATGCTAATAGTAAATATACATCAATGGCAAGAAAGCACTGAAGTTTGAACCTGTGCAACTCTGTATCTCTATTCAATCATCCCCGATCCTTCCCCCGAGCCCAGATCAACTCTAAAAGGGTGTCTTGTCATCCACACCCACATACCAATTGTGCTTTACTCGAACCCGGATCGACCACTTACTTACATTATATATCAGATCCCTCGGCGACCAACCAGGAATAGCTCAGCTTGACCACGACTGGAGGGGTTCAATTCAGAATTCAGGATACGATAAAGTGGCGACAAACAATATTATCTCAGGCCAGCAATTATATCTCCTATCTGGCAAGGCAAGACAGCGTAGCGTGCCATAACCTGCATCCCGAAACCGCAAGTATGGTTGTTGTAGGATTCAACAACTTTTTCCGGAGTGGGAATAATACCTCCGCGGTATCTTCTCCTGCTAGCAACAGCCCGACCCCTCTTTCGCCGCAGTGCACATCAGCATTAGCGACTGTACCCACCACTCCCGTTGTCGAGCATTCTCCAACGCCCCTTTCCCCTCCTCTATTGACAACACAAGGAATCGATTCGCCTCCGAGCTCGCGACAACATTCTCCCAGCCTGCGCTCCCCGTCAACACCCATTGGCAGCACGAGTAACGGAGCGACCACCGCAACTACTCATTCGAACGCTTTGGCAGCTCCGCGGCCTCAATTGCCTTTGAATACATCGGTGAATGCGTCGGCCTCGGATATGTTGAGAGCTGTAGCAGGACAGAGGTAAGGGGCTACATCAGGTTCGAGTTGTTTGGGAGATGTCTACTGTTTTTTTTCTTTGTAGGGCGGGGAATGCATTCAGAAAGGCGTTACCCCACGACCTAGCCACCACAACCACAACCCCCTGGCTGAGCCGTTGTTCATGCCAATAACATGTTCACTATACCTTCTAAATTAAATAATTCTATTTCTACCAACTCAATTCGCGACAAATTCAAATGCTCAAATTCTACGGGCAAACGCAAGGCTAACTTACTCGACCCGTACAATACTAGGTTAGACGACGACGAACAATTAAGTGGCCAGACAACTCCAAACCCGAGTGGATTGGACAAGAGATTGCCTGGAATCTCTCATGGCTTTCAACAGGTTGGCTTGCCTTCAATTCCTCTTGTTCTTGAGACCGGCTACTTTGCGAGTATTATAATACTGACGTTACCTCGGAGCTATTGGGTGCGAAGGATACACCTCCGACAACGCCGCGGGGCACGACTTCTACGGGAAGCAGTACACTGAACGGAGCGAACTCGATGGCGACAACGGTGACTTTAACTAACACTCCGTCGCCAATGAACCCTCCAGTTGGTCCTCCCAAGGGCAAGTTAATTGTAAAAATCCAGGAAGCCCGAGATCTTATCCCAAGCAAATATCCTTACGTCGTTTGTACGTTTGAGAGCAATGAATTCATCTCAAAGGGTCCGCGAAGATCGTTTGACGGAGTTGATACACAGGGGAGTGATAAGAGTCGGAAAAATGGCTATGGCAATTCCTCTTCGCCGGGTGGCCCAGGCAGGAGCATTGCAATTCCAATGACTAGTCGTCAGAGTTCGAGCACAAGCCTCTCTGAGATGCAAGGACCGAAAGTTTCCAACGCGGGATCCACAAATCCTAAATGGGAGCATAATGCTGTATTGTAAGTGCATGCAGTTCCGTTATGACTGCCTGAGTGGCGCGATGGAAATACTGCTTTGTCGTTTGAAGGAGTTATTCAGTCAATATGAATGCTTAGCTACAGGTGATATCATTCGCTGACCATACATTCAGCGACGTTCTTGGCGAACATTCTGAGCTCGATGTATCATTGTACGATCGGTCAAATCAAGAGTTGTTCCTTGGACACGTGAGAGTATGTCCATTACTTAACCAGTCGCACCCTGTTTTGGACGGGTGGTTTCCCTTGCAGCCCCGTACATCCCATGAGACTGTATCGGGGGAAATCAATCTGCAGATCAGTTTTGAAAAGACTAGTAAGAAGCATTATGGGCCCGAGGATTTTGAAGTGCTTCGACTGATTGGCAAGGGTGAGTTCCTCTGCTAAGGGATACAGTGGATTCTCATGTTCTGACGTGTGTTCTAGGCACGTTTGGCCAAGTATATCAAGTCCGCAAGAAGGACACGGATAGGATCTATGCTATGAAGGTCCTGTCAAAGAAGGTTATTGTTCAAAAGAAGGAAGTGGCGCATACGCTTGGCGAGCGGAATATTTTGGTTCGGACAGCTACTACAGACTCACCGTTCATTGTTGGACTCAAATTCTCATTTCAAACACCAACTGATCTCTACCTGGTTACAGATTATATGTCTGGTGGCGAACTCTTCTGGCACCTTCAAAAAGAAGGGAGATTTAAGGAAGACCGCGCCAAGTTCTACATCGCAGAGTTGATTTTAGCTTTGGAGCACCTCCATAACCATGACATTGTCTATCGAGACCTCAAACCAGAAAACATCCTCCTTGATGCAAATGGACATATTGCATTGTGTGATTTTGGGCTTTCAAAGGCGAATTTGGCTGCGAACGCAACTACAAACACATTTTGTGGGACGACAGAGTATTTGGCGCCAGAGGTACTTTTGGACGACCAAGGATACACAAAGATGGTAGATTTTTGGTCACTAGGTGTGCTAGTGTTTGAAATGTGTTGTGGGTGGAGTCCGTTTTACGCAGAGGATACACAGCAAATGTACAAAAATATTGCATTTGGTAAAGTCAGATTTCCACGCGATGCCCTGAGTCTGGAAGGTCGCAACTTTGTCAAAGGGGTAAGCGCTTTAACTTCTTTTGGGCAATATAGAATGGTTGTTGATATAATTTTGCGTAGTTACTCAACCGCAACCCGAAGCACCGGCTTGGAGCAACTTATGATGCTAAAGAGCTCAGAGAGCATCCTTTCTTTGGTGACATCGATTGGAATGAACTCCAACGTAAAAACGTTGTGCCTCCGTTCAAGCCGAAACTGAGCTCTGAGACCGACACATCTAATTTCGACCCTGAATTCACAAATGCGCCAATGACGGGGTCACTTAACGCTCGCGCTGCCGCACTAGCGTCGGTCAACATGTCAGCGAGTACACCATTGAGTCCTGGCATGCAAGCAAATTTCCGCGGATTCACGTTTGTGGATGAAAGCAGTATCGACGACCATTTCTGTGGACGAGAGGAGCTGGAGCCAATGGATGAAGATCTTGAAGAGCCTTTGGATAAGGGTCGCTATAGGCATCATCAACTACACGGTAGTTTCGATGGATCAACGTCATCGGGGAACCATCGCATGAGCGGGGTAATGCGGATGGGCGATGATGAGAATGGAGTATTTGGCAGTGGGGGAATGGAAATTTGAACTGCTTTTTTTTTAACCACTATGGTATGAAGGGTTACTTTGGACAGAGTGATATGCGTGATATGCGCTCGTTGAGGCAGAGTTGAATGAAACTCGGTTGTTTGTTTCTTTCCTGGAATGTAGGACAGACAAAGCAGAACCCTTCCGCCAGGTAAGGATTATCTCATTTGCTTCTCTATTGGCGCCATTTTCTGGGAGTTTGTAGGTTTAGTTTCGGACATTGATGATGGGGCTTGCTTTCGTTCCCAGATTTCACCTCGCTCGGCAGCGCTTGCCGGAGGCGACCTGATTTCTGAGTACATATGAATGGCCTTGGTTATTGAAATGAATTTCATGTCTCCGATTCTCTTTGAATTGCCTTGAAGCTGTGTATATTCTCTTCTTTTTGTACAATAACGTCAGCATTCCAGTGGATTCTGAATCAGAAAGGCTGAAATGTAACATTCTAGATATAAGTCCGCTGCGTATGTTTTCGGTTGGACTGGATCTATTTGAACTGGGAGATATCGTGCTGCAACGCGGAATTTTGAGAGTATGTCGAATACGTAATTAATGACCTTTGGATCCGTTACACCTTGCAGTCATTGGATTTGGGGGATGTTGCTAATCTGCAGCAGACTCTATAGAGTACTATCTATTCCAGTGTGCAGTAAAGCGGTTGCGCCGGCAAGTAGGTTTGATATAAACCTATACGAAATGTAGATGGTTGAAGTTTCTATACACTTCGAAAGGTCAACTGGTCAAAATGACCAAACTGGCTTCATTGAACGCACAATTAACAATGGCATTGATGCTTTGGGGCCATGCAGCTACCTTGTACACGGGGATGCTAGCGAATCCAGAACCTGCTCCAGACACTTCAACTACGTGAGCAAGAAAAAGTTTAGCTTGGTAGGAAAGGTTAATGGAAAGGAGGGGAGTATGAGTAGGTAGGAGTGAGAGTGAGGATGAGAGTAAGAGTGAGTGGAAATCGGGAGGCTTAGCGGTGCAAAGGTCACACTGTAGGTAGTAGGTAGTTGGGAACGGGGAAGTATCATGTACTGATTAACCGAGTAATAATAGTACTATACCTTATATGCGTGGCCAGAAGGATAGGTGCCCGGGGAGGCAGAAAGTGGGGACCAGTTGCTAGCAGTGATGAGCGCTGGGGGAACATCCAAGGCATGACGAGACGAAAGTAACTGTCGAGCATCAGCAGACATTTGTATGTAGAGGGTACCAGAGTTCCTGTTGAGTAGAATGTCCATTTAATGATAGTAGTACACTCCAGACGTACAGATGTTCGCAAGATGAGACGCATGCCGATGCCAATAAACATATTAGTCACGTACTAGATGGATAATTCCCGATCATTCAATGTAGGGAAACGTATGTTATATGTTACCCGGTACTCTGGGACAATACATTAATTGGGCACAATTTGAAGCCCCCCTGTAACCACTCTCTACCACGTACCATCGTGGAAATTGACGGTACCACCACAACACAGTGCCTTCTAAGCTACCAAAAGTCGGTCAAGATGACATCCAAAGTGACCAAATCCGTTAGGCGGTAGTGAAATGGGAACAGTAGGATACTTCTATCTTGTTCTTGAAAAGGAAATTGGAATTTCAAATATACTACCTGTAGATTGATTGAAAGATGATCTTATTTGGAGGAAAGTCCCTGGGTGGCAGCTTATAGCTTTTTAACTGCAAATATTCCCACTTCAAAAGTCATAAAAAGAGATGGAGTTTATGTTAGGGGTTTTCACCTAACAGAGGTATTGGTACTAGTCTACTTCGAGATCTGCATAATGGGTTATAATACCGTACAGTACATAACACCTATCTCAAAATGGAGCAGTAAGCTGCAATACATATGATGCTTAGTGGGAGATTACATGCCTTGTGTTGATTTGACAGCGACATCAGCAAAAAGTGAAATTGGTTTCTGAAAATGGACCCCACGCAGTGATCCTTCTCCACATTCTCCACAAATAATCCGAGAGACTTATTTGCAATCTTTCACCATTCTTCGAAGCGTTCAATGATGTGTTTGCGTCGTCACGACATCTCAAAACGTGTTTAGTCATTTAAGCTAATTTATTGCACTTGTTTCTTCCACATTGGTCATCTAGATATTAATCGTTTCGACGGTTTTTTGAACTGTTCCATTGATTTCAAGAATATTCTTAACTATTTAATCCCTTGAGACATCGATTATACACAAGCTTGCACAACTCCCGTTACAAAAATTAGGACACCCAGAGCAAACACATCCGATTTCTATATATCGCTGCAACGATTACTTCAAGCATCGAGTCGAATAATCTACATGTAAAACAAATTGAAAGCATTCAAGTCAATCGTGTTGCTCAAGTACCACCGCGAGCTATCTGGCTGCGGCGTCAGCGGAAGCAGGTGTACAGCTCCTTGGATCGCACTTATAGGGACAATATAACTGGTTCCGACGCCGAAAAGAGGCTTACGACGGTAGCTTCCATCGTGCAAGGGTTGCATCGGAGGTTGATGCATCTCCTCGACAATCACCATACCAGCAGTCTGACGTATCGGCCCTGTTGCAAACGTCTGAACCAAGGCAAGAAGCCCTTTAACGCTCGATTCAGCATCCTCGACGATGAAAAGACACTTCATCCGTACGGGAATGCGTCATACAGTCAACTGAAAGTGGCTATCCGGACTCGTCCCCATCCAGAGAAGCACTGTATCATTTCTTGGTGGCTTATGCTTTCTCCACCTTGTGGACCCAGTGCAACAAACCATATGAACTGCCTGCTCATTGCATTGAAAAGACGTCACCGGAATTGCTACTGCGTTGTACAAAATGTATTTTGCATCGTTGAGACGACTGGAATACTGATCGTGATCGACGTAGTCTGTGAAGTCGGCAAATCTCTTGAAACACCAAGCAATGTGATTCTGTAGCTCCCCTTTTGGCATTGCACACCACTTGGCCAAGTCATCAAGGGTCTTGATTTCTGGTTTCGGGTTTTTCATCATTCGCTTGATAGGCGCTTTGGTTAGAGGCATATCATCATCGTGACGTTGATTTGCAGCGTTTGCAATCAGCTCTTGATACTGAAACACCGCCTTTCGGGCTTTCGTTCGCAAAATCTGGAAGGCGGCCTCATGACGATTCGATCGTCGGTACGCTTGTTTAAGATCCATTATCGCTGTTTCTGGGAGTTCAGAGCTTACATTTAAGAGGTTGCCAAGCTGGCGGATATGGTCAGAGAAGTGGTTCAGGAGATGCATCTTCACAAAGTTGAAATCCGATTCGTCGACAGGATGTTGTGCAATTCCTGACTCAATCTGCGTTTTATCTTCATCAACGCGACGACGCTTTGCAGCCGCAGAAAGATTGTTCCAAGCGGGGTCACTCTCCTGTTCCTCCTGTTTGTCCAAAGTAAGCTGCTTTTTCAAGGCTTCCGAGACCTTCTTTGTAGATTTACTGGCGCGGAATCGACTGAAAACACCCTTTTGAAAATGAAACTCCTCCAGATAATTCTCCATGTACTCGGTCGTGGCCTCAGTATGGTACCGGTACTGTGCCATAAGGTGAAAATGCACTAAGTTCTTGATGCACAACAGGGCTTCTGTGAAGGGAATCCTTTGGCATGACGAAGGGTTTAAAAGAGTCGCCG
>Ga0307512_10002051_pt1 | contig 26526 bp, 28 predicted proteins | sample 14_EM_MG_FD_200267 | JGI IMG/M metagenome (GOLD analysis project Ga0307512, IMG submission 200267) | Populus trichocarpa ectomycorrhiza microbial communities from riparian zone in the Pacific Northwest, United States - 14_EM | ecosystem: Host-associated > Plants > Roots > Unclassified | place... | reverse complement strand
TAAGTCATCCCTCTCTATCTCTCCATGCCATCATCATGAGTTAACACTGAGTGCAGCATACACCGAGTACAGCATACACCTAAGGTTGTCTGTCGTCCCTTCTTTCTCATGATTTCCAGTTGACCCCTGAATGTAGCTTCAGCTTCCGGCGTACCTCCCTACCGATCGACTGCCACCATCCAGATCTCCATAAGACCTTCAAAGGTAAAGTCACCTTGTCACATTCCCACGGTTGCGAGTTAACTGACTGAGGAATTGAGTCCTGGCGCGCCATCCATCGACCGCCTCCAAGTACTCGTCCAATCTCGCCCGATCACTGCCTCCAAGTGTATCTCCAAACTCGCTTGATCACGGCCTCCACCCATCTCTCTCTTTCTCGTCCACCGCCATCAGCCAGCTCTCCATGCGAGCTCAAAGGTAAAGTCACATTGTCACATTCCCACGGTTGCAAGTCAACTATCTGATGAATAGAGTCTCAGCACCGGGCGCGCCATCCATCTACCACCCTCAAGTACTCGTCCAATCTCGCTCGATCACGGCCTCCAAGTGCATCTCCAAACTCGCTCGATCACAGCCTCCAAGTGCATCTCTGAGTTCACTCGCTCTCGGCCTCTAAGTGCATCTCTGAGTTCACTCAATCTCGGTCTCCAATTGCATCTCCAAACTCGCTCGATCACGGCCTCCAAGTGCATCTCTGAGTTCACTCGATCTCAGCCTCCAATTGCATCTCCAAACTCGCTCAATCACGGCCTCCAAGTGCATCTCTGAGTTCACTCGATCGTCATCTTCAGGCGCACCTCGAATTGCTGACAATCACCGCGTGCTGCCAGTCCAGATATACCATGTGTAGATAGGTAGCTATATAGATACATAGATACATAGATGAGGATACAAACTGAATGCATAAGTTTTGAAAATCGTTGAACGATTAGTAGCTATGATTTAACATTGCCAGGCTTTGTGTAAACGGCTTGAGCATAACTGCAACCCCTGCGAAGAGTGTAACACATGTGTCCTTCTGATGGTGCGTAAACGTCACCACAAAGTAAAGGAGTACGTGTGCAACGCGACCCGTTGCCTGGGCGAAGGGTAGCGTGTAATTCTCCGTCAGAGGGTACGAGGTTCCGTCAGAGCCGTCACAGCCGTCCGGAACACCCGGGTGTTTCTGACGGAAACCAGAGTAGCTGCTGATGTTGTAGCGAGACCACCTCTTGCTTATTAGGCTATAAAGGCTGCCAAAGCCTTGTGTATAGATGTCTGCGATCCGTTGACACTCCGTTGACGCTCATTTTCAGAATGCGGCAGGGAGCGAGTTTCTTTCTCTTTTGCCTGGAAAGGGGGCCAATATACTCATTATAGATAACAACGATTGATTCACATCACATTAACCTGACTTACAGGACGAAAAATCGTTGACGCTCTGTTGACGCTCATTTTGCCACAGGCGTTTCCGCATTTCGCAACCATTGACTTTGGCATTGAACATCATTTACTGTGTTTTGGCAGTCATTCTATTTCTTTCATGTATGTTTTCCTTTATCACTACATTGTTCTTTAATTGTGCACATAAATATATTCTTTAAAATATACTTTAAAGTGTCCGCTAATTGTAGATACTGATAATACTCAATGATCCTGTTCCTTTCAATCAATGGTCGTCTTCACCCTCAGATTCGCTCACAAGGCTGTCGTCATCTCTAAAATCAATATCAGCGGTATTTCCATGCAGCAGATAGTGTAGTCAGCAAATCTGGAATAAAATCATTATCGCGCTTGCTATCCTTGGCATATGCATTATGATTGAAAAATCAAGTGTTTGGATGTGGAGAATATAAATACACACAATTGGATGGCATACCTTCGATTACATAACTTTCATGTCAGTCAGTGTCACCTGGTGGCGCAGGTGGCGTTCCGGGCAGATGTGGCCTTTCGGGCGGAGATGCCACTGGTTCTCGTGGTGGTGCGGCGGTTCCTTTGCCCCTCCAGCCGGTCTGAGGATTCTTAGCAGTACCATTTTGGCATGGAAGGCAGCCGGCCATATGATTTCTATAAACCATTGCCCCGTGTCTTTCTATCGCAGCCTTCACCTTCTTATCCGCAGGAAACTGAACTCCTCCCTTCTCCTCTTCTCAGACTTCAGCGCGAGGTTTCTTAATCAGTCATTGTGTTTCCCCTGTTGCAGCAGGCCAAAACCCTCCTTGGGCCATTTTCGCCATGTTCAAGGCGAGGCGCATGTCGGATCATTCCAGCTGGACACGACCTCCTTGCCTCGCCATAGTAGCCGACATGTTGACAACCTACTAGAAATTAGTTGCTGCTTCTAAAAGGAAGATTCGGCTATTTCCTCAACCATATATGACTCTGTAGCCTCCTCTAGTGTATTTGAAGCCTGTTTAGACCACTCCCAGGGACCTTTATCACGAAATTCGTTGGGGAAAATCCCAGAGCTGACGACATCATGATGTTCGATTTCCCGGACTGTGCGGACAAATGCCTTCATTGACCATGGAGGTTTGCCATTGCGGGCTGCAATAAATTGGTCGTGGAGCTCTCTATGTACACCAGCTTCATATTATAATCTTAGTTGACTGCCCTCTATGGTGGTCTGGAGCTACTCACATCTGATTGCATGCTGCTGCCTATTATCGCTGCGTCTGGTCCTATGTAGTATTTTGAAATGTGTGTCCTGCGCCATATTTTCGGTGGCAGCAATTTCAGCGTTGCGGTGGACCAACTGGTGTCTGCGTTGCTGCTGTGTCTCAGCCAGAGGCGCATTGGATGGAACACCAGTTGTTCAGCTTGATTCGGATTGTATCACATCGGGCTGAGGTGTTTGTGGAGCCATGACTTGCTGTTGTGGAAATGGTGAGGAAGATGATAACCAAAAGTGGAAAGTGCTGAGGAATATATAGTAAGCTACAGGTCACCAGGGAATAAATGACTGTCAACTTGCACGTTCTACTCAAGGTATATCCAGCTGCCTATCGCTGCAAGTTGCAGGTGATTGCAATGGTCCTGCGATGTGCAGTAGGTCGGTCCGATGATGATTGTTTGTTTGTTTGTTTGCAGGGATACATTGACGTGAACAACAGCTGATATCTCATGTTTGATAGATATAAAAAGGAAATTCTACGACGGAAAGGTCGTCTGGTGATGTTTGTCTCAACACATAGCCGGGATCTTACATGAAACAGAGGCTAACTATCATGTTATAACGTACAATTAGCGTCACAATTCGAACTGAAATGACGGTCAAAACGCAGATTTTGCTTTGTTCCAGTTGATCAAACGTACGAACCTTGACTTAAAAGAGTCAACTTGCCCCCATGTGGTCCATATCTTGCAGCATCCAACATCTCGCCCAACAACAAGGTTAACACATGATACAATGGTCAGTGCTCCGAAAAAGAACTTTTCTCCACTGCCGGTGGGCAAATACGGCAAATCGACAAAGATGTCCACACATGGACGTCATCATGCGAATGAAGGCAAGTGCGGCTTAGAGGGAGAGAGGGTCCCGGCGTTGGGAGCATTGCGCAGCTTGTGATCCAAAAACAAGCTTTTGGCCGAGAAAAGACATCAAAACGCACATTTTAAGCAACGATGAGAAAGAGAAATGGATCAAAGATTATGTGGAGAGAGAGACCGCTGTAGCAAGAATGCGAATTCAAGATGCAGAGACAGCGATCATGCAAATGCTCAACGATAGGACTACCACTGAAAACGTGTGGGCGACAACCAGAAAGGCTGAAACATCGTTAGGAGAGATGTTGAATCCGATCAGAGACAATGTGAGTGATCTTGCAAGTTCCGATGAAGAGCAGGATGGGGAAGACGAGGACTATGATGAAGATGATACAGCGCTCGGCAAGCTGAGTGAGGATGATGAACCTGGCTGGGTGATGGGCACAATATTCAAAACATTACAGCACGGCTTGGAGAGTTTTCGGCAGAAGCGGATGAAGCTTGACGAATTGACCCAACCGGGTTGTGGGGATGCAACCAACTACTTAAGTGAGAGGGATATGAAGTACGGGAATACCGAATGGAGGGTTCCGGCGGGTGTTAAGCATCAAATAGACACGACTGCAGCCACACCATCGTCGACGACATTTGGAGAGCATATGCAGACTCTTGATATCGTCCGAGGAGAATCGCCAATGACGGCAGTGACTTCTCGACCAGGAAGTAGTCAAATGAGGCTGGGTTCAGAGAAACCACAGTCACACCTATTCATACGAGATGTTTCGCCCGATGCGGCGACCGATTCAGTGCCCATTCAGGATGCGAAGCCTGTTGAACCCATAAGCTTTTACCCCTGCATGCAGCATCTCTAGTTAATTACTATATAGAAATCGGATACGGACGAAGATATGTTGACGGCACCTGCGTCGCTGGAGGTATAGATAGCTATCTAGTTAGTCTTGATGACCTATCTGTTGGGAAAGGAATTTGTGTACCTACTTTGCTACGTGTCAGCGTTTTCCTGATTTCAGTGACCAAATTGTGAGATTTGATATTTCATCAGTCTGTGTGCAAGGGTCGTACAGGCCATGTGAATGTTCTAGACTCCAAAAGTAGTTGATAGATGGCCAGCAAACTTGATATCGACTTGCCTATTATGGTTACATTAGAAAGCAAAACCTAAAATAGAGACGAAATTTAATAACAACATGTCACTCAGTTATGTCATACAAGTCATCGGACAAGCAGTCATTGCACAGTTTGAACCCTGATCAATACCAGCCGTTACGCAGCATTAATTCATGCAGTTAACTGCGTAACTCTCCGCTCAGACCTGCTGCACATGGTCGAGAAATTGTAAATTGCTCATGGTATGTCATGGAAATCGAGGAAGACAAGCTGGAAAAAGAAAGATCGGGAAGTCGGGCACTTTAAGTCCAGAATTAGTTGATCGAACATTATGCCGTAAAATACCAGCTGAAGGCACAAAAACCCGTAGCAGCTACGTCATTTATCGGACTGATGACCTGAATTGTAGTGGCTCAGATACTGAGAGGCCTCGATGCTTTTGGATACAAATGATTCCACCTAGAAACGGTATCACGGCTGTCAATACTGAGAGTATAACTGTCAAGAAAAATGATTACAAACCAAATGACTGGTGGTATGTGTCTAAGGTGAGCGTCAACGTAGCGTCAACGTTTTAACCTTGATCTGTTCGGCAATCGAAGGCTTGCATAGTCAGATCAATCCAAACAGGGTTCATTGGCCGGCTTTAGATGCAAAAAGGCGTGCGACATGACCGTAGCCCCATCCTAGAAATGAGTTTGAACGGAGCGTCAATGGAGCGTCAAAGGAGCGTCAGTGGAGCATCAACGGAGCGTCAATGGAGCATCAACGGAGCGTCACCGATATCTGGTCTTGCAACTTGGATAGTGACTAGGCTGCGCGACAGCATTAAGCCATATTGACAGTTTTGGCCGCATTTATGGGCAGAAAGGCCCACGGCTATATCGTTACCACCTCCTAAAAATGAGCATCAACAGAGCGTGAATGATTTTTGGTCTCGCATCATGGATAATTCAAGGGCCGTGCAATGGCATTCTTCCATAATCATACTATTGGCTGCCTTTCTGGGCAGAAATGCTAGTGACAATATTGGTACCACCTTCAAAAATGAGCGTCAACAGAGTGTCAATGATTTTTGGTCTTGCATCATGGATGATTCGAGGGCAGTGCAATGGCATACACCCATAATCATAATATTGGCCGCCTTTCTGGGCGATAATGCTAGTGCCGATATTAATACCACCTCCTAAAATCGAGGGTCAACGCATCGTCAACAATTCTTCGTCTCGCATCATGGATGATTCGAGGGCCGTGCAATGACATTCTCCCATAATCATAATATTGGCCGCCTTTCTAGGCAAAGATGCTAGTGCCGATGCCGCTACAACCTCCTAAAATTCAGCGTCAACGGAGCGTCAACGATTTTTAGGCTTGCATCTTGGATGAGCAGACAGCAATGCAAAGGCGTTGACCCAGAGTCATACTATTAGCTGCCATTATCGGCACAAATGATAATGATGATATCGCAACCATCTCGTCTGTGTATGTCCTTGTATTCAACTTCACACATATGCATGCGATGTCTCACAGGTCTGACTTTTATCTTGCTTGTAGCTCCAAAGTCAATATTGAAGAACCAGCGTTCTACGTGACTATAACGTATGTTTTGACAGTTACCCAGATCGAATTACCCAGAGTTCAATTTCCTACCGCGATGTCCGACACAAAATCTCTAAATACCTCGTTGTTAGAGGTTGTGATATATTCCAAAAATGAACGTGTCTTTAGTCGTGATTTGAGCGACCTTACTTTGCACATGATATTCCACGCTTGGTGGGCTCCAATGAATGAAGGCTCGAAGCGGCCTACTGCTTGAAATAACTCTAGACATGCGCCTTCGTGGAGATTCTACCTACACTGCGACATTGAGGAGACCAGCAGCCCCGGCATCATATGTATCGTTTGTCATCAAGTTCTCCACCATCCATCAGAACATGGGACCAGCTCAATGGGCAAACACTTGCTGGCAAAAGCGCATATCGCAAAGTTAAACAAGTTAACAGTGTCAGAAGTAACCGAATTGACTAGTTCAAAGGTCGATGAAACAACTTTGGCCATACTCAAGTGGCAAGGAAGTAGAGGAATTCCGATTGTAAGTTCGCAAATAAAATTTAAATTTACCATTCAGGTATGAAGTATACTTTGTAATGGCACGACTGCACGTGACGTGTCCAGGGCCGGGTAACACCCGCTTTATATATAGTCGGCTCACCATGAGCATTAGATCTCAAGCGATAATCTTACCTTACTTCCTTTAACTACCATATACTACTCTACATTATTGATATCCACGTTTGCAACCGTATCTACTGATATACCTTCCTACGAGGCCATACACTGGGGTATGCCTTTACACTGTTATCGCTTTTACAATTTCAGATACGTTTCGCATACTGGATTTCATGAATTACCCCTTTCCGACGCGTCTCAACACGCAACCTACGCGCGAGATATCATTCAGATTTGAGAGCACTGATTGCATCAGTGAAGTGTCTTGATATGTCTATTGAATTGAGGTTAATGATTGCAGAAAGATAATTCCGAGTTGATTCCAGAGGCCAGCCGGCCTGGAGACGCGTTAACGACCAACATCAATGTGATTCGATAAGTTACCTTCCTATTGAGTCAATTCACGATTACAGGGACGATTCCAGAGCCCATATGGCTCCGAAAGTCGCGTCACTGGCAATGTCTCTGCTGGCCCTACACCAAAGATGCTCTCGAATTTCGTCCGACGAGCGCAATCGCATGCGGACTATCGAGCCGACACAGGCCACAATCGCACACCCAAGTGCACCTACGATTATATTCCTTGCACCTATGATGGATCAGGGCGGGTATACGTGATACGCGCGATTCACATCTAGCGATGCTACCGATGGGAGTTCCAATTGCAATTGCCTTCTACACGCCTCGATACAGTCATCTGCGTTATGGATGCTGATGAGGATTCCAGCAGCGGCTATGCAATGAATCAACTATGATTACCGATATGATTACCGGTATCATGGTCTACCTTCAGGCAGAGCTCAAGATAGTGGAGCAGCAATCGCAGATCGTGTTGCAGCTCCGTAAGGGAAGTATAATAACCCCCGAATATTCTAAAGTTGCCAGCAGATACTATTCACAATTACCATTGTCAATTATCCCCTCTGGCACCTGATAGGACGACCGAACCGGATCGTTGTGAGGAGTGAGAGCCATCTGTGACAACTCTATTGTATTTCGTCAAACAAGTCAACGAAAGCTGATCGCCAACGAGCGAATATGGATGTGCCCATACGATGGCATACGAAGAGGGTTTTTAGGAATACAATGGAGCTTATATTTTGTAGCCGGGAATCTGCAGATCCATGGGGCTACTGGAGGATGGACTGTCTGGGCACTCTCAGGAGACCAGCGGATTCCGCATGTATTTAAAGTGCAAAGAGGTTCAATTGATGTATCTATCCCCACGTGGGAATGAACATTATTTGGTTGTCAGACAGTCCCAATTGGGTGAGGCAAGGACATTATTTGGTTGTCAGACAGTCCCAATTGGGCGTGACAAGTATGTGATTCGCTGAGTGAGCGTATTCGTACACATGGTGGCAGCCGCAGTGGATACGCTGTGAGCTGGAGAATTAGCGTCGACTTGCAAAGCATTCGACTTTGGCTCTGCAACCCCAGGGTGAGCGGAACTGGTGGCCGTGGACCCGGCAGGCCATCAGGTATGCCCCGGGAATGTTCCTGGATCACAGCTAGGGTGGAGGCGCGTTCCGAAGGTGGCTGTACTTCATGTATTCAAATACCTGGAGCTACTGCTATTGACGATCAACTGGCCAGTGAGGAGGTCGTTTGGACGTTCTTCCTAAGAGTGGGAGTTCGTATAGGGCTGCTGAGAGTGGCCGTGGAAAGCATCTCTAGTGGTGAGATAGGCACCAGGCACTGGACGGGCGAGCAGGGAGCAGCGGCGGTAGTTGCGGCAGAAGAGTGTACCAACAATGCGGACCTTGAATGTCTGCTACCGGCACGCCGAGACACGAAGGGAGTACTGGACGGCGGGGCGTGGCTCGTCCATGGGCGAACCATTTTAAATCCGGGCTCCTGGATATTCCTCCTTACCGCTCCATATATATCTATTATGAATTGAGAACTAACGTTTGCAGATAGAGCCGGTACCATGACAACGATGGTGCCTACAGACGGTGGAGGACTTATCCAGCGATATATGGAGATTTCATGGAGGTTCAGCAAAGCCAAGGCAGAGACACTCCCGCCGCATCGGTCAATTGCAATTCATTTGGAGCCCGGCTACAATTTGGCATATGGGCCGATTTACAACTTCTCGAATTTTGGGTGGAGCGATAGTCACGCAATTGCATGGATTAAAATGACGTGCTCACGAGGCCGGATCGTGGATTTCGACTTAAAGATCCCATGCCATATGGACGGATCGATGAGTGGGAAGTTTCTTATGATGCACGATATGTGACCGGATTATGGGACTGCGATGAAGAGTCAATGGAAGACGGACATTATGGAGGTCAGTAACAATGACCTTTAGAGAGCTTACAGAGTTACAGGAGAAGTTACGCAATGCTGCCCATACGAGCGCAATTATGCATAAGATAGAAATGAATAGCTAGAACCAACTGGATCACAGCCGGAGATGGATCGCGGCCGGAGGTGGATCGCGGCCAGAGAGGGATAGCGGCCGGAGTTGGATGACACGAGATGGATCACGTCGGGCGATGGATCATGGCATGATATGGATCGCGCCCGGATAGGGATCGATGACCGGGGTCGATGACAGGAGATGGATCACGGGAGATGGATGACAATCAATCTCCTTCCCTTTCATGAAGATATGGAGGTTATACGAAGATATACCCTTCTCGAGATTACTTACTATTAATTCAAGTTACGATGTTACAATCAAGCTCAGATTCGCGGATACACGATCTACTGCCGGCGGTCTGGTTCCAGCGAGTACGATACCGACCACTACTCAGAGCACTATTCGGATATACCGAATCATGCACCTACACGCCCGAGTTCCGATGCCGAATACAATCCCGAATCAGATCCCGAGTTACAGCGACAATGCCGATACCGAACAAGCCTTTCGAGATTAATCTTTGGCGGAGCAACGATCTTTAAAGAGGGGGATGACAGTGCCGGAATAACAACGACCCCTACCGCGAATTACCGCACCGGAAGTGCAGGAACGAAGCACCTTGAAACGCGTTCACCAATAGAGAAGGCTAGCAACGGCGAAAAGTGCTCCCACAGAGGTGATGGCAAATGGACCTACAGATGAATCAAGAAGCCGTATGCTCAAGTTACAATCCCGAATGAGGTCCCGACTCAGCCTCGGTGATCCGGACTCAGTCTCAACAATCCCGAGATACACAGCTGCTACTGGAAATCGACTTCAGAATCAATCCTAGCAATCGATATGGCACCCGGGGAAGCCATAATGGATTAGTCGTCAGTGGAGCTACGATGTACAAAAGGGGGATGACCGTACCGGAAGTGCTGGGAGGAAGCACCTTGGAGCGCACTTACCAGCAGAGAATCACAGCTGGAGATTAATCAACAATCGTACGTGGAGAAGAATCAACCAATGCACCTGGAGATGAAACAACAAGTGAATTCGGAAAACGGTGATACGGATACCCAGACAAGTGACAGCAAGCACACCTGGAGATGGAGCGGAAAGCATACCCGGAGGAAAACCGGCGAGTGCAACCAGCAATTGGAGACGAGTGCACCGCGCACAGGGCGGATGTCCAGCGTACTTACAAGTGCACCGACTAGGAGGATGATCAGTGCGACTGCAAGAGCACCGGAGAGATGATGAGAAGACCAACCAAGTGTGAGCTATGCCGAACGCGTGCATTTTGTCTACCGAAGCAGTTCCGAACGAGACCGAAAATGATCTCCAAACGTACAGAGTACTCTACAGATGGGCATCGCGAGACAGTCACCGAATGGCATCGTGAGACAGTCGAGACAACTGCAACAGATGATTACCGGATTGCCTTGAATGGAGGGCGCAGGAACTTAGTATTATCGGGAGCTCTACCTACCGAAGGCACCGACGTTTATGTTTTACCAAACGGCTTACCGAAATGAATGCCGAACGACCATACTTGATGCCTATAAGCCTGCTTGGCCGATGGTGAAGGAGTACATATATAAATACTGACGGGCACCGTGTGAGAGCCACCGGCTGCAAGAGATGATGTCAGATATCGAGGCTGGCCCACAGAGCTATGCACGAGGGTCTGGAGAGCGCAAGCATGCTTGCATATATATAGTATGAATAACCATGTCATGAGAAGCTGACAAGATAGATACGAGGTTATATATGATTGACCATCACGGACGGCTATGATACCAAGAGCAGAAGCTACAATCCATGCCGAGAACTTCCAAAGCAGCAACAATGATCGCTGATGGGCTGGGCCTGTGGAGTTGTTCATGAGGAATTGGGAGAGCTTGAGTGCTAGTGCACTTGGAAGTATAGTGAGTATGACCGGTTATTGGGATGCTTACAAGTTAGATATACCGATGCAATGGCTGATGGCGATGACGATGACGATGGCGATGGCGATGACGAGCAGCGAGCTAATGCCACCATCGATGCCGCCGATTCAAGACGAGTCTCATACTATGATTGGGGATTTCACCGAGATTACATTTTCTAATTCCAAAGGTGACCTACACTTGGTACAAGTTACGAGTGCGAGATTGGATGGTCGGATGCCGGACATTCCGGAAGTGGAGATATGGAGGACGGTGTTACTTTGGATGTTCCTTCTTTCTCTTCCCTTTTCTCTTTACTTCTTTACTTCTTTGGATCTCGGCCCAGTACAAAAGGCGTCGGCACGGGTTTTTACCACCTCCTGAGATAAGTAAAGTGGAGGTGGAGTTTCCCCGTGCGCCGGATCCGCCGAATGGCTACCATACGGTACTGATTGGTTGTGGGACATACGGGTTCGTACATTTGTGTATGTTGAACGGTTGTTTGATTGTTTTCTTTCCTTTTCTACTCTTGTACGGGTTTATACAGCCCAGGGGGTCTGCACCAAAAGAGGGGGATAATGTAATGGCACAACTGCACGTGACGTGTCCAGGGCCGGGTAACACCCGCTGTATATATAGTCGGCTCACCACGAGCATTAGATCTCTAGCGATAATCTTACCTTACTTACTTTAACTACCATATACTACTCTACATTATTGATATCCACGTTTGCAACCGTATCTACTGATATACCTTCCTACGAGGCCATTCATGGGCGTATGCCTTTACATACTTACTGAATTGACAGACAAAACGCTCTAAACTGGCAGAAAACAACTTTCAAACTGCCGAATTTCATCAAGACACCTAGAATCGGTACCTCATATTACGTTTTGGTTCGGCTCATATTCCATGGAACGCAATATCTAACCTCGAGCTACGACGGTCATACAACGCATCACGAAGCGAACTGGTGTTACCGTCAGCTAGCACCCTGAGTAATATTTGCTGGAGGGAATACACACTGACAGTGGATGCAATTAAGATGCAACTGCTGTCAAGAAACAAAGTCAGTTTAACTTTAGAAGGATGGACATCGACAAACAAAATAGCAATAACGTCGGTTATTGCTTATCGTATGGATAGAAATTGGGGTTCGCGAGAAGTACAACTGGCGTCCGATGACGTCGATAGCCCATTCCTTTCCTATTTCGAATGCTCATTAAGGATTACAGGTCAAGGGTCAGGACATGGGAGCACGGCTAGCTGGAGATTTGAAGGAAGTCCTTCAAAGCTTTGAGCTGACTGACAGCCGTTTACTTGGAATTATAACTGATAACGCTTCCTGAAATTACTCAATGACTCGCAAACTATAAACTATGTTTGAGGCCTCCAGAATCGAGTGGCCCGCATTGAGAAACCACATACGATGCATGGCGCACGTCATTCAGCTTGCTTTGGGTGCATTCATGAGCACTCTAGGTGTAAAAGGCCGCACCAAGTCTTGGGAAGCCCATGAGCGCGATCAGCAAATTGGAGAGAATGAAAGCACAGAAATCGAGAAGAGTCAAAGACTCCGAAAAGAGGGCAATGCTAGAATCAACAAGGTGTCGGCCATGAGACCAGGTTTAGCAAAGATAATTGAGAAAGTACGTATTTCAACATATTTTGAAAGTGCTGAAACTGACCTTCATATAGCAGAGAATGATTGCTGTATTGATTACGCTGACACCTGGTCATCGAAACGAGTTCATTGACTGTCAAAACGCCAAAGTCCGGATAGCAGTACTACCCATTCTGGATGTGAAGACACGTTGGAACTCAACACTTGAGTTGCTCGAGCACGCCAACCGATTACATGAATTCATACCCAAGTGGCTTAAAAACCCCAAATATAGCGATTACCGGCCACTCTTCACCACACAGGATGAGTGGACTATTGTCAAGTGTGTCATGGAGGTTTTACGGGCATTGTGGTACTGGACCCTGTGGATGTCGAAAGGGCATTCCATTACTCTGCATCACGTCATTACTGTCTACAATGACATACTTGATCACATGGATGGCATAATGCGAGCTTTGGCCAAGAAGCAGACACCATGGAAAGAAGACCCATTCTTTGCAGTGAATTTTGCGCGGCGAAAGCTGTCCAAATGGTATACTGAAGTTACTCCAATGACCGGTATGCTTCATATTGGGGCACACATCCTTGATCCTTTCCGGAAGCTGCGATTGTTTAGGACGTGGGAAAAGGGAATGGATATCAATCCTGAAGACGAGACTTCTTATACTACCCAATACCACAAGGCCTTTCCGAAGTATGTGGAGAACAAATACTGCGCCGAACACAGACGTTTGCCGGTCACTAATTCCGAAAACATACAGACCAACAATCTCAGCTTCTCCGCAATGGCTTCTAAATCTGGTCAATCTTCTTATGATTCATATGATTTGTGCAGCAATGATGAAGAATACCTAATGCCTAACAATGTTGCCGAAACGACACCTGTACGAAGCGATCGTGCAGCACCCTTTTTGACAGCCGCAAGGCTCTCTTTGAATTCTACTCCGGAATTACCACAGAACTGGGGGCAAATTAATCCGAATCTTAATGAGTACCACTCCGACCCAATGGAGATTAGTAGAGCATGTTGGTTACCTGATATCACCGACTGATGGCGGCAGCAAGAGGAATCGCACTCAAATTATGCCGATCTCTGCAATGTGGCTTTCGATACATTCTCTATCATACCTCACACTGTCGGAGTTGAGGCCAGTTTTTCCCTTGGGCAAGATGTGATCGGGTGGAGGCAGTCGAAAATAACAGGCGAGACTCTTCGCGATCAAGTTGCAGTATGGCAGTTGGCTTGAGCCAAGAGCGGATTACTGGCTGGCGATGACCAGGTATTGGATTCGAACAGCACTGATAACGCCATGGAGATGAAGAGAGAGGCGGAGGAAATGAAGTTGCATTGAATCGCCAAGGTCCATGACTTGTTGAAGATGTGGCAGGGTACCCAACACCTACGAGCTACACAGAAGGAATCTCGCGCTCAAAATAAACCAATGACAGCCGTGGGATACATTTCACACACGGAAGATATCGTCAAAGCATCCTGGTCAAAGTTTCAACATGATGGTGCGGCTGAATTCAAATTGTGGGAACAATCACCTGTGCCACCAGCTTTGCCTGCAAAGGACCTCGCTGGAGGACGAATGCAAGTATTGAATGTCCGCTGAATCAAACGAATCGACCGATATCCTGCTGAAAGTCCTGAGGATAGATCACCTGAAAGCATTTCAGACACCGAACATGGGCTTAACTGGGATGGGGGCTGGGATGATCCCAACGACATTGAAGACGACTGCGAGGCAGACGATGAATCAGGTATGGAACCGCACAACAGCATTGAGTATTCCGAAACCCCGGAGCAGCAGAAAGTCAGTGCTGCACCAAATGTTCCTGGATTGATTCGGCCTATACGACGATCACAGAAGAAGGTTGAACAGACGATGATGACGGTCAATATAATGGAAACAAGGAGGAATAAGGGGATCAAGAATAAGTAGGACAGAATGCGTCAATGTATTATCACCAAGTTCATGACGTAATTTGACCGAGCATTGTATTGAAAGATGTATATGGATGAATATTGACCGGTCACGTGAGAATATTGGTCAATACACAAAGCTATAGCAGGCAGTATGCATCATCTGGCAAGATGTATAAATTTGAACTGGATGAGGGCAACTAGTGCTGGAATATTACTCGGCTCGGTTATGCCATTGAGCCAAGTCCTTATCATGCTGAAAGGAATCCACAAAGTTCAAATATTTATGATTGCAATGATTAACGACAGCAGATCTTGATCAAACGCTACATTAAAATGAGCGTCAACGGAGCGTCAATGATTTTTAGTCTTGTAAGTATGGTAATTGTAAGGCGACGTGGTCGCTGCTATCTATAAGCATCATACTGGCAGCCTTTCTTCGCAAAAATGTAAAAGACACGATCACTGCCCTATTCTCAAAATGAGCGTCAACGGAGCATCAAAGATTATTAGTCTTGTAAGTACAGTAATTGTAAGGCGATGTGGTTGCTGCTATTCAGAAGAATCATACAGGCAGCCTTTCTTGGGAAAAAAGTGAAAGAAATGATCACTGCTCCATTCTGAAAATGAGCGTCATCGGAGGGTCAACGATTTTTGGCTGTGCATCTTGGGTAAGCTAAGTGGTGATTCGTTGCAACCATTCATAAACGAGGTACTGGCGGCCTTTCATGTTGAAAATAATACCGACACGCTTCCTGTCCTATCCTGACAATGAGTGTCAATGCAGTGTCAATGATGTATGGTGTTGGATCTTCGGTAATCTAAGTGTCGCAATGTGGTAATAATTCATAGACGGTGTCGTGGCTGCCTTTTCATTTGACACAGTGCAAGACTCATACATTACCTTATCATGCAACTGAGCGTCAACGGAGCGTCAACAATATTTGGTCGTGCATATTGCGTAATCAAGGCTTTGTGGGGATACAGGAGCTCATACCTGAACTATTGACAGCTTTTATAGCCAAAAATGCAACGTATAAAAGGAATAACACTTCTACCAAATTAATCAATGTCGCAGATTGCAAAACATGCAAAAAGAGATTATTGGCAGTCGAATACCTAGTTTTGATAATATACAATTATCCGGCTGCAAAAATAAGAACATTATATAAATCTACAGACGGACCCACTGGGTGACCCGCTGACAACCCGCCCAATTCAGACGGGTTGGGAGATTTGGATCGAACCGGACCCGAATTGACGGTTGGGGTGTGTTGAAAACCTGGACCACCAATTTGGCAATGGTTTGGTTGTGACCCGGACCCTGACCCGAAGTGACGGTCCGGAACCGTTGCTAACACTAGCCACACCAAATGTTCCTGAATTGATTTGGCCAACATGGAGGGAAAAGAGAAAGTCTGGATTGTTGTACGTGACAGTCGATGCGATTGAAACAAGGAAGAATATGGGAATCAAAATCAAGTAGGACAGAATGCGTCAACATTTCACCAGCTTCATTGTGTCCCGTGACTGAGAGTTTCAGTTAGAGATATAGTATGGGTGAATGGTGAGCAGCAGCTTGTGAATATCAGTTCATAAACAGATATATAGCAGGCGCAATGAATCTTTTGGCAAGATATATTAATTTTCGGAGTTTGAGAGCAAACAGTGAAGAAATATTACTGCGCTCGGCTTTGCCACATCACCGAGTCTCTATCTGCCAGAAAGTCAACCAATAAGTTCAAATCATGATGATAGCAATCAATGATGGCAGCAGATGTTCAATGGACAATAAATTAAAATGAGCGTCAACAGAGAGTCAATGATTTGTGGTCTTGTAAGTATGGTAATTGAACAGGCATCTGGTTGCTGTTATGCATAATGAACATATCGGGAGCATTCATAGGCAAAAAATACCACAACATAGTCACCGCCGCATTCTGGGACTGAGCATGACCGGAGCGTCCACAATCTTTAGTTTTGCGTTGTGGGTAATTTATCTTCCGATTGGTTGCAGACATCCATTCAAGAGATATTGGTAACCTTTAAGGGCGACGACAGCAGCGGCACGCTCCCAGCCCTATCCCGACAATGATGGTCAAGGGTCGGTCAACAGACATAGGTCCTGAATATTTGCTAATCATGCCTATACCACTATTATGGACCACCTTGATAGGTAAAAATACAATTAATCAGAAGAGAAACACGGATGCCAAATCAATCGATATCGCCCACTGCAAACGATGCAAAAACATATTATTCGGTGTTGAAAACCTGATTGTCAAGAAATACTATTAAAAAACTGCGAAACCAAAATCCTTATCTGGATCTATGGATAGACGCGCTGGAAGACCCGCCGACAACCCACCCAATTTGGATGGGTTGAGAGTTGATGATTGAACTATACCTGAGTAGACAGTTAGGGTGAATTGACAACGTGGACAGCCGATTGTTCAACAGCGCAGTTTTGACCCGCAACCGGAAACGAAGTTACAGTCCGCAACCGTTGCTAACAGTATTCTGCCCTAAATACTCGAGAGGCGATAACCCTCCGCAACAGCAGGACCAGACACTAGCCCTGGACTGGGATGGAGGACACCATGGCTAATGACAGAAGTCTTTCAACAATCAGCATCCAAAACACTCATAGATCTCTTTCGGCATTTGGCCCAATGGGAAAGGTTTGACAAGGCCGAATTGGCTTAAAAGAGGGTGGCAATGCAAGCTTTGATGGCGACGATGGACAGCATTCAACCCCATTGGATTGCCTTGAAGTGAAGGGTTTTGTTGGAGAGCGCAAAAGCTCTCATCTGAAGTCAGTACTTATGTGGCATGTCCAGAACGGACATGTCCCATATTGGTCCAGAGGTGTCTATAAGAGACGGAAGTGGGGAAACGTAATGCGTGCAAGCTCTCATCAATTGTGGCGCGACGAGCATCTATGTGGCACTGAGACGGTGAAAATGGCCTGGTCTACCAGACAAACCAGCATGTGTCATGACCATAGGCCTCAATGGCCTTGTAATGGCTCACGCAAGTCAGTGTCCAAACTCATAGTTGACAGTTTATTATGTGGAGCACATATCACCAGTTCAAGAATCAGAAGTACTCGGCGTGCCTATGTGGGCTTACTCCTTCGTTTCGAGATTGTGTTGGTTCCAAACGAGGAATCCTGATGCCGATCATCAATACCCTCGACTGTTAGCTCTGCAAACCTCATGGGCAGCGCAAGAGATGGCAGTGGACTGGGTAGACCATCATGAATGGACTAGGAAAGTACCACTATCTATGGCAAGCGAGGTGGCATGTCCTGCAGGAGGCGGCAGTATGCCAGATATTCAAATACACCGAGAGACTGCATTCAACAATCCACAGACTAGTAATCAGGTCGTTGGGACTTTCTTCCACTGATTGGCAGATTGTTCCGGGGTACAGGTAGCGATTGAGGAAGGCGTCACTGATGGTGAATGAGATAGGCCCCAAGCGCTGGATGGGCAACCAGGGAGCAGCGGCGGTAGTTGCAGATAGTGTTGGCAACGAATCCGGACTGTCACATCGGGTCCAGGTCCAGGTCCAAAACGAACCGCTACCAAATTGGCAGTCTGGGATGGCAACGAACCAGAACTGTCAACTCGGGTACGTTTCAATGGTGAACTCCAAACCCCTCTGAATTGGGCAGGTTGGCAGCAGGTCGCCCATCAGGTCCATCCATAGATTCAAATAAGCCACATGGTTGTGCAGTATGTTAATAGTATCTTATCAAAATCGCGTTTTCAACAACCAAGGATATGTTTTTGCATGCTTTGCAGCTTGCAATATCGATTATTTTGGATTTGGTGTTTTACCTTTGATAGATTGTATTTCTGCCTGTCATGGCGGTCAATGATTCCGTTATGAACGCAAAGATTCACGCGATGCCGTGATTACCAAATATGCAACAACTAAAACTTTTGACGCTCCTTAGACGCTCATTTTCAAGATGCTACCGGGATTATGTCGCCGCTGTTTTTCCCAGTAAAGGATGCCAATATCTGATGAATGAATGTCTGCAACCAATTGGAACATAGATTATCCAAGATGCAGAGCTATAGATCATTCATGCTCTGTTGACACTCATTCTTGGAATGGGGGGGTCACCGTGGTGCTGTCTCTTTCGCCTATGAAAGCTGCCAATACATCGGTGATGCATAAGAGCAACCAAATCACTGTGTACTTACCGTACTTCCAAGACCACAAATCGTTGACGCTCCGTTGCCGCTCATTCTCACAATGGGGCAGTGACCATGGTGCTGGCTCATTTGCATATGAAAGCTGCCGATACATCGGTTATGAATATGAGCGACCTAATAGGTGTGTGATTTCTGTACTTACAAAACCACGAATCGTTGATGCTCTGTTGACGCTCATTCTCACAATGGCGTGGAGACCGTGTTGCTGTCTCTTTTGCCTATAGAAGCTGCCAATACATCAGTTTTGCATAAGAGTGACCAAATAACTGGAATTACCGTACTTATAAAACCACACATTGTCAACACTCCGTTGACGCTCATTTCATTGTATTATCCAATCAACATCTGCTGCAATCGATAATAGTTTTCATCATGATTTGAACCAATTGATAGTCATTCTGACAGATTAAGACTTGGCCCTGCGGCAAAGTTGAGCACGGTAACATTCTTGCACTGTTCGCTCACACGTGACTACAAGTTATGTATCTTGACGAAAGCTTCATTGCACCTGCTATACATCGGTTAATCAACCGATATTCGCAAGCTACCGCTCACTATTTACCTATAATATTTATCTACCCAAAACTCTTAGTCAAGATATAAAATGAAGCTGGTGAAACATTGTCACATCCTGTCCTACTTGTTCTTCACTCCATTATTCCTCCTTGTTTCAATTGCATTGACCGTCATCAATACCTTTTCAACCTGTCTCTTTGACTTTCATGTCTGCCGAATCAATCAGGGAACATTCGGCGCGGCACTGACATCCGGCAGCTGTGGGCATTCCTGATCCTCCATGCCATTGTGTTGCTCTTTATCAGATTCAACATCTGCCGCCCAATCATCTTCGTTGTCATTTGGATTATCTAAGTCCCCATTCCAGTTAAGCCAATCTTCAGTGTCCGAAATGCTTTCAGGTGTGCTATCCTCACCACTTTCGACTGCATGAGGGTTAATTCCTCTCATTCGGCGGACATTCAATATTTGAGTTCGTCCTCCAGAGAGGTCCTTTGCAGACAAAGGAGGTGGCAAAGGAGATCTTTCTGGCAATGTAAATGCAGCCGCACCATCATGATGAATGAGTGAGCGCAATGCTTTGAGGATCACTTCCATGTCAGAAATGTATCCCACCGCAGTCATCTGCTTGTTTTGAGCCCGTGATTCCTTCTGGGTAGCATGTAGATTTTAGCTGCCCTGCCACATCTCCAAGGAGTTGTGAACCTTTGCCATTCTGTGCAATGTCCATTCCTCTGCCTCGTGCTTCATTTCCGAGTCATCTTCAGGCTTCGTGGTATCCAATTCTGGGTCAGTGCCGGCAAAAATCGCGTTATTGACTGACGCAAACTGCCTTACAACAACTTTTTCCCGAATGGTCTCGCCTGTGGTTATTGACTGCCTCCAGCTGACACCATCTTGACCAAGAGAAAAACTGGCCTCCAATCCGACACCATGTGGTATGATAGAGAATATTTGTGTGTCACAATGGAAAGATCCGCGTACTGTGAATGAGTTTCCTCCTGTTGATCCCACCAGTCAGTTATATCCGGCAACCGAATTGTACTGCTAATCTCCATCTGGTCGGAGTGGTGATCATTGAGATTTGTATTGATTTGCACTCAGCTATGTGCTGCTTCAGGCGGCGAATTCAAATAGAGCCTGGTGGCGGTCAATAAACGTGCTGTGGGATCGTTTGCTCCGGTTGTTGTCTTGGCCACATTGTTAGGCGTTAAATATTCTTCATCATTGCTCGACAAATCATATGGATCAAAGGATGATGGACAGTATCTGGAAGCCATTGGAGAGCGGATGGGATTACTGCTTGGAAAGCTATCGTGCTTATTGAACGGCACAAGTCGATGTTTGCCGCACCATACATTCTCCACATACTGTAGACAGGCCTCTTGTTATTGGGTGGTATAAGATGTCTCGACCTCAGGATTGATATCCATTCTATTGTCACACTGTATAAATGATCACAACTTCCAAAATGGATTGAGGATATGGGCAGAAACGAGAGGCATGCCCGTTGTTGGAGTTACTTCAGAGTAGTATTCAGACAGCTTCTGTAGATGTAACCTCACAGTAAAGAACAAATCTTCCTTGCATGGAGTCTTCTTCTTATTCAAAGCTCGCATCACGCCGTCCATGTGATTGAACATCTCATTGTACACTGTGATAACATGATTGAATGTGACGGTATGCCTCTTCAACATCCACAGGGTCCAATATCGAAGTGGCGTCAATACTTCCATGATATACTTCACCATGGTCCATTCATCTTGAGTTGTGAAAAGTGGCCGGTAATCAGAGTATTTGGGATTTTGGAGCCCCTCGTGTGTGAATTCCTGTATTTGGGAGGCGCCCTCCAGCAACCCCAGTGTTTAGTTCCAATGTGTCCTCACATCCATAATCGGTAGTACAGCAATGGGAACATGGGCTTTTTGGCAGTCAATGAACTCGTTTTGACAACCAGGTCTCAGCGTAAGCAATACAGCAAGCATTCTATGCTGTATGAAAGTCAATTTCAGGACTTTGAAAATATAATGAAATACTTACTTTCTAAATTATCTTTGCTAAACCTGGTTTCATGGCCGACACCTTATTGAATCTAGCGTTGCCCTCTCTACGAAGTCTTTGACTCCTCCCAATGTCTATGCTTTCTCTCTCTCCAAATTGCTGATCACGCTCATGGGCTTCCCAAGACTTGCTGTGGCCTTTTACACCGAGACAGCTCATGAATGCACTTCAAGCCAGCTGTATGACCAGCGCCATGCATGGTATGTGGTTCTTGCAAGCTGGCCACTGGTTTCCAGAGGCCTCAAGTGTTGATTGCAGCTTGGGCGTCATCGACTGATTTTAGGAAACATCATCAGTGATAATACGAAGCAAACAGACGTCGGAAAGCTCAAAACGATCAAGCACATCTCTCAAATGTACGGCTAGCCTACCTCCAGTATGTTGGCCCTTGACCTTTCATACTTAATTAGCTTTCGCAACGAAATAAGAACAGGTGTTCAACCTCATTGAACACGAGATGAACTTCACGCAATGCCCAATTTCGATCCATATTGTAAGCAATGACTGACGTTATGGCAGGTTTGATCGGTGATGTCCATTCGTCAGAAGCTAAACTGACATTATTGTGTGACGCCAATTGCTTCTGAATTGCATCCACGGTCAGTGCATATTCTTTACAGCAAATGATGCTATGGGTTGTAGCTGATGGCAGCACTAGGTCATCGCCTAATGCCCTCTATGACCAGCGTAGCTCTACCTCTTGATATAGGGGTCCATGCAATGTGAGCCGAAACAAATGCTAATATGAGGTAGCCATTCCACATGGCTGGGTGAAATTCGCAAGTTTCAAAGTCCTTAGCAGTCAGTTTGGAATATTGTGTTTCTCATTTAGGTCAACATGGATCCACCTGGATGTCCAATACGATCTTCCTTTGCTAACTGACTATTGTGATTCCTCGACCTCCTTGCCACTTCCAGATAGCCAAAGCTGTTTTATCAACTGTCGAACTGGTCAATTCAGTAAGCTCTGACTCTGTCAATGGGTTCAACTGTGCGATGTGAGCTTTTGCCAGCAACTGTTTCCCCATTGAGCTGGTCCCATGTTCTGATGGATGGCGAAGAACTTGATGACATATGATACATATGATGCCAGGTCTTCCAGTCTCCTCAATTCCTCAGTGTCGATAGAATCGCCACTATGCCGCATGTCAAGAATTATTCCAAATGATAGGCCGCTTCTAGCCTAAATTCATTGAAGTACAACAAGCATCGAAGATGATTTGCAATGTGACGTCGCTCAAATCACGAATAACGACACCTTCATTTTTGGAAGAGATCATAACCTCGGGTAATGAGGTCTTCCAAGATTTTGAATCCGACATGGCAGTCAGAATGAGAACTCTGGATAGTCCGGCTTATAAGAGTGGGGAAAGTAACGATACAGTAAAGCAGACTGCGGGTTCTTAAATATTGACTCTACAGCTACTAGCCAAAAAATCAGATCTTTGAAACAATGCATGCATATTTCTGAAGGTGTATACAACGACATATTGAAAAGACTGACCGTGTAAGACTCAATTCCGTCAAAATGCGATGCATTTGATTGCTGTGTAGCTTACTGAGCCCCCACAATTATTGTTGATGCTCGGTGGGCGCTAAATTGTAGGACGTGCACGCGATAGTATCACTAGCATTATTGCAATTCAAGGCAGCTAATATATTGGTTACGGGATAACGTCGTTCCATAGCCCTTAGATTATCCAAGATGCAAAACCACAAATCGTTGACACTCTGTTGACGCTCATTTTCAAGAGGTAGTAGCGATGTCGACATTAGAATTTTTGTCCTTAAATGTGGCCAATATTTTGATTATGTGTCACAGCGACCATGTCTTGTGTTAAATTATCAGACTCACAAGACCAAAAACTGTTGAGGCATCGTTGACGCTCATTACCAGGATGGGTCAACGAGCGTGTCACAATCCATTTTACTTATAAAAACCACTAATCCAATTACTTTGTGTTGACTTGGGATTTGGCCCGGTGGCTTCCCAAGTGTTCTGTGCAGGCGGGCTCGGGCATGTGGCCAGTGGCTTGTGGCCCCCATCGGCCTCGCCTGCCCCAACAAGTCTCGCATGCCCCCACCAGCCTCACTTGCCCCCATCGGCCTCGTCTACCACCATGGCGAGGAGGAGGGCTCGGCACTGGTACTCGGCATTGGGCTCCGGCTTTGGCAGTCGGCATTGTGTTTTCCTTCTCTCTCTTTCATATATAAGTCCATAGTATTCCTTCTCTTTGATTCGAAAGACAGTTGATGTTCTGCATCTTCTTCTCAATCATCTTCTCGTGTCAACAGGTTATGAGCCCGGCGCTGACCTGAACTCGACGCCTACTATTAGTATTTGTTACTGCCTCTCCTCTGCCCCTGTTCCGGTGGATCGAGCCAACATCTCTCTTTGTTTATTGTTTCTCCTCTGCCTTGTGCTGCATTGGACTGAATCGACGCCTAGTAGTAGTGCCTCTCTCGTTTTCTCAACCTCCGCCTCTCTAATGTTTCTTAACCTTTGCCCTCTTTATTGTCTCGCAACCCTCTACCTCCAACACGTCGACCACAGCTACAAAACTCAATGAGCGCAACGATCGACAATGGGCCATAGAAGCGAGAGCCATACTTCGTGCGCAAGGCCTCTGGAAATACATATCTGGAGAAATGTGTGTTCCCAGGCCTCCGATTATAGCAACCAGCAACGCCTCAACTACTCACGCAGCTTGGGACCCGCGAGATACCGATTACAACTTCCTGCCGGAATCGACTGACACGTCCTACCTCAATCAGTTCTACCACTTCCTTCGTGATTGGGAACGTTGGCAGATGAACGACGATAAAGCATGCGGCCAACTCACCGCCTTGATGGAATCAACGATCCAGACATGGTACCGAGAACTTACAGAGCCGAAACAACTCTGGGATACAAGCCGAGCCGACTTCGAGAAGGTCATCAAGCTCGACGGTCGATACGAGATGGCGAAGCTCACATCATGTGAACTAGAGTCATATCCCTCAGTCACCGACTGGATCTCAGCCCAGGATAGAGTAATCAATGACCTTCCAGTATGCGACATCACTATCGAAGACTCTGGGAGGAATATCTACATCGTGTCCAACCTCCCGAATACCGAAGAATGGCGAACCTTTGCATCAACACTCGAGCTCACTGAGAAGGCTGACACTGTGGCGAGCATCGTCACCCACCTCCTGTCCTTCGAAGCCCGGTTCCGCAGGGCCCGCCGTCTTGCTCCAGATGCCGCATTGTTTATAACGAAGAAAGGTCGAGGACGACACTCAAATGGTGAAAAGGGCAATGACAGGCAGGGCGACGATAAGAAGGGCGACGATTGGAAGAGCCAGGTCATATGCCATGGATGTGGAGTCAAAGGCCATATCAAGGCGAAGTGCAGGAGCAACCATCAGTGGTCCTGGGATGAGAAATCTAAAAGTGATGCTAACCTGGCTTCGACCGCATCAACCACTACTGCCGAGTTCGATTCAGAGTCATTCCTCTTTTCGGTCGTACATTGCGACCCTATCCCGGACTCTACGCTAGACTCAGTGATCACGGTCAATGTGGCATCGGCAAATCGATCTGGCGATTATTGGATCCTTGACACCTGTGCAACAAATCACGTCACCGGCAATCATCACCTCTTTGAGACCATTCACTCCATGGAAACGTGGGAGCATCAGGTCAAGACGGCAAACAACAGCTTTGTCGATGCCGAAGGCTCAGGAACCATTACGTTTTATGTCGACAGGCCAAATGCGAAGCCCGGGAAGATTGTCCTGCAACATGTCCTTTATGTGCCAGCCTGCGGCACGAATAACCTCCTCAGTATCATCCAGTTGATGTGGACAGGAGTTAACTTCGATTTCAGCCTCGATGGAGCCACGGCAAGCCTTGGATCAGTCCTCGTCCACAAAGCACCGCTCATCAACAGCCTGTTCGTGCTCAAAGCATCTGCAACCTCGGCATCGATCTCGAGAGCCTCTGTAGCAATTGATGATGCTCCGAGCTCCGCTCCTGAAATCTCTGAGGCCTATTCCAACATTCGGCCCACGGTTGATGATAAGAATATTCTTGTTTGGCATGCTCGCCTCGGCCATCTCTCCTTGCCAGCTATCAATCGGCTCCCGAATGCAGTCAGAGGTATCCAATTGCATGCTAAGAGCCCATCGACATGCACTTGTGAAGCTTGTATTATGGGCATGATGTTCCAGAAGCCATTCCAGCCCTAAGAGGATAAGGCAAAGACTCGACTTCTTGAGTTGATTCACTCCAATGTGATCGGGCCAATGCAGACCCAGACGATGCGCGGCTACCGATATATGATTATGTTCACCAACGACCACTCGAGGTACACCGAGGTCTACTTTATGCAAGCCAAATCTTAGGCTCCAGCGAAGTTGAAGGAGGATGTGGCGAAAGTGGAGAACCAGCACCCAAAGTCTAAGGTGTGTCGAATTAGAGTTGATGGGGGAGGCGAGTATGCTAGTCGTGAGAAGTTTCTTGAGTACTTGGCAGAGGAAGGCATCATTAGAGAAGGATCGGCCCCGTACTCACAGCACCAGAATGGCATTTCGGAGAGATGCAATTGCACAGTGCTGGACCCGGCGCGGTCTATGCTGAAGCATGCTGGGATGCTTATCAAGCTCTGGGCCGAAGCTGTTTCCACAGCAGTCTACATCAGGAATCGACTACCATCCTGAGCTCTCCCCAATTTGACGCCTTTCGAAAGATGGACGCGGAAGAAGGCCGATATCTCCCATCTTCGAACTTTCGGCTGCCTAACATTTGCATGGATCCAGGGCGATCTCAGGAAGAATGTAAGGGTACGTATGCCTGCGTTCGGCCTCATAGGTATACGTATGATAATTATTGGAATACGGTTGCAAACGTGGATGCGAGTGATAGTAGATGTAGATGTATAGGTAAGATTATCACGAGAGATCTAAGGCTCGTGGCGAGCCGACTATATAGAATGGCCGTTACCCGGCCCGGGTCACGTGCCGCCGTGACATTATCCCCCTCTTCAGGCGCAGACCTCCTGGGCTGCATAAACCG